>Ga0207695_10000348_pt1 | contig 107006 bp, 79 predicted proteins | sample KBSC54metaG_FD_184354 | JGI IMG/M metagenome (GOLD analysis project Ga0207695, IMG submission 184354) | Corn rhizosphere microbial communities from Kellogg Biological Station, Michigan, USA - KBS C5-4 metaG (SPAdes) (version 2) | ecosystem: Host-associated > Plants > Roots > Rhizosphere > Soil... | reverse complement strand
AGTTGGCGGGGATCGCCACCTGCGGACTTGGACCAGCCGAGGACATTGGCGAGCCCCTGCGCGAACGGGTCGGGGGTTCGCTGGCGCCAGTGATCACTGAAGCGCCAGACGATGAGATTGTGCTTGCGGATGAATTCATCTTTGCCGGAGAAGACCGGGTCCGGCGAACGTGCCGTGGGCGGGGCTGCATCCGGCGCAGCGCCCGCGGTACGGGGAAAGCGGCGCGGCGCCGGCGTAGGCGTGTCGGCACGCGCAAAGAAGGTGGGCTCGGAAGTGACGATCATATTGGCTCCCACCTTCACTGCTTGTGCCAGCACGTCCAGCGATGCGAGCGCCGTGGTCACAATTCCCGTGACCGCAGCGGAAGGGTCGCCCGCCTTGAAGGTGTCCACCGAATCGGCTTTCCATTCCACGCCGAGGTTTTTCTTGATGCGGTCGACGACATCCTGCGCGGTGAGGGAGCCCGCCGGCAGCGCCTTCAGCGCGGTGGGCGCGGTGACAACACCGGCCGCAGCCAGCGAGACGAACCTGCGTCGTGAGATGGAATGCATACGGGTGGGTCAACCTCCTGGGCCGCGGTGAATTGCGACTATTTTTTCGCAAACTCTTTGGTGGCGAATTCGATGAAGTAGGGCCAGTTGGGTGCAGGCGTGTGCCCCCACTGATGCTGGCGGAAGGCTACGTCTCCCGAGTCGATCAGCGTGTTCATCGGCGGGAAGGTCGTCGTCCCCAAGCCCTTGGCTCCGAGCAGCTCCCAGGCGGGGCTGGCGGCAGCGGCCGCGATAAACATGCCCTGCGCATCCTGCCAGGCGTCGCCGGGCGCGTACTTGGGATCCGTGATCAGCGCACCACCGCCGATGAAGATCGCGCGGGGGGCGACCAGTGCGATCAGCTCGTGACTGTCGACGGGCAGCTCATTGGCTGTGTGCCCTTGGGCTCCATAGCGCATGAAATTGCCGGCGAACCAGTGAAACTCCGACGTGCCGCAGAGGTTCCCCATGGTCTCGCCGTAGTTGCGGCGGTAGAGGTCCGCTCCTCCTGCGCCCGAGGAAGAGATGTAGCCGATCGCGAAGCGAGTGTCGTCGGCGAGCGCAAGCAGAGCTTCTTTGCCGCCGCGGGAGTGACCGGTCACGCCGATCTTTGCGGCATCGACATCCGGGTCGGTGAGCAGGTAGTCGAGGATGCGGCTGTCTGCCCAGGCCCAGGCCCGGAGGACTCCCCAGTCATCCAGGCTGCGCGGCTGGCCATGGTTTACCAAACCGATGATTCCCTTATTCAGCCCGGCACCGTTGTCTGCCTGAACCTCGTTGGAATTGCGGCTGACGAAGCCCCAGCCCTTCTCGAGCAGCAGCTTGGAGGAATCGGGCGGATTCTCCGGCATGGCCAGCATGTGAACCGGCTGCGCGCCGCCCTGCGCCGGAGGCATCCGGAACGCAACCGTCCGCAGCGAGCCTCCTCCGATGATGATCGGAACCCGCTTCCCTGCTGCGCTGGCCGGCGTCACCACGTCTGCGTGGATGTCCACCGTGAGTTCGGGATAGGCGGAGTTGTCGGTGTGGCCGACGATGTGTTTCACAATGACTGGAACACCGGCGACATCCATTTTCTCGGTGCTGTCCACCTTCCAGGTGACCGAAGGAAGGTGTGCGGGATATTTTCCGTAGACGTCCTCGGCGAACATGGCCTTGATCTCGGCCCGGCGCTTCTGCCACTGTGCGGCTGTCTTGACCCGGGTTCCGTCCTTCATCACCAGCAGCGGCGGCAGATTGGGATAAGGGTTCGCTTTCGACTCATCGTAGTTCGCATTGCCGGGCTTGCCGACATCGTAGGCGGTGGCGGCTGGCTGCATGGCAGTGATGCCGAGCAGCTTCAGCTCGCGATCGCGCTCCGTGGCGGAAGCTGCCGTAATCGCTGCGCGGTCCTGCGCCCCCGGCCTAGTTGCCGCAGGTGGTGCGGGGGCGGGAGCGGGCGGAGCTTGCGCGGCAGCAGCATGGCAGATCGCAAGACCCACCAGGGCCACAAGAGGACGGGAAGATTTGAGGAGGTAAGCTCGTGATTCGTTTCTTGTGCGGGGCATTCGCGAGGATCGCATGTCGCGACCAAAGTAAACCCTGCGTTATACGAGTGTCCAGATTGGGATGCCTCGGCTGGAATGGTTAACAGCTTACGAAACGAATGTAATTTCGGCTTGTCTCAGGTTGGTAGAATTCGCTTGCAGGATGAAGGACTTGTTTTCCGGTGCGCTCGGCGAGAGATCCAGCTGTTGTTACCGGCTTGAGGTGTAAGGAGATTTCCCAGTGAACGGATTGGCAGGACGGATTGCGCTGGTTACCGGCGCATCGCAGGGCATCGGGCGCGCGGTCGCGCTCCGGCTGGCCGCGGAAGGTGTCACGGTCGCGTTGGCCGCGCGCAATCAGGACCGGCTTGGGGAAGTCGCTGCCGAGATCGTGGCGGCGGGTGGTAAGGCCGAGGTGTTTGCGCTTGATCTCGCGAGCGAGGAATCGATCAAGGAGTGCGCGAAGGCCGTCATTGCCACGCTGGGCAAGATCGAGATCCTGGTCAACAACGGCGGCATCACCCGCGACATTCTCGCGCTGCGCATGAAGAAGCAGGACTGGGATGACGTGCTCGCGACCAATCTGACCGGCGCCTTCCTGATGACTCAGGCCTGCATGAACTCCATGCTGAAAGCGCGCTGGGGACGCGTGATTAATATCTCCTCGGTGGTCGGCGAGACGGGGCAGGCCGGACAGGTCAACTACGCGGCGTCCAAAGCCGGGCTGATCGGCATGACGAAATCGCTGGCGCGTGAGCTCGCCAGCCGGACCATTACCGTGAATGCAGTTGCGCCCGGCTACATTGAAACCGCGATGACTGCCGTGCTCACCGAGGATCAGAAGTCCGCGATGACCTCGCAGGTGCCGCTGGGCCGCGGGGGTACGGATGCCGATGTCGCCGCAGCCGTGGCATTCCTCGCCTCGGACGACGCCGCTTACGTCACCGGCCACGTGCTGGACGTGAACGGCGGCATGTACATGGGCTAGGCGGCCGGCTTATCGCTTCAGAAGGTCTACGGGCTGGTTGACGTCTTCAATGCGGAAGTATCCTGCCAGCGCGGGATGACGCTGCGCGACCGCCTGGTACATCTCCCAGGCCACGCGGCGATAGCTGAAGTGGCCGGCGACGCCGGACCTCAGCTCGGAGATATAGAGCGCCTCGGCGAAGTCCATCTTGAACATGGCGCGGATGCGGGTTCCGAGCGGCAGCAGGTAGGCCGCATTCTGCGGCCCGGCCGCGGCAGAGAGTGAGCGATAGGCCGCGTGCGCGGCGTCCATGGCCGCTTTGTAGGTCCCGTCGAGCCGTGCCTGCTCCAGCGTCGGCTGGCCGGGGCAGACCGGTTCCTCGTAGCCGTGCAGGTCGGTATAGTCCTGCACCAGCTGCACGCAGCGCCGGTGACGGTGCATGTCGCGGAAGCCGCCGATGTCCATGAGGATGTCGAACTTGAAGCTCTGCCCTGCGGAGAAGGCGCGCAACAGCTCGTCGTGGCGTCCGCGATGCTTGGTTCCGAGGCTGACAATTTCGGCTACCCGCGCGGCGTTCATCGATTCGACGGTGCGCTGAATCTGCCGCCACGAGTAATGTGACTCCGAGTAAAGCAGCGACGTGGCAAGCTCGATTTCGAGTGATCCGGCGTCCTCGACGAGATCGACCACCGGCGCGGCCTCGATCGGCTGCCCGGCCATGACCTCGGAGGCTGCAGCCCGAAGCTCAGCGCGAGTATCGATGGCGTACTGGTTGGGTGACGCGTATTTCACGAGTGTCGGCGCGGTCTTTACCTCGCGCAGCAGGATGCCTTCCAGCCGCTCACCATAGAGCTCGTTGACCGAGAGCGCCTCCGAGCAGAGCACCCGGGCCTCTGCGTGCCCGGAATTCCAGGCGGGCGACGCCGCGGCTTCACGCAGCCGCTCGCCGAGGGTGCGAATCTCGGCGAACTCGCTTGAGAGCAGGCGCGAGATCTGGGTCTCCAGCGTGCGCGCACTGACGATCTGGCCGAGCGAGGTGTTGGTGGCAAGCGGAAGCACGTAGCGGGCGACATCGAACGCGCGGGCCTTGAGGGTGCGCACATAGGCGTCTTCCTTCATCTCCGCCGGGCGTGGGATGGAGCCCTGAAGGGCCTGCAACATGCCCGCGCCGATCTGGTCATACGCGGCGAACAGGGCGTCGATGGAGCGAGTGTAAGAGACGCGCGGCTCTCCGGAGAGCTCGGGCGTGAACCAGCCGGACTTGCGGAAGTTCTGATATCGGGTGGAGCGCTCCTGCCCGTCCCAGCGCTGCTCGTCGACCAACGCGATGGCGGCCAGCAACGAGAGCCGCTCGATGGCGAAGGGGATGTGGGCCAGGTCGGCGATGGAGCGATGCCCGTACTGGAAGTAGAAGGTGTTCAGGAACTGCTCGGCGCGCTGCGAGCTGATCTCCGAAAGCGACTCCTTCATGGAGAGCGCCGACCTCGAGTACTTCGCCATGGCGTAGGCCAGCACCTCGGGGTCCGCGCCTTGGATGGCGTAGACATCGGTCTGGGCAGCGGAAGTGGACGCTGGTTCGGCGGAGGGCGCTGCAGCGGGAGCGGCGGAGGGCTGGGACATGTCGATGACAGGATATGCCATCCGGCAGCCGGTGCAGCAGAACCTAGGACTCGCCGAGGGTGAGTTTCGAAATGGCGGCGAGCTGCATGAAGGAGGTGCCCTCGTAGATCTTGCCGATCTTGGCATCGCGGTAGAGTTTTTCGACCGGGTAGTCTTTGACGAAGCCGGCTCCGCCGAAGACCTCGACGGCGAGGCTTGCGACCTGCTCGGCGACCTGGGAGGAGAAGTACTTGGCCATGGCCGCTTCCTTCTGGAAGGCGGCCCCGGCATCCTTGAGGCGGGCGGCGTTGTAGACCATCAGGCGGGCCGCTTCGATCTGGGTGGCCATCTCAGCGAGCTGAAACTGCATGGCCTGGAAGTCGGCGAGCGGTTTGCCAAACTGGCGACGTTCCCGCGCCCAGGCGGCGGCGTGCTGCCAGGCTCCGGAGGCCAGCCCGAGCATCTGCGCCCCGATGCCGATGCGGCCCTCATTCAGGGTCTGGATGGCGACTTGGTAGCCCTTGCCGGGCTGGCCCAAGATGCTCTCCCCGGAGACGACGCAGTCGCGCAGAACGAGCTCGCAAGTGCTGGAGGCGCGGATGCCGAGCTTGTCCTCTTTGCGCCCCACCTCAAAGCCCGGAGTGCCTCGCTCGATGAGAAAGCCGGTGATGCCCTTATATCCGGCGGAGGGATCGATGGTGGCGAAGACGAGGAACAGACCTGCCTCGGCTGCATTGGTGATCCAGAGCTTCTGGCCGTTGAGCACGTAATCACTGCCGCGCGGGACGGCGCGGGTGGTGAGGGCGAACGCATCGGAGCCGGAGGCGGCCTCGCTGAGCGCGTAGGCGCCGACGGTGTCGGTGGCGAGGCGGGGCAGCCACTGCTGCTTTTGTGCGGTACTTCCCCATCGCAGCAGAGCGCTTTCGACCAGCGTGTTCTGGACATCCACCAGGACGCCCACGGCCGGATCGACGGCTGAGATGGCCTCGACGGCGAGGATGGAATCGAAGAAGCTGCCTGCAGCTCCGCCGTAGTCTTCGGGAATTGGAATGCCCATCAGGCCGAGCTGAAAGAGCTCGCGGATCAGGCTGGCGTCCATCTGCTGGGCTGCGTCCATCGCCGCGACGAGCGGGCGAATCCGCTCGGAGGCGAACCTGTCGACGGACTCGCGGAAGAGGACTTCCTCTTGTGTGAGCTGAGTGAGCGCGCGAGGCGCTGTGGAGTTCGGCACGGGTCACCTCGCTATGCGAACGCGAGTGTAGCACTCGCGGAGCGAGGGGCGGATAAGTGCACAGCTGCTCTAGTACGATGGAGAGTGAGGGCGGCCGCCCAAATTCCGATCACCGAGACTGCCATTTCCCCGATGAGATTTGCCCCTTCCCTGCTCTCGATTGCCCTGCTGTGCGCTCTGCCTGCAGCGGCTCAACAGACATCCTCCCCAGCGGCACCAGCCGGTGAGACGGGTGCGGCTCCTGCGAAGCTGGACCTGCAGGAGAGCATCGAGGTGAGGACCACGGCGGAGCCGCTGCCGCTGGCGGAGAGCAACCGTTCCGTCGAAACCATTGCTCCGCGCGAGGTGCCGGCGTTCGTGGACTCGCCGGTGGACCTGCTGCGCTCGGATCCTGCGCTGAATCTGCAGGCACGAGGGCCGGAAGGGGTACAGGCCGACCTTTCCATTCGCGGCACCACGTTTGAGCAGTCGCTGGTGCTGATCAATGGAATGCGGGTGAACGATCCCGAGGCCGGACACCTGAACCTGGATGTCGCCGTGCCTCTGGATGCGATCACCCGGATCGATGTGCTGCATGGGTCGGGCTCGACTTTTTATGGTTCCGATGCCATTGGCGGCGCGGTGAACCTGCTGACCGGACGGTCGGGTTCCGGTGGAAGCCTGACGGTTCGCTCGGGAGCTGGCACCTATGGGTCGCTTGAGAACCATCTTCGCGCATCGTTTGGGGCGGGTCGGTTTGCGGAGCAGATCACGGGCTCGCGCGACCAGTCGGACGGGTTCATCGCCGACCGGGACTATGCGTCGAATGCCGCGGCGAGCGAGAGCTGGGTCAAATCCCGGCTGGGCACAACGGACATTCTGCTGGCGGGCAGCGACCGTCCGTACGGCGCAAACCAGTTTTACGGCAACTACAACTCGTGGGAGCGGACCAAAGGCTGGCTGGCGATTGCGCAGCAGCAACTGGGGACACACACTGCCGCGAGCTTTGGATATCGGCGGCATACCGACGAGTTCGTGCTGTTTCGCGACCGACCGGCCGTGTACGAAAACAATCACGTCACCAGCAGCTTCCAGGCGGACCTGCGTCGCGCCGATGAGTTGGGCAGCAACACAACATTTTCCTATGGGCTGGAAGAGAACGGCGACACCATTCAGTCGAACTCGCTGGGAAGGCATGCGCGGAACCAGGGCGCCGGGTACGCGAACGTCAGCTTGAGATCGCTGAAGCGGTTCTCGCTGGCGGCGGGCGCGCGCGAAGAGATTTTTTCCGGCGGCGACTCGGTGTTCTCGCCGTCCGTGGCTGGGGCGTTCACGGTGCGAGGCGGGCTGCGGCTGCGAGCGTCGGCCGGGCATGGGTTCCGGCTACCGACTTACGTGGACCTCTATTACCGAGACCCGGCGACGATCGGCAATCCGGCGCTGAAGCCGGAGTCGTCGTGGAGCTATGAGGGCGGGGTGGACTGGATTCCGGCTGCGGGGCGGGTGACGTTTACGGCGGTGGGTTTTCGGCTGAACCAGAAGAATGTCATCGACTACTCGAAGCCGGTGCTGGGTACGCCTGCGCTGACGAATGCGCAGAAGTGGCAGGCGATCAATATTCCCAGCCTCGATATCAGTGGAGCGGAGGCCTCGGCCCACATCCGCCTTGGGAGGGCGCAGCAGCTGCAACTGAGCTATGCGGCGGCGCACTCCGGCAGCTTCCCTACCGCATACGTCTCGGAGTATGCGTACAACTACGCGGCGCAGAACGCGATCGTGGGTTGGACGGGAGTCTTCGGTCAGATGACGGCGTTTACGCAACTGGACGTGGTGCAGAAGACCGGGCGGACGGCGTATCCGCTGTGGGACCTAGCGCTCTCGCGCAATATGGGTCGGGTACGGCCGTATCTTCGGTTCGCCAATCTTGCCAATACTGGATACCAGGAGATCGTGAATGTACGCATGCCGGGGCGTACGGTCATGGGCGGTATGGAGTTCATCTGGGCGAAGCGCTAGCAGATCGGCCGGATTTGGGTACATTCGTCACGATTCGCTAACTGCGGCCGAGGCATTTAAAATGGGATTCTGGGGTCCCGCCTGTGTCTCGCCTACTTGAAAATATGAACCCTCAGCAGCAGGAGGGCATTCGCGCCGTCGATGGCCCGGTGCTGCTGCTGGCCGGCGCCGGATCGGGCAAGACGCGGGTGATCACGCATCGTATCGCCTACCTGATTGAAGAGCGCGGGGTGCAGCCGGACTCGATTCTGGCGGTGACGTTCACGAACAAGGCCGCCGCCGAGATGGCGGAGCGGGTAGACAAAATTCTGGGGCACAGCACCCTGGCCAAGCCTTTTCTGTCGACCTTTCACAGCTTCTGCGTGCGGGTGCTGCGGCGGGATATCGAAGCACTGCGCACGGGCAACAGCGGGCTGACAAAGAGCTTTGCCATCTACGACGAGACCGATCAGCAGGCGGTGGTGAAGTCCGCGTTGAAACGGCTGGGAATTGACGACAAGCAACTGAAGCCGCGCGTGGCGCTGGGTCGGATCTCCTGGGCGAAGAACCACATGATCGATCCGCAGGAGTACTTTCTTGCCTCCACCAATCCGATGGAGGAGAAGATCGCGCATATCTTCGAGATCTATCGCAAGGAGTTGCAGAAGGCGAATGCGCTGGACTTCGACGATCTGCTGCTGGAGACCGTGCGGCTGCTGAAGGTCGTGCCTGAGGTGCGGGAGCGCTACAACCGCCGTTATCGCTATCTGCTGATTGACGAGTACCAGGACACCAACCGTCCGCAGTACGAGTTGATGAAGCTGATGGCCGGGACGGAGGGGAATGTCTGCGTGGTGGGCGACGAGGACCAGTCGATCTATAGCTGGCGGGGCGCGGATATCCGCAACATTCTGGAGTTCGAGAAAGATTTCCCAGCAGTGCGGACGATTCGGCTGGAGCAGAACTACCGCTCAACCCAGGTGATCCTGGAGGGTGCCTCGGCGGTAGTGGCGAACAACACCCAGCGCAAGGGCAAGAACCTCTTCACCACGCGCGAGGGTGGAAGCCTGATCGGGTACTACGAAGCTCCGGACGGTGAGAACGAGGCGCTGTTTATTGCGGACCGGATCCACCGGTATCTCCGCGAAGCGGGTCAGAGCGAAGATCAGCCGAGGTGCGCGGTGCTCTACCGGACGAACTCTCAGTCCCGGCTGGTGGAAGAAGCGCTGCGACGCTACCAGATTCAGTACCACATGGTGGGCGGATTTTCCTTCTACGACCGCGCCGAGGTGAAGGACCTGCTGAGCTATATGAAGCTGGCGGTGAATCCACATGACTCGATTGCGCTGCAGCGGGTGATCAACTCTCCGGCACGCGGAATCGGCAAAACCACGCTGGAGACGCTGGAGCGGATTGCGCTGACGACGGGCCTGAGCACCTGGGATGCGATTGCGCGCGCCTCGGAAGAAAAGCTGTTGCCGGCGCGGGCGCTTGCAGCTCTCGACAATTTCCGGCGCCTGATTGAGGATGCGCGCGCGATGCTGGGGCCTGATTTCGCAGGCAAGCTCACCGCGGATGTAGCGGTGGATGCGGGCGAGGGTGCGGATACGACCGACGATGTCGCGTTCGATCCGGCGTCGTTTGCGGGCAGCAATGAACCGGCGGGGGCGGAGCCGGAGCAGGCGAGCTTCGACACGAGCTTTAACTTTGGCTTTGATTTCGGACCGAGTGAGGAGATCTCAACGATCGCCGCCGAGAATACGACTGACTCCGATGCGGCGCACGCGATCGATTCAGCCGCCTACAACCCGTTCGCGCCGGTGGTGGCCAAAGATGCCGGCACGCAGCGCGACCCCGCGGACCGCGCTGCCGAACGGCTGATGGAGGATGACCGGCCGGCGTTCCGCAAGCCGGGCGAGGCGGCGACCCTGCCGGAGGTGATCAAGTTCCTGAACGATCGCTCGGGGTACATTCGTGCACTGGAAGAAGAGGCCACGCCGGAGGCCTTCTCCCGGATTGAAAACCTGAAGGAACTGGCGAACGCGGCACAAGACGCGCAGGAGCGCGGCGAGACGCTGGCGGAATTTCTGGACCATGCGGCGCTGGTATCGGATGCCGACTCCTATTCGGCGGAGGCGCGAGTGACGCTGATGACGCTGCACGCCGCCAAGGGACTGGAGTTTCCACTGGTGTTCCTGGCAGGAATGGAGGAAGGACTGTTCCCCAGCTCGCGGACGCTGACCGATCCCGGAGGACTGGAGGAGGAGCGGAGACTGTGCTACGTGGGCATGACGCGGGCGATGGATACGCTGATCGTGACGCGGGCGCGTTACCGCCGACGCTACGGCTCGGATATGCCGGACTCGACGATCGCTTCACGATTTCTGGAGGAGATTCCTTCTCGGCTGGTGGAGGATCTGGGCAGCCCAATGGCACGGCCGCAGTTCTCTGGAGCACCGTATGCCACGCCTTATCCGCAGCGGAGCAGGACAGGGCGCGAGGAGCAATCGGAGGGTGGCCATTACAACTATGAGGATGAGGACCAGAGCGCCCGGCCTGCCGTCAGGTACGTGAATTCGCGATTCGGGCAGCGCTCGAACACAGTTTCCGCCTCGAGTTCGATGGACAATATCGCGAGCTTCTTCGCCGCGCGAGGACAGAAGGCTCCAGCGGGCAGGCCGAAGCTCGAGGTCGCCGCGCCCCAAGGGAAGACAGGGCTGAGGCAGGGCTCGCGGGTGCGACACCCGAAATACGGCATCGGGACGGTATTTCGTCGTGAGGGCGAAGGGGATGACGCGAAGATTACAGTACAATTTCAACAGCACGGCGTGAAGAAGCTGGTGGAGAAGTTTGCCCAGCTTGAAAGTCTGTAAGGACGCGCCGCACATCTCGAAACAGGAAAGCACCGACACATTCATGGCAGATACATCGAAAGTCACCGATAAGCTGGAGCGGAAGAAGCTGAAGCGCGCGGCGCGCAAGAAGGCCGCCCCGAAGGGCAAGCGCACCACTCCCCGCGGAGAGAACAAGGCAAAGATCAAGAAGGCTACCCGCGGCAAGTCGAAGCGCTAATCCGAAGTTGAAGTAAGGCGAGGCGGACTGCAGAACGCGGTCCGCTTTTCCATGTTTAACGGCAAAAGTGCGCGATACTACATGCACCGAACCGCATCCTTTCCCGAGGAGCAGCTACTCCGTCTTGCCCAGGCAAATCTTCGCGACCAAGTCGATTGACAAGCTGATCTCCGAGTCCGAGCGGCCGGAGAACTCCCTGCAGAAGACGCTGGGGCCTGTGTCGCTGACCGCGCTGGGCATCGGAGCCGTGATCGGTTCCGGCATTTTCACCGTGATTGGGACGGCAATTGGAGGCAATCCGGCGCAGTTCGCCAGCTGGATCGACTCGCCGGTGGTAGACCTGATCGCAGGATGGTTGCACCACACCAGCGGAGCTGTGGCGGGACGACCTGGCGCCGGCCCGGCATTGGCGGTGTCGCTGGTGCTGGTCGCACTGGTCTGCGCTTTCACCGGGCTCTGCTATGCCGAGCTGGCATCGATGATTCCGATTGCGGGCTCAGCCTATACTTACACCTACGCCACGATGGGCGAACTGGTGGCGTGGATCATCGGCTGGGACCTGATCCTGGAGTATGCGTTCTCGAATATGAGCGTCAGCGTGGGCTTTGCGGCGCACATTGTGGACCTGCTGGACTGGCTTGGCATTCATATGGACCCGCGGTGGCTCTCGCCGGCTTATCTGCCGCTCGGGTTGCAGGATCTAGCTGGACACGATATCTACAAACCGGGATGGCATTCGGGCTTCGATATTCCCGCTTTTCTGGTGGTGCTGATTCTTACCGTGATTCTCGTCCGGGGAATCCGCGAGTCGGCGCGGACGAACAACATCATGGTGCTGATTAAGATTGCCGCCATTCTGCTGTTCGTCAGCTTCGGGGCGAGCTTCATCCATACCAGCAACTACCACCCGTTCTCTCCGAATGGATGGAGCGGAGTGCTGGCGGGCGGCTCGATCATCTTCTTCACCTATATCGGGTTCGATTCCGTGTCGACGGCGAGCGAGGAGTGCAGGAACCCGAGGCGGGATGTGCCGATCGGCATCGTGGCCACCTTGATCGTCTGCACGATCCTGTATGTGGGCGTGGCCGTGGTGCTGACGGGACTTGTGCCGTGGCAGTCGGTCGCAGGAGATGGAGCGCCGGTCGTCAACGCACTGAAGCGTGTCTCGCTGCAACCGGGTGGACATCGTCTGCACTTTGTGCGGCTGGCGGTGCTGCTGGGAGCGCTGGTGGGCATGGTGTCGTCGATTCTGGTGTTTCAGCTGGGGCAGGCTCGGGTGTGGTTTGCGATGTCACGCGACCGGCTGCTGCCCGATGTGTTCAGCAGAATTCATCCGAGATTCCGAACGCCGGATTTCGCGACCTGGGTGGCGGGCGTGCTGGTTGCGATTCCGTCAGGGCTGTTCGATGTTGGAACCCTGGCTGAGATGTCGAATATCGGCACCCTGTTTGCCTTTGTCCTGGTTTCGACGGGCGTGGTGATCCTGCGTTACAAGGATCCGGGGCGGCGACGAGGGTTCCGCGTTCCGTTCGGGCCGGTGATTCCGGTGTTGAGCGTGCTGTGCTGCATTCTGCTGATGGCCGGGCTGCCGATGCTCACATGGATCCGCTTCTTTGTGTGGCTGGTGATCGGCTTAGTGGTGTATGCGCTTTACAGCCGGAAGCGAAGCGAGTTCTATCGCGCCGAATGATGGGCGCCGATGCGGATCGGGTTCAGGCCTAGACTGAAGAAGTGAAGCATCGATCTCAACCGGGTGGCCCGCGCAGCTTTCTTCGCGCCGATTGGCGGAAGCTGATCATGGCGCAGTATGTGGTGGAGCCCTCGACGCTGCTCCCGTGGCTGCCTCGCGGGCTGGAGCTGGACTTCTTCCGCGTGGGGAACGAGAGCCGCTGCTGCGTCTCGCTGGTGGGTTTTCTGTTCGATCAGGTGCGGGTGAAAGGACTTGGGATTCCTTTTCACCGGCGGTTCGAGGAGGTGAATCTGCGGTTCTACGTGACCCGGACAGAAGATGATGGAACGCGCAAGCGCGGCGTGGTGTTTCTGCGGGAATACGTGCCCAGGCCGGCGATCAGCCTGACGGCGAAATGGATCTACGAAGAACCGTACGAGACGCTGCCCGCGAAACACAGGATCCTGCTGGATCCGGATGCGATGCGCGTTAGCTACGAGTGGCGGCACCGGGGTCAGTGGCAGCGGCTGGCGGTGACTGCTGACCCGATGCCAATGGCTATCGCGCCGCAGAGCGAAGAAGAATTTATCACCGAGCATTACTGGGGCTACACGAAACGACGCCGAGGCAGCACATCGGAGTACCGTGTGGAGCACCCGCGATGGAGTGTATATACCGTGAGGAACTTTGAGGTGAAGGCGGACTTCGGCTCCATGTACGGGCAGCAGTTCGCGAACCTCAGCGCGCAGGAGCCCGCGAGCGTGCTGCTGGCAGAAGGCTCGCCCGTGACGGTGTTTGAAGGCAGGCGGCTCGTAGAGCGGGTCGACGTTGGCTCCGCTTTGGCTGATTGAATAGGGCAAGTTGCATAGCTGCACGCGAATCTAATTTGGTACGTCTTATCCACTGAATTCTGGGGTATGTGCGGCTGCAGGGTCTTGTCTCGCGAGACTGCTGGTCTCATACTCGCAACAGAAGCACCGAAAAAACGGTTCTCGTCGAGACCCCTTACGTGACCCGATATAGCCGTCAAGACGTTCTTCGCATCCTGCACCTCCGGGCCCGGCAACTTCAGGCGTGGGAGCAAGCGGGACTGATTCCAGCCAACGACAGCTATACCTTCGAAGATCTCGCGCAGCTGCGAACGTTGCAGGCGATTCGCGCGACCCGTATTCGCGTGAAGAGTATCCGCGAATCCGTGGATGCCATGCGCAAGGTCGCGGGGATGTGCAATCCGCTGGTGGAGGCGAGTGCGGTGTGGCATGGATCCCACCTTCGCTTTCGCCATAGTGGCGCGCTGGTCGATCCGAAGACTCAGCAACTGGAATTCGATTTCGAAGCAGCGGCCAACGGGCGGCTGCGGGTGGTGGGCGATCCGGGCGATGTGCGGACGCGCGGCTCTGAGCTGCAGGAGATGTTTCAGAGGGCGGTGCAGCTGGAGGAAGACCCGGCCACCGTTCCGCAGGCCGCAGAGTTATACCGCAAGATTCTTGCCGTGCGGCCGGATTACGCCGCGGCCTGCATCAATCTTGGGACCATCCACTACAACATGCGGGAGTATTCGGCTGCGGAGCGGCTGTATCGTCGTGCAACCGAGGCTGACCCGAACTATGCGCTGGCCTTCTTCGATCTAGGGAACGTTCTGGATGAGTTGCGGCGCCTGCCCGATGCCACAGCAGCCTATCAGCGGGCCATTGCGCTGGTGCCGCAGTATGCAGACGCGCATTACAATCTGGCGCTTGCGTGGGAGCGGCAAGGATACCGCCGCCGCGCGTTGCGGCACTGGATGGCCTATGTGAGGCTGGATCCGGTGGGTCCGTGGGCGAACCATGCCAGGGCACAGGCGAAGAAGATTCTCAGCACGGAGCGATTGATGATCGTCCACCGCAGCAACCGGCCAATCCATACTCGCTGACAGCTAAAGATGTTGTGCCGGAGCCCCCGGCATGTTCTTATCTTCCTGACGGCACCCGCTGGTGCCACAGGAGCGGGAATGCTGTATCACATCTCACGCGACGGCCAGAACTATGGCCCCTATACGCTGGAGGACCTGCAGCGGTATGTGGCCTCTGGAAACGTGCTGCTCACCGACATGGCACGGGCGGAAGACGCTACGGAATGGGTGCCGGTGTCGCAGTTGCTGGGAGCGGGCGCAGTTGGGGCGGGCGCGGCGCAGCAGCCGGTAATTGCTTACCCCGCAGCTCCGGTTCCGGGAGCCATCGCGCCGGCAGGCATTTATCCGGATCCGCCGAATCTGCACTGGGCTCTGGTGCTGGTGATCGGGATGTTTACCTGCGGCTTATTCCTGATCGTGTGGAACTTTGTGCAGGCGGCCTGGATGCGGCGGGTGAATCCGCGCAGCAATGCGCTGTTCTTTTACATCGGCTACGTGGTGATCAGCTTCGGCGGCGGCTTCTTCCGATTTGGGCTGATGGCGGCAAGTGGATTCCAGAACCACTGGTGGGGGATGGGAGCCGTGGCCTCGCTGATCTCGTTCATCGTGATCGAGCTGGGCTACTTCGACCTGCGACGCTCCATGGAGGAGCACTTCAACGGGCCGGAGCCGCTGGGCCTGACGCTCAGCCCGGTGATGACGTTCTTCTTCGGGCCACTCTATTTTCAGTACCACATGTCGCGCATCAACGAAGTGAAGCGGGTTGCGCGATACCGTGGCGCCGCGATCTGACCATGAATGCCGCCAGGCAGCACTCGAACAGGCACCCCCAGATTGCTCATGCAATTGCCGCAGGCAGTCTGCTGATTCTGGCTGCGCTGCGTGCGTGGCCACGGCTGGGATCGCTGATGCCGGCATGCCCTCTGCATCAATATTTCGGAGTGCTGTGCCCAGGATGCGGCGCGACGCGAGCCCTGCTGGCTCTGCTGCATGGGCGAGTGGCCGAGGCATGGCATTGGAATGTCCTGTTCGTTTGCCTGCTGCCCCTCGCTATGTGGTTTGCGGGAGAATGCTATCGGCGCGCGCTGTTTTGCGATGCGTTTCGATGGCCGAAGATACCAGCGGAGGCGAGCTATCTCCTGCTCGCCGCCGGCGGCATCTTCGGAATTCTTCGAAACCTGCTTCACAACCTGGGCTGACGCCGTTTCAGGGTTTGTTCTGTTCAGGCTTCTTTTCGACGTGGCCGCCGAATTGGAAGCGCAGTGCTGAGAGCAGCTTGTCTGCGAACTCGTCTTCGCCCCGGGAGCTGAATCGTTCGTACAGGGCGGCGCTGAGCACGGGCGCGGGAACGCTTTCATCGATGGCTGCGCGAATGGTCCAGCGGCCTTCGCCGGAATCCGAGACGTGTCCGCCAAAGTTTTCGAGATCCGGGCTGTCAATGAGGGCTCGCGCGGCGAGATCAAGCAGCCAGGAGGCGACGACACTTCCGCGCCGCCAGACTTCGGTGATGTCAGCCAGGTTGAGATCGTACTGATAGTATTCCGGGCAGCGCAGCGGAGTGGTCTCGGCGTCGATGTCGTGCTGCTGCTTGCCAACGTTGGCGTGGCGCAGGATATTGAGGCCTTCCGCATAGGCGGCCATCATTCCGTACTCGATACCGTTGTGCACCATCTTGACGAAGTGGCCGGCGCCGCTGGGACCGCAGTGCAGATACCCGTGCTCGGCGGTGCCGCCGAGCTTCTCCCGCCCCGGCGTGCGCGGGGTGCCATCCATGCCAGGTGCAAGGCTCGAAAAGATGGGGTCGAGATGTTTCACCACCCCCTCTTCGCCACCGATCATGAGGCAGTAGCCGCGCTCCGCTCCCCATACTCCACCGGAGGTGCCGGCATCCACGTAATGAATGGATTTGGCCTTGAGCTCGTTGGCGCGGCGGATATCGTCGTGGTAATAGGAGTTGCCTCCATCAATAACGATGTCGTCCGGCTCCAGCAGCGGAATCAGCTTCTCCAGCGTAGGATCCACCACGCCAGCCGGCACCATCAGCCAGATGGCGCGTGGCTTGCTCAACTTCTGCACGAAGTCTTCGAGCGATTTCGCCCCGGTTGCGCCTTCTTTGACCAGTGACTGCACCGCGTCCTGAGACACGTCATAGGCCACGCACTTGTGCCCCGCACGCTGCAGCCGCACCACCATGCTGCGGCCCATCCGGCCGAGTCCGATCATTCCAAGTTCCATGCAACCTGCCTCCCTCGATTGGCTTCGCGCCGCCAGTGTGCGTACGTCTACCAGTATCAGCTATGCGATGCCGGGAGTGCGGGCTTTTGCTGTCCGCGGAAAAGCGTGTGGCAGACCTGCGCGTATTGGCGGGGCGCAGAGTGGTGCAGCTCAGGAGGGTAATGGGGTCGGCGACATACGGCTGGAACAGGTTAAATAGAAAACGGAGGCCACTTGAGAGCGGCCCCCGTTTGTTGTTTAGTGCTTGTTCCGCTTACGCCTGCTGAGCCTCAGGCGTGCTGCCGGTCTGGGCTACAGTCCAGTCGGGCGCGCCCACCTTGAAGCGGGCGAAGCGGCGGACCGAGATATTCTCGCCGAGTTTGCCGACTTTGGTGGCGATCAGCTGTCCGATGGTCTGCGACTGCTCCTTGATGAACGGCTGATCGAGCAGGCAGAACTCCTCGTAGAATTTACCGAGCTTGCCCTCCAGCATCTTTTCGATGATGTTGGCAGGTTTGCCGGAAGCAGCGGCCTGGGCGCGATAGATCTCCTTCTCGCGTTCGAGATCGGCCTCCGTCACCTCGTTTCGGCTGACGAACCGCGGATCGGTTGCCGCGATGTGCATGGCGATGTCGCGCAGAAGCTCCTGGAAATCCTCGGTGCGGGCGACGAAGTCAGACTCGCAGTTGAGCTCGACCAGAACGCCCACCTTGCCGCCAGCGTGAATGTAGGTGCCGACCGCGCCCTCATTGGTGGTGCGGGCAGCCTTTTTCGCGGCGGACGCCATGCCGCGCTTGCGCAGCACGACGAAGGCGTTCTCCATGTCGCCGTTCGCCTCCTGGAGCGCCTTGAGGCAGTCGCCCATGGGCGCGCCGGACTTCTCGCGGAGTTCCTTCACCTGCTTTGCGTCGATCTTTACTGCTCCCTCGGTGGTCATTGTGTCTCAGTCTCCTGGTGCTCGAATGCGCTCTGCTCTTTCGAAGCAGCTTACGCGTCTGGTGTTACGTTTGTGTTCTGCTCGGGCAGCACACACAGAAAAAGCGTGGAGCCCGAGTACCCGGCGTCCACGCTCTTCCCTAGAGAATTGCTGGTTTACGCGCCGGTGGCGTGTGCCGGTTCGGGTTCGTCTTCGGTTGCGGCGACTGGCGCCTTACGGATATTGCCCCCGAGGACGGCTTCAAGGTCGACGTTCTCGTCATCCGCGGTCTCCTCGGTGGAGGCGGCACCGGCCGACTCCTGAACCTCAGCGGTGGCCTCACCGTCTTCGCCCAGGAATTCAGGCGCGATCTCAGCCGGACGAACATCCGCAACTTCGGTTGCGAAGGCTCGCTCGGAAACCATCTGCACGCCTTCGGCTGCAGAGTCCGAGATCTTGGTGGTGAACAGGCGGATGGCGCGCAGCGCGTCATCATTGCCGGGGATCACGTAATCGACCAGGGTGGGGTCGCAATTGGTATCGACCACAGCGACAACCGGTATGCCGAGTTTGTGAGCCTCAGCGACAGCGATAGCCTCATTGTTCGAGTCGACGATGAACAGCGCATCGGGCAGCCGCTTCATGTTCTTGATGCCGGAAAGATTGGTGGCCAGATGCTTGCGTTCCCGCTCCAGCTTGATGACTTCCTTCTTTGTCAGCAACTCATACCGGCCGTCAGTCGACATCTCGTCCAGTTCCTGGAGACGCTTCACCGACTTCTGCACGGTGACCCAGTTGGTCAGGAGACCGCCAAGCCAGCGGCTGTTGATGTACGGCATGCCGCAGCGGTTCGCCTCTTCTGCAACCGCATCCTGCGCCTGGCGCTTGGTGCCGACGAAGAGAATGACCTTGCCCTGCGCAGTCAGGTCGGTAACAAACTTGGAGGCTTCCTTGAACATCTTCAGGGTCTTCTGCAGATCGATGATGTAAATCCCGTTCCGCTCGCCGAAGATGTACTCCTTCATCCGTGGGTTCCAGCGCTTCGTCTGATGCCCGAAGTGAACACCCGCCTCAAGCAATTCCTTCATGGTGATGTTTGCCAATGCGTCTCCTTTGTTAAGGCTGCCGGACGTTGCTGCCCGGGCCCGTATTAATCCCTCTCCCGAGGGAGATTTGACTCCATTTGCCCCGGGCAAGCGTGTCCGGGGGTGCTGCTGAATCCGTACTGCCGAACAACTACCGCTTCGAGAACTGGAAGCGAGCGCGAGCGCCCTTCTGTCCGTACTTCTTGCGCTCCTTGCCGCGCGAGTCGCGGGTCACCAGGCCGTCGGCCTTGAGCGCCTTGCGCAGTTCGGGGTTGAACTCCATTAGCGCGCGGGCAATTCCGAGCTTGACCGCGTCCGCCTGACCCATGACACCGCCACCACGAACGGTGGTGATCACGTCGAAGGTCTCGCCGATATCGGGAATGCCGAGGGAACGCTTGGCTGAGGCGCGCTGCTGCTCGGTCACGAAGTAGACGTCGAAGTCCTTCTTGTTGACGGTGAACTTACCGCTGCCCGGGCGGAGAAACACACGCGCAATCGAGGACTTGCGCCGGCCCGTTCCGTAGTACTGAACCAAATCTGCCATGATGCTCCTTGAACTCTCTCTTTGCACGGTGGCGGCCTCAGGGTCGAAACACCGGCTTGTGAAAACAAAATCGAATCTTCGGGCAGGCCTACGCGAGCGCCTGCGGCTGCTGCGCCGCGTGTGGGTGATGTTCGCCCTTGTAGACCTTCAGCTTGGTGGCCATCTGCCGGCCCATCCGCGACTTCGGCAGCATGCCCTTGATCGCCTGCTCGACGATTGCCTCGGGGCGCCGCTGCAGCAGCTTCACGAACGACTCTTCGCGAAGACCGCCGGGGAAGCCGGTGTAGCGCCGGTACATCTTGGAATCGGCCTTCATGCCGGTGAGCACAATCTTTTCGCAATTGACGACGACAACGTGGTCGCCCATGTCGATATAGGGCGTGTACTGCACGTTGTTCTTGCCGGAGAGAATATTGGCGGCCTGCGTCGCGAGCCGACCCAGCGTCTTGCCGCTGGCGTCGAGCACGAACCACTTGCGCTCGATGTTCTTTCCGCTCGGAATGGTGGTGGTGTTGTTCACTTCGCTTTACTCCCTGGTTCTGCCGTCTTCCCTCTCAGCCCGGCGCGCTACGGAAGAAATGGCTGGATGATGCGTTGTACTCCGATGCGGACCGCAATTTTCACGGAACGCGTTGATGTTGCTGGAACCCGAACCGAAGCGGCACAGTGCGAACGGCATCAGGCACAAACCTGAACCTGCTTCTCGCCTGCTTGGAACTCGCACATGGACCTTGGGAAAGTGGGCCTTTCCGGGGCGGCTCACGTGACCAGCAACTCCCGGTAAATCCACCACGGTGCCCCATCCTGCTGCATCACCTGATACTTCCCAGACATGCAGACGCGGGACTGCGCGAGTTTTCAGGATAGCCGAGCGGCTAATCGAAGTCAACGGAATCTTCCGCAGCCCGGGGGTGAACGCGCGATCCTGCTGGAGCTGGCTTCCGAGGCTTGCGCGGAGGCGGGCTACTGAAAACCTGGCAGTCGCGACTCAGCCTCGAAGCGCTCCTGGAGTTTCGCCAAGTCTCTATAAATCAGCACCTTTCATTCCAGAATAAGCGGCCCAAGCAGCCGGTGTGAGTTTCTGGCAGGGTTAGCTTGCAGCTTGAGCGATCCAGACCGCAGGAGTTGTTTCGACGGCGGCAACTTCGTCGCTTTCCACCCAGAAATGCTTCAGGTCGGCATTCCCGAAAGAGGTGGTGATCGCGACATCCGCAGCATCGCGGCCGGTGGCCATCAGAACCCGGCCATAACGAGGCTCATTGTGACGGGCATCCATAGTCCACCAGCGGCCTGCCAGCCACACCTGGTACCAGGCGCTGAAGTCTCCGGGACCGGAATAAGGGTGCCGGACATCTCCGAGATAGCCGGTGACGTAGCGAGCCGGGATGTTCATGCATCGAGACAGCGTGATCGCCAGATGCTGGAAGTCGCGGCACACACCCAAGCGCTCGGTGAAGACATCCATCGCAGTCTTGGTAGATCGCGCGGCCATGTAGTTGAACGCGACCTTCTGATGCACCCAGTCACGAATGGCCAGCGCACGCGCTCCCCCGCCGGCAATCCCACCGAACAGATCATTCGCCACCGCCACAAACCGGTCCACCTCGCAGTAGCGGCTGGACAACAGGAATTGCAGCACGTCGTCGGGGAGCTCCTGTACCGGATCCTGCTCCGCTTCTGCCGGCACAGGATCGGCGGCCTCTTCCATCTCCACTACATTCATCCCACTGAGCCGTACCAGCCCTGCAGGCGCGACAAAACGCGAGCACCGGTTGCCGAAGGAGTCGGAGTACTCCGCGGCCTGAATGCGTCTGGAGAAATCTGCAACACCCGCTGCGGCTTCCTGCTCGATCAGCAACTCGTCCCCGGCCCGCACGTTCGGCGCAAGAGAAGGGTGCAGATGCAGCATGGCGATCATGGGCGTGGGACACGCCAATTCGAATCGGATTTCGAATGCGGACTTAATGAACATAGCTGTCCTGTCGGGAGAAGTCTCTGCATAGGATGCGCAAATGAAGCCGCTCAGCTGCCCGAATGTGCTGCGCGGGAGATCGTTTCGCCGCCTGGGGTGGCTCGAGGAGTGGCAAACCTTCCCAAAAACGCCAGCAGCACCGTTCCCACGACAATACTAGATCCCGCATCCACCAGCAGCATTCCATTGAGCCCGTAGACGGTGTGGAAGTGCCCATCCACACGCGTCATGTATGTGATGGGCACGTTCGCCGCAGCAGAGAGCACCGCCATCTGTGTCGAAGCCAGCGGGTTGGCAGGGCCGACGATCTCGAAACAGAGGGAGGAGAATGCCGTGTAGTTGATGCCCTGGAAGAACACGTACGTCAGCACACCAGCGGCGAAGAAAATGAATGTATGCGGGACCCGGATCAAGCCAAGGGCAGCCGCAGCTCCTCCGAAACCGGTCAGCAGATAAACCTTCCTGCGCGGGAACCGTCCGGTCAACCAGATTCCAGCCAGGCACCCTACGGAGCACGCAATCGCCACACCCATGCCAGAGATCGCAGTAATGCGCCGCTCCGGTGTGTGAAAATCCGCGCCCAGTGCGGAGAAGAGGTTCGTGAGCGCGAAGCATGCCGTGGGAGACAGAAAGCAGAGCAGCGCGAGGATACTGCCCGGTCGCGCAACGGCGCGGCGAAGGTCCTGAAAGAACGTGCGGAACGTCTCCATCGCGCCGCGGGTCCGGCGGGCCGGAAGAGGAATGAAAAATAGAAGGACCGTGGGTGCGACAACCGTCAGCGTCAGCAGCACAGCTGCGGCGACCGGCGGCAAGGTGCGCACCAGCACCACCGCAATGGTGGTAAAGAGCCCGGCAGCGCCAAGGTTCGCAATGTTTGTGGTTGCGCCGACCTGGGAATAGTAGTGATCCGAAACCACGTCCGGCATCCAGCCCTGGTGCGCATTGCCAAACAGCACCACCGAGGTGCAGCCCACGGTGAGGACTGTGGTGAACGCCACCAGGTTGGACGTGATCAGCGTCGACACGCCAAGACAGACTGCCGCAAGCCCGGCGAACAGCAGAGCGTAGGTACGCTTCGTGAAGCCGATGTCGAGGATGGGAGAGAGCAGGAAAGCCCAGTACGTGGGTGAAAATGCGAGGAACGATACTCGGGAGATGTCTTCCACGGTGACGTTGCGCGCCGAAAGCAGGATGGGCATCGCGGCGGAAATGAAACCGTAATAAAAGCCCATCGGCGCGATCGCAAGTCCCATGGCCCACGGTGGCAGCTGCCGACGCATCCTCACCCTCCGCACGAGCGCAATATGCAATAAGGGCGGACCGCATGCGATCCGCCCCTACTTATATCGGAAGCTTACAGCCGTTTACGCCGACACCGCCTGCTTGGCGCCTGCCTTCAACGCCTCCGCCTTGTCGGTCGCCTCCCAGGAGAATTCCTTGCCGCTTCTCCCGAAGTGGCCGTACGCGGCGGTCTGCTTGTAAATCGGTCTGCGAAGCTGCAGGCTGTCGATGATGCCCTTCGGTGTGAGTGAGAAGTTCGCTCGTACCAGCGTCTCCAGCTTGTCCTCGGCGATAGTGCCGGTCCCGAAGGTGTCCACCAGCACACTTACCGGCTCGGCAACCCCGATAGCGTAGGCGAGCTGCACTTCGCAGCGGTCTGCGAGACCTGCGGCAACGATGTTTTTGGCCACATACCGTGCCATGTATGCCGCAGAGCGATCGACCTTTGTTGGGTCCTTGCCGCTGAACGCGCCTCCACCGTGCCGGCCCATGCCGCCGTACGTATCTACGATGATCTTTCGACCGGTCAGGCCGGTGTCTCCCATGGGCCCGCCGATTACGAATCGGCCGGTCGGGTTGATGTGGTACTTGGTGTTCTCGTCCAGCAGATTGGCGGGAATTACGGCCTGAATCACGTGCTTCAGGATGTCTCCGCGCAATTCGTCGTTGGTCACGGTCTCCGCATGCTGGGTGGAAATGACCACCGCGTCCACCCGAACGGGCTTTTGTTCTGCGTTGTACTCCACCGTTACCTGGCTTTTGCCATCGGGTCGGAGGTACGCCATGAGGCCCGATTTGCGAACTTCCGAAAGGCGTTCAGTGAGCTTGTGCGCAAGCGAGATGGGGGTGGGCATCAACTCCGGCGTTTCGTTCGTGGCGTATCCGAACATCATGCCCTGATCGCCCGCGCCGCCCGTATCCACGCCCATGGCGATGTCGCCCGATTGCTTGTTGATGGTCGAAATGACAGCGCAGGTATTGGAGTCGAAGCCGTAGAGCGCGTTGTTGTATCCGATTGAGCCTACCGTTCCCCGGACAATGCTCTGGAAATCAACATAGGCTTTGGTCGTGATCTCGCCGGCGATGACGACTAATCCCGTGCAGGTCAGGGTCTCGCAGGCTACCCGGCTGAACGGGTCTTCGGCGAGGCAGGCGTCCAGAATGGCATCAGAGATCTGGTCGGCAATCTTATCCGGGTGACCCTCGGTCACCGATTCACTTGTAAATAAAAAGCGGTCGCGTTTCGACAAACTACCCTCCACTGCATCTTTGCCGCCAAGAAGGCAACTTCACAATTTTACCTTCTGGAATCCACGGCCGACAAAGCAACTCCGCCCGAAGGCGCAAAACGTACCTGAAGGGACACATCCGTGCATTCAATGGCAGAAAACAGTGGTTGAAAATGACCTGCAGCCGCGTTCGTCCGCGGTGCTTGCCTGGATCGCTGCCATCGGTGCGGCAGTATCTTCTTGTGTTTCCACAGCCTCCAGCCACACCAGGCCGTGACCAGCAGCGCAATTAACAGCAGCGCGATTCCGGTGCCGCGAGCGGCTCGGCCGGACGAGCCCGGAGGACGGGCATTCTTCACGTTCTCGGCAAACTGCACCCAGTCGGCATCAGTGCCTCCGGCGAGTCCGCTTTCCCGGCAGACCTCGTCAAACCGCTTCATCCAACGGCCCTCGTCCAGGCCGAGCGCTCCCACGTAGCTGCGCACAAAGCCGCGACGGAAGACTCCGCCAGGAATGTCCGAGAGGTTGCCGGCCTCGAGGGCGCGGATGTGTTTCGCCGGAACCTTGGTCAGCTCGCAGATGCGTTCAATCGCGATGCCGCGTTGCTCGCGTGCTTTCCGCAGATCGTCGCCAAGGGCTGCTTCCCCGTTATGAATCATGTCTCTGCCGGGCCGTCACTGGCTCATACCATAAGGGATCAAACCGCCTAAATCAAAGCAATTTACTGCATTCCAACAGTATGGGAACCAGTCTCGTTCACGTCGGCCCAGCCGCGGCGCACCCATGATCCCTGCTAAACTTGCAGCAGCACTGCGTGCGAATTCCGTTCCCAGAGCGAGTCTCCCTCCCGGGTGTCGCCGTCTTCGCATCCGCGCTTTTCATCGTCCAGCAGTTGGAGGGCACGGCGCTCTATTTCAGCGCTGGATGTGCTGCCTTCATCCTGATCGCCGCCTTCGGATTCAATCTTGGCGGCGGGCTTACGCGGACTGCCGGCGCTTACATCTTCTTCTACTCTCTGCTGGTATTCATCGTTGGTGTCACCTACAAGGCCTACCTGGGCGAACCGGCGCAAACCAACCTCATCGTCCCCAGAACCGACATCCTGGTGTATCTGGGTGGCATCAGCGGGATGGCGATTGCGGCCTTCCTGAGCAGGAAGATAGCGCGCCGTACTCCGCTGCTGAAGAACGTGCTGGACCATCGCAACATGTATCGCGCCTCGGTGGGATGCATGGTCGTCGGCGCCCTCGGTGGGCTTACCATCGCGCTCATGGGCGAGGCTGGACTGCGGCTCAACACTGCCTTCACGCAGCTCAATTCGCTGATCCCGCTCGGAATCATCCTTGGCGTGATCTACGAAATCAAGGAGAGCGGCGGAACCAGGAGTGTGAACTTCGCCATTCTGATCGGCGGCGGTTACGCCTTCCTTCTTTTTGGAATCGCGAATTTCTCCAAGCAAGGCATGCTGACTCCTCTGCTCTGCTGGATCCTGCCTGTTTGCGCTCTGCGATATCGGATGAGCCTTCTCCAGATTCTCTCCGTGGCCGGAGGAGTGTTTCTCATTTTCTTTCTGCTCGTTCCCTATGCCCAGTACGGCAGACGGTTCCTGAAGCCCGGGATGACCAGCGCCGACAAAATGGTGCTCGCCTATAAGCTCCTGAGCAAGCCGATGGAGCTCCGCAGCAACTTTGAGGAGGACCCTGGAATCCCGACGTACTTCAACACCGCCCAGGGCTTCTGGGATCGCCTGCAGTTCTTATCCGTCGATGATCCTTTGGTGGACATCACCCAACAGGGCCGGAAGTTTGGCTATTCGCCTCTGGTGCTGACGGTTGGGAACGCTATCCCTCATTTCATCTGGCCGGATAAGCCGGGATTCAACCTCGGCAATACCTATGCACATGAATTAGGACACATGAACCCGGACGACTTCTCCACGGGCATCTCTTTCAGCCCTACCGCCGAGGCCTACCACCTCAACGGCTGGACGTCACTCCTGGTAGTTGCTCCGCTGCTGTGGCTGATGCTGTTCGTAGTCTACGACACCATATTCGGTGACCTCCGCTCTACACCGTGGGGATTGCTGGTTTTAGCGCAGCTCAGCCACAGCGCTCCGGAGGGAGCGCTCAACGGCACCATCTATCTGGTCACATTCGGGGTTGAGATCGTCGTCTTTTGCGCCTACTTTGCCGCCTGGGTCGCGCCTTACTTCGCGATCCTTGCTGTGGGCCCGCAAAAGCCGCTGCAACCTGAGTTCATAGGTCCACCCACACCCATTCAAAGAACGACGGCACTCAACCCGGAGACCTGAGCGGCACGATCCATCTGCCGTCAGGCTCGGCGCACCCGGCTTCGAGCCGTGCTCACCGGCGTCGGTTCTGCCATTGCAAACCGCGCGATCGCACAGGTTGCCGTGAACGGAATTAGAGCCACCGCATAGGGAAGAAAGATTCGGACCTCTTCCAGCCGCGCCACTGTAAGCCACATCACAAAGAAAATGGCAGAGCCAAGAAGCACTCCCAGCCCTGCGGGATCCGCAACGGCCCGCCGCCTCGCTGCGAGCGACAAAAGCCACATCCAGGGAATCATGAACAGAAGAATTGCCGTCATTCCAACTGGATTCGTCAGGTTCTGCCGGATCTCAAGGACCGGAGTTGCTCCGTAGATCGCATGCGGATAGACGATGTGCATCAGGTAGTACTGGATTCCTCCGGCCAGAAGCACCGCCGCTGCGCTTGTGATCCCCTGGATCCTCCTGCCCAGCGCTAGACCTTCTCCGAATCGCGTCAGGCTTAACAGCAAGAATCCGAGATGCACCGAGAAGGCCACGTCCGCCCGGATGAAGCCCTGTACGGCTGTCAGCAGAAGCATTCCGGCAATGCGCGGCGCCTTTTCGCGTGCTCCAAGTCTCCCCGCGCCTCCAGAAGCCAGTACCAGCGTTCCCGCCAGCATGCATGCGCTTGGCAGCGTTTCCGGCCTTTGGTACCACGTGATCCAACTCAGGTAGAGGTGCAGGAGAAACAGGAAGCTTGCCGCGCCCATCCAGCGGCCTGCAGTCGAAGCCCGCCGATAGACCTCCGAGTGCTCGAACAATCCATAGAGCAGGAATGCCGCAAGCAGGCCCGCGGCTAAATCCAGTAGCGTGAACCCATGCCGCAGCCCCAGGTGAGCGTGATGGGCGATCGTGTTCGCCAGCCATGGAACCGCGATCCTGTACTGCTGCGGTGCACTGGCCGTGCCCCGGATCACATCCATCCAGGTGTCGGAGTTCAAATGGTATTGCCGGCTGTACTCCCAGTAATCGCCGAAGACCGCCGAGCATACCACCACAGCGAGCAGAAGCCTCGCGACTTGATTGGGCTCCCGCCGCTCCACGCGAATCGATCTCCTCCCGACAAACCGATGTTACTTCATCGAGTTTGGTGAAATCTGCGGAGTGTCGCCAACCCGCGTCCGGCAGAGGATACTAACAGGAGCGCAGGCACACGATGACGCAAGCACGACGGAATGGCAATCCGGCTGAACCACTTCGAAGAACTAGCGCACTTGAGGGTGCGCTCAACTTCGCCACCCGTTGGCAACAGGTGCTCAGCCGTGATCGGAGCGCCGACGGGCAGTTCTTTTACGCGGTGAAAACCACTCGCATCTACTGTCGTCCAGGATGCCCGAGCCGGCGTCCCGCGCGTGGCAACGTATCTTTCTTTGCGACCTCTGAGGCGGCAGAGCAGGCCGGCTTTCGACCCTGCAAGCGATGCGAACCGGACCGCCCGGCATCTGAACCTGACCCCCAAGCGGGGCTGGTCGCGGCCGCTGTCCAATGCCTGCTGAGCCATCCTGAGGAAAACGTCCGCCTCGAGGATCTGGCACGCGTCACCGGAGCCAGTCGCCTCACTGTATTGCGCGCATTTCGCCGAGTCCTCGGGGTCAGCCCGCAGGAGTTCGCGCGGGCCCAGCGCATCCAGCGATTCCAAAAGACCCTGTCTCCCAGCGGCCATCGTGCCACCAGCAGTCGAAGTCCAAAGGACTCCAGCGGACCAAAGCAGGATTCTGCGACGCGAATTACAGACGCTATCTATGAGGCGGGCTTCGGCTCCTCGAGCCGCCTCTATGAGCAGAGCGCCCAGGCACTCGGCATGACACCGAAGCGACTTCGCAGCGGAGGTGCAGGAGCCGAGATCCGGTATGCCACTGCGCGATCGCCGCTTGGGCGAGTGCTCGTCGCGGCCACGCAGATCGGGATCTGCAGCATCGCATTCGCCAACTCAGACGACGAGGCAGTATCGGATCTGCGCCACCGTTTTCCGAACGCTCAGCTCAAACGCGATTCCGCGGCAGGCGGTTTGCTGAAGCAGGCGCTCCAGTACGCACTCAGCCAAATGACCGAGCACCCGTTAGCCACGAGCTTTCCCCTGGATGTCCGCGCGACCGCCTTCCAGCAGCGCGTGTGGAAGGCCCTTCAGCAGATCCCGCGAGGCGAAACGCGCAGCTACTCCGATGTCGCGCGCGAGCTGGGCCGTCCATCTGCGGTCCGTGCAGTGGCGACAGCCATCGGCTCCAACCCGGTCGCCCTTGCAGTTCCCTGCCATCGCGTCATCGGGCAGAATGGGACACTCACTGGCTATCGTTGGGGACTCGATCGCAAGCGGAAACTGCTCAACGCTGAGAGTCGCGTCTCCAAAGCTCAGCCCGCCGAAAAAGCCGCTATTGGGGCTCTGACCATGCGTCCAAGGTAACCCACCGACGACTGGGCTGCGCCTGCAACACCTGTTCGACCGCGTACACCGTGTCCATGCGATACGTCCCCATGGCGCGATGGCTGCCGTCGTGAAGCAGAATGTTGGAACCGCATCCTCGCGCACGGTTGCGCTCCACTCCCGGCGCACGGTTGCGCTCCACTCCCGCAGACATCCGCTGGAGAATTCCTTCTCTTCCAATCGGCTCCCAGTCATGACAGGTCACATTCCAGGTGACCGGAATGAGCGAAAGCTCGCGCGCAAGCTGCAGCACCATCGGGCGGCGCGATCCGAAAGGCGGCCGGAAGTAGCGGACCGGCGCTCCGATCAGGTCCTCAAGCACGGCTGAGCAATCCACAAGCTCCTGGCGCACCTTGCGCGCGGACTCCAGTGCCAGCCTCGGATGCGTCATCGTATGGTTGCCGATCAGGTGCCCCTCAGCCGCAACGCGGCGCACAATCTCCGGCCGCTGCCGTGCGAAGGATCCGATGATGAAGAACGTCGCACGCACCTGATGGCGAGCGAGCACCTCCAGCAGCATCGGCGTGGCAGCATCGTTCGGCCCGTCATCAAACGTGAGCGCGAGTTCGTCCGGATCAGAGCCTGCGATCAGCGTGCGGCCAAAGAACTGGGAGGTTGGCCACATCGAGGCATACGCAAGGCCTCCTGCCACCAGCCCCAGCGCCGCAGCGGTACCGACTGCAACCGACGGTCGCACTTTAATGCCTGACAACCGGTTTTTCCTGCAGCAGCGTGAAGACCTCTTCGGCGTGCCCGGCAGGAGTGACCTTTGGAAACACGTGCAGCAGTCGCTGCCCGTCGCCGGTGTCACGGCCGATCAGGTAAGTAGTGCGTTCGACGCCCGTTACCGGCTTGCCGTACATCGTTTTGTCGCGGAGCAGGTCGTAGCGCTTGATGAGCACCATCTCCGGATCTGCCAGCAGATCGTACGGAAGGTTGTATTTCTCCTTGAACTTCTTCTGGTCCTTCACCGTGTCGCGCGAGATGCCCAGCACAACAATTCCGGACTTCTGGAATTTCTCAAAGATGTCGCGGAAGCCGCAGGACTCTAGCGTGCAGCCGGGTGTATCGGCGCGGGGATAGAAGAACAGAACCACAGGATGGTCCCTGTAGTCGCTGAGATGAACAGTTTTGCCGTCCTGATTCTGGAGGGTGAAATCTTCAACGAGGTCGCCAGGTTGCATCGTGTTTCTCCAACTACCAGTCTACCGTTCCATCTGCTTGGACCGGATCCGTGGCTATAAGGCTGCCATCGTGGCCTCAAGCGACGCCAGATTGTCCACATGCGCAATTCGCTGTGGTGCACCCTGGGGAAGAATGTGTTTGGCGAGGCCGCTCAATACTTTTCCCGGCCCAACTTCGACCAGGTGAGTTGCTCCGTGCTCTGCCAGCAGTTGCACGCACTCGATCCAGCGCACCGGTCCCGTGACCTGAGCGATCAGGGTCTCTCTCGCCGCTGTGCCCGACTCAACAAACGCGGCACTTACGTTCGCGGCAATCGGGAAAGCCGGATCGTGGAACTCGAGAGTGCTCAGATCTGCCGCGAGCGCGTCCTGCGCCGGCTGCATCAGCGAGCAGTGGAACGGAGCGCTGACATGCAACATCATCGCGCGCTTCGCACCAGCCTGCTTGGAGAGATCCGCAGCACGTTCCACCGCAGCCTTCGCTCCCGAGATCACGGTCTGCGTGGGTGAGTTCAGGTTCGCCGCCGAGACCACCGCAAGCTTCGCGTCGAACGTATCCGCTCCCGGCGTCTTCGGCAATGGAGTCATCTGGTCGGAGACCTGCTCACAAATCGACTGAACCAGCACAGGGTCCAGCCCCAGAATCGCAGCCATCGCACCCTCACCGGCTGGAACCGCTTCCTGCATATAGCGGCCACGAAGGCGGACTGCGCGCACTGCATCGGCGAAATTGAGCGTCCCGGCAGCGACGTGTGCGGAATACTCGCCCAGCGAGTGCCCGGCAGCAAAGGCCGGCTTGATTTGCTTTTCGCTGCACCGCTCAGCAAAGACACGATTCAGAGCCGTCGAGACGGTCAGAATCGCCGGCTGTGTATGTTCGGTAAGCCGGAGCGTCTCTTCCGGGCCGTCGAAAATCAGACGTGTGAGGGAGAAGCCGAGCGCTTCGTCCGCCTCTTCAAAGACTGCTTTCGCAGAAGGGAAATTGTCGTAGAACTCGCGCCCCATGCCAACCGATTGCGAACCCTGGCCGGGAAATAACAGTGCTAACTTGATCGGTGTCATCGTGCTCGATGGTAAATGAGGCGCCGCGAATCACAATGCGCGGGAATCCCTCATTGAGCTGAACACGAGACGAGCTAGATGCCGACTCCCCACTCGACATCCTTGAGTTCGTCGCCTGAGTGGGCGTAGGCGTCGTAGGGCGTGCGGTGATTGAACTTGTAGCGGCTGCGCAGCTCGGCCCCCACTACGAGTCCAAGTGCAACAGCGCCGAGCGCAGCCGAAACCCAGCCGACAGTTCGGAACAAATGTGATTCCTTTTCAACGCTGTCGCCGGTCGCCTGGCGCAACGCCGCTTCGATCCCCTCGTCCATATCAACCCCTGGATCTCCTTCTACCAGGACCTGCGACGGGTAGGGTTGCCGGCCGAATCTGGGGAGGAGCCTCATGCCAAGCATGATAGCGCAGCCTGCATAAATGTCGGGAGTCCACGTTGGTGGGACCCGCGTGCAACTACATCCAGAACTCTCCTCCCGAGATCCCGCTAAGGACGGATCCTGAAGCTTCAGCGCAGTTTTCCTTCACCTGGTTCTAAGCTCCCACGGCAGTAGCACGCCTTGGACTGACACGCCTCGCGCATCGAAGATCACCGAAGGCACTTAGTTTCATGGAGATGCCTCGCAGTTAGCGCTCGTAGACTACCTTTTTGTGGTTGAGCCACCAGCAGGCGCCTTCTCCGGCCTGCGGGAACAGGGATCGGCTGCAGTCGACATCCACGTCGCCTCCCCAGTCGTACTCCTCCTTGTTTCCCTTCAGGGGAGTCACGATCATGCGACCCACGTGAGCGCTCCCCATGCCTGCCCCGGCAGCCATTCGGGCTCTCCACAGCATCCAGTCTCCCGCAAACGTGAGAGGAAGAGCCAGGACAAGAACGGCGACGATGCGTCCGAGAGTGCGATTCACGTCCAGGAGTCCTCGGAGAAGCCAATGGAGCAAGGCCCGAGCCTGCTTACGGCTCGGGCCTCAGGAGTGTATGCGATGTGGATCTGCGGGCGTCCTTAGTGCAGCTTAGGAGGCTTGTTTCAGCAGCTCCTGCTCAGCGCGCAGCCAGTCCTGCTCGGCATGCCCGTCGTGGTGGCCTCGTTCCGCCCAGTACTTTTCCGCCAGTCGGGCGATCTCTTCGTGGCTGGGCACGCGAGGCGTGGTGCTCGGGGTCGCTTTGCTGCTGGATTTCGTGGATGCTTTGGCGGGTGCCTTCTTCGCCGTTCCCGCGGCCGCCCGCGGTTTAGCCGGCGCCTTCGCCTTTTTTGACTTGTCCGTAGTCTCTGCCATTGTGCGCTGATCTCCTTTGTGGACTCGCCTCCTGGGGAGGGACCATCCACTCCAGAATACGGGATTTTGGCGGGAGATTCGGTGGTTTTGCGGCGTCAGGGTATCTCGGCGCATACCGGCGGATCCAGGTCCGCGTCGAGGTCCGCGCAGGTTGCAGATTCTGCTGAGGGACGCAGCGAGCGCTCGAGCGTCGCGCGGTCCAGGGGCGTGCTGAAGTAGAAGCCCTGGATGCCATCGCAGTGATTCTGGCGCAGGAAAGTGAACTGGGAATCGTTTTCCACCCCCTCCGCGATGACCTGCAGATTCAGGGTGTGCGCCATATGGATGATCGCCGTCGTTATGGCGGCATCGTCCGCATCGATTGCGACGCCGCGGATAAAGGAGCGGTCGATCTTGAGCTTGCTGACCGGCAGCTCTTTCAGGTAGCTCAGACTCGAGTAGCCGGTCCCGAAGTCGTCGATAGCCAGCTTCAGGCCCATGGTTTTCAGCTCACGCATAGCCTCTGCCGTGGCCTCGGTGCTGGACAGCAGCAGCCCTTCGGTTATCTCGAACTCCAGATACTCCGGCGGTAGTCCGGTCTCGGCAAGTACCCGACGGACCAGCGGGATGAAATCCTTCTGCTGGAACTGAAGTGCGGACACATTAATTGCGACCGGTCCGGTGAGCAATCCTCCGTCCATCCACTCGCGGGCCTGCCGGCAGGCGGTACGAAGCACCCATTCGCCGATGCGGAGAATGAGGCTGCTGTTCTCGGCGGTCCGGATGAACTCTCCCGGAGGAATCAGGCCGAGCTCCGGCTGGTTCCATCGCAGCAGGGCCTCCAGCCCAATCACCCGGCCGGTGGCGATATCCATCTGCGGCTGGAACAGCAGGAAAAACTCCTCGCGGTCCAGCGCAAGCTGAAGGTTTTTTTCCAGGTTCAGGCGTTCCAGTGCCTGTGCGTGCATCTCCCCGGAGAAGAAACAGTAGGAGTTCTGGCGTTGCCGCTTGGCGGAGTACATGGCGGAATCGGCGTGCTGCATCAGCGTCTCCAAGTCATCGCCATGCGCTGGAAAGATGCTGATACCGATGCTGCAGGTGAGCCGCATGGACTGGCCGCGAATGGCCAGCTCCTGCTTGATCGCTTCCAGCAGACGATCGGCTGCAGTGGTAATGGCGGACTCATCCTCGATGCCGGTCAGGATAAACAGAAACTCGTCGCCGCCAATCCGCGCAACGGTATCCTGCGGACCAACACAGCTGCTGAGCCGCTCGGCGATCTTCATCAGCACCAGGTCGCCGAAGGTGTGCCCGAGGGAGTCGTTCAGAAACTTGAAGCCGTCGAGATCCAGCAGCAGGAGCGCGAATTTGCTGCCGTTCTGCCGGGCAGCCGCCATCGCCTGATGTCCGCGGTCCTGCGCGGAGACGCGGTTGGGTAGCCCGGTCAGCGGATCGTGATATGCGAGAAACTGGACGCGGGCTTCGGCAGCCTTGCGGCTGGTGATGTCCTCGACCATCCCCTCGAACGAGTTCAGTTTGCCCGAGGCGTCGCGCTCTGCACGAAGGTTGAAGACCGTCCACTTGCGCTCGCCTCCGCGGCAGACAACCTGCACCTCGAAACCGCGTAGCTGTCCATGCCGGTCCAGCAGGCGCATCATCTGCCGGAACCGCTCCGGCTGCGCAAGAAATTGAGTATCGAGATCCCTCACCGACCGGAGCATCTGTTCTGGACTGGCGTAGCCCAGCAACTGGGCAAGCGTCCGGTTGACACGTACCAGCCCTCTCTCTGGGTCGGCCTGGAAAATCCCGACGACTGCGTCCTCAAACATCGCGCGGTACCGCTCCTGCGATTCGCGCAGCGCCTGCTCGGCCTGCAGCCGATGCGTCACATCGGTGGCTGTGACCAGAGTGGCGTCCGCTCCCTGGAAATCGATGGGATAGCAGGCAATCTCGACATCGATCAGCGTGCCGTTCCTACGGCAATGTCTCGCCAGCCCCGGCTTACAGAGAGCGTCGCAGGATACCCCCTCGGCCAACCGCGCCGGCACATCTTCGGCTTGCCGGATCTGACGGATCGTCATGTGCAGGAACTCGTCCCGGCTGTATCCATACTGCGCGATCGCGGCATCGTTCACGGCCAGGAAGCGGAGGGTGTTGCGATCGAGGACCCACATGGGCACCGGATTGCTATCGAAAAGAATGCGGTATTGCTCGTCGCACGGGCCTTCGTCGGCACGGCGGAAGCGCTGGAGCGGGCTGCCGTCGTGCGAGTCGGCACCGGTGGGCAGATCCTGCCTGGAGAGGCCCAGCCACGCCAATAATTTTGGCAGTCCCAAATTCATCGTTGCCTTTGCACCGAACTGCTCCGCACCTCAAGTGCCAGCGAAATCCTCAGGCAGGATTCCACATTTACCGGCCGGCCTGGGAAACCGGCCTCACTCTGGTAAACATACGCTGCAATTCCCCATGGGGGAAGCCATAGCGGGCATCGTCGCTTCATGATTCCCATCCCAGAGGCAAGTCAGTCGTGTGGCATACCGTGGAACCTTTAGGTTCTTTTTTTTGAGCAACCTTCAATTTGGTTTCCGCTTCTGAGTTTCTGGATCACGCGAGGAAGCGGAGCATGTGCAGGGCCGACGAGCCGGATGGAAAGGTGAAAGACGTCTCCCCAATTCCCACACCAACCAGGACCAACGGGGCGAGGAAAGTTGCAGCGCTGCTGATCACCGCCGGGTTGCTGGCAGTGTGCGGATGCAGGAAGCAGACCCAGGAGGTTCATTCCCCGCAGCCCGCCGGGACAGGATCGATGCATCCCTACGGCGGAACCCTGGAGTCGGACGACGGCCAATGGGTGCGCGCAACCAAGGACTATGCCAACACCCGGTACAGTACCCTCGACCAGATCAACCAGAGCAATGTCGCGCAACTGAAGCTGGCCTGGACATTCTCTACCGGCGTACCGCGTGGTCAGGAGGCGGCTCCCATTGTCGCAAACAACACGATGTACATCGTGGCACCCTGGCCGAACACACTGTTTGCACTCGACCTGACCAAGCCCGGCGGCCCGCTCAAATGGAAGTACGACCCGAATCCCTCCTCGGCCTCCAAGGGCGAAGCCTGCTGCGACTGGGTGAACCGTGGGGCGGTGTTCGATAGTGGTCGCATCTTCTTCAACACACTCGACGGATACACGGTCGCAGTGGATGCCAACGATGGCCACGAGATATGGAAGACTCACCTGGCAGACATCACCAAGGGCGAGACCATCACGATGGCGCCGTCGGTGATCCACGGCAAAGTGATGGTGGGCGACAGCGGCGGCGAGTTCGGCGTGCGCGGATGGCTGGCGGCGCTGGATGCCGGCAGCGGCAAGGTGGTGTGGCAGGCCTATAACACTGGCCCAGATAAAGACGTTCTCATCGGCCCCCGGTTCAAACCGTTCTACAAGAGCGACCAAGGTGTGGATCTCGGAGTGAAGACCTGGCCCCCGGACGCGTGGAAGATCGGCGGAGGGTCGGTTTGGGGCTTCGTCGCCTATGACCCGGCGCTGAACCTCATGTATTACGGCACCTCAAACCCAGGGCCGTGGAATCCGGAAGTGCGGCCGGGAGACAACAAGTGGACTGCCGGGGTGTGGGCTCGGGATCCCGATACCGGAGAGGCGGTCTGGTTTTATCAAATGTCGCCTCACGATCTATATGACTGGGACGGCGTGAACGAAGACATCCTGCTGGATCTCCCGATCAATGGCCAGCAGCGGAAGGTAATGATTCGCCCGGACCGCAACGGATACGTATACGTGATCGACCGGGCAACGGGACAGGTGCTCTCGGCCAACCCGTATGCGTACATCACCACCACCCGGGGAGTCGACCTGCAGACCGGCCAGTTGCAGCACATTGCGGAAAAAGCCCCGAAGACCGGACAGGAGGTTCGCAATGTGTGCCCCCCGGCTCCCGGAGCGAAGGACTGGCAGCCGTCGTCGTTCTCGCCGAGAACCGGCCTCGTGTACATCCCGCATGAGCAGCTGTGCATGGATATCGAGGGTGTCCAGGCGAACTACATCGCAGGCACGCCTTACGTGGGAGCCATCGACCGGTACTACGCGGCGCCCGGCGGCAATATGGGCGAGTTGGATGGATGGGATCCGATCGCCGGCAAGCCGGTGTGGAAGATTACCGACAAGTATCCGCTGTGGAGCGGTACGGTAGTCACGGCAGGCGACCTGGTCTTCTTCGGCACCATGGACGGCTGGTTCAAGGCAGCCGATGCTCGGACTGGAAATATCCTGTGGCAGTTCAAGACCGGGTCGGGCATCATCGGCCAGCCAGTGAGCTACAAAGGGCCGGACGGAAAGCAGTACATCGCAATCCTCTCCGGAGTGGGCGGCTGGCCGGGCTCGATCGTCGCGGGGAATCTGGATACGCGTGATGACAGTGCCGGCAACGGCTGGGGCAGTGCCATGCGCGACCTGAAGAGCGCAACGGTGGCGGGAGGGACGCTGTATGTCTTCTCGCTCCCTTGATGCGCTGGTGCTCGGGCTCGCTATCGCGAGCAGTGCAATGGCACAGCCGGCCAAAGTGCCGCTACGCATCTGTGCGGACCCGGATAATGCGCCGTACTCAATACGCGAAGGCTCCGGATTCGACAACCGCATCGCCGTCCTGCTGGCTCGGCAGATAGGACGCAAACCGGTATTCGTGTGGGCGCGCGAACGGCGCGGTTTCATCCGCGAGCAGTTCAATAAAAACTCCTGCGATGTGCTGATGGGCGTCCCTGCCGGAATGCGATCCATTCTGACGACAGCCCCGTATTATCGCTCCACCTACGTATTCGTAACGCGAGCGCAGGATCGGCTGCAGCCGGTCTCATTCAGTGACCCGAAGCTGAACCACGGCAGAATCGGGCTCCAGATTATGGAGGAGGATCTTTCACCTCCCTCGCTGCCTCTGATTCGTAACGGACACGCCGCACAGCTGGTGGGATTCGAGTCCTTTGGCGCGCATGCCACCGACATTCTGCGCGCGGTGCAAAACCGGAAGATCGACATGGCCGTGGTCTGGGGACCGCTCGCCGGGTTCTATGCAGCCCGAAACTCCGGGCTTGCGCTGACCCCAGTTGCTCCGCAAGTGGACTCAGGTATCCCGTTTACCTTCGCGATGGCAGTCGGGGTGCACAAGAGCGATTCGCGGCTGCAGCAGGAACTGGACCGCGCCATCGTGGCGCGACAAGCGGACATCCGCAGAATTCTCGCGAGCGATCACGTTCCGATGCTGACTCTGGACCGATCGTCGCAAGGCAACGGAGGACCGCGATGAAGCCGCTCTCTGGATGCATTCTCGCAGTGGCACTACTGACGGCCGGCTGTAAGCGCGAGCAGCGGCTCTTCGATCCAGGACCGAACGCCTCTCAGCTCGCCGGCAGTGTTCATACCACGGTGGTGCAGGCAGGCGGGCAGCCCTACCAGCCCGCGACGACCACGCCTTACGAGCAGAGCGCGTATGCGGTCGCCGAAGGCAAGCGGCTCTATAGCGCATACAACTGCGCGGGCTGCCATAGTGTCGGCGGCGGCGGCGCGATCGGACCGGCGCTCTCCGACTCGGAGTGGATTTACGGCAGCAGCCCGGACCAAATTTACGCAACCATCGTTCAAGGCCGCGGCAACGGCATGCCTGCGTTCGGAGGAAAGATTCCTGACTTCCAGGTACGCGAACTGGCGGCCTACGTGCGATCGCTCAGCGGACAGCTGCCCAGCACCATCGCCCCGTCGCGCAGCGATGTGATGCCGGTCGCAAAAGCGGAGCAGGCACGCCAGCAGGAGCACCCGGGGGACGAGAACATACAACCCATCCAGCATCCGGAGTCGCACTGATGATTGCGCTCGCCATGCTGATCGCCGTGCCGGGATTCGGGAGCAACCAGAGCTCCCTGAACCCCGTCGGGCCGATGGCGCAGCGCATTGAGCACACGCTGGCGCTGATCTTCTTCATTACCGGCGCGGTCTATCTGCTCACCATGATTGCGGTCGGCATCTCGGTCTGGCGAAACCGGCTGGTGCGAGATGACTTCCCTCCCCCGCTGCAGACGCCTCCGGAACAGGATCGCAGGGCCGTCACCGCCGTGGCCGGCGCCATGGGCGTCTCCGTACTGCTGCTCTTCATCATGATGGTCGCCAGCTTCATCACCAGCCACGCCATCGGCAAGGAGAACGGCCGCGCTCCCTTCGAGGTGGACGTCTATGGCCACCAGTGGTGGTGGGAGGTGCAGTATCCGCAGCCCGAGGCGGACAAGATGGTCGTCACCGCCAACGAGATTCACATCCCCACCGGCTCGCTGGTGCGAATCCACGGGACTTCTATGGATGTGATCCACAGCTTCTGGGCCCCCAACATCCACGGCAAGCGCGACCTGCTGCCCGGCTACGAGAACGACTTCGTGATTCAGGCAGACCAGCCAGGACGCTGGCGCGGCCAGTGCGCCGAGTTCTGTGGCCCTCAGCACGCCCATATGTCCTTTCTTGTGGTCGCAGAGCCCATGGATAAATTCAACAGCTGGATGGAGGCCCAGGCAGGAACACCGCCGCCTCCATCCACGCCGCAGACGCAGCACGGGCAGCAGGTGTTCCTGTCGCATGCCTGCATTATGTGCCATACCATCCGCGGCACAGTCGCCGGTTCGCGTGTGGGTCCCGATCTGACTCACGTGGGCAGCCGCGACACCATCGCGTCGGGAACGTTGCCCAACGATGCGTCTCATCTCGCGCAGTGGGTCCTGAATGCGCAACAGATCAAGCCGGGCGTTCGCATGCCGCCCAATCCCATGCCGCAACAGGAGCTCAATGACCTCGTGGCCTACCTGGAGAGCCTGCGATGAGCTCCTATCCCGCGATTCCCGATCCCGTACTGACACCCGAAGAGCTGGCCCAACATGAGCGCCTCGACCGGGTCTGGCGCGAGCCCACCGGCTTCATCGGCTGGTTCAAAGCGGTGCACCATACCACCATCGGCAAGCGCTACATCGTTACGGCATTTGTCTTTTTCCTCTTGGCCGGACTGATGGCCGGCGTGATGCGGCTGCAGTTAGCGCTTCCGGAAAACCACGTGCTGGGTCCGGACCTCTACGACCAGTTCTTCACCATGCACGGCAGCACCATGATGTTCCTGTTCGCTGTGCCGATGATGTTCGAGGCGATCAGCGTGTACTTCGTCCCACTCATGGTGGGCGCGCGCAATATCGCCTTCCCCCGGCTGAATGCGTACAGCTATTACCTGTACGTCATGGGCGGCATCATGTTCTTCGTCGCTTTCTTCTGCAACACAGGCGCGGACCGCGGCTGGTTTGCCTACGTCCCGCTCTCCGGCCCCGACTACGGCCCGGGCAAGCGCCCGGATTTTTGGGCGCAGCTGATTACGTTTACCGAGGTGTCTGCGCTGGCGGTCGCTGTAGAGGTGATCGTGACGGTGTTCAAGCTGCGTGCTCCGGGGATGAGCCTGAACCGGATTCCGATTATGGTGTGGGGCGAGGTGGTGACGGCGTTCATGGTCATCTTCGCCATGCCCTCCATCATGCTCTCCAGCACCATGCTGCTGATGGACCGCACCTGCGGCACGCAGTTCTACAATCCGGCAGTGGGCGGCGATGTACTGCTCTACCAGCACCTGTTCTGGTGGTTCGGACACCCGGAGGTGTACATCATCTTCTTGCCCGGCGCGGCCATTGTGTCGACGATCCTTGCGCCTTTCACGCGCAGACACGTCTTCGGATACCTGGTGCTGGTGCTCTCCACGGTGTCCATCGGCTTTATCGCGTTCGGCTTGTGGGTACACCACATGTTCGCCACAGGCATCCCTCAGATTGCCGAGAGCTTCTTTACCGCAGCCAGCATGATGATCGCGATCCCCTCGGGCGCGCAGGTCTTCTGCTGGATCGCCACGCTGTTCACAGGCAAGGTGATCCTGCGCACGCCGATGTGGTGGGTGCTAGGCTTTCTCTTCGTGTTCGTGATGGGTGGCATGACGGGCGTCTTCGTCGCTTCCGTACCAGTAGACCTGCAACTGCACGACACCTATTTTGTAGTGGCGCACTTCCACTACGTGCTGATCGGCGGTGCGGTGTTCCCGCTGTTCGCCGGGCTGACCTACTGGTTTCCGAAGATCACCGGGCGGATGTTGAACGAGAAGCTCGGGCAGATCACCTTCTGGCTCTTCTTCATCGGCTTCAACGTGACCTTCTTTCCCATGCACCTGGTGGGCATTCGCGGCATGCCGCGGCGGGTCTACACCTATCCGGCGAACAAAGGGTGGACGCTACTCAACCAGATCGAGTCCATGGGCTATGTGCTGCTTTTCGCGGCGGTCGCGATATTTCTGTGGAACGTGGTGACTGCGTTGCGCCGCGGTCCCGCTGCGGGCTGGAACCCGTGGCGCGCGGGGACGCTGGAGTGGGCAACGAGCTCGCCGCCTCCGAGCTACAACTTCCTGCATCTGCCCACCGTCAACGGACGCGAAGCAATCTGGGACGCAGCGCCGAACCAGCCGGTGGTCACCGGACTGCACGACGACGCGCGCGAGTTCCTGATTACGCGCGTTCTGGACGCGGAGCCCGAAGGCAGAGACGAGTTTCCCGGGCCCACCATCTGGCCCTTCCTGACCGCACTGGCTACCACCGCAATGTTCATCGGCAGCATCTTCACGCCCTGGGGCATCACGCTGGGCGCCGTGCCGCTGGCCATTACGCTGATCGGCTGGTTCTGGCCCGAGCGACAGCCCGCGATGCGGCGGAGAGAGAGGGAGATATGGAGCAGGCCGTAAACCGTCCCGCGCTCGACGTCTCCGGACTGCCGACAGTCGGCTTCGGTACGAAGAGCATTACGTGGTGGGGCATCATGGGCATGATGGCCATCGAGGGCATGGTGTTCGCCCTGATGATCGTCACCTACTTCTACCTGAGCACGCGCTCCATCGAGTGGCCGCCCCACCGCGATCCGCCGGACCTGTTCTGGGGAACACTCAATACCATCGTCTTCGTGCTCAGCGTGGTTCCCAACGAGTGGTACCGCAGGCGGGCGCCTAAAGGCGACTTGAAAGCAGTGCGCATCGGGCTGGTCGTGCTGACGCTGATCGGGCTGGCGAACCTGGTCATCCGGTACTTCGAGCTGAAGCACATGAATACGGACTGGAGCATCGACGCGTACGGGTCAGCGGTGTGGACGCTGATGGGCCTGCACGTGGTGCACTTGCTGACGGATTGGGTAGACACCGTGGTGCTGACGGTGCTGTTCTTCCGCCCCGGCCTGGTAGAAGGCAAGCGCTTTACGGACGCGGCAGAGAACGCCGGGTATTGGAACTTCGTGATCCTTACATGGATTCCGATCTACCTTGTGATCTACTGGGCGCCTCGCTGGCTGCATGCATGACGCCCGTCTTTGACAAGCCGAAAGGAGGATCGAGATGGCGGCTGAACAACGCGTGATGGAGCCCCCCGAGAAGGCCGCCGGAAGCCGTGTTGCAGACTTTGGCCTTTGGGCAGCCATCCTGCTTCCGTTGCATGCGGCGGGAATCAACACCATCGTCGGCTTCAGCGTCGCGCACCACGCCTGCAACGTGAACAAGAAGGGTGCTTTGCTGAGCGTCTCCCTCATCGATCTCTTGCTTACTATCGCAAGCGCCGCATTGGCGGCAACGCTCTATGCGCGCTTTCGTTCCGCCGACGAAGTTCAGCCGGAGAATGGCCGCCGGCTGTTCATGTCCAAACTGGGCCTGCTGCTCTCCGGACTTTGCATGCTCGTAATCCTTGGCGGCCTCTGCGCCACTGTCCTCATCTCGCCATGCGACTAGCAACCTTGCCCGGAATGTTTCTACTGGACGCCGACGACAGCTCCCTGACCCCGGCAAGCCTCTGGAGCATCCATAGCTGGCGCTGGGATCTGGGAATCATCCTGCCGCTGGCGATTTTCGCCGTCCTGTACTGCCTGGGCGCCATTCGGCAGCGCAATCGAAACTGGGGACGCCATCTTCTGTTCGGATCGGGCTGGCTCTCGCTCGTATTTGCGCTGGATTCGCCGCTGCACCCATTGGGCGAGCAGCTCTTCAGCGCGCACATGCTGCAGCACGAGATCCTCATCCTCATATCCGCACCGCTGATCGCAGCCGCCCAGCCCGGCGCAACCTGCCTGTGGGCCTTTCTGCCGGGACAGCGCGCAGGCATTGGAGCGGCCATCCAGCGCATCGAATCCGCACACCTGGTGCGGCTGCTCACTGCGCCACTCGCCGCCTGGATCTTGGAAGCGGTGGCACTCTGGGGCTGGCACATCCCCGCGCTCTATCAGGCCACGCTGACCTCAGACGCTGTCCACGCGGCCCAGCACCTCAGCTTCTTCCTGACGGCGCTGTTGTTTTGGTCGGCTCTCTACGGTGTTGGCCGGTCAAAGATGAACTACGGAACGGCAACGCTGTACGTCTTCGGGACGGCGACGCACTGCAGCGCCTTGGGAGCGCTGCTCACGTTTTCCAACGTCCTCTGGTATCCCGCCTACCGAACGACCACTCAGGCATGGGGACTCACTCCCATCCAGGACCAGCAGCTCGGCGGGCTGCTGATGTGGGTTCCTTCCGGCGTCGTGTTCCTGCTCATTGGGCTGGTGCTCTTCGGCCGTTGGATCAAGGAATCCGAACGGCGGACGGGGCTGAGTCGGGTGCACGCGCTTTCGCACGCTCCATTGTCCGACCGCTGAGAGCCTCGCCCGCCGTTCGCAGTTGCTATCGACTTCAACGCGGCAGCGTAATCGTGCCATTCACGCGCACCTTCACCTCTGCTCCCGGTGCCTTGCCCGGCTGTCCTCCACCGAGCCACAAGGTGTACTCGCCCGGATTCACGTGGCGTTCGCCCTGTTCATCCACGCGCGACATCCACCTCGGATCGAGGTCAAAGCTGACTCGCTTCGCTTCTCCAGGCCCCAGATGCACGCGCGTGAACCCGGCCAGCGTGGGGTGCTCTACACCCGCATCGCCAGGAGCGGCAACGTACAGCTCCACCACTTCCTCTCCCGCGACTGCGCCACTGTTACGTACCTCCACGGAAGCCTTCGCCGGCGATCCGGCACGGATGGCCGCGGCGCCGGGCCGGGCGTCGCGATACGCGAAGTTGGTATAGCTCAGTCCATAGCCGAACGGATACAGAACCTCGCCGTTGAAGTATCGATAGGTCCGGTTCTTCATGGAGTAATCCGTAAACGGCGGCAGGTCCTTCAGGTCGCGATAGAAAGTCACCGGCAGCCGTCCCGAAGGATTGTTGCGTCCGGCGAGCGTTTCCGCAATCGCCTGTCCGCCCGCCTGGCCGGAGTACCACGCTTCCAGAACTGCGTCTGCGTTCTCATTTGCCCAGTTCGCAGCAAGGGCGCTGCCCGAAGTCAGCACGACCACCAGCGGTTTGCCCGTCGCCTTCATCGCCTGCAGCAGATTCTCCTGTACCTGGGGAAGCCCGATCTCCGTCCGGTCGCCGCCATCGAATCCGGCCACACGCACGCTCATCTCTTCCCCTTCCAGGTCCGGCGAGAGCCCGACGAACGCAACCACTACGTCAGCCTGCTTCACGGACTCAACCGCCGCATCCAGCAACGGCTGTGCCGGAGGAAGCCACTGCATCGAAACATTCCGGTCCTGCGCCGTCCTCACATACTCCACCCGCAGCGAGTGCGGCCGCGCATCAGCGAAGTCCATCTCGAACCTTGGCTTGCCTTCCGTGATATCGAACACCTGCTTGTCGTCAATGAAAATGCGCAGCGGATGCGCTACCACAGCATTGCTTCCACCCAAAGGCCCCTCGCCCGTCTGGTCCATCGCATTTGGGTTCCTCGCCTGACGCGGAGGCCGCGCCATCTTGAAGCTGAACGCATAGTGTCCCGGCCCCGGAGGCGTAATCACTCCGGTCCAGCGCGCGGACCAGCCCAGCTTCTGCATGCCAGGCGCTGGAGAGACGTGGTCCCAGTCAAAGTCAAGCAGCGGATCGACACGCGTCAGCTTGGGCTGCCCCTGAAAATCGGTATTGTCGTAGTACTCGCCGCGCAGCCCGTTCTCTTTGCTGTCAGGCGCGGGATGCAACACGCTCGATGGGATCGGCGAGAGAAACCCTTCCGCCAGCGCCGAACCCGCGGAGTACGTCACCTTCTCTGCTCCGAACTGCTTGCGAATGCCGGTCAGCGGCAGCACCGGCGCCAACACCGTGCCGTTGTAGTTGCCCTCCAAAATCTGGATCAGCTCGGCCGTCGGTCCCACCACCGCAATGCGTGCATCGGACTTCAGCGGCAAGGTGTTGCGCTTGTTGCTCAGCAGCACAATGGACTTCCGCGCCGCTTCCAGTGCAACCTCGGCGTGGGCCGGCGTGGCATCGTCGGCGATCGTCAGCTTCGAGAACGGCACCCGCTCCGGCGGATCGAACATGCCCAGACGCATCCGCGCGGTAAACAGCCGAACCACCGTCGCATCCAGCTCGTCCATGCTCAGCAGATTGCGGTGCACCGCATCCACCAGGGCATTGAATGTTCTGCCGCAGTCCAGGTCGGTCCCGGCTTTCACGGAGACAGCAGATGCCTCTGCATCGTCCTTGGCGAAGTGGTGCCCGCGGTTCACGTCCGAGATGGAGTCGCAATCCGACACCACATACCCGCCAAACTTCCATGCCGACCGCAGATGATCCTTCAGCAGCATGTCACTCGCGCATGCCGGCTTGCCGTCGATCGCGTTATACGCGCACATCGTGGAGTCCGCTTTGGCCTCGGTGATGGTCGCGCGGAACGCCGGCATGTACGTGTCCTCCAGATCATGCGGTGAAACATCCACGTTGAAGCCATGACGAAGCGGCTCAGGTCCGCTGTGTACCGCGAAGTGCTTGGGCGTGGCAATCAGTTCCAGGTAGTGCGGATCGTCCCCTTGCAATCCGCGCACAAAGGCTACGCCAGTGCGGGCAGTCAGGAACGGATCTTCGCCGTATGTCTCCTGTCCGCGCCCCCAACGAGGATCGCGAAAGATATTGATGTTGGGCGACCAGAAGGTCAGCCCTCCGTACCGCTCGTGCAGCCCGTTGGCGACGGCATCGTTGTACTTCGCGCGCCCTTCCGTGGCGATCACGCCCCCGATGCGCCGGATCAGGTCACTGTCCCACGTGGCAGCCATGCCAATGGCCTGCGGAAACATCGTTGCCGTACCGTAGCGCGCCACCCCGTGCAGCGCTTCATTCCACCAGCCGTACTGGGCCACTCCCAGCCGCGGTATCGCAACTGCCTGGTCCAGTGTCTGCGAGACCTTCTCCTCCAGCGTCATCCGCGAAACCAGATCCTTGGCGCGAGCTTCCGGCGTCAGCGCAGGGTTCAGATACGCACAGGTGGAGGGCGTGCACGCGGCCGCCGATGCTGCCGGTTGGGCGACCAGAAGCGCTGGGCTCAGGCATCCAGCCAGCACTCCAGCAAAGGTTCCAGCAACTAAGAGGAGGCGGCGCCTCGAGGTGGGAACTGCAGACATGAAGCATCTCCTTCCGCGAAGGCGGACGGCCCCATGCTACACCAGGACGCAGGGCTTGTTCAGTTGCGCGGCAATTGAGACGCATCCCAACCGCCGCCCAGCGCCACCTGGAGCTGCGCGCTGGCGACCATGCGCCGAGCCACCAGTCCCGCAGCGACTCGCTGGTCGTTCAGAAGAATGGTCTGATCGGTCAGCACCTCAAGGTAGGTCGCGAGGCCGCCCTTGTAGCGAATCAGCGAAAGATCCGCGCTCTGCCGCGCGGCATCGACTGCCCGACCCTGGACAGCTGCCTCTTCCTCCAGCACGCGGAGCGACGAGAGCTGGTCCTCTACATCCCGAAATGCGGAGAGCACCTGCTGCCGATACAGCGCCGAAGCCTCCTCGCGCTGCGCGACCGCAACGCTGATTCGTGCCCTCCGCCGCCCCGCATCGAACAGCACCTGGCTCGCCGAGGGACCGGCGCTCCACTCCGCGCTGTCCGAGCGAAGCAGCCGCCCAATCTCGGCACTCTCCACCGCGCCTGTCGCGCCGATGCTGACCTGCGGATACAGCGCCGACTGCGCCACTCCGATCTGCGCATTGGCCGCCGCGATCCTCCGCTCTGCCGTAGCGATATCCGGGCGCCGCTGCAGCAATTCCGAAGGAATCCCGGTCGGGATTGACGGCGGATCTCCCGCAAGCGGCTTCTCCGGAATGCTGAAATTGCTCGCCGGCGCACCTACCAGTACCGCAATGGCATGCTCGTACTGCTGCCGTTGCACTCCCAGGTCGATCAGCTGTGCCCGCGTAGCCTCGAGTTGACTCTGCGCCTGGGCCACGTCGCTCTGCGTCGCCAACCCGCCCGCGAACCGAGTCTGCGTCAACCGGGCCGCCTCCACATATGCATCCAGCGTGGACCGCAGCAGCTGCGCCTGCAGGTCCAGCCCGCGCACTTGCAGATACGTAACTGCGAGCACGCCCTGCAGGCTCAACCGGGTGTTCGCCAGCTCTGCGGCACTTGCCTGTGCGGATGCAGTGGTCGACTCGATCTGGCGGCGAATGCCACCCCATAGGTCGGGCTCCCAGGAGATATCTACCGGTATCAGAAAGTCCCAGTAGCTCGCCCCACCATTCCGCAGCGGCTTGTTGGCGGAGACGCCATTGCGCGACGCATCCACACCTACCGACACCGTCGGAAACAGCGAAGCGCGATCCACACGCACCAGCGCATGCGCCTGCTCATAGGCGTGGAGTGCAGCAGCAATATCCTGGTTGGCATTCGCGCAGCGCTGCTCCAGGTCATTCAGTTCGCCGTCGTTGTAGACCTGCCACCATGCGCCGCGGTCCTTTGCATCCGCAGGCTGCGCGCCAGTCCACTGCCCGTTCTGTCCATTGCCGGAATACGCCGGCGGGACTGGCATCTGTGGAGCCCTATAGTTCGGCCCCACCTTGCACCCGCCGGCCAGCACGACCGAACTAAGGGCCAGCCACGCGGCTGCTCGGGAAAGCCGCATCACTCGTTCTCCTGCTTGGTCGCTGGAGCTGCACCACCCACCACCCGCACCTGCTCCCCATCGGTAAGGGAGTCGGGCGGGTTGGCCACAATCTTCTGCCCCGGTTCCAGCCCCGACAAAACCTCGATCGTTGCACCAGTATCCCGGCCCGGAAGAACACGAACCATGTGGGCGCGCTGGTTTGCATCCACCACCGCCACATATAGGCCCTCGGGTTGCAGAATCGCGGCACTCACCGGGATCACCAGCGCAGGCGCCTTCGTCGACACGTTCAGATGCACCTGCGTGTAGCTGCCCGGAAGCAGTTCGCCCGTTCGATTCTCCACTTCAATCTCCGCCAGCAGCGTCCGCGTCGCCGGGTCCACCGCATCCGAGGTGCGCACCAGCCTTCCCTTGAAGTTCTTCCCCGGATACTGCGGCAGCGTCAGAATGGCCGTTGTGCCGGGCTTCGCATCCGGCGCGTACACCTGCGGCACACTCACATACACACGCAACTTCTGCAATGCCGACACTTCAAACATGGGCTTGCTTCCGGTCACAATGCCGGCGCCCTGCGTGGTCGTGCTTCCGGTCGACGTAACCAGCTGGCCTACGTCCAGATTGCGCGCCGTCACAACGCCATCGAACGGGGCCACCACGCGTTCAAACGACACCAGCTCCTGCAGCCGCTTTACGTTGGCCTCGGCTGAGGTCACCTCGGCATTGCGTGCCTGCAGTTGTGCGGTCGCGTTATCGGTGTCCTGTTGCGAGACAGCATTCTGCTTCAGCAGCCCCTCGTAGCGGTTCGCGGTCACACGGGCGAGCGCGGCATTGCTCTGCGCGCTGGCCAGACCCGACCGGGCCTGCGCAAGCTGCTGGTCCAGCTCCGGGGTCTCGATCACCGCCAGCAGATCGCCCTTGCGAACATGCGACCCGAGGTCGTGATACCACGCCTTCACATACCCCGTCGTGCGCGCATAGATGGGCGCCTGCGTATAGGCCTGGATATTTCCCGGCAGCAGAATCTCGCCCGCACTGCTTCCCAGCTTCGGCTCGATCAACGAGACCGGCGGGGCGAAGGTATTACTGGTGTACCGCTCCAGCGCGGCATTGGCGCGTTTGCGCTCCAGAATGCCCATCACCGCCACCAGCACTGCCACCAGCGCGATCACCACCACCAGCGTGGCGAGCGTCCCACGATTGGCCCGCGTCTGCCTCTGCTCCGGAGTGCTGCCGTGTTCCTGCATGTCCGTCCTGCCGCTCAAGCATCCACCTCATCTTCCTCGTGGCTCTGAACCACCGCAGCGTCGTTGCGGTGCATCAGGGAAAACAACGCCGGCACAAAGGTCAGCGTGCCGAAGGTCGCCAGCAGCAATCCGCCGATCACCGCCCGGCCCAGCGGCGCGTTCTGCTCGCCGCCCTCGCCCAGTCCCAACGCCATCGGAACCATGCCGATAATCATCGCCAGCGCCGTCATCAGCACCGGACGAAACCGGGTGAAGCCAGCATCCAAGGCCGCATCCATCGCACTCTTGCCAGCCTCCATCTGTTCCTTCGCAAAGCTCACCACCAGAATCGAGTTCGCGGTTGCTACACCCATGCACATAATCGATCCGGTCAGCGCCGGCACGCTCAGGTGCGTTCCCGTCACGAACAGCATCCACACAATGCCAGCCAGCGCGCCCGGCAGCGCCGCAATGATGATGAAGGGGTCAAGCCAGCTCTGGAAGTTCACCACAATCAGCGCGTACACCAGCACAATCGAGAACAACAGGCCATACGTGAGCCCCTGGAACGAGCTGCGCATCGTCTCAATCTGCCCGCGCACAGAGATCAGCGACCCCTTGGGCCGATGTTCGTTGGCCTCTTTCACCACCTCGTCCAGCTTCTTTGCCACGGTCTCCAGATCGGTTCCGTCGACCGCGCCATACACGTCCACGATCGGCTGCGCGTCATAGTGGCTCACAGTCCCGGGCTCAGCTCCGCGTTGGATCGACGCAACGTTCCCCAGAATCTGCGGGGTCGCGTTGGCCCCGGTCAGAGGAACGTTCTCTAATTCCTGCAGGTTTTTAATGTCGTACTGCGGGGTCTGTACCGCAATGCTATAGCTCACGTGGTTCTTCGGATTCAGGTAAAAGGTCGGATTCGTCTGGAAGCTGCCGCTCAGGCTGGTCAGCAGGGTGCGCGCCACATCGCTCTGCGAATAACCCACCTCCTGCGCCCGCGTGCGGTCCACGTTCACCGTAAACTTCGGCTGATCGAATGGCTGCTGCAGCCGAAGATCCGTTGCCCCCGGAATCCGGCTGATCTGCTGCATCATCTTCAGCGCCAGATCCCGGTTTTGTTCCACCTGCAGCCCTGAGATCTGCACGTCGATCGGTGCCGGCAGCCCGAAGTTCAGGATCTGGCTCACAATATCGGTCGGCAGGTAATAGAACTCCGTGCCGGGAAACTGCGACGTCAGCTTGTCGCGCAGCGCGCGCATATACTCCTCGGTCGGCCGGTGCTTCTCGGTCAACGACACCAGGATGTCCGCGTCTCCGCTCCCCACCGGCGCAGAGTTCGTATAAGAGAGGTTCAGCCCCGAGTACGGCACTCCGATGTTATCGATGATCGTCGCCAGTTGCGAGGGCGGAATCTCCTGCCGGATCGCCCGTTCTATATCGTCGCAGAGCCGCGCCGTGTCTTCGATCCTCGTGCCCGTGTGCGCCCGCACATGCAGCTTGAACTGGCCGCCGTCCACCGTCGGGAAAAAATCCTGCCCCAGCCACGGATACAGCACAATCAGCGACGCCGCCCAGAACACAACCATGCCAGTCAGGAAAATCCCCCGTCGCGCAAGGCAAAGTGCCAGCACGCCCCGGTACCAGCCTCGCAACGCTTCGAAGGAGCGCTCAAACTTCGCTTGCAGCCACACAAACGGATTCCGGCTCGCCTTGCTCTGCTCCGGCCGGTCGTGCTCGTGCCCGCGCAGCAGGTACTTCGCCATGGTCGGCACAATCGTTCGCGAGAGGAAATAGGACGCGAGCATCGCGAACACCACCGCCTCCGCCAGCGGCACGAACAAGTACTTCGCCACGCCGCTCAGAAAGAACATGGGCACGAACACGATGCAGATCGCAAGCGTGGAAACAAACGCCGGAATCGCGATCTGTGCCGCGCCATCGAGGATGGCGCGCTCCACCTCCTTGCCCTCTTCCAGGTTGCGATCGATGTTCTCAATCGTCACCGTCGCGTCATCCACCAGGATGCCGACCGCAAGCGCCAGACCGCCCAGCGTCATGATGTTGATCGTCTGCCCCAGGGCCGCCAGCACCAGCAGCGAGCAGATCACCGCCAGCGGAATCGACACCGCAATAATCAGCGTGGATCGCCAGCTTCCCAGGAAGATCAGGATCATCGCCGCCGTCAGGCAGGCAGCGATCAGAGCCTCGCGTGCCACTCCATCGATCGCCGCCCGCACAAAAATCGACTGGTCCGCGGTTGGCTTGAGCTGCAACGAGGGCATCGTCTCTTTAGCCTGCTCGAGAATGAACGGCAGCTTCGCCTTCACCTCCGAAATAATGTCGAGCGTCGAGGTGCTGCCCGTCTTCAGGATCGTCAGCAGCGAAGCCCGCTGCCCGTCCACTCGCACGATGTTCGTCTGCGGCGGATACCCGTCCCGCACATTCCCAATGTCGTGAACGTAAAGCGTGGTGCCGTTTATCGTTTTGATCGGCAGGTTGTTCAGCTCCGCCACCGACGGGGGCGCGCTATTGGTCTCAACCTGATATTCCATGTGGCCCATCTTCGCCACGCCTGCGGGCAGAATAATGTTCTGCGCGGAAACCGCATTCACCACATCGGTCGCCGAAAGCCCCATCGCCTGCAGCTTCTGCGTGTCGATGTCCACTTCCACCTGCCGCTGCTTACCGCCATAGGGGAACGGGATCGACGCACCCTGCACCGTCGCCAGTTGGATCCGGATAAAGTTCGCGCCCGCATCAAACAGCTGCTGCTCGGTCAATCCCTGCCCTGAGAGTCCGAGCTGCAGCACTGGAACGCTGGACGCGCTGTACTGGATAATCAGCGGCGGATTCGTTCCCTGCGGATACTGCCGCAGTCCCGTCTGCGCAATCGACGAGATCTGCGCCACCGCCTGCGAGATATTCACGCCCGGATGAAAGAACACCTTCACCACCGAGACACCGTTCAGCGTCTGCGACTCGGTGTGGTCGATGTCGTTCACCGTCGTCGTCACTCCGCGCTCGAACTGGCCGGTGATGCGGTCGCTCAACTGCTCCGGAGACAGCCCCGCGTAGTTCCACACAATCGACACCACCGGGATATCGATGTTTGGGAAGATATCCACCGGCATGCGCAACACCACCACCGGCCCCAGAACAAAGAGCAGCAGTGACATCACCACGAAGGTGTAGGGTCTCCTCAGCGCAAGACGAACAATCCACATGGAAGCTCCTCTGGGGCGTCCGCTTAAGCCTGCAGAGGCAGCGGCCAGGGAAAGTTGTTGCAGTTTGCAATTGGTCCGTCCTGGACCAATCCTTCAAAGTTACCCTTTCACTTCCGTCCGCGCTGTTAGGCGGAGCTCTGCGGACAATTGCCTTTCCCGATGCCTCGAAATATTGCCGCAACCACCGCCGCCGAATCCTGCTCGGCGACCGTCCCATGCCCAGCCAGCAATCGCCAGATCATCGGCCCGTAGATCAGGTCCAGTACTAACTCCGAGTCCAGCTCCTCGCGGATATCTCCCCGCTCCACGCCCCGGCGCCACATAATCCGCGCCGTATCTCTCCGCGCGTACAGAAAACGCTGCCGGAACAGCTCCAGAAACCTGGGATCGCTCTGCCCTTCGGCCAGAAACTGGCAGAACAGCCGCCCCACCGGCGACGTGAAAAACGTCATCACCGCATTTAACTGCTCAGTAAAATCGCGCTCCGCCGACCCGGTATCCGGCAGCGGCACCTGCTCGGTCATGCCCGCCAGGTAAGCGTCCAACGCCACTAAGCTCTTATTCGCCCACCACTTATAGATGGTCGCCTTGCTCACCCGGGCACGCCGGGCGATCGCATCGGCGGTCACTTTTCTCAGCGGCTGCTGCTCCAGCAGCGACAGTGTCGCCTTCAGGATCGCGGACTCCGCCTCGAGGCTGCGGTGCCGCCCGCGCCGGGCTCGCTTCTCTGTGTTTTCAGATATTTCCAGGGTTGCGGTATGCATTCATTCGGCGCATCCATCTCGCGCCACTCTCTCTAAACTGTACGTCCAGTCTACATTTGACGCCCCGCATCGCCAGACGGACTCATCGAATCTGCTTCTTATCCGCCTTTCTGCCCCGCCCTGATACACTTGAACCCATAGGCGATCCGATCCGCGCAGCAGATTTCCAGCCGTCAGGCCTCCGCTCGACCGCGACGCCGTCTTCCAGCATGCATTCCCCACATCGCACAGACGATCTGCGGATCCGATGGACAAAGGTCGTCCTTCCGCCCGTATTCCTCGACGAAGAGCTCCCCATCACGGAGTCCGCCTCGGCCACCGTGGTGGCTGCCCGCAATCAGGTCGGTGAAATCCTCGCCGGCCGAGATCCCCGCCTGCTCGTCGTCGTCGGCCCCTGCTCCATCCACGACCCCATCGCTGCACGCGATTACGCCCGCCGTCTCAAGCCCGTCCTCGACGAGCTCTCCGACTCGCTTGCCATCGTCATGCGCGTCTACTTCGAGAAGCCCCGCACCACCATTGGCTGGAAGGGCCTGATCAACGACCCCCACCTCGACCAGACCTACAAGATCAACGATGGCCTGCGCATCGCCCGCCATCTTCTTCTCGATCTAGCCGAGATGGGCGTGCCCGCCGGCACCGAATTCCTCGACATCATCTCCCCGCAATACTTCGTCGACCTCGTCACCTGGGGAGCCATCGGAGCCCGTACCACCGAGAGCCAGATTCACCGCCAGCTCGTCAGCGGCCTCTCCTGCCCCGTGGGCTTCAAGAACGGAACCTCCGGCGACGTCCAGATCGCGATTGACGCCATGCTCTCCGCCAGTCACAGGCACACCTTCCTGGGTGGCACCAAGACCGGCCAGACGGCCATCTTCGCCACCACCGGCAACCCCGACTGCCACCTCATCCTGCGCGGAGGCCGCAAGCTCACCAACTTCGACGCCGCCTCGGTCGAAGACGCCTGCCGCCAACTGGAGAAGGCTGGCCTGCGCCAGCGCGTCATGATCGACTGCTCGCACGCCAACAGCAGCAAGGATTATCGCCGCCAGACCGCCGTCGCCCGGGATATCGCCGCGCAGGTCACCGCCGGAGACAATCGCATCATCGGCGTCATGATTGAGAGCAACCTCGTCGCCGGCGCTCAGAAGCTCGAAGATCCCACCCGGCTCACCTACGGGCAGAGCATCACCGATGCCTGCATCGGCTGGGACGATACCGTCTCCATGCTGCAGGACCTCGCTGCCGCCGTACGCACCGCTCGCCTCGCCGGCTCCCTGGTCTCCCGCTAGCCTTTTCGCTCGTCCCTCCTTGAGCCTTTGGCTCGCTGCTTGGTATCATCCGCCACGCAGCGGAAGCGTCCCATCGCGCGCATACCGTCCGCATCAACGAGGAAACTCCACGTGAAAATCGAAACTCTGTCTCGCCGCAGATTTGTCCGGCATGCCTCTCTGCTTGCGGCCGGCATCTCCCTCCGCCCCACCCTCGCCCTGGCACAGTCCGGCTCAGACATCGTGGAGACCGGCAGCGGCAAAGTCCGTGGCGTAACCATCGACGGAATCCAGTGGTTCCGCGGCATCCCCTACGGTGCGGATACCGGCGGCGCCAACCGCTTCATGCCCCCGCAAAAGGTCGCCTCCTGGTCCGGAGTGCGCGATTGCACCGACTGGGGTCACATCGCCCCGCAGCACGCCAGCGCCAATCCCGGCGACTACGGTCGCTACGTCCGATGGAGCAACTACCGCGGCGGCATGAGCGAGGATTGCCTCATCGTCAACGTCTGGACCCCTTCCGCCGGCCGCGGCAAGCGTCCTGTGATGTTCATCATCCACGGCGGCGGCTACACCACCGGCTCGGGCAATCTGGAGGCGCTCGAAGGTCAGCATCTCGCCCGTATGGCCGACATGGTCGTCGTCACCGTCAATCACCGGCTGGGCATGTTGGGCTTCTGCGACCTCTCCGGCTTTGGCGGAGCCGGCCTTGCAAGCTCCGGCAACGTCGGCCTCATGGATCTGGTGCTCGCGCTCGAGTGGGTGCGCGACAACATCGCCCAGTTCGGCGGCGATCCCGGCAGCGTCACCATCACCGGCCAGTCCGGCGGGGGCGGCAAGTGTTCGCACCTCATGGCCATGCCCTCCGCCAAAGGTCTGTTCCACAAGGTTGCGATTCAGTCCGGCTCAACGCTAAAAACCGGCCGCCACGACCAGCGCCAGAAGGAAACCGCCGCTCTCTGCACCAAGCTCGGCGTCCCCAAGGGAGACCTCGCCGGACTTCAATCCGTCCCTTGGCAGCAGATCGTCGACAACCAGGGCAACGCAGGCCCGGTGCTCGATGGCGCTGTCGTTCCCCGCGATCCCTTCGACCCGGACGCGCCGGCCATATCGGCGGGCATCCCAATGATCATCGGCACCTGCCTCAACGACTCCGCCTTCACCATCCAGGACACCTCCGTGGACGAGGCTGGACTTCGCACCTGGCTTGAGCAACAGCTTCGCGCATCCCACGCCGAAGGCAAGACCGACCAGATCCTCGCCGCCTATCGCAAAAGCTATCCCGGCCAGAATCCCTTCTTGATCCGCGCCATCATCACCACCGACCGCAGCACGCGCCGCAACGCAATCGTTCAGGCCGAACGCAAGGCGGCACAGCATGCCGCTCCTGCCTACATGTATCAATGGAACTGGCCCGCCGCCGGGGTCGGTGCTCGCTGGGGCGCCGTACACGGAACCGACCTCAGCCCTGCCTTCGCCAACCCAACCACGGATATGACCGGCAACACACCGGAGGGCAAGCGCCTCGCCCATCAGCTCGGCTCGTCCTTCGCTGCACTCGCCAGAACGGGAAACCCCAACAATCCCGCCATCCCTCGCTGGTCGCCGTACAACGCAACCGAGCGCCCGGTCATGATCTTCGATGCCGAAACCCGCCAGGTCAATGATCCCGTCGCCGGCCTGCGCCACATCTGGGAAGACCTCTTGCCGGCCTGATCATGCGGATCTCGCAAACTCTGCTTCTGGCAGCTACCCTGATATCACGCCACGCGGCCACACAACGCAGTGTTGCCCCACAGCAGCATGTACCTGCTGCTGTCACCCGCATTGCCATATCCCAGACGGGTCACTACCGGTTGCAAGCCGGCCGCTTTGGAGCAGTGTGGGTCGATATAGGTTCAGAGCTGCTCATGGCCTCTGGAATAACTGGTCGTCACACGGTACGGCACGTCGGATCAGGCAATGCCGGTTACGTCCATCCCAGCGCAGCGGTGCAGTTTGGAAAACCCAAAAACGGCACTGGACAGCTGGTCATAGTGCTTCCTCGGGGGACGCACCAAGAATTTACTATTCTCCCAATAGTGATCGACAAACAGCTCGAGGATGCGAGCGGTCGGAATCTGACTTTGTTCGTCGCCCTTGAGAACTGTCGAATCCGGGATATTCGCAACAGCGGAGACGAGTCAGAATGGATTGGCGGCGAGCCGAGAACCATTTCCCTCCGGGCCGGCGGGACGGCTTGGATCGCGCCTGGCATCCACCATTTCCAAAATCTTGGGAGCACTCCCGCGAAATTAGTGGGAATAGAGTGGTAGAGGTTGGGCGTCACTTGCATCGCTCTCACATTGAGATCCTGTCAAGCCCCCAGCACCGTGGAAATCCATCTAAGCTGCACCATATACATGAGATCTTTGCTGCCGATTCATGTGACACGAGTTTTGCTCCATTCGGTACACTTAAATTAAGGAATCAAATACACATTGCCCGGCCCTTGTGGGCCGTTTTTGCGAGTGGGGCAAGCCGTACAAAGGAACACAATCGGCGGACGTTCACTACAATGGGAGCGGGATTTCTGGTCCCCCGGAAGGAACCACTCCCGGTAATCAGGGGGATGTCGAGAGAGTGACTCCCCTCCGCTAACTGCTCTGCAATGAGCAAAACTTGAGTAGATACCCCGGGGTGGGGTACCACCGGCGCGAGGCCGGACAAGGAGAGAATCACCGATGGCAAAGCTGGGATTTGCAGGGCTGGGAATCATGGGAGCGCCGATGGCACGCGCGCTCCTCCGCGCCGGACACGAAGTTGCGGTCTGGTCGCACACCTCCGCCAAAGCCCAGCAACTTGCCAAAGAAGGTGCCACCGCCTGCGACTCGCCCGCCGAGCTCGCCCGCCGCAGCGAGTGCGTCTTCCTCTGCGTCGGCGACACGAAGATGTCGCGCGACGTCATCCTCGGCGAGAACGGAATTGCGTCGGGAGCTGCCGATAAATCCCGGCCCTCCGGCCCGCTCACCATTGTGGACTGCAGCACCATCTCCCCTTCGGCCAGCCGCGACATTGGCGCCGAGCTCGGCCGCCGCAACATCAGCTTCCTCGATGCTCCCTGTTCCGGCTCTCGTTCGGGCGCTGAGAGCGCCACCCTCACCTTCATGATCGGCGGTGACCCCGCCGTCTTCGAGCGGGTCAAACCCTTCCTCGAATCCATGGGCAAGCAGCTGTACTACTGCGGCGCCGCCGGCATGGGCCTCCAGGCCAAGCTTTCGCAGAACATGCTGCTCGGCGGTCTCCTGCAGTCCTTCAATGAGAGCTTCGTCCTCGCCGCCAAGGCCGGCATCTCCCCCGAGCTGCTGCTCGATATCGTGAACAACAGCGCCGCTAAGTCCGGCATGGTCTCCGCAAAAGCTCCCGCGGTATTCGCCCGCAACTTCACCCCCAACTTCTCAGTGAAGTGGCTGGAAAAGGACATGGCCCTCATGCTGGAGTCCGCCGCCGAGCAAGGAGTGCCCGCACCCGTCACCGCGCTCTCGCGCGAGATGCTGCGCGCCGCCATCGCCGCCGGTTACGGCGAAGACGATATCTGCGGCTCCATCCGGCTTTTGGAAAAACTCACCGGCTGTGAAGTGGTCGCCAGCAAATAGCCCGGCTACGCTGCGCTGACGCGTGCGAAGGCATACGGACCGTCCGGGATCACCGCGATCTTCGCATCCGCGGGCAGGCCGTCCAGCAGCGCCGCCACCGCAGCCTCGGGAGTGTCGAAGGCGCGCGAGCCGTACGCGCCTAAGTCCTCCGGAGTGACTCCCGGCGTGTAGAAGAAGAGATTGAGATTCATCCCCACCAGTGCCAGCTTTTCCAGCTGCCACTGGTCGGTGATCACCGGTGTCTCCGCGATCGAGCGAAGAAACTCACGCTCGCCCGCGAACGTCCGGAGCTTCTCCGCAAACTCCGGCGAGCCCACGCCCTCCGCGCACTCGCCCAGCAGCAGGATGCGGCCGCCGCGCTTCACGATGTGCTGCGCCGCCGTCACTCCCTTGGCCGTCTGGTAAAACGTGAGATCGAGCGGATACCCTGCCGAGCTGGTGATCACAGCATCTGCCTCCGCGGGCATGGGAAAGGTTGAGTTCTCGCGCATGAACTTCACCCCGGCCGCGTGCGTCTGCACCGGCTCGCCGGCAAAGATTCCGGAGATCTTGCGGTCGCGCGTGAGCGTGACGTCCAGAATGAAGTCGTGCCGCGCCATCGCGGCGATCTCCATAAGCTCTTGGTGCAGCGGATTGCCTTCAATCGAGCCCTCGGTCGCCATCGGCTCGCGCATGAACTTCGGCGAGTGCAGCACCTTGATGGTCTCCTGCGCCGCCACTCCGGGCGCCACCAGCTTCCGGCCTCCAGAGAAGCCGGCCATGATGTGCTGCTCGATAAACCCGAGCGTAATGTGCAAGTCAGCATCCAGCAATCGCCGATCGATGTAGACCGGGGTGCCGCGTCGCGTCGATCCAAGCGACTGGTGTGCAGCGAAATCCTTCGCATCGTGGTTCTCAACGCGATAGCGCGCGGCGATTTCCGACCCGACAATGGTTTCGATCTCAGCCCGGGTCGCTCCGCGATGCAGCCCGGTCGCGATCAGAATGGTCACACCCTCCACCGGTATACCGGCGGCGTGCAGGCGCTCCAGCACAGGCGGCAGAGTCGTCCGGTTCGGCGCCGGCCGGGTGATGTCGCAGACCGCGATGGTTGCGGTGCGCTTGCCACGCGCGAGCTCAGCCAGCGGAGCGCAGCCGATCGGCTGATCGAGAGCGCGGCCGATCCCTGCGTCGGGATCCTCCAACGCCTGCGCAGACCGGCTCTCGACCACCGCGTAATTCCGGCCAGGCGGCAGGTCGAGGCGGATGCCGTCTTTACCGAATGCAAAATCGATCTCCATCGCTGCTCTCCCTGCGCAGAATCAAGTTTATACGGTCGGAGAGCTGGCCGGGCGAGTCGTGCCGGCCTGCAACTTGAGGCCGCTTCCGGTGTTCTAACCCTCTAGTTCCATGCGTGCGGCCAACGAGCCAAACGCGCGGAACAGAGAGGTTCAGCCCAGGTGTTCTTGCCTTCGCAACTGGTCGAGATAGCACAGCTCTTCGAAGTCGACGTGGAAGATCTGCACGTCCTTTTGCAGGAAGAAGGTCTGCCGGTGGGATCCGCCGAGTGCCTGCAGGATCTGGCGACGCGCCTCGGCTCCGACCCGCGCTTCCGGCGCGACGTGGCCTTCATGCTGCAATCGATGATCGGCAGAAATCACGACGAACCTGAATCCGCTGAACCCGGATCGATGGATATTCTTGGCATCCTGGTCGTTGCCGCGGCGGGAACCCGGCAGACCATCGAGAGCGCGTCGCGGCAACAGGTGATGCGTGAGTTGCTCCGGTTCGTGATCCAGCAGCGCGCCCCCGCAGCCGCTCCTGCGGCTACAGCGCCGCTGCCAAGCGTCCAACGCCGCACGACGGCTGAGGTTGCGGCTTCACCTCAGTTCGAAGTTGCACCGAAATTTACTCCGCCGCCTGCCGCTTTGGCGGAGCCGGATCTGGCTGCTGCCCGTTCTCGGCCTCCCGTCGAAATCGAAGACGCTGGGCGTGGACGGGTTCGCTGGAGCATCGCAGTACTGGCTGCGCTAATCGTCGTGGCCGCAGGACTGGCGATCTGGCGTGGTGATTCCCGTTCCGGATTGCGCGAGCAACCGCGGTTATCGACTGCGGCCTCACAGCCTCTGCCCGCGCATCCTGCGGCCGCACAGCCGTCGGCTGCTGTCGCTCCGCCGCAATCACATCACGCGTCACAGAGTCGGCGCAGGTTGACGCGGCTGCCTGCCCACACGACCCGTTACGTGGCGCCCGCTGAGCCTTCTCTGCCGATTCCGATGCCTGCAAGCACGCCGCAGAAGATGCCAGATCATCACGTCCAGGTCCAGAACACTTCAAAGCCAGTCCAACCGCTGACTGCAAACACGGTTCAACCTGCTCGCCCACACCCGGAATCTCCGGCGACATCGCTGCCCGCCGGCGGCGCCCGGCAAACTGTCACTCCGGGGTCGGTCGATGTCAACAAAGTCTTCGCGCATCCGGAAGCCGCAACAGCAGCTACCGACATCCAGACGCCTCCTCCGGTCTTTCATCGCCCGGAGCCCGTCCTGATCGCCCGCAATGCTCCGGCAGCTGCCGTCCTGAAACCGCAGGCTCAGGGGACTGTGCACCTGGGCTCCACCGGCACTATGGCGGGGCACCTCATGTTCAGCCCTGAGCCGGAGTATCCCGCGCAGGCGATCGCCGCCGGATTGCAGGGCGAGGTAACGGTCCGCGCGATCGTTGGTCCACAGGGCAACGTTATCGATGCCCAGGTGGTAAGCGGGCCTCCGCTACTTCGCGAAGCCGCGCTGGATGCGGTAGGCCGCTGGCGTTATCGTCCGTACGAGGAGGACGGAAAGCCCGTTGCGATCGCAACCACAGCGATCCTCGACTTCGAGCTTCCGGGCAGGCAATGAGCCGCCGAACTCCTGAGCGCCGAATGGTCCGCCCTTCCTAGAGCACCTAGATTGAACGGCTCCCTGGAAAGCCAGAGCCGCGGCTGATCCAGATGGAAACCCGATAGCTTACGCAGTCCAAAGGGCAATAAAGAGCCGCCGTGTGGTGTACCGAATTCGGTACGCTACACGGCGGCTGGTTAGAGGGTTAGTCCTGCGTGACCTTAGAAGCGGAGGTGAGCCACCAGTTCGATGATACGCCCACCGACAGTAGTGCCTGTGATCTGTGCGTGGTGCGTTCCGGGCTGGGTATTGTCGATGGCAGGGTCCGGATTGGCAAACGAGGGATGGTTGAAGAGGTTGGTTGCATTCGCGGCTAGGTCGAAGTTGAACCGTTCGCCGAGTGGAAACGTCTTGCGGAGTGACCCATTGATCTCCTGAAGGCCAGGTCCGTAGATGCTATTGCGGCGCATATTTCCCAAAGTGCCGGAATTGGGGGCTCTATATGCAGCCGGGTCGAACCACTGATTGATGGTTCCGCTCTTGCCGGATGCCATAGGATTCCCTACCTGGTCCGGATACCACTTGAAGCCCCCCGCCTGGTTGGTGGAAGCGAAGCTGTTGTTTGTGACCATGTAAGGCGTGAACGGATGGCCACCCTGCTTCACCAAGGTCATTGACATGGTCCAGCCGCCAATACCCTCATCCAGGAAACGATTCGTGTTGAGGAATTTCCGGCCGCGACCAAAGGGCAGCTCGTACGTGCCATAGGCCTTGAACATGTTGCGTACGTCGAAGTTCGACGCGCCCCAGTTCGCTTTCGGGTCGTAAGCGTTCTGCCAGATGGTTGTACCCTGCTGAGATCCCCAGCCGGACGAGTCCTGAGCATCGGTCATGTGCGACCAGGTGTAATTGGCATTCAGGGTCAGACCATTCCTCATGCGCCGCGCGAACACCACCTGCAATGCGTGGTAATCCGACGTTGCAATCGGTCTGAATCCGCTAATCGCCTGGTACTGAGGATATGGACGAGAGCTAGCATCGTTCGGCCCCAGGAGATTTACCGGAACCTGGTCGAGATCGGTGTTGTAGAGAAGGTTTCTCCCGTGGCTTCCGACATACCCAAACTGGGCCATCATGCTCCCGGTGAGCTGGCGTTGCAAGGTCAAATTCCAGTTCATGAGTACAGGCAGCGGTTGATCGTATTGCATGAAGGACACCGACTGGCCGTTGTAGGCCGCAGGATCAGTCGGCGAGTTGACGTAGAGTGCATTGATGCTCTTACCTTTCGCCCCCTGCGGGTTCTCATTCCCGGTACCTTGCAGAAATGCCACGGGTGCAACGTTGCCGGTAGAATCCGACTCACTACCGCTGGAGCTACGTGCGTTTCCAAGGCAGCAACTGGCATAGTTGTCCACGTTCCATGGGAACGTATACATGCCCAAGCCGCCGTTCACGGTCATTTTGGTGCCGATCTGATAGGAAGCGCCGAATCTGGGCAGCCAGTTGTTCCACTGGTTCTTCTGCAAGCGGTCCCGCCCATTGACGTGCGTCGCCGCATACCACATTGCACCCGGGGTGTTGGTTGCCGGATTGGTGATGGTTGGATCGAAGGAACGCATGTTCTTCGACGGATCGGTCCATCCTGTTCTTCCCTCCCAGCGCAGGCCAAGGTTAACTGTCAGTTTCGGCGTAACCTTCCAGTCGTCCTGCACGAATACTCCGGGGAGTTTCTGTCTTCCGTAATAGGTGGGCGAGACGGAAGCCGACCAGTTTTGCACGTACCCGAGCAGGAAGTCCGCATAAGGATCGCCTCCGACGGATTTCTTAGTAACCGGGTCCGTTATCGCCGTGTAGACCCCTGTGAACCCTAGATTCGCCGCGTTGATGTTGCCCCAGGCAGTCGAGTCGGCGCGATACGCGACGAACTCGCCGCCGAAGTGCAGAGCGTGCCGGCCACGGATCATGGTTACTACATCGGATTCGTTGAAGATATTCTCTCTGTAGTTGGCGCTGGTGCCCGGCCCCAGGCCATAGTAGTTGCTGATGCTGATGCCCGGGTATATATCCGCTTTAGCGTATTGAAGGCCCAGTTTGGCCGGCCATCCCTGGCCGAAAGTTGGCGATTTCAGAAGGTCATACTCTCCCATCCAGCCGGCGCGCGCTTCGTTGATGGTGTGCGCGCTGAAGGTGTGGTAATCGGAGAGTTGAGCACTCTCATTTTCCACGTCGGCCACCGTAACATTAACCGGGTACACAATGCCGGTCGCAGGGAAGGTCGTCGGATAGTTGTAAGCGGAGGAACCGGTCAGGCGATTCTTGCTTGTAATATCCGCGTCAAAGCGTCCAAACCATTTCTGCTCGGTGGCCAAGCTGGCAGGTGCGCCCAGATTAAGATTGTTTGTTTTAAAAGTGCCGGCCGCGTGGGGAAAAATTGACTGGATATTCTGAGCCACCTTGTCGATCAAGGCAGCGGGAATTTTGTTGCCCTGCCCATACTCACTGGCAAACGATTGCCGCGTCACTACACCGTTGGTCACAACCGTCGTTGTTGGATCGTAGATCGTGGGGAGCCCGGTGAAATCACCGGCCCTCATGGCGTCCGTGGGCACCGTAATAAAAGTGTTGTTGCCCTGAGTGCGTTGAATTCTGTGCTCCCAGTTGATCAGGAAAAAGATCTTATTCTTGATTATCGGACCGCTGGCCTGCCACCCGAAGTTGTGCAGCTGGAGCTTGGGGACTCTGCCGGATCCAAACCCATAGCTGGCAGCATTGAGGGCTGTGTTTTCGAAATACTCGTAGAGCACGCCATGCCAGGTATTCGATCCGCCTTTGCTGATCTGGTTGTAGACGATGCCGCCGGTGCCGTACTGCGCCGAGAAATTGGAATCGCTCATCTTCACTTCGCCAAGCGTCTCGAAGATCGGCGTATTGATCACGTTGTCGCTCATCGGCGAGCTGATCGATGAGCCGTCCAGCATGGCAGTGGAGAAGGGCATGCTTCCGTTTGCAGCGGCGCTTCCCATGCCGGGATTCGCCTGGCTGCCGGCATTTCCTGATACACCCGGCATCAACAGGACGAAGCTCTGCCAGTCCGGATTCCCGGTTTGAGGCAACGATGCCAAGGTATCAGTATTCAACGTCGTGGAAAGCTCCGCGCTCGTCGTCTGCAGCAGCGGGACGGATTGATTGACATCCACCTCTTGTGTGAGTTGGGCGACACCCAGCTGCACAGGCAAACCTGTTTGCCCGACCTCCAGGACCATGGGGCCACGCTGCAGCTCCTGGAATCCCTGACCGGCGAACGTAATGGTGTAATGATCGTTTGGGACGAGCGGGCCGCTATCATAAAGTCCTGCGCCGTTCGAGGTGATAGTGCGCACGGAACCTTTGTCCATGTCCTTGATGGTGATCGTTACGTTGGGCACCACCGCTCCGGATGGGTCGGTTACGGTACCGGTGACATCTGCCGAGTTTATTGACGTAGCCTGGCCAAAGGCTACGCTGCCGTATAGCGCCATTATCGCTATAGACATCCTCATATGGATCTTCATCTTTGCCTCCAAAATTCCTGCTTCTTGCGAACGTCCTGCTGAAGCTACCCTTGTTTTTTACCGATCTCACCTGCGGGCTAGGGAAAAGTACATTTGGCGAGGCTCTCTCTGATCTCGGCTCGCCTTTTGCGCTAGTTTGATTACGGCATCGCAGTCTAGTCACAAACGATGAGGGTTGGCAAGCCATGCGTCTTGATTATTTTGATCCGAACACAACCTGCCTATAGGCTCCCCAGCGATTCACCCAATTGATGCGTCCGGGTAGGAGATTGCCCGACGCTGTAAGGTCAGGCCTGAAGCGTTTCAGTAAAGGCTTTTGAAGCGCATTGTCGGCTTCATCACGTATGTCAAAGAGAGATCCGAGCGACTGGACTGTCGGCTGACGGGGGTGTAGTCTCGCGCTTTAGCAACTAGCAAGCCACGCAGGATCTGCATGCCTCGGTGACAAATCTGGCGCGGACATGCGAACGTGATGCGATACGCCGATGAAACCACTTTTGAAAATTATTCCTGGCCTCTTGGTCTCGCTGAATCTCTATATCGCCACCGCACAGCAGGTAGCCGCTCCCAAAATAACCCTTGGCGATCTCCAGCATCAGGCAGAGAAGTACCTCCAGGAACAAAAGCCGCAACTCGCCATTCCCATCTTCCGCCAGATCCTCGCGCTCAGTCCGCAGGATGTGAATGCCCATGGAGACCTGGGGGTTCTACTCTTCTTTCAAAACGACTACCCTGAAGCCATTACCGAGCTGCGCACGGCGCTGCGGTTGCAACCAGGCTTGTGGAGGATAGAAGCCTTGCTCGGTATTGCCGAGAAAAGAACAGGCGATCTGGCTGCAGCGGAAACCGACTTGCAGAATTCGTTTCCCAATCTGGACGAAATCAAGATTCAGAAGCAGGCTGGCCTAGAGCTGCTGGAGATTGCGTCTGCGACTGGCAATCTGCAACAGGCCACTGAAGTAGCTGCCAGACTTCAGACCATTGATCCGCAGGACCCGCAAATTCTGTTTGCCGCTTATCAGGTATCGATTCAAATGGTGAACCAAGCGCTTATCAGCATGGCCATTGCAGCGCCGAACTCGGCACAGTTGCACATGATGATGGCGGATCAGTTTGTGCTGCGGGGCGACTCCGACAGTGCCATTGCGCAGTATCGTGAAGCTATTCGCCTCAACCCTCGCCTGCCTGGGGTGCATTTCGAATTGGCTGCGCAACTGAAAGAATCCCCGGATCCTGCCTTGCGATTGCAGGCGGAGCATGAATTCAGAACCGCACTCTCGCTCAATCAGACCGATGAAAAGGCCTGGCGCGGACTAGGAGAGATCCTGGCAGAGAGGGGGGACTTCACCTCGGCCAAGGAGTCTTACACAAAGGCTCTCGCGTTGTCCCCAAAGGATTCGGACGCCGAAACTGATCTTGCGAAACTGCTCCTGGCGCACGGCGATACGGCGGCTGCAAGAGAGCTTCTGGAACGGGCAGTTCGAGACGATCCAACCAATATCGTGGCACACTACCAACTGAGCGGGGTGTACCGGCAGGCGGGCAGGACCGTAGATGCCAAGCATGAAATGGATCAGTTTGCGCACTACAAAGAAGTGAAGGACAGTCTCGGCAAAGTTTTCCAACAGTTCCGCCAGCCGGACATGTCGCCCAAGAAGGATGACCAGCCTTCCCGGCATTAACTATCCTCTGAATTCGACGAGATCCCCTGCCGTGGCGATAGACAGCCGTAGTAATTTCGTTCCCCTGATCACCCTCATCGCTATTCTGTGCCTCACCGTCAGCGTTTGTTCAGAGAGTCAGCAGACTCGTCATGCCGCCGGAACCGCGAGAACCACTGCTACACGTGCCGGAGCGGCCACAGCCGTCCCGCGGTTGGTTGATATCACGGATTCAACGCGGATTCACTTCAATCACCTTTCTGCACCCGATAAAAAGTACATCGTCGAATCCATGAGCGGGGGCCTGGCGCTGATCGATTTCGATCGCGATGGCTGGCCCGACATCTATTTCACCAATGCACCTGATGTGGAGATGCAACTGGCGGGCAAGAAAGCGCGAAGCGCGCTGTTCCATAACAATCACGACGGCACCTTCACTGATGTCACGGACAGGGCGGGCGTGGGATTTCCCTGCTGGGCTATGGGAGCTGCGGTCGGGGACTACAACAACGACGGGTGGCCCGATCTTCTCGTCACCTGCTTCAACGGAGTCGTGTTGTACCGCAACAATGGCGACGGGACTTTTACCGATGCAACAAAACAGACCGGCCTGGATAAGGATTCAGGTTGGGCCACTGGGGCAGCTTTTGGCGACTATGACAACGACGGCCGCGCCGACTTGTTTGTTCCGCATTACGTCAGGCTCGATCTGTCAGACTTGCCGGAATTCGGATCGAAGATTACCTGCACGTATCACAAGATCAAGGTTCAATGCGGTCCTCGCGGGCTCCCCGGCTTCCCCGATGCGCTGTATCACAACAACGGGGATGGAACCTTTACGGATGTTGCCCAACAGGCGGGCGTCGCTGATGCGCAGGGCTTGCTCGGTCTCGGCTCGGTTTGGTCTCACTTCAATGGGAGCGACCATATCGATCTGTTCGTCGCCAATGACAGCGGCCCGAACTACTTGTACCGCAACAACGGCAATGGAACTTTTGCAGAGATTGGCTACAACGCCGGTGTAGCGTTCAGCCAAGATGGCAATGAACAGGCCAACATGGGCATCGCGGTTGCTGACTACAATCACACCGGCCGCGAATCCATCTTCGTCAGCCACTTCAGCGAGGACTACGGCACGCTCTGGCGCAACGACGGCAATATGTCCTTTGCCGATGTTTCCTACGCGTCGGGAATCGCGCGCAGCACGTGGCCCTATGTGGGCTGGGGCGATGTCTTTGCCGATTTCGAAAATACAGGCTGGCCGGACTTATTTCTCGTTAACGGCCACGTCTATCCTCAGGTTGACACTGAGCCGCTCATTTCAAAGTACAAAGAACCTAAGCTGATCTTCATGAATCAGCGCAATGGACAATTCAAAGATGTCAGCAATCTCGCCGGCGAAGGCATACAGGTTCCTCAAGTCAGTCGAGGAGTAGCCGGGGGCGATCTGTTTAATAACGGAACAATCGACTTAGTCGTCGAAAATCTAGAGGGACAACCGATGATTCTTCGTCCCGAAGGGCTGCCCCACAATCACTGGATCAGCCTCGAGTTGGCTGGAACCAAGAGCAACAGACTTGCGTTGAATGCACGAGTGGAAGTCATTGCGGGCGCGTTGGCCCAGACTGACGAAGTGCGAAGTGGCGGCAGTTATCTGTCACAGAGTGATTTGCGTCTGCATTTCGGTCTGGCAGAACATACCCAGGTCGACAGTATCAAAGTCATCTGGCCGTCAGGAGCTACGGAAACCATCAAGAATCTGCCAGCCGATCACTTCTATTGCATGGAAGAGGGCGCGGGGATCGTAGGATGCGAAAAGATTCGGCCTGCGACGGTCAAAAGCGTTCCGTGAGCTCAGGGGAAATCAGCTCCGCAAGCCTTCGATACCCAATCGTCTGCGTGGCCCCTTTAGCTGTGTACAATCTGTCTGACTTCAGAACCACTTGCAGGTACAACATGAGACTTCTCGCATTCGTGAGCACTCTGGCCCTCATATCGTGTCAGGGACAGGCTGCGATGTTGGCAGAGACCGGACAGCCAGCGCCAACCGTATCCCTATCGCAGGGAAAGCTTCGTGGCACCGTCAGCCCAAACGGAGAGGCCGTTTTCAAAGGCATTCCTTTTGCGCAACCCCCGGTCCGCGAGCTGCGCTGGCGAGCGCCACTCCCAGCGAAGCCGTGGACTGAGGTTCGCGACGCAAGCGCCTTCGGACCTGCCTGTGTACAAGGCGGTGCGGAGGGCGCCCATAGTAGCGAAGATTGTCTTTATCTAAACGTGTGGACCCCGACGTGGCCGATGAAAACTCCGGCCGCCGTCATGGTCTGGATTTATGGAGGCGGCAACTTCGCCGGGGCGGCTTCGGACCCGATATTTGACGGGAAAAGTTTAGCGAGCCATGGTGTCGTCCTGGTCACCGTGAATTACCGGTTGGGCGTCTTCGGTTTTCTCGCACATCCTGAACTTACTCAGGAATCAGCGCATCATGTCTCGGGAAATTATGGTCTGCTGGACCAGATCTTGGCGCTGCAATGGGTCCATGACAACATCGCAAAATTTGGCGGCGACCCGCACAATGTGACGATCTTCGGCGAGTCGGCTGGTTCGCTCGATATCAATGTGCTGATGGCCTCGCCTTTGACCGATGGCCTGTTCCAACGAGTGATCGGAGAGAGCGGGCCTGTCGTCGCTCCGCCGCCTCTTACGGAGGGAGAGAAGAAAGGGGTCGATTTCGCAGCAAAGTTGGGCATCAGCGGTGCAGAGGCTCTGCCCAAACTGCGTGCTGTTTCCAGCGCCGATCTCCTCAAAGCAACCGGGCAGGGGCTGGCCTTTCTGGGTCCGACGCTTGGGGTGGTAGTCGATGGATGGGTGTTTCCCCAGTCTCCGATCCGTACCTTCGCCGCCGGCCGTGAGCATCGGGTCGGACTGATGCTTGGCAGCAACTCACAAGAGTTACAGAAGCCGTTCTTTCCCATGCCCGCAGGGAGTCTTCGGCAGGCGATTTCCCAGCAATACGGCGCATTGGCCGACAACGCCCTGAAAGCGTACGGACTGGATGCTGCGACCGAACCCCCGCCGGATCCTGAGCTCGGTCCCGTAATGGCGCAATGGGCGACGGACACGCAATTTCGCTGCGGCTCAGTGGCGGAGTTGGTCTGGCATAGCTCTGCCAACAATCCGGCTTATCAATTCCAGTTCTCCCGCTCCGCGCCAGGAAAGAAGTCCTTGGGAGCGCCGCACGGCAGCGAGGTGCCTTACGTGTTTGGCACGCTGGACACCAATCCTTCCGCGGAAAGGTACGACGATACGGACCGCAAGATTTCCGAAGAAATGCAGAAATACTGGACCACGTTCGCCAAAACCGGAGATCCGAATGACGGCGCTCAGACGAATTGGCCGAAGTTCGATCCCGTGAAGCGGGGCTATCTCGACCTGATGGACGACGGGCCGGTTGCCAAAGAGGGATTGAGGCGCGCAACCTGTGACGTGTACATGGAATTGTTGAAGACGCAAATGCCGCGGTAACAGGCACACAGAAGAACAGCGTCTACACCCGCGTGGCCAGTTCAATCGCCTGGTTGAGCGCCTCCAGCAGGCTTCGCGCGTCGGCCTTTCCAGTTCCTGCAATATCGAACGCGGTTCCATGGTCAACCGAGGTACGCACGACCGGCAATCCAAGCGTAATGTTCACCCCGGCCTCGAGCCCCAGCACCTTTACCGGCCCATGCCCCTGGTCGTGGTACATCGCCACCACCAAGTCATAGTCGCCGCGCTGCGCAAGAAAGAAAAGTGTGTCGGCGGGCAGAGGCCCCTCCACGCGCCATCCTTTGCGCTGGCACGCCTCGACGGCGGGAGTAATCTTGGCCGCCTCTTCACCACGGCCGAAGAGCCCATTTTCGCCCGCGTGGGGATTGATGGCGCACACTCCGATTCGCGGATCGGAGATCCCACTGCGCCGTAAAGCCTCGTAGCCTCGTGAGATCGTGCGCTCCACCAGACCGGGCTCGATTTTCGCAATCGCATCCAGCAGCCCTATGTGCGTTGTCACGTGCACCACGCGGAGCTTCGGCGTCGAGAGCATCATCGACACCTCGCCAGCACCCGTTAGGTGCGCCAGCATCTCTGTATGTCCCGGAAACAGGTGCCCGCCGGCATGGAGAGCCTCCTTGTTCAGTGGCGCCGTGCAGATCGCCTGGATTCTCCCAGCCATCGCCAGCCGCGCGGCTACTGCCATGTACTGGAATGCCGCATCACCGGCCACCGCCGACAACTTGCCCCAGGCAAGATCTTCCGGCACCAGACCAAGGTCGATGCACGCCACAATTCCCGGCGCATACTCGACCCTTTCGATCGCCGCCTCTTCGACCGCCTGGATGACCAAGGGCACACCGGTGATCTTCACCGCCTGTTCCAGCCGTCCGGCATCGCCAATCACCAGGGGCTTGCAGCGGTCGTATACCTCCGGGTGAGCCAGAGCCTTCACGATAACTTCTGGCCCGACCCCGGCGGCGTCTCCCATCGTGATTCCAATGACAGGCTTCATGAATTCTTCCTCAGTGGCAATCGTTCGTCGCTGAGACCGACAACAAACTCCCAGCAGCGTAGCAGCGCGTCATTGTCGCCAAAGCCGCCGGCTTTCGTCAGCACGGGAATCGTTCGGCCCTCCAGCTCCGCCACCGAATAGGGAACGCCCCGATCGACCTCGCCCACAACCTGCAGCAACGATACATTCCAGCTGTTTAAAATGGCTCGCGCGGTTTCGCCCCCTGTCGCCACCAGTGCTCCCACCAGATTTACGCAGGGCGCGAGCATTGCTCCAAGGGCTTCCGTCAGCAACGGGCGTTGGTCAAAGGCCACGCTCTCTTCCGCATCGAGCATCACCAGCGTATCAGCCCCGGCCTTGAGGGACCCTGTAATGCTGACTGCGGTATCCGCCCACCCTGCGGCTGCTTCCCCGCCTAACAGCAGCCGCGGCGACACACGCACGATGCGCAGCGGAACGATCTGCTCCAGCAGCAACGCCTGTCCGCGTGACACCGCCGAGGTGGTTCCGACGACGAACAGCGTCGGTCCATTCCCACGCTGTGGCTTACGCCGATGCGGCCCGCTGCCCACGAGCCCCGCTGCATGGGGAAGTTGAAACGCCAGACCCGCCGATCCCACCCATACCGTCTGTCGGCCAAGTAAAAAGGAGGCGCGCGCAATGGTAGCAAGATCTTCCTCCGTCTCCGCATCGCAGACCATCACGTCCACTTCCCTGGCGATCTGCCGCATCTCTTCCGCAACACGCTCTTCACCGGCGCGCAAGAGGTGTAGATCGACGATCCCGATACGCAGCCCCTCCCGGCCGAGCATGCTCGGGATATGGGCGACCCCGGCGAGGCAGTCCTGTTTCCATATCTCGGTTTCATGAAGAGGGGCACCATGCACGAACTGATATCCATGAATTGTGCTTCGTCCGCGAGACGGAAACGCCGGGGCCAGGATCGCGACGGCGTCAGCACTGCTGCGTCGCTGCTCTTCGAGGACCGCTCTGATCTCGGAGCCCACATTGCCGCGCAGAGTGGAGTCCACCTTCTTGAAGACGATCTGGCCGCCGCCCGGAGCTGAATTCGCCCGCATGATCGCACGCACCCGCTCCGCAGCCTCGTCCGACGGGAGGCGCCGCGTATCACAGTCGATGGAGAGCACATCGCAATCGAGTACGTTCTGTGGCTGTCCAAACGATACGGCAGCGCTCAGGCCATGGTGCGTACACGCGCTGGCGCAGTCCGCCGCGCCCGACAGATCATCGGCAAGAATCAGCATCTGTCTCATCTTTCCAGCTCCTGAACTGGTTCTGGAAAGGTGATGCCGGCACCGCGCTGCATGCGGGAGGCCCACCACGCCGTCATGGGCGGGACCAGCAAGCTGGTGACGATGACACAAGCGGCAACCAGCACCGTCGCAGGGCCTGCTGCGGCTGCGTACTTCGGGTCGGCCGCTGCGACCAGCAGAGGCACCGCTGCTGCATTGCCCGCGGTCGTGGCGGCGGCAAGGCCCGCAGTGCCGTCGCCGCCCGTCGCACGGTTCGCGAGGATGAGGCAAGCACCGCTGACGAGCACCACGGCGACACCCAGCAGGAGGCCAAGCAAGCCGGCCTGAACGACGCGGTGAAGGTCCAGGGTTGAGCCAAGCGCAAACGCAAAGAACGGAATCAGCACCGGCGCGGCGCGTGAGAGAAACTCACCCAACTCCGCATCTAGATTTCCGAGCAGCATACCGACTGCGAGCGGCAGAATGGCGCCCACCAGCGTCTGCCACGGAAAAGCCGCAATTCCTGCAACGCCCAGCGAAACCATGGTCAGAAACGGGCCGGACTCCAGGGTCATAACAGAGTAGGCCGCCGAATCTTCCGGCTTGCCGTATTGCTCCATCATAGCCATGTAGAGGCCGCCGTTCGTGTCGTTTATCGCTGCTACCACGGCGAGGGTAGACAGGCCCGCCAACCAGCCGGAGTGGATGGGATCTGACCCAAGGATGCGACCCAGGAGGAAGCTCGCAGCGATTCCAAGGCCCACCTTGCAGGCGAGCAGCGCGCCGCCTTTTTTGATGACGCGGGGGAGGGAGCGAAGCGATATGCGCGCGCCCATGCAGACGTAGAAGACCGCCAGAATTGGCAGCGCGCCAGTAAACAGAGCGCCTGTGAACGAGCCGAAGAACGCGCCCGTACGGGGTGCGAACGTTGCCAGCAACGCTCCGCACACAAGCGGGACGATCATCAATCCGCCTGGCACTTTTTCTATCGTGCGCTTGATCTTCAATTCGGCTCTTTTTCCCTCCACCCGAGGAAGGACAGGGTTCCTTCTACTGCTTGAACGCGTCGAACCGGATTTGTTTGAGCAAGTCGCTTTGCGTTTCCACTTCTGTTTTCCCGGCGGGGAACTTATTCGTGCTCAAAATATAGGCGACGATGTCGGAAATCTGCTGACGGTTCAGCGTACCCGGCTTGTCCGCAGGCATTGTGGTGCGGATGCGGTCATACAGGTCGCCCAGCGTTTTCGCATTCCAGGTGGAAAGGAACTCCGTGCCAGCGAGCGGCCGCACGGCATCTCCACTCATCAGGTCGTTTCCATGGCACCGGGCGCAACTCTCCCTGTATGCTGTCTCGCCGCGCTTCGCCTGGTCCTGGGTGTAGACGCCGTCCCAAAGTGAACGCGATCCTTGTACCTCGGAAGTTGCTACCGGAGCCCTGGGGCGCTGAAGAGTATCGTTTCCCGAGGGCAACGTGAACGCAATGTATTCTCCCGAATAGGTGGCTCCGCTCACGGCTACGACGAGGTATTGCTTGCCGTTCACCATATAGGTCATCGGCGACCCTGTCTGCGGAGCCGGCAATGGGAGCGCTCCAACCTCCTTGCCGGTTGACTTGTCGTACGCGTGCAGCGTTGCTGTTCGCACTCCCTGAGCTGAAGTGCCAGTTGCGCCGTCGCCGATTACGAGCAACGTCTTGGTAACCAAGGATCCGACGCTCAGGCCCGATTCGCCGGTGGGGGGGATCGTCTTGCCTTTGAGCAAGGGGCTCTGGCGTACAGCATCCGGGGTCGGTCCAAAGGGAATCTGCCACTTGATCTCGCCCCTGTCCATGTCGATCGCGGTGAGCCTTGCATACGGCGGCTTGATGAGTGGCAATCCGCCGACCGTCAGCGAATTGCGCAGCGTGCCTCCACCGGGTGGCTGCGCAGGAGCCTTCTTCGCGTTCTTTGCTGCTGCTGCCGCAATCGCGTCAGCTCCGGCCCCGGCTCCTGTACCTCCCATGCGGGCCACGACCGGTTGGCCCGCGGTTCCCTTGACGTAACCCATGTCGGAAACATCTTTCGGTGCGGCAACCATTCCCATGGGAACAACGCACGAGGAGCATGAGGAGACAAACAGCAGGTGAGTTTCAGGATCGAACGAGCCGCCCGGCCAATTCGTGCCGCCATTGTTGGTGCTGATGGTTAGAAGTGCCAAGGGACCGCCGACCTTGCTCAGCACAGGAGGTGTAAACACCGGGCCGATGGTGTAGGACTTGATGAGGTTCAGCGCGTCGGCCCGCAGCTTCGGCGTGAAGTCGATCAGGTCATCTTCGGTGATGCCATTGCGATCATAAGCCGGAGGCTTGCTCGGGAAAGGCTGCGTGGGGGAGTACCACTCACCGGGCACATCTCCCTTTGGAACCGGCTTCTCCTCAATCGGCCATACGGGTTCGCCGGTCACGCGATCGAACACATACAGCATGGACTGCTTGGTAGGTACCGCAACGGCCTTAATCGTTTTGCCGTTGACCTGAATGTCGCCGAGAATCGGCGGCGTGGAAATATCCATGTCCCAAAGGCCGTGGTGCACCAGCTGATAGTGCCACTTCCGTTTGCCCGTATTCAGGTCGACGCAAACCAGCGATTCGCTGAAGAGAGTATTCCCGGGCCTGTTTCCGCCGTAGTCGTCGCCGGTCGGCAGCTCTATCGGTAGATACGCCAGGCCTAATTCCTCATCGACACTCACTTGCGTCCACATGCCTGTATTGCCGGTGTACTCGGCAGACCCGTTCAGCCATGTGTCATAGCCGAACTCACCCTTGCGCGGGACGGTGTGAAAGATCCAAAGCCGCTTGCCCGTTCGCACGTCGAAGGCACGGACATACCCTTTGTAGGTCGTCTTGCTGGACGTCGAGCCGCCATCCACAAAGGCCGCTCCGACAATCACCTCGTTCCTGGCCACGACAGGAGCGGATTGCGTGCCGATGGAACCTTGGACGAGATCGATCTGCTGGTCGTCGTTCAATTTCAGGTCGACGACGCCGTTGTCCCCAAATCCTTTCGCATACTGGCCGGTCTTCGCATCCAGGGCGATCAGCCGATAGCCGGGGGTTGTGTACAGAATCCGCGCGTCCTTGCCATCGGTCCAATACGCCAGCCCGCGACCGGACAAGCCACGCGGCGCATTGGCTCCGCGCTCTCCTTCGTGTTCGCCGTGGACCCACAGCAGCTCGCCCGTCACCGCATCCAGCGCAAATACATCGCGACGTGTCCCGCCCGTCGCATACAGGACGCCGTTCACCACCAGCGGCGTTCCCTCCAGCTTGTATTCGGGACGGTTTCCCAGGCTGTCGGTTTTGAATCGCCAGGCAACCTCCAGATCTTTGAAGTTGGACGAGTTGATCTGGTCGAAGGCACGGTACCGGGTATTCCCCAGGTCTCCGCCATACGTGGGCCAGTTGGGATTGGTGCCGGCAGACTGGCCCCACACGGCAGCGCCGGCACATACCAATACGGGACCAACCATCAGAAGCTGGCGAAGCCGGCTTACATATTCGCGCGCGTTGAATCGAATCATTTTTCTCAGGATGTTCCTCGCCCGAGGGCGACCCACTATTTTGCTTCCTCTCCCGGGGGCGGAGCGCTCTCTTCTCCCGGGGGCGGTGCGTTGGGGTTTGCGCCACGTGCAGGCTTCCAACCGTCCACCGACTTCCCATTCTGGAAGAAGTAGGCGTCCTTGCTGTACGGACCTGTGGCATACAGAGCGCTGGCCTGGCCAAAGATCTTTCCGGCCTTCAACACATCATCGTGGACCTTTACCATCAAGGCCTGGTAATGCGGGTCGTTCTGGGAGAAGCCGGAGAATGAAGAAAGGTCGTTGTTGCCGATGATGACCACATCAACGCCTGGAACCGAGGCGATGTCGTATGCATTGGCCACTCCCATAGGCGTCTCGATCATCACCACAACGAGCATGTTGTCATCGATGGTCTGGCGGTAGGTATTGCCCCAGAGCGCCCTGTACTGACCGGACCCGGAGCTTCGCCGTCCTATGGGTGGGTACCGCGCCCACTTGGCAGCTTCGCGGGCCCTGTCCACATCATCGACCGTGGGAACGATTACGCCGAGCGCGCCAATGTCCGTGGCGTGCTGGATGTGCCATTCCTGAGCATCGGGCAGCCGAATCATCGGAGTTGCCCTCACGTGCGGGCAGGCGGCGATCATCTTCTCCACGTCCGCAAACTCGAGCGTGCTGTGCTGCATCTCGAACCAGGTGAAATCGTAGTGCTTGGCTTTCTCGCAATAATCCGCGATGTCCATCTTCGACTGCGTGAAGCTGAAGATCTGCTGGCCGCTGAGGAGCTTGGCCTTTGCGGTGTTATAGAGCTGAGCCTTGCTCGCAGGCGGCAACGGATTCTGCGCAACAGTCGGGGTTCCCAGGTATGCGATCGCCGCAGCGGAACAGGTGAGTACAGCGATCACAACAGACTTCTTCATGTGGTGCGCCTCTCTTTGAAACGTACTTTACTGAAGTATTTGGTGGCGTAACCGGATCGGAGGGAAGTATACACATCGATATCTTGAACAAGGAATGAGCTGCCAAGGGCGGCCGAGCGAACTTGCTGATATCAAGCGAGCATTCGGCTGGCTTGAATCTGCGTCCGATGAGCGATGCGGGATGAAGCTTCTTGCGATTTTCCGCTTCCCTGCTCGAGCCTGCGTTGCTGCAGTTCGCATCGGCGTGGATCGAAGGGGAGACCCCCGGGGTACGTCTTCCAGTGATTTGTTGCAGTAATTCGGCTTAGCGGAGGGGAGTCCCTTTCTAGTAACTGTGTGCTGTTGGAATGATTGAGGTTAGGTTGGGGGAGTCACTCAGGGGTTAACAGAAACAGGCCCGGCTTGGGTGGCCGGGCCTGCTCTTTTCATTTCTTAACTTAAGGATATCAGGTAGGGCATAACTCGTGTCACATGATTCGTGCGGGCGGAAGACGCGTGGATTGTGGGAGCTGGCTTGCTTTCCACAGGTCTGAGGGCTTGACAGGTTTTTGCGCCGGGTCGATGGTGGTGAGGATTTCATGGCCATGTTTTGCGGTGGCACCTCCAACCAACAGATCCGCGGTTTGCGCGAGAGCCGAGCCGGCGATTTGCGTTCTTTAACCCTGTCGGCCTTCCGGCTGCAGCGAGGAATTATGAACAGCCCCCACTTCCCTGCGCGTTTCCATGGACTCATCCGTATAGCGCTGGGGACCAGTCTTTCGTTTTGTCTTTTTCCAGCTCTCGCGCAGGTTCCTCAGAACCCCTTCGGTCCCAATGTTCTCCTACTCGACCCTGATGCTTCTTCGAGCGAGATGCAGGCGGCAATCAATCGCATCTACTCGGTCCAGGAGCACAACCAGTTTGGTCCGAGCCGGAATGCGATTCTGCTGCTGCCTGGCGAATACAAGCTGGATATCCCGGTTGGGTACTATACGCAAGTCCTGGGCCTGGGGGCGGCACCGGACGCGGTGCGTGTTGCCGGGAATGTGCATGCGGATGCGTCGCTGCCTCGCAACAATGCCACCTGTACCTTCTGGCGCTCGGCCGAAGGCTTCTCGGTTCAGCCTTCCGGTGGCACGATGCAATGGGCGGTTTCGCAGGCGGTGGCACTGCGGCGCATGCACATCGACGGGAATTTAGTGCTGCACCAGAATCATGGATGGGCCTCGGGCGGCTGGCTCGCGGACAGTGTTGTGGATGGAACGGTCGATTCCGGCACACAGCAGCAGTGGATCTCTCGCAACGTGGAATGGAAGCAATGGACCGGCTCCAACTGGAACATGGTCTTTGTGGGGGTGAATCGACCTCCCGAGGGGGAATGGCCCAATCCTCCGTTCACGAAGATTGCAACGGCACCGATTACTCGCGAGAAGCCCTTTCTGACATTTAGGAATGGCGCCTGGAGTGTTATGGTTCCCTCGCTGCAACACAATACGGCCGGTGTTACGTGGCACGCGGGTTCTACTCCGGGGCGGAGTCTTCCACTCTCAGCGTTCTACATCGCGCAAGCCGGCAAAGATACCGCGGCCACGCTGAATGCCGCGCTCAAACAGGGGAAGAATCTTATCTTCGCGCCGGGTATTTATGATCTGGACGATACGCTGCGGGTGGAACGCAAGGACACGGTTGTATACGGTCTGGGCTTTGCCACACTGCGGCCCACGACGGGAAAGACGGTGATGCACATCGAGGATGTGGATGGCGTGGACGTCTCCGGCGTGCTCTTCGATGCGGGTCTGCAACTCTCGCCGTCGCTGCTGGAGGTGGGGACGCAAGGTCATCACCGGCGGCATACGGCAGACCCGATTTCTTTGCACGACGTGTTCTTCCGTGTGGGCGGGGCAGGCGCGGGCAACGTTGTCGCCGACCTTGTGGTCCACGCAGATGACACGCTGATTGACCACACCTGGATATGGCGTGCGGACCACGGCAATGGCGTGGGATGGACCGTCAATCGCTCCGATAATGGGATTGTCGTCAGTGGGAATGACGTCACTGTTTATGGACTGTTCGTGGAGCATCACCAGCAATACCAGGTGCTCTGGAATGGCGAGCGCGGGCGCGTGTACTTCTACCAATCCGAGATTCCCTACGATCCGCCTACGCAGAACGTCTGGAGGAGCACTCCCGATACCAAAGGATGGGCGAGTTACAAGGTCAGCTCGAACGTTCGCGATCACGAAGCGTGGGGACTCGGTATTTACAGCGTGTTTCTCAAGCCTGATGTTGAACTCACCCGCGCGATTGAGATCCCTGATACGGCCGGCGTCCGGTTCCACCACAGCCTCACCACTGCACTTTCGCGACTCGGTGCGATCGACCACGTGATTAATGACACCGGGGAACGTGCTCACACGGATCCAAATCGCAACACGCCCAAAGTCGACGAATACCCGGTCAGGAAGTAACCGCAGTCGCGTGTGGTTGTGCTGTTGCCATGGTCCAGATCGCAAACTTATGATTACCCGGACAGTTGCTCATTCGATTCCAAAGGACCACTTTTGCTGAACAGTAGACGTGCTGCAGGCGTAGCCCTTGTTGTTTTCTCAATCGCTGCTCCTATATGCAAGGCAGCGCCGCCGAACAATGAGAATTGGATTGGTTCCTGGGCGAGTTCCCCGCAGCTGGTTGAACCGCAGAATCGGCCTCCACAACCTGGACTGGCTGGGAACACATTGCGGGAAGTCGTCCACCTCACGGTTGGCGGCTCGAAAATTCGGCTCCGACTTTCGAATGAGTTTGGCGGGCAGCCTATGACGCTGGACACGGTTCACGTTGCGCTGCCCGTGGTCTCCACTGCGCCTATGGTCAAGGGTGCCCCGGGAAGCGGGGCAGAAGGCGTGATTCCAACGACCGGCGCAATCCGTTCAGAGACGGACCACGCAGTCACCTTTGGAGGCCACGAGTCCGTGACCATTCAGCCGGGCGCGATTGTGGTCAGCGATCCGATCGAGCTTGCGGTTGCGCCGTTCTCTGACCTCGCCATCACCTTCCTGGCAAGCAAAGTACCGGATGGGATCACTGGCCATCCAGGCTCGCGTGCGACGAGCTTTCTGATCACAGGCAATTCGGTCTCGTCGCCCACGCTGACGGATCCGGTCACCGCCGACCACTGGTACGTCCTCGACGGAGTGGACGTTGCCGGAAAGAGCGGCGGGGGTTCCGTGGTTGTATTGGGCGATTCCATCACCGATGGACGCGGTTCGGTCACGAATGGCAATACCCGCTGGGCAGATTATCTGGCGAAGAGGCTCGGCGCGAATAAGCACACCGCAAACATTGGGGTTCTGAATGAAGGCATTGGCGGCAACTGCATTCTGCGGGGAGGTTTGGGGCCCACCGCGCTCTCGCGTTTCGACCGTGATGTGCTCAGCCAGAGTGGGGTCAAGTGGCTTTTGATCTTCGAAGGCGTGAATGATATCGGCGGCAGCCGGAGGATGGCGGCCGCCGGACAACCCACCGTCGCGGACGGGATTATATTTGCCCTGCAGCAGTTCATCGTTCGCGCGCATGCGCACGGGATCAAAGTGTACGGAGCCACGATTACTCCGTTCGGAGGAGGATCGTACAGCAGCCCCGTAACCGAAGCAGCGCGAACCGAGGTAAACGAATGGATTCGGACCAGCGGAAAATTCGATGCGGTGGCGGACTTCGATAAGGCTGCCCGCGATCCTGAAAAACCCGCACAACTGGCTGCCGACGCAGACAGTGGAGATCACCTTCACCTGAGCAGTGCGGGATACAAGCGACTGGCCGAATCCATCGACCTCAAGTTATTTGCGCAGTAGGCTACTGGTACGCTCCGGCTTTCTTGAAGTCACCGCCTTTGACGATAGAGACAACGGAGGAATCAACGTGACGACGGAAAGCGTCGTTCACCTGCTGCGGCGTGAGTGCAGCAACGGCGGCCTCCAGCTTGGCGTCCCACGCAAGGGTACGGCCCCAGCGCTCGCGAGACTCAAGCAGATTTGCAACAGAGGCCTCCTCTGTGCGCGAGACGGCTCGGGCGTCGAGCCATGATGTCCTGGCCTTCTCCACCTCGTCAGCAGTAAAGCCGTCCTTCAGCGCGCGAGCGAGTTCTTCCTTGAAGTCAGCTTCGACCCTGGGCATATTCTGCGGGGCGGCGATGGCGGATCCGGAGAAGCGGCCGCCATCGTCTTTGGTGGGCATGGAGAAGCCGCCGTTTGCGCCGTAGCTAAGGCCGTCTTTGATACGGATGCGCGTAAAAAGACGCGAATTGGTATTGCCGCCGAAGATTTCACCGGCGATGAGCAGCGCTGCATAGTCAGGGTCGTCGTCGTTCACCTTCATCGGCATACCGAAAAGGAAGATCGCGTTCTGCTTGTCCGGCGTTTCAACCTTGTTATTGATCGCGTCGAGTTTGGCGTAGCTATTGGAGAGGCGCTCGTAGTGCACCTTGCTCTTCCAGTCGCCGAAGAGTTCGGTGACCAGCTTTCGGACCTGGTCTGGATCGAATTGACCGGCGACGACGATTTCGCCTTCGCCTGCGCCATAGAACTGCTGGTAAAACTGACGCACTTCGTCGAGGGTCATTTTTCGTGCGTCCTCGATGCGCTGGTCGGGGGTCTCGGTGTATCGCGGATCGCCCAGCCGATAGCGGGTGTTGTTGAAATGCGCGCTCATTTCGTCTGACGCGAGGCTGCCAGGATCTGTCTTGGAACTTTCGGCGCTGGCGATCTTCTGCTGGCGGATGCTTTCGAAGTCCGTCTCAGGGAATGCGGGCTCGCGCAGCAACTCGTGCGCCAGGCGCAAGCTGTCAGCGAGGTTCTGCTCATACGTGCGGATGTTGGCGGAAGCATAGCCGGTGCCGCCACTCACGTTCATCTGCGCCTTCAGGCGGTCCATCTCGTCCTGAATCTGCTGGCGATTCTTGTGCAGCGTGCCGCGCACGAGCAATGGGCCGGCCGTGGTGGCGACGGTGGATTTTCCGAACAGCGATTTCTCATCGCCGAAGCGGACATCCAGCGTTGCTACGACCGTACCTCCACGGGTTTTCTTGGGGAACATGACCAGCTTCAACCCGTTGGGTAGCGTGGTGCGGATCACGCGTGTCTCAATGTTCTTCGGCGTTGGATCGAATACCTCGCCTTGCTGCACGGCGACACCGCCCTTGTAGTCCTTGAAGAGCGTGGCCGGATTAGGCGTTGCGGGAATCTCCGCACGGTCGGGAGCGACGGTGGCGGGGATGAACTCGCCGAGGCTGCGGTTGGATGGTTTCAGATAGGCTTTGGCCACGCGCTCCACGTCAGCCGGTGTTACTTTAGCGACCTCGTCGCGGGAGAGAAAGAACGCGCGCCAGTCGCCGCTTCCTGCGCTTCCGCCCAGATTCATCGCAATGGATTGCGAGTTCGTGAGCATGAGCTCGATGTTCTTCAGGATGCGCCCCTTGGCACGGTCAACCTCTTCCTGTGTGGGCGGATCGGCGGCGAGGCCTTCCACGACTTTCAGCAGAGTTTGCCGGGCGTCGTCGAGGGATTGATCGGGCTTGAGCTGGGCGAAGGCTAGGGCGAAGCCGGGATCGTGCATGCCGTTCGCGCCCATGCTGACGGATACGGCCTTCTTGCTGTCCACCAGCGCCTTGTAAAGGCGGCCGGTTTGCGGAGCGCCGAGGATCTGCCCCAAAATCTGCAGCGCTGCGTAGTCGGGATGCAGCTCGGCAGGAACGTGGTAAACCGCCATGATGGCCTGTACGCTGCCGATACGGCGCAGAATGACCTCGCGCTCCCCTTCCTGGGTGGGCTCGCTGGTGTAGGGCTGGGTGAGCACACGGCTGGGTCGAGGAATGACGCCGAAGGTGTCGGCGATGATGGCGAGGGCTTTCGACTCGTCGAACTGACCGGCGACGATGAGGTCGGCGTTGTCCGGCTGATAGTACTTTTTGTAGAAGGCCGCGAGGTTTTCGATGGGAACGCGCTCTACGTCGGTGCGGTTTCCGATGACAGTCTTGCCGTAGCTGTGGAAGTTATAGGCTGCGGCCAGCGTGCGCTCTTCCAGTACGTTGAGCGGGCTGTTTTCGCCCGACTCCATCTCGTTGCGCACCACCGTCATCTCGCTGTCGAGATCTTTCTTCAGCATGCTCATGTTCACCATGCGATCCGCTTCGAGGCCGAGGGCCCAGCGTAGATTCTCGTCGCCGGCCTTAACCGTCTCGTAGTACATGGTCTGGTCGTAGGAGGTGGTGCCGTTCCAGCCGGTCGCCTTATCGGTGAGCTCCTTCACCATTTCCCTGCCGGAGGTGGTGGACTTGAAGTTCATGTGCTCCAGCAGGTGGGCCATGCCGGTTTCGCCGTAGCCCTCATTGCGCGAGCCGACCAGGTAAACGACATTCACGGTAATTTTGGGCTTGGAATTGTCCGGAAAGAGCAGGACGTGCAGGCCGTTGGGAAAGGCGTATTCGGTGACTCCTTCGACGGATGTAACCTTCTGCACGCCGGGTGGCAGGGTCTGGGCGAAAGTGGCGGCGGTGAGAGTTAGGGCGGCGAAGAGGGTTGCAAGAGACCGGTTCAGGGACATGGCTTATCGTTCCTTCGTCAAGGCAGAACTCTAGTGGTGTGCACAACAGAGGTTGGACGCCCCAGGCTAGAAACGATATCCGGTTGCACCGATTCCGTACAGAAAAAAGATGGCGAGGGTAGCGCGCCCTGCGATGGTTATGATTTCCGCCGGGGGTCGAGGTTCAGATTGCGCGCGGAGCCAGGATCCGCTAACGGGCCCGGTGGGCGCACCTCACCAGCTTGCCTGCCGAAGAAGTCGCCGTCGATGGCATTCACCGCGCTCACCTTGGGGAATGGCTTGCTGCTTGCAATCGTGAGTTGGAGCGTGTTGGCGTCGAATTGGATCTGCGCGTCGCCGACGACGCTGTTCTTGTCCCAACCGTGCTCGCGCCATGCAGCGAGATCCATATACTGCTTGGAATCGCCGGTGTAGAGGCCCTGAAAGTTGGCCGGCATGGAGGCGTAGAAATTGCCGTCTGCCTGGTTTTCGGGGTTGAGGTACACGATGGCGGATTTGCCGCACTGGGCAATGATGTTGTTCGAGACATTGTTACCGATGGCCGTTCCGCTGTTTCGGCGGTCGGGGCGAATGATGGTGAAGATACCGGAGTTGTCGCACCTGCCAATGAGGTTCTGCGCGACGATGAGGTGATCGTTGGCATCGATGAAGACACCCGATCCGGCGCAACCATACTGACCGGGCGTGCCGGGCTCGGCATTTCGCACGTCCCAGATGATGTTGTTGTCGACCTGATTCTGCGCGAGGTTCATTTCCATCTTTACGGCGGTGCTGTAGCTGAGGATGTCGGCGAATATGTTGCTGGTGACGCGGCAGTTGACGTGACTGCTGTCAAGCCAGATCCCGGTGGCGTGACGCATGTGGCGGACGACATTGCGGCGGAACATGAGATTGTGAGCGCGATGGAATTTGGCGCCCGCCGCCTCTGCGCCGCGTTCCGCGTCGGCCCAGCCACACCACTCGATGAGATTGTCTTCCACGAGTGCGTTGACCGCGCTCATGCCCGCGACGCCTTCGACGCCACAGTAGCGAATGGTGTTGCGGCGGATGATCTGCGAGTCCCCGGCCTGCGGCACCAGATCGTTGCCGCCGTTATTGGCCATGTCCAGGCCAACCCCGTTGGCCCACTCGAAGGTGTTGTCTTCGATGATCCAGTGATTGCCGCCAGCGGTAGAGACCAGGCCATACTGGGGAAAGGGGTAGGCGTTACCAGCATGCTGAAAACGGATTCCCCTGACGCGGATGTAGCCGAGCCCCTTTTGCGCAGGGACGAAGACCTGGTTGTGCGTGGTGGCTTCGATGAGATGGTCGGCTGGCGTTCCTGACGCAAGGCGGATATGAATCGCGACGCCTGAGTCTTCCACCCAGAACCGCGCGTTGGGAGTGCCGCCGATTTCCTGCATGATGGGGCCGCCGCGCCGCCGTGCAGGAAGGCCGTTCTGCGGCTTTGGGGGAACGGTGAAGTCGGGAAACGGCTGCAGGTTGGGCTCAGCGAGTTCCCGCAGCTGCTCCACCGGCTCGAGGGGTTTGCCGTCGACGAATACCAGTCCTCGCTTGCGCAGATACGGTCCCATATCTACTACTGCAGTGTTGAGCCATTGCCAGCTGCCCATGTTGCTGGGCAAAGCGAAAGGCTGGTAGGAGTCGGGAAACATGGTCCCGGTAAATTCATAGCGCCAGGTCGTGATGGGGGCGGGCGGCTGATTCGCCGCGCCATTGGCACGGTTGCGGCCCATCGAAACGGATTCCTGCTGCCAGCCATCCTTAAGGACTGCGGAGCCTTTGACGATGACCTCGGCTCCTGGAGCGGCTTCATAACTGATCATCTGCGTGGGACTGGAACCGCCGCGCGCGGGGCGGACGCACTCGCGGTAGGTGCCGGATGCGATGACCACGCGTTCGCCGGGTTGCAGAATCTGGGCGGGCCGGTTGATGGTTCGAAAGGGGCGCGCCTTGGTGCCTGGACCGCTGTCGTCGGCTTCAGACGACTGATTGTCCACGTAGTAGGTCTTGCTGAAAGTGAGCGGCTGCTCCCAAGCCGGGAATTCTGTGCCGTCGGGCAGGCGGGATTCCGAAGAACCGCGCTGCGCGGCAGCTGGGTTCTGCGGCTGGCCGAAGGCTGGCTCACTCAGGCCGCCTACCGCGCTTATGGCTGCGGCGTACTGCAGAAAGCGGCGGCGATTGATAGTTTGGGATGGGCTGTCCTGCTCAAAAGCTTGAGAAAGAGCTGGGGAGGGATGCGTTGTTTCTAGTTTCATAGTGAAGCCACCTCAGCAGGGGTGTTTGCGCGCGCCGCAACATAGTAGCGTCAACTCGCGATGGCTGGCCACGCAGTGAGAAGCGGTAGAGCATTAACCAAGATGGCTGTCGAAAAATTTGGCCAGGGCAGTCATGGCCTCATGCGACTCCGGTAAATCCGGGTCTTCCCAGAAAAAGTGCCACATGCCTTCGAAGATGTTGAGGTCTGCTTCCACGCCTGCATTGCGCAGCTTGCGGTGCAGCAGCACGGTCTCGCTGAGGCACATATCGCGTGTGCCGGAGAGCAGGAAGGCCGGAGGATAGCCGCTGGGGATGTCGCCATCGAGCGCCGTAGCGGGTGGCTGATCCGGCGTGCGCGCGGCCGGCTGGTGAAAGGGAGGATTGCCGGATGGAAACGCGCTTGAAAGCGCAGCATCCAGGCCATTCATGGTGTAGCGGGAGTCGCCGTGATTGCCTCCCCCGGAGCATGTGTTGAGTCCTACGGCGCCCGGCAAGGGCAGCTTCAGGGTTGGAAGCCAGAGAATCGTTGTCTGGGCGAGGGTACAGCCGCCGGAAGCACCAAACATGCCAATGCTCTTTGGCTTGTACGTCTTCAGTAGTTCGCGATACACCGCAACGATATCTTCATTGCCTGGGATGGAAGGACCTCCGCCGCGGTAGTTCACCTTGATCACCTTCAATTGGCCGAGGCTGGCGACGGCGATCGCTTCCGCGTCCATCTCAAATTCCATGACAACTTTGTTCCGGTTCTTCGCAGGAATGACCTTGGGAGAATAGATGGTCACGCTTACACCGCCGATCTTGCTGCTCTCTTCGACGACGGGATAAGCCTTGAGAGCGGCGGCTTTGCTGGAGCCCCGCTGTGTCGGAGCCGGAGCTTCGGCAGCGGGCGCCGACGCAAGCCCATTGCGCGCAGCAGAGGCCTGCGCGTGTTGAACCATCATCTTGATGTAAGCCGCGCGCGCCGCATCGCTATTGAGCACTGGCGGCGGGACTGTGCGTGGACCGAAGTGCAGGGTGCCATCTGGATCCACAACCATCTGGGGAATAACGGGTGCGCTGGTGAGGGCCGCCGGGTCAAGTTTCTGCGTCGCACCGGCGTCCTGCGCGGAAGAAGGAGCGCAGGCAAGCGGCACGGCCACCAGCATCGCAGCCAGGGCAAAGGCGATCGAATCTCTCATTGGATAGTTCCTCCGCTTGCTTTGGGCATGCGATTACTTCACGTAACCTCTTTCCCGGTAGTAGCGCATTGCGCCGGGCGCCATGGGAATGACTTTGCTGCTGGCTACAAGCCGGGTGTCGTAATACCAGGGATCGCCATACATCCGGAACAGTTCCTGGTGTTCATCCAGCGCCTTCGCGACGGCGTAGCTGAAGCTCTCGGGCGCATCATCGCGGACGTAGATGACATGGGAAGAGCGCATGACGGTGGGGATCGGCCGTTCCAGTCCTCGCAGCAGCGCGATGGGAGCGGTTGCCGCGGAGTATCCAGTCTCGCCTTCCAGCTTCTTCAGCAGCGGTTCCGGAAGGTCAAAGAAAACCAGATCATCGAGCTGGCTGGCTTCGTACCACATGCGCTGCTCGGGCGTGTCAACCAGCAACGCTCCGCCGATGAATACATCCGCGGCGGCGCGCTTCTCGCGGTCCTGGCTGGTGATGAACCCACCGCCTTTGGCCTTCAGCGCCTCTTCCGTGATGCCGTAGTACGAGAGTACCTGGTCGACGGCTGTGTCATGCGAGGTAAAGGCGATCCACGTAGGCTGATTGCGGCCTTTGATCTGGGCAAGGTCCGTGATGCCTGATTTCTTGTTTGCCGCCATCAGCAGGAAGTTGGGCTGCTGGACCATGGCGATGATCCGGTAGTTGTGCCTCTGCTTGCCGTCTTTCGCATATGCTCCTTCACCATTCCAGGCATTGATCAGGTTGATCTCGCTGGTTGCGCTGATATCCGGAACCGCATCCGGAGGCGGCTCGACGTAGGGGTTGCTGTCGGCGCCGGGCGGAATGACAGGCTTGGTCTTGTCGGCCATCTCCCGCGGCCCAAAGTTGGACCAGCAGAGCCAGCAGATCTGCACGTCGTAGCCATAGGGCTTCATCGCCGCCCTGGTGACCGCCGCGAGCACGCCCCATGGACACGCCTTGCAAGCCCCGGCGAAGACCGGCCGCTTGATTGCAATTCCGGTTGGGCCAACATCGACCGGCGCCAGGGATCGCGATGCCGTGGCCCGCTGCTGTGTGGGCGCAGAAGAGGGGGCGAAGAACAATACCCCGACGACGCAGATCCATAAGCAAACATTTTTCATGGGAGTCCATTCTGCCACGGCAAACGATACGGATGCTGGAAGGATCTGGAGACTTTAGGGTGGATTGGCTGACTTGGATTGCTAGAGAGTGAGACCTGCAAGGACCGCTCAGCGAAAGACTTGAGTTGCCGCCGATTAGTGTTAGTGTTTATGAACTCGACGTTGAGGGGGTATAGCGTTCTCGGATTTACGGAGAACGGTTTCTGATTCGACGTTGCGGGTCCAAATCAACATCGACGAGGACGGCAAAATCCACACCAGGCAATTTCAACAGGATTGGCGAATGAAAATGCGGATTTCGAACTCGGTTCTCGTGATGGCTGCCCTCTGCTGTGCTTACACGCATGGCCAACAACCTGCACCCAATGCAGTCGATGCTCATCGGCTCGCGGCGCAGAGAGCGGCGGGATTGGAATATCCCGGATTACTGGGGCGGCTGTGCGTCGTTCCTCCGCATAAAGAGAATGCACCGCCGCGAACGCCGGCGCCCTCCGGTATGCGACGCCCAGCGCCAGACCGCGCCAGTTGGTACGCTCCGCCGTTCAAAGTCTTCGACAATCTCTACTGGGTCGGGACCAAGATTCACTCCTCCTGGGCCTTGAAGACAAGCGATGGCATCATCCTGATTGACACGCTTTACAACTATGCGTCGGAACCCGAGATCGTCGACGGATTGACGAAGCTTGGCCTCGATCCCGCAACCGTGAAATACGTCATTGTTTCGCACGGGCATGGCGATCACGATGAAGGGGCGAATCTGATGCAGCAGCGTTTTCACGCCCACGTCATCATGGGCGGGTCCGATTGGGATGCGATCGAAAAGGCTAATCCGATGCCTGGCGGCACCCCGAAACGGGACATGGTTGCGACTGACGGACAGAAGCTCACGCTGGGCGACACGACCGTAACGATTGTTCTGACTCCCGGACATACGCTGGGAACGGTGTCTCTGTTGTTCCAAGTCAAAGACCATGGAAAACCACTCAACGTGGTTTATTCCGGTGGCACTGCCTTCAACAATCAGTTCGACGCGGAACGTTTCCAGATGTACAGCGCTTCTCAGCGGAAGCTTGCCAAATTGGCTGCCGATTCCGGTGCAACGGTCCTGCTGTCGAACCATTCCGAATTCGATGATGCCTACACGAAGGCAAGGCTGCTTGCCTCTCGCGGGCCAGACGACCCCAATCCATTCGAGGTGGGGCAGCAGTCGGTAGCGCACTACTTCACGACCAGTGATGAATGCGCTCAGGCCGCGCTGCTCGAGTACAAGTGAGGTTGCAGTTGCGATTCCCTGCTCACTGATGGCTTGGTTGGCAGCAGGTCTTCGCGATTAAGGCATTCGGGAACCCAACCCAGCATATCGGGCGTTCGCCAACGGCACGCTGCATTGCCGAGTGTTCAACCGCACGCTAGAAAGGCGTACCGCCGGACGGCCGCCGTCACGTGCAGCCTATACGGCTCCCTTCTTCCCTCAGTAGAATGGAGCGGCATTCTCAGCACGACCGGAGGTCCCGAATGAAGTCGCTGCGCTTTTTCTGTGCGGTTGCTGTCTGCTTGCTTTCCTGCACCTGTGCGAATTCCCAGGCTGCACCCGCGTCTTCGCAGGCGCAGCCGCCTGCTCCCTCGTCCGCTGCACGCGCCACCAGGCCGGAGCCGCCGCCTCCGGATCTGGCAACGCTCCAGAAGAAGCTAATGGACTTCCCGCAGCTGGCCACGTATCACGATCGGAATGCCCAGCTCGCGCCGCCTGCCGCGGGTGAAAAGCGCGTCGTGTTCTTTGGCGATTCCATTACTGAGGGCTGGGCGCGCAGCTGGAATCAGTTCTTTGCTGGGAAGCCGTACATCGACCGTGGCATCAGCGCTCAGACGACCGAGCAGATGGTGCTGCGCTTCCATCAGGATGTGGTGGATCTGAAGCCGGCGGTCGTGATTGTCCTTGCCGGAACCAACGACGTGGCGGAAAACACCGGTCCCATGACCCCGGAGATGACGCTTGATAACTTTCGCGCCATGCTGGAGATGGCGCGCGCAAACAAGATCAAGCTGGTCGTATGCTCGATTCTGCCTGCCGATGACTTCTGGTGGCATCGCGGACTGCAACCGGCACACAAGATCCAGGCGCTCAACCAGCAGCTGAAGGCGTGGGCGGATGGCGAACACCTGGTGTGGGTGGACTATTACACGTCCATGGCGGACGCGAACGGCGCGATGAAAGCGTCCCTGAGTCCCGATGGCGTGCACCCGAACACGTCCGGTTACGCAATTATGGCTCCCCTGGCAGAGGCTGGGATCGCCAAGGCCATCGAGAAATAGAGCTTGTCGGGTCTGTTTTGACCCCATTTGGAACTTGTCCCGCTGCGACCGCGTAGACGTAGTCACGGAGAAAACAATGGCGATATGGAAGCGCGCAGATTTGCTCGTGCTGGCAGCTTTATTGGCAGTCCCAGCCTGGGGCCAGGCTCCCAAGGTGTTCGATGTCGCGACCGTCAGACCTTCCGCGCCATTGGATATCCCGAAACTTCAAGCGCAGATGCGCGCCGGTCAGATGCCAAACTTCGGCGCGCACATTGACGGGTTGCGGGCCGAGTACACGTACATGTCGCTGCATGACCTTCTGATCTATGCCTACAACGTGAAGCCCTACGAAGTGGTTGCGCCGGATTGGATGAACTCTGAGCACTTCGACATCGCTGCACGTATGCCCGAAGGGGCCACGAAGGACGATGCGCCGGAGATGCTGAAGGCGCTGCTGATCGAACGTTTCAAGCTGAAGGCTCACGTGGAAGAGCGCGACCAGCCGGTGCTCGCACTGGTGGTGGGCAAGGATGGTCCGAAGTTGACGGATTCGCCGGAGCAGCCACCTTTGGACCCGACCGCGCCGCTCAAGCCAGGGCAGACGAAGATGGACCTGCCGGATGGGCCGGCTCTCATCAGCGGAAGTCCGGCCGCCGGGCAGGCGATCATCAATATGGGGACGCGCGGCATGTTCACGGAAAAGATGGATCCGCAGGCACAGGCGCTGCGGATCGACGGCAAAGGCGTCGCTATGAATGGGTTTGTGGACATGGTGAATCAAATCCTGCAGATCGGCGGCCCGGGCTCTAAGCAGGTAGTGGACCGAACGGGACTGAAGGGACACTATGAGGTTTCTCTGGAACTCGCGCTTGCGGATCTGATGGCCGCAGCACGGCGCGCGGGCATGGACATCCCGAATGGCGGCCCGAATACTGGCGCTGGCACGGCAGCGGGCGAAGCGTCCGATCCTAGTGGCGGAACCGGATCGAGCATCCCCAGCTCCCTCGAAAAGCTGGGACTGAAGCTGGAGCCCTCGCGCGCGACGGTACGGCAATTGATCGTAGACCAGGCGGAAAAGATGCCGACGGAGAATTGAGAGCGTTCAGCCGGAATTGCCATCTGCGCTTCGGGACGAAGGCAGTATCCGCTTGCATTCCGGCGGTTGCCCCCCGAGGTTTTACTCCTTAACGGCGACGCCGAGAGCGCGCATTTTGCGATAGAGGTGGGAGCGTTCCAGGCCGAGAGCTTCGGCGGTTCGGCTGACGTTGCCGTGGCACTCGTCCAGCTTTTTGAGTATGTAATCACGCTCGTAGGCCTCGCGGGCTTCAGTGAGCGAAGAGAACTCCTCGGTCCGGCTTGAGGCGCGGGCGCCGTCGCGGTTGGTGAGCGGCGGCAGGTGCTTTCGCTCGATGCGCTGGGTCTTGGGGTTGAGGATCAGGACTCGCTCCACCAGATTGCGCAGCTCGCGGACGTTGCCGGGCCAGTTGTACTGGCGCAGTACCTCTAGGGTGTCTGAGTGCATTTCCACGTGGGGGCGGCCGTACTGCTGTCCGAGCTCCTGCAGGAATTCTTTTGCCAGGAGCGGAATGTCTTCTTTGCGGTCACGCAGCGGAGGAACGAAAAACGGTATGACGTTGAGGCGATAGAAGAGGTCCTCGCGGAAGTTGCCGCGGGCGATCTCCTCTTCGAGATCCTTGTTGGTGGCGGCGATAACGCGCACGTCGACGTGGACGGGATGGCTGGCGCCGACCGGCAAGAATCGCTGCTCATCGAGCGCGCGCAGCACCTTGGCCTGGGTCTTCAGACTCATGTCGCCGACCTCATCGAGGAACAGAGTGCCGCCGTCGGCGCGCTCGAAGGTGCCGCGCTTTTCGGCGGGAGTTCCGGCCGGTGCGCTCTGCATAGCTCCGCGGCGATAGCCGAAGAGCTCGGTCTCGATATGGTCTTCGGGGATGGCGGCGCAGTTGAGCTCGACGAAGACGCGGTCACGGCGCAAGGATTCCGCGTGCATGGCGCGCCCGATGAGCTCTTTGCCGGTGCCGGATTCGCCAAAGATGAGGACGCGGCCGTTGGTGGGAGCCATCAGCTTGATCTGCTGGCGGAGGGCTTTCATGGCAACCGAGTTTCCGGTGACGGAGCCGCGGAAGTTGAGCTGGCGCACAAGCTCCTGGTTGTCCTCGCGGAGCCGGCGAGCGTTCATTGCATTGCGCAGGACGAGGAGAGTGCGGTCAAGCGAGAGAGGCTTTTCGAGGAAGTCGTAGGCGCCCAGCTTGGTGGCGCGTACTGCGGCCTCGATGGTGCCGTGGCCGCTAATGATGACGACCTCAGGAAGATGTGCCGAATCCATCTGGCGAATGTCGGCGAGGGCATCGAGGCCATCCCGGTCCGGCAGCCAGATATCGAGGAGGACGACGTCATACGAGGCGTCGGCGATGAGGGTGAGGGCCTCGCCGGCCCTCGCAGCGGTGGTGACGGTGTACCCCTCCTCTGTCAGGATGCTTTCGAGGGAGTCGCGGATTTCAGCTTCGTCGTCGACGATGAGGACGTGATTCATGTCTGGTTGGCAGCGCTGATTGCAGGTGAGGGCTCGCTTGTCGAGGCGATGTCAGTTTCGCCGGTGGGGACGGCGGGGAGTTCGATGATGAACCGGGCGCCGGCGGGAGTGTTCTTTTCCGCGCGGATGGTTCCGTGGTGCTCCTGGACAATTTTGGAGGCAATAGCGAGGCCGAGCCCCGTGCCGCGCTGCTTGGTCGAAAAGTAAGGCAGGAAAAGGCGCTCACGCATCTCGTCGGTGAGGCCGGGGCCGGTGTCCGAAATGGTGAGCTCGACCATGCCGGAGGGAAGCAGCGCGGTTCCTACGCGGAGCTCGCGGTGGAGGGAGTTCTGCATGGCTTCGGCGGCATTATCGATCAGGTTGCCGAGACAGCGCTTCATGGCCTCGGGGTCGGCGAGGACAAGGGGGAGTCCGGAACCGAGACGGCAGGTGAGTTGAATATTCTGCAGGCGGCCGGCGAAGATCGCGAGGGAGTTATCGACGATCGTATTCAGGTCGGCCGGCTGCGGGCGTGCCGTTGGGAACTGCGCAAGCGCGGCGAACTGGTCGACGAGCGAACGCATGCTTTCGACCGATGACGAAATGACCTCGCTGGATTTGCGAATGACCGCGACCGAAGGAGACTCAACGTGAGCGGTGGCGAGTGTCTCGGCGAGCCGCGCGATATGGCGGTGGATCTGTTCGGCCGAGAGAGAGATCGGCGTCAAAGGATTTTTGATCTCATGAGCGACACGGCGGGCAACCTCCTTCCAGGCAGACTGCTTCTGAGCACGCAATAGCTCAGTGGCGTTCTCCAGGACGAGCACATAGCCCTGGTGGCGGCGTGCGGAGCTGACTCCAGATTCGAGCAGCGCGACGTTGGCCAGCAGATACATGGTGCCACCGTTGCCACTGCGCGCGGGGATATCCATTTCGGCGGAGGCAGATCCCATGCGATGACTGCGTCGGATGAGGTGGTTGAGCGACTCAAGGGCCTCGGCGGGAAAAATGCGATCGATCGGTGTGCCGATGAAATGAGTCTGGCCGCCAGGATCGAGCATCTCGGTTAGCGCACGGTTGGCGAGAACGATACAACGGCGGGTGTCGAGCGTGGCGACGCCGTTGGGGATGGTTTCGAGCATGGTCTCCAGCTCGCGGCGGCGCGCCTCAAGCGTGGCGTTGGCGGCGGAGAGCTGCAGGTTGGAGGACTCGGCGGCGCGGCGGCTGTTCTCAAGGTCGGCAGCCATGCGGTTAAAGCTGCGGACGAGTTCGCCGAGCTCTTCCGTAGCCGATTCAGCGACACGATGGCCATAATCTCCGGATGCAATGGCCTCCATGGCGTCGGCGAGAGCTTCGACTGGGCGAGTTACAAGCTTGGAAAGGTGCAGGGCCAGCCAGGTGCAGGCGAAGAGCGCGAGGCTGGTGATCATGAGCAGCAGCAACATATATAAGTTGCGCACTCTTCTGCGATCCCGATAGGCGGCCCAGTAGTTGTGGACGGCAGCCTGGAAACGGTCCATCGTGGCGGCCATACCGAAGGGCATCGGCAGCGCGACGAGAACGGTGCCGCCCTGAGAAATGGACGCAGTGCCGAGAGCGTAGTCGGTCTCGCCCGCGGAAAAGATGGGTAGATCGGCTCGCTGCGCAGCCGCGAGCAGGACCGAGTCGAAGTCGCCGGCCATGTGGGGCGCGCTTTGCGGCTGCGGCTGAGCCGGCGCGGATTCTTCTTCATCGCCGGAAGAGTCGGAGAGCCAGGCGCGAATCTGCGGAGCCGCCCCGGTCCGTTGCGGCATGTGGTAAGCCGCGATCGTGTGTCCCTCGCGATAGATAGCTGCGAAGCCGCCCTGCAGGGTGACCTCATGCTGCTGGAGCACGCGAGTGACGGTTGCGACTTCCCGCGGGTCGGTTGGACCCGGGACGGAAGCAGGTGTAGATGAGCGCGAAGCATTGCGGGGTCGCGGGTCGGCAGTTGCCGGTGCGATGCCGGCGGCGATAGATTGCGCCTCTGCACGTGCATTGGATGATGTGTACTGGGCAAGCTCGATGGCCAGACCCTTGGAGTCGGCGCGCATCTCGTCCGGATTCTGCGAGAACCAGCGATCCACGGCACGGTTCATCAGTCCGTAGCTGAAGAGAAACATGAAGACGAGCGGGATAAGGGAGACCAGCACAGCGCCCCAAAGCATGCGGCTGCGGAGGCGATTGCCGATGACGCGGTTGCGCTGATCCGCGTAGAGCTTGAGGACATTGCGCGCAAGCAGAACCAGGACCACGAGGAACAGCAGGAAGGCGATGAAGGAGAGCCCGATGAAAAGGAGGGCCTCACCCGCGCTGACCGGGTTGAGGAAGTTGAAGGCATTCAAGGCTGCGAATGTAAGGAGCAGAACCAGCAGGACACAGCCGAGGACGATACGGGCTTTCCTTCCGCGGTGATCGCTGGTCGTCATGGGCATGCCCCTGTGCAGTGACACTGATTATAGGCGGGATACCTGCCCGGGAAGATGCAAACGGTGGCAGAGCCAGTGAGCCGGTTTATGATCGAAGATAAGCGGAAGAGTGGCCGAGTGGTTGATGGCTCCGGTCTTGAAAACCGGCGTACCCGAAAGGGTATCGGGGGTTCGAATCCCTCCTCTTCCGCCATACAGTCTGAGCATTTCGACTCTCTGGCCGAATTTTGATGGTGAACCGGGGAATTCGGCCGAATATTCGCGAATTCAGAGTAAATAAGTGCACTCGGAGAATCTTGAAACCCGCCTGGTTCGCCACCCGCGGGCAGACCTTTCTCCGGGCAGCGATAGACCCTGGATAATTTTGGCTTCTCCCCTTGGGTGCCAGCGTGTTATCAAAACCTAACGAGTATTTGAGGAACGATGGCGAACGGGAAGTCTCTGGAATCGTGGATATGGGATGCGGCGTGTAGCATCCGTGGCGCGCAAGAGGCGCCGAAGTTCAAGGACTTCATCCTTCCCCTCATCTTTACCAAGCGCCTGTGCGACGTGTTCGATGACGAATTGAACCGCATCGCTAAAGAGGTCGGATCACGCGCCAAGGCGTTCAAGCTCGTCGAGAGGGACCACAAACTCGTCCGCTTCTATCTGCCGCTCAAGCCCAGCAACCTCGACGATGCAGTCTGGTCCGTCATTCGCAAACTCACCGGCAAGATTGGCGAGAGCCTCACGACGTATCTGCACGCCATCGCGAAGGATAACCCGGCGCTCGAAGGCATCATCGATCGGATGGACTTCAACGCGACCACCCACGGCCAGCGGGATATCGACGATGATCGCCTTTCGAATCTCATCGAGCGCATTAGCGAGAAGCGTCTGGGCCTGAATGATGTCGAAGCTGACATCATCGGCCGCAGCTACGAGTACCTGATCCGAAAATTCGCTGAGGGTTCGGCGCAGTCGGCCGGTGAGTTCTTTACCCCGCCGGAAGTTGCCCAAATTATGGCCCTGATTATGGACCCCGAACCCGGTGCAAGCGTATACGACCCATGTTGCGGTTCCGCCGGGCTTCTCATCGCCTGCGAACACGTGCTGGACGAGAAGATGAAGCTGCGCAGCAAGACCAAGTACGCACCGCTCAGGATACACGGCCAGGAGTATGTCGCCACCACCTGGGCCATGGCCAATATGAACATGATCATTCATGACATGGAGGGCCAGATCGAGATCGGCGACACGTTCAAGAACCCAAGATTTCGCGCAGGCAACAAGCTTCAGACGTTCGACCGCGTCGTCTCCAATCCCATGTGGATGCAGGACTGGTTCAAGGAAAAGGACTACGATGCCGACGAACTGGGCCGCTTCCCCAAAGGGGGCCGGCTTCCCAGGCGCACAGTCTGCCGATTTGGGCTGGGCGCAGCACATTCTCGCCTCGCTGAACAACACTGGCCGGGCAGCGATCGTTCTGGACACCGGCGCCGCCTCCCGTGGCAGCGGTAACGCCAACAAGAACAAGGAAAGGTCCGTCCGTCAGTGGTTCGTCGAGCAGGATCTCGTTGAGGGAGTTATCTACCTGCCGGAAAATCTGTTCTACAACACAAGCGCCGCGGGCATCTTGCTCTTCCTGAACAGGCGCAAACCGAAGGACCGCAAAGACAAGCTGTTCCTCGTGAATGCCAGCCAGATTGTCGAAAAAGGGGACCCGAAGAACTTCATCCCCGCTGCAGGTATCGAGCGGATCGCAATTTCGAGCAGTCAAAGACTGCTCGCGGGCAGGGCCGTGTCCACGGCTGGTCCGGTCCCGAAGCGATTGTCGTCCGCGAGTTGCGACTGGGACGACTCCGAAAGCCTTCTCAGAAGGTGAATCTAATACCAGAGTGTGAAGAACATCAAGAATCACCGTGAAAAAGCCGCAATGAAGAACCAATTGACATCTGCCGAAACCGCCCAATTGCTGCGTGAGTCTGGTGATGAGCTGAATGCCTTGATCATTAGAGCGCAGGAGTTACTTGCCGCCTACATCGTGCCCGATAGCGGCATCACCGACCGGGAGGTCATTGGCGAGCTCCTAGGGCTGCTAGACGGCCCCGAGCAGCGTCGAGCCCAGAAACGCTGGGCTGCCGCTATCGCAAGCCTCAGATGAGGACGGCGTGGGCGGGAAGACGCATTGTGGAACGCCACAACACCCCGTTGTGGACCGTATCGGCATGACCTAAAAGTCGCAGCAAGCGCTATGGACGGTAGGGGGCCTGACGTGTCACTCTCTTGCGATGAGGCTGTTCGATTGTCCTGAACCCGATCAACGGGCCGATGAGGAGCTCAAGGCAGCTGCTAGAGAGGTGCTTGAAGGACTGGAATGCTTGCTGTACCTCATGGAGAGGGAAGCGGCAGACCCCAACCTCATAAGGTCTTACGTCAGGGAAGCAAAGAAGGTTCTGATTGAACTTCGGGGACACGTGGATGAAAATCAAACTACCCCGAGCTTTCCTTATGTGACCAGCCTGCGGGCAGCTCAAAATACGCGAGCGACTTCGCAGAGCAAAGCGAGGACAGGTCTAAGGATTCTGTGAGTCGCAATTACAGCGGGCGAACGCCAATTGCATCGCCAGATACGACCAGTTCCACACGGCGGTTTTCCTGTCGACCAGACGCGATATCGTTCGAAGCGACTGGGGAGGTGTTGCCGAAGCCCTTCACACTGACTGAAGCTGTTGCGACACCTTGTGCCACAACATAGTCTCGCACTGCGCCAGCACGGTTCTCCGACAGCTTCTGGTTCATCTCGTCGCCGCCGACGTTATCGGTGTAGCCGCCGACCTCGATTGCCAGGCTGGGGTAGGCTATGAGAATTCCAGCTACTTTCGAGAGTTTCTCCCGCGCGCCAGGCTTCAGTGAGTATTTCCCAGAATCGAATAAGACGTCCGACATGCTGACGATTAGCCCACGAGCGCTGTCGCGGGTCTGAAGGATCGAGTTCAACTGCTGGGAGAGCTGGGCACGCATTGCGAGCTTTTCGTTCTGTATTCGCTGTTCACTCTGTTGTGCCGCTTCGGCCGCCATACGGGCGCTTTCTGCATCGGCATGTGCTGCCGCCACATCGGCTGCTGCATCGGCGTGAGCCGCCGCCACACTTGCGGCTGCTGCGACTCTAGTGGCCTCCATGTCGGCGTGAGCCTTGGCTGCGTCGGCCTGAGATTGCAACTTAAGCCGAGTAGCATCGTCGGCTTGCGTCTGCAAACTGGCTTGTGCGTCCCGAGAAGATCTGCGCTCGTTTTCAGCACGCTCCCGCTCAATATCTTTTACCGCGATGGCCCGCGCGTCTTCGGCCGTTTGGATGGTTTCGCGAGAGGTCGCAATCAGTTCTTTCCTGGATGAGTGCCTTGCAGTAGCGTACCGGTCTGCCGTCGCCATCAACTGAGTCGCATGCTGATAGCTGTCGGCGGCGTGTTTCTCGGCCCCTCCCGATTGGGCGATACGCACGGCATTTCGCGCCTCCAGGAATTCCAAGGGCACATTTGCATCCAAGATCACAGGATCGAACTTATAGCCGGTTGGTATGTAGCCGCCACGTTCCATCAGCTCATACTTCGCGTTCACAGCCTCGCTGGTCCCCTTGGTATCAGCACGCACGACATTCTCCAACACAACCGCGTTGCTCGGCTGATGCACTGCATAGTAGGGCTCGGCCGTTACGATGAGCGCGAATGCCTGCAGATCAGTGGTTACGTCCAGCTTGCCGCTGTGATTGCTGCCGACGAGAATCTCGCCTAGATTGGCAGCCCTTCCTTCGGGCGAGATCGCCCACAGGACGTAAGTCAGATACTCCGTGCCGAATGTGGTGGGCGCCTTGATGCTGTCGAATTCCACCTCAATCTCCAGATAACCCTTCTTGCTCTCTACTTTCGCTTGCCCCTTGGCCGACGGCATCATCTCGGTACCGGCGAAGTCGATCTTGGTTGCGCCACTGCGATGCTGATAGTTCACTGCTTCCACCGATCGGGTGATCATGTTCCTTTCGGATCGAGAAGATGACATCGAGCCCTGCTCGAGGGTGACCGTCTGAGCGTTAGTGGCCGGAAAGGCACTCATGCTGACGATGAGTGCAGCGGTAAACGATAGCGCGTTATTCATGGTGGCTCCTGCGAACGGTGTTGCATGAATGGGGGCTTGTCTAAAAACGGGCGATGGTCATAGTTGTTGGCTAAACCGCCCAAGCCGCAGCTATCGAGCCGCGGCTTGGGCCCATCGTCAGTTAGTTCGCTCGGCCACGGCACTCGCATGGGAAATCTGGGCGATGGCCGTCATAAAGCTCCGCGTCGATTTCGGGGCAGAAACCTGTCCGGCCAGGATGGAATGGAAGGAAGCTTTGCGACCATAGATCGCGAATGTTGAGTCATCGTCCTGCTGGACGACCGCGCCATTCAATGTAATCCCGGCAAATGCACCTTTGGACCGGGAGTACGTGAGAATTTCAGTGTTCAACTTCCAGTCCGTGCCCGCGGATGCGTGTCGCCCCACCGGACCGGCCGAAGCGGAGGCATCCCCGCCGATTCTGAATTTGCTCGAAAGAAGGTGTTGCAGCCCTCCGTCATTCATAACCAACATGACGAGATCAACACCCTCCACGCCAATCTGTAACCCCCAACTGCCGCCGCCTATCGAAACGAACGCCGGTGCGCTCCAACCTATCGCTGTGCGGCAGGTCGCGATGCCGCGCCCATGTTCTGCGCCGATGATGAAGCCGCCCTTAACCAGATGGGGAACGATGACGATGCATTTTGCATCTGCAATGACTTCCTCGGGTATGCCTTTGTCTGGAGCGTTGATCATGGCGTGGAGCGTGTCAGACGACATGCGCAGGCGGTCGATAGAATCCTGTCGACCTGAAGCGGCCCACAGATTGCCTGATGCCAGCGCCAGAGCGCCGACCAAAACGATAGATGTGATTTTCACGGATTTCCTCAGCATTGCTGGGAGAAGGCTAAGAAGGGACGTCTATCAGATGGGTTGGCTTAGCGCAGGGGCCATGAGGGAGATGACAGCCGAACTCATCTCCAGTTTTGAGTATTTCAGTACGCGCGATCAAATACTGAGCTAAATAGCTCATGTTGCAAGTAAACGTACCTGCAACCCGCAAACCTGGTGTACAACTCGCATGAGCAAAAGCGCACAGGTTACGTCAACCAGAGGTGCGATGATGTTAGACGGAGCCATGCTTACATGTCCGCGACCCCAGCCGAGCCGTTCGAAGTCGCTACTTTCCTTGCCCAGACAGGCGCTGGACGCCAGAGCATGGCGTTCAAGCCGGGCCAGCACATCTTCGCGCAGGGCGGCTCCGCGGATTGCGTGTTTTACATCCAGACCGGTCGTGCAAAGCTAACGGTGGTCTCGGCATCCGGGAAGGAAGCGACCATTACACTTCTTGCGCCGGGCGACTTTGTCGGCGAAGAGGCGATGGTCGGCGCCGCCGGTGTGCGTATGGCATCGGCGACCGCCGTTACGCTCTGTACGACGCTGAGGATCGAACGCCATGAAATGATTCGCGTAATGCATGAGCAGCACACCTTTTCAGATATGTTCCTCAAGTTTCTTCTGGCGAGGAGCATTCGCACGCAAGCCGACCTCGTCGACCAGCTCTTCAACTCCAGCGAAAAGAGACTCGCACGGGTTCTGCTCCTGATGGCCGAGTTCGGTAAGGCTGGCGAACCTGAAACCCTGATTCCGAAAATATCGCAGGAAGCTCTTGCCGAGATGATTGGAACGACACGCTCCAGGGTTAGCTTTTTCATGAATCGCTTCCGTAGATTGGGCTTCATCGAATACAACGGCCGGATCCGGGTCCACAAATCACTGCTGAACGTTGTGCTGCACGATCACTTTCCCGCTTCAAACGCGAAGCGCCCCGCTGTCTCACCTACCTCCAGCAAGAAAAAAGTGCGACCAGCAAAGGCCCGCATCCGGGTGTGAGCAATTTTGGACAGCCAGGAAGTTGAGCTTGGCTCATCATCCAAGAAGGAATCCAACAATTTCAGTTTGGGGTGAACGATGCCTAATCTGACTGCACGACTGTTGATAGTCGACGATGAAGATACGATCACCACTGCACTGAGCGCGATCTTTCGCGGTCTCGGCTACAAGGTCCAGACTGCTGCGGACGGCTTCTCTGCTCTTCGTCGCCTTCGCATTGATGTTCCAGACATTCTGCTCTCTGATTTGAACATGCCCGGCCTGTCCGGATTTGAGCTCCTTTCAGTGGTCCGCCGGAGATTTCCCGAGATTTACGTGATTGCGTCCAGCGCCTCCTTTTCAGGCGAGGAGGTGCCGCCTGGAATCGCCGCTGACGCATTTCACGAAAAGTCAACGGGACTGGAGCGCCTCTTCTCGCTCGTGAAAGCTGGCACTCACAAGAAGCACATTCGGAGTGGATGGGATGCAGCAACCCCAATCTGGATCTCGCGCCCAGAGGCCGATAACTCATCGATGAATAAGCTGCCGATTGCGTGCCCGGAATGTCTAAGAGCATTCTCGCTAGCTCCGGATACTCCTGACCTATCTATTAAAGAGACCAGCTGCGTCTTGTGTAACGCCACCATCCGGTATGCGGTGGTTCCTCGCGTCGGTCCGGCAGTGACTTACGGAGCGCCAGGCCGGAAGTCGCAGTGTGGCTCAAGTTTTGAGGACAACTTCGCCCCGGCTTGCGTTTAACTGCTTCCGCCACTCTGTGGACTACCGGCGGGGCCCGACGGAACTGACGCGAATGGGAATAAGGAATTGTGTTGTGGATGTCCAGCACCTCAAGAAGGAAATGGCGGCCGTTGCGGATTCGCCTAACCGGTTGGAGCCGGAAATGATACGGCGTGCCCTCCATCTGCTTAGCCAAATCTTTATTGCCGAACACCCTGATGCAGGAAATGGGACCATGAAAAACGAATGACTAAATCCAATCCAAGCGCTATCTCGTCCGCATTAAGCGCCCGTGGAGAGCGCCACGGCGTGACGCCATCGAATATCTCTTGGAACGCGAGCGTCGCTGGACGGCTCTAGGCCCGGAACCGGCAAGACGGGCGGTCCTGACCACCGGCGTCACTTTGGAACGCTATGCCAACACGCTAGATATAACCCTGCACAATTCGTTCCATTGCAATTCGCGATCTCTGAGGCATACTGAGCTCATCTAGGTGATTCGGCTGGCTTCTTATCCCTGAAATCGCGAGATCAGTTCAGCATCCTCTAAGCGCTGACGATCTTCGCAGAACGGTACCCCGGTTAGCTTTGATCCTCGCCCTTAGAATTCGCCCGCTGTTCCGGGCGGATGATGTCTCCTAGTACAACACTTCCAGCAGAGACTTTCCTGCCGGACCTGCGCAGAGATTGCAGGTTTACGACGCTCAATCCCTGGACTGTAAGGAGACTCACTTATCTACCGTGCCGGGCCACTGTCCGGCACTGAAAGGGCCGCTGAATGTGCGAAATCGTTAGGTCGATGATGTTCCGTCTGATCCGAAGTTGGAATTCGTTCGTCGAGTGTGCGGCGGCAGTCATGCTCATGACTCTCATGTTTGGTGGAACCTCGTTTGCCTACTCCGTTCTAACGCATGAAGAAATTGTCGACCTGGCCTGGACGCCCGCGATCCGTCCCCTTCTGCTGCGTCGTTTTCCAGATCTCAGCTAAGATCAGATCACGGAGGCGCATGCCTACGCTTACGGAGGGTCGGTCATTCAGGACTTGGGCTACTATCCATTTGGCGACAAACAGTTCAGTGACCTCGTGCATTATGTCCGCAGTGGGGATTTTGTCGTAGAACTGCTTCGTCAGAGCAAGGACGCGGACGAGTACGCCTTCGCATTAGGCGCGCTGTCGCACTATACGGCAGACATCCACGGCCATCCGGCGGTGAATCAGGCCGTCGCGCTACGCTATCCCAAGTTGCGCGCCAAGTATGGTAAGTCCGTTCGTTACGCACAGGATTCTACCGCGCACTTGAAGACCGAGTTCGGGTTTGACACATTGCAGGTTGCGAAAAATCGATACGCATCCGATCAGTACCACAGCTTCATTGGCTTCCAGGTTGCACTGCCATTGCTCGAGCGGACGTTCCCTGCCATATACGGATTGCAACTAAAAGATGTGCTCGCGCACGAGGACCTTGCAGTGGGTTCGTATCGCTTTTCCGTCAGCCGGTTGATTCCGCAAATGACAAAGGTCGCCCTGCAAACTCATAAGAAGGACCTGATGCAGGAGACGCCCAACTTTGCGAAGAAGAAGTTCCTGTTTCGTCTGTCTCGTTCCGATTACGAGCGGCAGTGGGGCAAAACGTATACGAAACCCGGAGTTGGCACGCGCGTGATATCGGTGCTGTTGCAGTACATGCCGAAAGTGGGCCCATTGAAGGGTCTCGGTTTCGATAACCCCACCGCTCAGACGGAAAACCTGTACATCACTAGCATCAACGCGACGGTGGATAGTTATCTAGCGTTGCTCGAACAGGTCCGAACGGGAACACTGGACCTGCCGAACAGCGATCTGGATGACGGCAACAAAACCAAACCGGCGGAATACACGCTGGCCGATGAAGCCTATGCCGGTCTATTAGCTAAGCTGGCCACAAACAAGTTTGAGAGCACAACGCCCCAGTTGCGCACCAATATCTTAGGTTTCTATTCCGATCTTTCGCTCCCAATCGAGACCAGGAAGAATGCCGCCAGCTGGCAAGTTCTCTTGACTGAGTTGGGCCAACTGCAAGCCGCATCGCCCTTACTGGATCGGGCAGAGGCACAGTAATAGGCCGTTGGCTTCCAATCTGAAACGTGTCAAAACTCGCTCTTGTCATGAATGAGCTACTGAACTCTCGGAGTTGAAGTAAACGTGGTTATCGCGACCCGCTGAAGCTACCTGAAGACGATCACGGTCGCTTTAAAGTCGGAACCGCCCTAGAATGCCGGTTGCACTGCCGTGTCGCTGGCCACAGTACGAATATTGTCATCGATCCAAAATCGTATGTACTCGCCTTTGGGATGTATGGGCGGAACGCCCGCAATCCGCTCTGCATCTTCGAAAGTCATCCCTGCCGGAATCCTGCTTCGCCGTGTGTAGGTGCCTTCCCTCATGGACACCCATTCGTGGAAGTACGGCTGCGCTGAAGGCGCTACACGAAGAATCATCTCAACGAGCTTCATATTCTCGCGGCGCTCTGCTATCAGCGCCTGCGCCGCAGCTCTGCTGCTCGGCGAACAGAGCGGGAACTGCCCAGGGTGAATCATCGGCTGAGAGCGCAGCTTGAAGTCTCCAGGATTCATGCGAAACACCTGCAAAGTGCAGCTGTACCCTGCTCGGGCATCCTGCATGAGCACTGGCGTGTGGGGTCGGTGGGTTTATCCGCGCGTGTCAGACGAAAGAGCAGGGGCGCGGAAAGAACTCCTCAATGAGATAGAGCCTGCACCTGAAATGTCAGATGCAGACATGCGCGTATGGCTTACCTCTGTAGCAGTGTACGCACCCACAACGGCCTACTGGGGGAATCTCCACTCGCCGGCGCTGCCGAATTGATTCGACGACATCTACTCGCGTAAACAGCTCTCGTTCAATATCAAAAGCGAGAAGAGCGCCTCCCTATCAAAAGCGAGAAGAGCGCCTCACAGGGATAGCGTCTGCTTTCCAGAATGTACAAGGCCAGTCCTCGTCTCGAGCAAACGCAGTACGGTGCCCAGTCGAGACCCGCCAGGAGTCCACAAATCCAGGAGCCGCCCGGTCAGGAACCGGGACGCAGGCTCCAGTTCTGTGAAGGCCTTTGTTGCCGAATCGCAGACGCTCGTCGAGGCCTGGAGGAACTCAGTCGGCTCACGATTCCTGCAGGGCCTTCGATGGGAACAGTTCCCAGCACACGGCTCGTGCTGTAGTTCTGGGGTAGTTTGGGCTCAATTCACGTACAAAACGGCCGCGTACCGCAACAGTCCGAAGAACAGACAATGGCGACTATATATCTGCGTCCGAGCTGGCAACTAGGATTTCGCCTCTTCTTTCTTTTTGCCATATTGCGAGCCAGATGATCAGCAGAGCAGTATAGATGGCTCCCTTTGGGACCTCTTAAGCTACGGTGAGGGACCGAGCCGCTCACCACACAAGCCCAACACTATGACTCCGCGATGCCGGAGTCATCGATTACGACGCCTCAGGGTCAGGAGTTGATGCCTTAACAATCTGGCTGTTTTCAATTTGGAGTCCGTGAAGAATGGCCGTCCGGTGCGCGTGTAAACAAGACCAGAGCAGATTCTGTTACCCACAGACGCCGACTTATCTCGGGAGACAACCGCCACGGCGCGTGATTCCGTGTGCCTCTGTCCGCACACGATGCATGGCACACCCTCACCGGTGAATACGGGAACGCCTGGGGATGCTGGAGCAGCGGGCAGAGGATTCACTTCGGTCGGCGAATCGTCGGTGGGATGTCGGTGGGATATAGACGAGCCATTAAGGGTCGACTGTAAGCCGGATCATCCCTTTCAAGCGCAGCCATGCGTCCGAAATGTTTCGACGGCCCATGGTCCGCGGTGTCCGGGCGTACGGGTGTCCGCCTCACTTAGCAATGGCTGCAGAACCTTAAATCGGCATGAGTTTGGAGTGGGCGCTCGGATAACCGAGATGTTCTCTGCAGTCGTTGGTCTGCAGTAGACACATGGAAACGGGCGTTTACAGCGGTCGAGTTGGTGCGCCAGTTACCTTCATCACGGCGGTAACCAACGGGCTACTTGCTAATTAACTCGTCGGCCGCTCACCCTTGAGAATTGCCCCCTCTCCAAAGTAACTGAGTAACGTACTTTCCTATGGAACTCCGGTTGCACCTCGCTAAGACGCATTCAAGTCAGCAATGTTGCTAGGGTCGGCGTTCATGTGCTGGCCGTCTTAGAGGGGTTGTGTCCTGTGAATAAGCTCGTCCGTGTTGTCCTCCTGTTTGGATTCTTTTTGGGGCTCCTCTCACCGTCGTTCGCCTATACCGTTTCAAGCTCTGCCGCGGATTGGCAGCCCGGTCCTTCGTTGACGAGCTCCCGGAGCGACGCTACGGCAACTTTGCTGAATGATGGCCGCGTTGCATTCGTCGGCGGCAAGGATGCTGACGGCAATCCGCTGGCAACCATGGAGCTGCTGATGCCTGACGGCACGATGGCAGCTGGCCCCTCGATGTCGGTGGCCCGCTCTGAACACGGCGCCGTCCTTCTCGCGGATGGCCGACTGTTGGTCGCCGGAGGGCGGAGCACGTATGGTGCAGTGCTCAATTCCGCGGAGATATTTGACCCTAAAACAAACGCTTGGACTTCCGTTCAAAATTTGATGAAGGATCCGCGGGCTGACTTCACTATGTCTGCGCTTCCGAGTGGTGATGTGCTGATCGCCGGAGGCGACACAGGTGCAGGCCCTGTAGTAAGCATTGATCGCTTCAATTTAGCCACTGGCGCTTTCACATATGAGACAAGCCTTTCTGTTGGCCGCATGAAGCACGCAGCAACTGTCTTGAAGGACGGACGCGTTTTGTTTACGGGAGGACTGGGCGTAGGGTCAGGTGGTTCGCTTTCCGCTCTCACGTGGAGTGAAATCTACGATCCTTCAGCGAACACCATGACCTCTGCGGCCCCCCTCAACACCGCCCGGAGCGCGCACTCATCAACGACCCTTATCGATGGCACGGTGCTCATTGCAGGCGGAAACAACTCTTCTGGTGACCTCGCCTCGCTTGAGATCTTCGATCCGGCTGCTAACACAATGACCATGTCCAGCGCGAGTCTCGCGACGGCCCGAAGTGGGCACGTGGCTCTGCTCCTGCCGAACAACAACCAAGTGTTAATTGCTGGAGGAACCTCCGGTGGGTCCGCGCTGTCTTCGAGTGAGCTGTATCGCTCATGGACAGCCAGCATGGTGGGGATCAGTCCGATGTCACTCGCCCGCCTCGGTGCGGCCGCGAGCGCATTGCAGAAAGATGGCAGCGCAGTGGTCGGCGGGGGTAGCAGCTCTCTCGCGACTGATCTGCTCAGCTTCGCAACTGTCAAGACGGACGCCACCGATTACCCCCCGGGAACGCCCGTGAACATCAGCGGATCTGGTTGGGTACCAGGCGAGACCGTCACCCTCGGTCTCCTCGAAGCACCCTTGTACGATCAGCCACCGCAGATGACCAGCATAGCCGACGCGCAGGGAAACATCTCGAATTCGCAGTTCGCCCCAGACATCTACGATCTCAATACGCGTTTTTACCTGACTGCCAGGGGTTCAGCGTCCGAAGCGCAGACCACATTTACAGATGGTCAGACCGTCAGCGTCACTCTTTCCATATCGGGCCCCTCAGCAACGGTTTCAAATAGCCTAAATGCCAACAAATGTGTCTGGAATAGTACGACGCAGACAGGGGCAGGCTGTACCGTCAGTTTAGACAACGGTACTCAGGTGATCTTCACAGCGAGTTCAGGGGCCAACTGGAGCACAACAACGCAACAATACACGCTGAACTGCAGTGCGGGATCAAGTACCTGCACAGTGACTACCGCGGGCAATAAAGATGCAATCCTGAGTGTAGTTATTCTGAACAAGGTCACGCCGGTCTTATCGTTGACCAACTCCCCGGTGACTTACAATGGCACGCCCCAGGCGGCAACCATCCAAGGCTCCGTCGCCGGCACGGTGAGCAACGTCAGGTATGGAGGATCGGCGACGGTTCCCAGTCAGGCCGGCACCTACGTCGTGACCGCTGACTTCTCGCCGACAGACACGGCCACATACAACAGCGTCACGGGAGCTGCGGCCGGCAACTTCGTCATTCAGAAGGCCACACCCACACTATCAATTACCAACTCGCCCGCTATTTATAGCGGGAATGCGCAACCCGCAACGCTTGCCGCTGCCGGAGTGGGTGGGGCCGCATTGACCGGTTCGTTTACAAACCTCAAGTACAACGGGTCAGCAACGACTCCGACGAACACTGGGCAGTACGCCGTGACAGCAAATTATGTACCCCAGGACGTAGCAAACTACAACAGCCTAACGGCTGCGTCGGCGGGCACTTTTACGATCAACAAGGCGGCTGCGTCGGTCACTCCGGCTGCGGCCAGCAAGACCTACGGTACGGCGGATCCGGCTCTGACCGGCACCCTGACCGGCTTCCTGGCTGCGGACAACGTAGTGGCAACTTACAGCCGCACCGCCGGTGAGACC
>Ga0207695_10000344_pt1 | contig 107419 bp, 166 predicted proteins | sample KBSC54metaG_FD_184354 | JGI IMG/M metagenome (GOLD analysis project Ga0207695, IMG submission 184354) | Corn rhizosphere microbial communities from Kellogg Biological Station, Michigan, USA - KBS C5-4 metaG (SPAdes) (version 2) | ecosystem: Host-associated > Plants > Roots > Rhizosphere >... | reverse complement strand
CCCTACCGCGCCGCTCTCGGCCACGTTGCCAGGAGATACCCTCCGCGCGCTGAAATCGTTTCTCAAGTCCGCGAGTGGGGATGTGCTGCTCGGCTCAACGGTCCGCGGCGAAAAGACGGTCCTTTCCGTTTCCACGCTCGAACGGAATGAAAGCATCTTCCTTGAGACAGACGCGAAGTATCCAGACTGGCGCAAGGCAATCCAGGAAGACGCGCCGCGCCAACACGTTACGGTCGACTCCAAGCGACTTCAGAAAGCGCTTTCCGCGCTCAAGACCGCGTGGAAGAAAACCGACAAAGACGCGTACCCGTCGATTATCCTGGATTGGTCATCCACCGCGCAAACCCTAACCTTGCGTGGCCAATGGGGCGCCCTCCCGATCACAACTGAGCTTCCGGCCGAAGTGCCAGGGGATACGGGACAGCTCACTCTTTCGGTCGATTACTTGCTTGACGCGGTCTCACCTGCCGTCAAGGCAAAAGAGCGGACCGTTACTCTCGAGTTCGGGACCGTCGGAACCGCGACGATGCTACACCGCGGCGCCTGGACGGTTGCCGTTATGCCGTTTGAAGGCCCTCCGGATTGGGCGCTCTCTCCGGAGGAACTCCAAGCCAAGCGCGAGAAGCGCAAGGGCGGGCCCGCGCAGGAAGAGACCGAGGAAGAGACCGAGGAAGAGACGGAGCTCGACTCCGGATCGTCAATCCCGCTCGAAGCCGCGCCGACGGCCGTTGAGACCGCGCAGGACGAGTCCGCAGGGGCGAACCTGGAATCTACCGTAGACCTTGCCACCGACGGCGCCACGGTCGAATTAAAGCCCCTGGAGACGGGCGCCTACCGGGTTGGTCGCGCTGGCCGGTCCGCCACGCTCGTTTTGACCGAGAGTCCTGCCGAACTTCCGGCCGAGACTCCAACCGTCCGGCCGGATTCTTCGCACCATCGGTTCTCGATGGGCCCGGCTGGCCGTTCCGCAACCTGGCTCATTACATCCCTGGCAAGCTAAGTCTAACGCTGGAGAGAACATGCAACACTTCGTCACTCAAGACGCCTACGATCAGATTTGCGCTCTCCTGGCTGAGCGTGAGACGCTCAAGGCCGAATTCCGGGCCGGCGCCGGCCGAACGTTCAATAGCCTTGCGGAGTCGATCGCGCGGAACCGGGCATTTCACGCGCGGCTGCGCGCTATCGCACTCGAGATCAGCGCGTTGACCGAGTCTGAAGCCACCATTCCGAACGTCGACGAGAGTTGACGACCTCCGCCTTAACTCGTTTCCCTGTCCTTCCTTGGGAGCTACCAATGTCCTCACGTTTCCACGTTCGGCAAGTGACCGTCAACGGCGTGCCTCTTCATGAGCTCGAGATCGTAGACACCCTGCACAATCCGGCCGACGGGACCGAGTCGACCTGTCTTGTCCCGGTCCCGGAGGGTGAGACAGCCGCGGCGCACCTGGCCGAGCTCCAAGCGCTGAGCGATAGCGATTTGCTGGTTGATTACTTCGGGTGGGGCAACGTCTGAGCGTGCTATCGGGGTTCCTTTTCTTCCTTCCTTCGGAGCTAAGTGCCATGTTCCCAGTCTCTTCCGTTCAACGCGTCGCGCCGATTCCGACCGTCTGTATCTGGCGAAAGGACAAGCGGGATGGGGCGTTAGAACCCGTCTTGCTTTCCCGTGCCGTCTTCAGAGTGGCCGAGCTCGGCCGAAGCACAGCACAATCAAGCGCGGCTCTGCTGGCCGGTACCGTGCTCGAGAATGAAGCCGCGGTCTACTGCCGGGACCGCTCGCGCCTTGCCTGATCCACTTCCGCGCGCCGGCTTGACCGTCGGCGCGCGGCTTTGCGTTGCTTGACAGCAAACCTCACGCTTTCCAGGAGTCCGGATGATGCCCGGTTACATTCAATGCGGCGGTTGCGGCAAGGCGAGCTCCGTGATCGTCCGCGAAGACGGCTCGCGCGATGTGATTCATTGGCGGCTAGGCGATCATAAGGTCCCGCCCGTTCATCGCGTCCGTGCCACGCTCGTTCGGTTCCCGGTTGAGGAGTATGTGCATGCTGATTACGGTCCGGAAGCAATGGCTTGCCGGGCAGAATCGATTGCGCGTCTCGGATGGTCAAGTCACTCGCTCGATCTGCCTTTGGTGCCCGAAGTTGTCGGACATTTCAACCTACTGAGCGAAGCGATTGCGACCGCGCAAACTGAGCTCGGCCGCCAATCAACGGCCGTTCAGTTCAAGTATCCGAACACAATCTCAGTCGCACCTGCGAACTCTCGAGGCGATCGGTTTCGTGTCTATCTCAATCTGCCAGGGTACGAGTTCTATCATTTCATGTTTATCGTTGGCGGAGGGGCCCGAGCATCCGGACATCCCGAATCACACTTTACTGCCGATCCGGTCGATCTGAGCACCTGCCCGAAGCTTCTCAAATGGCTTAAACCGTTCGAGACCGCGAAGAAGAAGCTCTATCTCACGAACGGATTTGACTGGAATCCCAGACGGGGACCGATCGAAGCCGGACCAGCACGCGGGGATTTATGATCCTCGACTTGCATTGCGTTGCTTGACTCCAAACCGCAACCTTTCCAGGAGTTCCACCGATGGCTGGACGCATCACCTTTCCGAGTCTCAAAGACCCGAAGTCCGCCTACACAATCCACGAAAGCACCTACGAACTTCGCGACGAATTCCATCGTCTCAACGGACTCGCGCCATGGGCCGGTATCTTCGCCACGTTCGGCGACGGCTTGACCCAGCACGGGCCCGAATCCGTCGCGCCGAAAGCATGCTTTGAAGACTATCTCGCGAGTCTTGCGACCTACCTTGAGGATCCCAACGCCTATCGCCACGCCGAAGCGATTGACTGGCTTGCGCAGCACTGGCCGCGCGACGTCGACGCCAAGCGGGTTCGGTTCCTGGCCACGCTGAAACACGATCCGGATAAACCGCGTTGGTACGCGCTGCGCGAGAACAAGGTGAGCGCGGCGGACTCCCGGCGCCATGACAAGCGGTGGAGGGAGATTCCATCGGGTACCAAGGGAACCGCCGAAAGCGTGTTCTACCTGTTCACCGAGGAAGAGGGCTTGGCAGAGGGGACGATCGGCGCATGGTCCAGGTATCGGCAGATTCATGACATCATCCTTCACGACTGCGGCGGATGGGGTAAACCCGCGGACGTGTTTTTTGGGCTCGATAAGGGCCACGTCTGTTCGATTTTTCCGTGTGTCGCAAACCTAGTGAAAGCCCATCGAGCCACCGAGCAAGCCGCGCGATGCCTGCGCAGTTGGCGTTACAACACGACTCCCGCTGTTGACGAGCCGAGCGAGGTGGAACCCGCTGCGGTTGCCGTCTGAGTTATCCACGTGCCTTGGGGCGCCCTTCGGAGGGGCGCCCGTTCTGACCTGCAAGGAGAATCGTCTATGTTCCCGGTCGCTGAATTGACGCCAGAAATCAACCATTACGCCGGACAGTACATTGCCGCACGGTCCGACTGTACCGATCCAGTTTGGCAAGACCGACAATTGAGAATCGCGCTTTCCGGCGATGCGTCGAATAAATGGTACAGAATCGGGAATCGTCTCGTGGGCCTATTCGGCAGCAAGCTTTGTTTGCATTACGCATATTGCTTGCTTGAAGAGCGCCCATCTTGACTCCGTTCTCCGCGCCATCCGGAAGGCGCTGGGCTTCACCTAGCCTTGACCTCCAGTTCCAGGACTCCAACCCATGCAAACCGAAGCACTACCGCCCGAGGACGAAATGATGACTGACCTCGCGACCGACAATACCGAACCGCAAGAGCTCGACATGGAAGACTCGGCAACCGAGGACTCCGAAGACGTCCGGCCGGTCCTCGCGGGCGCGACCGCGACCTACGACCCCGCCGATAACAAACTGCGGCTCTATCCGCTCTCGAGACTCAGCCCAGACCTCTACGCTCGGGTGAAGGCTGCGGGGTTCTGCTGGGCGCCGAAGCAAGAATTGTTCGTCGCGCCCGCCTGGTCCCCGGAGCGGAACGATCTGCTCTTGGAACTCGTCGGTGAGATCGGGGACGAAGACACAACGCTTGTCGAACGAGCCGAGGAGCGCTCCGAGCGGTTTGAGGACTATTCCGGGCGCCGACTGCAAGAGGCCGAATCCGCTCGGCGCGCGGTCGATGCGATCGCGGATCATATTCCCTTCGGGCAACCGATTCTTGTTGGCCACCATTCCGAGCGGCGCGCCCGGAAGGACGCGGAGCGGATCCAGAACGGCATGCGCCGGGCCGTCGACCTGTGGAAGACGTCGAAGTATTGGACCGATCGCGCGGCCGGCGCGCTCAGCCACGCGAAGTACAAGGAGCTCCCGGGCGTCCGCCATCGGCGAATCAAAGGGATCGAAGCCGACAAGAGGAAGGTTGAGCGCAGCATCGCGGAGTCTGAGAGAAACCTTCGGCTCTGGACGGCCGTTGCGAACGAACAAGACCCGGCCAAACAGCGCGAAATGGCGCTCGCAGCCGCCAACGCATGTTGGTTGAACCTCCCGCGCAAGGAGGGCGACAAACCGGATTTCGACGGCAGCCCGACCGCGTATTGTGCGTTGACCAATGATTATCCGAATCTCTACGCGCCGCGCACGCTCGAGGAGGTTGTTACCTACGCTGTCGCTGCGTATTCGCCACCCTACACGCGCCGGCGGCAGTGGATCGACCATTACGACAACCGGATCGCCTACGAACGCGCGATGTTGGAGGAATCCGGAGGACTGAAGGCCGAGGGCTTTGACCTGGCCGTTGGCGGCAAGATCCTCGCTTCGGGACTCTGGCTCACCATCACGAAATTAAACAAGTCCGGTGGGGCGATCAACTCGGTTTCTACGAACAACAAGAGTTATCCGCGAGTGGTCCCCATCGAGCGAATCAAGGAGCATCAACCGCCCGCGCCGGAGGACGTGGCAGCCGTCAAGGCAGCAACCAAGCTCGCGCCGCTCTGCAACTATCCGGAGGCCGTTCTTACGGTCCTTCCTCACACCGTCAACCCGGTATCACGAGTTGTGCGGGTCGTCGAGCTGACCAAAGCGGAATGGGATCGCACCTGGAAGGACCATAAGACGACGCGGGAAATCAAGGGTACCGAGGAGTTCGGCCGTCATCGAGTCCGCGCGCTCTGGCGAGGTGAAAACCCGGAACCGGTTTACTTGATCGACCAGAAGCGGAAAGATCCCCCGCCACCCGACCAGAGAGAGAAACCAGCCATCGCGCCCGTGACTCGCGACCTTCCCAGCCTGGAACGCCAGGCCGCGCGGAGCATTGCGTTCCGCGCCGAGGTGAAGGCCGAGGAAGAGAACCCGTTCGCACAACTGGCCGATAGCCTCAAGGCCGGCGTCAAGGTCGTTTCCGCGCCGCAACTCTTCCCGACTCCCGAAGGGCTCGCCAGGCGGGTCGTCAAGCTCGCCGACATCGAGCCCCGCCATCGCGTGCTCGAGCCGAGCGCTGGAACCGGCGCGATCCTCCGCGAGATCCCGTGGGGTTATCTCTCTGCTGTGGAGATCAACCATCAACTCGCGGAGCTACTCTGCGATTCGTTCGGCAACCGTGTGTCCGTGACCTGCGCCGACTTTCTGGCGCTCACGACCGAGGCTTTTGGTCGGTTTGACAGGATCGTCATGAACCCGCCTTTTGGCGGAGCGGCCGACATCAAGCATATCCAGCACGCCGCAACGTTTCTTGCGCCGGGCGGCCGGCTCGTTGCGATCTGCGCCAACGGCCCGCGGCAATCCGCGACTCTCCGCGCGATCGCGAGAGAGTACATCGAGCTACCCCCGGGGAGCTTTGAGGCGTCTGGAACCTCGGTCAACTCCGCGCTCGTCGTCATCGAGAACAGAACCCGGGAGGACGCATGAACTTCTGGAGCCTCCCGCCAGACGATCGCAAGCGCATGTTCTGGCTGATCGTCGGTATTGCGGCGGTGTTACATTCGTTGGTCCGCGACCTGACCACGATCCTGATTCACCAACTATTCCCGCGTTAAACCTGTCACACACGTCTGCGATCGCCGTAGTTGTGGTGTGAGATCGAAGAGACAACCTTAACCCTCGCGTGGAGAACCCGGACACCAAACCGGCGCGAGGTATCGAGCCAGGCGGCTCGTTTCACGGTCCCAAATGGGGCCAGGCACAGCGCGGCCAATCGCGCTAGGAGCTTTCCCAATGTCCGCATCCATCAAGTACCGACTGTCTCAGGCTGGCCAGAAGGCCGCGATTCTCGCCGGTCAGTCTGGCGAAGCCGTCCAGGTGGTCAAACTGCAACCCACCGATCCGAACTATCCAAAGCTCGTTTCTCTGGCGTCGATCGACGCGAACGGCAACGCGCTCTTGGACCTGACCATCGCCAGCACGTTCGATCACGACTTCGCCGGACCTCCCAAGTACGATGACGTGCCGTCGGTCGAAACGCTGCTCGGCGCGATCGACGCCTACGCCGCGGAGAAGCTCGCGAAGAAAGCCGCGGAGCGTGAACAGAACCGACAGCGAACGCTCGAGGTGCTCGAGAAGCGCGCGACCCGCCGCGGTGTGTTTTACCTTGGGGAAGGTGAGAATTACGAGACCAACGAGCCAGCATGGTTCTACTGTTGCGATCCCGAAGTGCAGAACAGCCCGGAGGCGAAAGCCTGGGCGGCCGAGCTCGAAGCGGCGAACGAGAAAGCCAAGGAAGAAGCCACCGCCCGATTCGCTGCGAAGGTCGAAGCCGCGAAGCGCGCCAAGGAAGCGGCCGAGAAGTCTGAGGCCGAGCGCCGCGCCGCTCTGGGCCTGCGTCCAGGCGACATCGATTTCGACGTTGACGCGGGCGCGTTGACCGAAGTTCCGGACGGACTCTGGCAGACTCACAAGCGCGGCCGGAACTGGTTTGCGACGATTACCGTCGACCCGGGTTCACCTGGCGGCCTGGCGCGATCGTTCGCCGCAAAGGCGAAGGGCGACTATTTCTACGTTCTGCCGACTCTGCTCGTTGGCGAAGCCATCGAGTTCGGAGCGGATTACTACACCGGATCGGGCAAGAAGAGCGCCTCGAGGTGGTACGGATACGTCGTCTCGGTCTCTCCGGAGCGCGTGGTTCTGCACGAATGCTCAACGGGGAAGGCTGCGGTTAAGGCCGGCGCCGCCTACGTCGCTGATCTCGCGATTCAGTCCTGAAGGGAGGGATGGCCACGGAGGGCCCTTTTACCTTGAACACAAGCCGAATCTCGCCGCCAGCCCATCAAGTGCTCGTCTTCCGTCACTCGATCGCGCTTGTGACCGCAGGCGGGGAACAGCTCGTGAGGGTTGACCTCGAGCGGTTGAAGGAGCGGAGCTCCGCCGAAGGACCGGGCCAGCAATTCGAGTTCGCAGGAACGGGACTCGTTGTCTCGCTTCCGTGCTCGCTCCCGATTCTTCGAGTGGGGAGCGGCGAGAAATCGGCAATCATCCTTGCATGGTGAGGAAGAGGTTTGTTCCACGGTTCCAGCCGTGGCCCCATTGCCCCCGATACGTTCGGGGCGGAACGATAGCGACGATACTGAGGGCTTGTCGATGACATATCCACTGTTTGCGATTCTTCACGACGCTTGGGATTCGCTGTACCGCAAGCAGCAATCGCGCGACGGCCTAGTCGGGATGATGGAGGCGATGCGCTTTGTCGAGTGGTGTGGGCGCACCTGTGGCTGGCAAAGTTGGGATACGGGCAATGCCATGCGCAAGGCAGCAGACCTGATCCGCGCCGAATGGCGTGAGGACCCGGCTTTCGCTCGGGCGATCAGTCGTGCGGACTCTTTGGCTCCGGGCTCTCCCGGGACCTGGTACGCGCCCAACCGATACGCGCCGAGTGGGTGGCACGCGAGGTAGCGTCGTTTAACCAGCCGCGCTAGAACACCGCGAGGAGTTGATTGCCGTGCGTTCCCTCAAGCCAAACTTTCCCACGCGAACAGACACCCCTGAGGTGGAGCGCACGCGGGCCGTGCGCCTGCTCTGCGTCCAGGCGGGCGGAATCCTCTACAAGCTCCCCCTCGGTATCCTGGCGTCATTTGTGGCCGTGGATGGTCGCGACGTGACGGTTGCCCTTCAACTCCCCGACCTGGGCGACCTAGTCTTTCGAGTGGAGGGCGCCGACCGTGCGCAAGGACCCTGGAGCCTTTCGGCGGTCCGGCGCACGAAGGATTTTGACGTCGTCGAAAATCTGCCGATGGCCATTTCGACCATTCCGGCGCTCACCGTCGGCTGGATTGTCGCCGCGATTATCGAGTCATCGGTAAGTTATTTGCAGGCAAGCGGGGCTAAGATCGGATAGCCTGTAGATGTTCGCTTACTTCCTTCCGTGAGGTTTCTATGTCAACGTTCGTCTACTCGGTGCCGATTCAGGCGGCGCTCCAAGATGCAAAAACTCTGCTGATTTCCGCGTACCATCGCGAGCTCAACCCTGAAGTTCTCTTTGACGGCGATTGGATCCTCCGGGCGCGGCTGAATGACCGGGAGTGGGTTGACTTCCGGTTCAAGACGTCCGATCGATCTGGAGCCGTCGAGGGCCTGTATTACAACTGCGAGCCCGGCGCACGCTGGATGCTCGACCATCGACCTGAAGAGATCGCAAAATCCGGGGTTCGCGTCGAACCTGAGCCGGTCCCCGTGTCTATCATGGGGTTTGGCGAGTCAGGAGTGATCCCGGTTCACTATCCCGAGGTGATCTTTACGGCGGTCGTTTTGTCGCTGAAGCGGTTCGAGAAGACCCGCACGAAGTTCTGATCAGACTGACCCCTTTCTTTCTTCTGCGAGGATGTTTTCATGGCGAAGATCGTTACGCGAGTGGAGAAAATTACTCCCCGGAAAGCCGCGAGCTACCTGCTTCTCAATGGTCGGAACCGGCCGATACGGCGCGGTTACGTGGCCCTCCTTGCACGCGCCATGAAGGCGGGGGAGTGGCTTTTGACCGGCCAGGGGATTCAGTTCGATACGCAAGGCGAGCTCTGCGATGGCCAGCATCGTCTTCTGGCAGTCATCGAGTCCCAATGCACAATCGAATCGAACGTGACGCGGGGGCTTCCTGTCCGAGCTATGGAGGTGATCGACTCTGGGCGCGCCCGATCGATCTCGGACGCGTTGACGATCGGCGGTCTCGAGACATCATCCCTAGAGGTGGCTATCGGCCGGCGAATGATGTACGGACTCGATGGAAGCATGACCGACCCGACACGCGGTCAACTGATCGCATTCGTCGAGAAGCACATTGACGCAATCCGGTTCGCGGAAAAGTTCCCTGGAGACGCCGGAATGTTTCGGCACGCCGCGATCCGGGCCGTCGTCGCTCGAGCCTATTACACGACGAACCACAAACGTTTGGCCGAATTTCTTCGCGTGCTCGCCTCTGGAATCATGACTGGCCCTGGAGACGCTGGCGCCGTCTTGCTCCGTAACCTCGTGATCAGGAGGAGAGGCAAGAGATCGCCCAAACCGTTGAATCTCGAGTTCTACGCCAAAACCGAGATGGCGCTTAACGCCTTTCTGGCGCACGATGAGATCAAGTATCTCGCGGCATCGAAAGACGAGCTATTCCCGTTACCCTGAACTCCGCTTCCTTTCTTTGGAGCTTCCTATGATTCGCCTGGCTTCCCCTCAGTTCGCATTTGCTGACCTGGAGTATCCTCTTCCCGCGTGGCCGGCCGGCGCTGGAGCTCCAACGAGCACGACTGACATTGTCCGCGCCGCGGTCGGGCTGCTCTCACGAATCCCCTCGAGTCAGTACCGGTTCGCGGGATTCCAGGATGGTGGCGGCTTGTTCATCCGCGCGACGTCGCCTGCGGGGCACGTCGATTTCTATCTGCAGGATCCGGCCGACGCGCCCAACTGGCAGGCGGTCTATTTCGACGGACGCGGCCGGTTCGTCGATTTCATCCCGTTCCCCTGGCGGGGCTTATGGGACGGCACGGGGCCGCTCCTGAGCGAGCGCGGCCTGTTTGATTCGATCGTCATGAGCCTGGCGGACCTGGCGCGAGATCGCCGGCCGAAGTTCTCGCAGAGTTGATTTGGACGTTCACGCAATTCATCTCATCGGAGGACGAATGCTTACTTTCGACGAATCGCCGCGCCAACTCACGGCCGGCGAGTTGATCGCAGTTGCCTGCTACAACGCGACGCTTTATAGAGAGCCTGCTGTGATCCTTTGGCGTGGTTGTCGGCACACCATTAATCCGGATTGCAACCCGTTGTCGATTAGCGAGGGATGGGCCAACGCCTGCAATCAGGCCGAAGAGGACAGCCCAGACGTGTTGCCCTATAACCTCGGCAACGCGTCATTTTCCGAAGGCGCCGTCGAGGCTCAAAGAGCCGCTTATGCGCTCAACCGGCCAATCTCCGTCACGCTCGTTGGAAAATCGATCGTCGTTAATCCCGAGGACACGCTTGGGTGCATCGAAGATCAATGGCGCGCGGCTGGTGGCGAAGATGAATCGATCGACGCGTTGATGCGGCGTGTCGCCGAGTTAGCAGAGCTTCCGACAGTTTATCTACAATATCAACCGACGATCGACGGCTGGGCGGTGTTGCGGCAAACCGCGACTGGGTTCTACTCGCTCTCATGTCGAGCCAAGGCCGATCCCAAGATTGCGTTGAAGGTCGCAATTTCCTATCTTCGAGACCAGAAACCGTCGGAGCCCAACCTGATCAGCGAATAGTTTCATGAAACCGCTTCCATCCCCTTCCGGGTAACAAAAATGCCCGGCGCTCTTTGCTGAGGGTGCCGGGCATCATGTTTTCATCCGGGGGGAGAAAAGCATGCTTTTTCTACTCGTTCTTGTGGCGGATCGGTGGCGTCGAGGTGTGCCAGGCGGCGAGAAGCGCCATGGCTTCCGGGTCACTGATGCCGTTTTTCCGAAACGCCTGCTCGAGACCATCGATCACCTTTGCGGCGGTATTGTGGTGACGCTCGAAATCATCCACCTTATCGTCAAGGTAGGTGAATCGCTCCGTCAACCTCTTGAGCGAAAGTTCCGTGACGAGAAGCTTTCCCTCAAGCTTGGCGATTTGTTTGTCCCGTTCCTCGATCACGTGGCGCGTGCGTGCCCTCTCTTGAGCTGCGAGCGGTCGCTGATTCTGCTCGAAAATCGTCAACCGTCTATTCCCGAGCCAAAACGTCCCGATCGCCGTGAATAGGGCCGTCAACGCCATGATCAGCCCGGGAAGGCCGCTTGTTTGCATGGAGACTAGACCCTCGCCGATGGAGGTCGAAAACAGGACTGCTGAGATCGCGTAAAGGACGCGAGTCGAACAGGGAAGACTTTGCCATCGCTCGAAATGCCCGCGTGACAAGTCTTTGGGCAGTTCGCGATGCTCCCGGGCAAGCCCAGAAGCGAGCGAAATTGTCATTTCATGACTCCCTTGGAAGGAGTGAATGCGCTTCGCGCTGAAGATCCGCACGTGTGATGCCCTCGGGTTGGCCGAAAACCCTTCGGACCGTGAACCACATAAGAGTTTCCTTCGGGACAATATAATTGACCGCGCCGCCTTTGACTATTCCGTGGGTGAACACCCCGGCGCGATGATCTGGACAACGCGCCGGGGAAAGGCTGTTAGACGGGAAGCAACGTCTCGGCGAACTTGAGCGCGAAGACGATGGCCCAGCACTCGACGGGGCTCGAGCACCATTGACTGACACCGTTGACCAGCGCCGGGATCACGGCGGCCGGTCCTCCGGACACGAACGCCCCCTCGGCAATCGTCTCGAGGGCCTGCACGTTGATTGAGGCGATCACCCGGCCACCGAGCGACTCGAGGAAGCTCGTAATCTGGCTGATGATCGTCTGCACGTTGGTCTGCGGGCCGGCTTCGTCGAGACTGGCCGACATCACGAGCTTGAGCTTGTCCATGTTGAACCTTTCCAAGAGAAGGAACTGATCGAACGTCTGCGCACCTTTCACTATCCGAGGAGGGCCCTTAGTCCTCCCCTCCGCCGCCGAAAGGTACAAAGCACGACGGAGGAGAGAACCAGGAAAGCGACCACCAGGCGAGGACTGGCGGTCGCGATTTCAACGCCTGAAGGGGTGGAGTAATCGCCCGATCACCCGGCGCACGGGGCGACCGGGAGCGGCGAAGACGGTCGTCCTCGTCGTCACGGCGACCGTGTAGGCGGTTGGAGCCTGATAGAACGTCACGGCCGGAGCGGCGACGTAGTAAGCCGCCTGGGGAGCAGAGCAACCCGCCGCGGAACACTGGCCGGTGAGCGCCAGGCAAAGAATCAGCGTCGTCATCGTGGGGACCCTCTTCGGTGCCTCTTGTCCCGGCGACACGCGGCCGGAATCTCTTTGTCGAAAGGAACTTACTCCGTGACCGGCTGGTTGGGATTGGCCGGTGGTTTGTCCTCTTCCGCGGCCGGAAGCGGTACGGATTGCTCTTGGGCGGTCGGTTGACCGTAGACAGCCCCCGGCGCGATGTGCGTCTGATTCTCGTTGGCCTCTTTGATCTCCGGAGGGAGCTGGCCAGGAACAAGTGCGGGCGCGTTCGGATCGGCCGGACCGGGGATCACCGATCCCGATCCATGGCTGATCAACTGGAGCAGGAGCTTAACCGCCCACGTGACGAGCTGTGCATACAGTTCGGGCGGGAAGGCCGTCACCCGCTTGGCCGGCGTATTGTCCTCGGAGGCGAGCAAGGCCTTCAGGTGTGGGATAGCGTCCTTGTCCCGCATCAATTGCGGTGCCGGCCCGGTGACGGCCTGGCCGAACGTTTTCTTTTGGTTCACGCCGATCTGGCCGAGGAAGTATCCGATGATCTCATAGAGATCCTCGATCAGCGCGCCGTGTGACGTCGTGAAGTTGCCGGCCTCGATCGTCGCGATGATGTCCTGAACTGCGGATGTCGGAAATTCTTGGGGGAAGGCGGACAGCATTCATAGCTCCATTCTGCGGTAAGCCCAGAAGCATGCCATCGCGCCGAGAACAACCCGGCGCGACAGGGGAATTGTACCGGATCACGCGAGCCGTGGCGGCATGTCCGGGTCTTGGGGATCCTCGATGGTCGAGCGGATCGCGTAAAGTTCCTGCGATGCCAGAATGTGCCGCGTCGTCAACCAGCCGAATCCGCCCTGTCCCCACGACGTTCCCCATGAGTTTCTGTGGCGGAACTGGGGATTTCCCTGGGAATCGAAACGGATTCCTTCCCCGATCGTTTGAGCGTGGTTCGTCCTACCTCCGAGAAAGGCCGTCGTGCCGTCCGAACTCGTGTTGTACGCGCCACCTGCCTGAACGTCGCACGAGATATTCCATCCCATCGCGGCTGCAACGAGAACCTGGCCGATCGTGTCGTCGCCGTTGCCAGCCGTAAGTTGAATCGCCTCCTTGAGTTTGAACCGCGCCGCACCGGCTCTTGCGGCGGCACTGATTCCAGCCGGACGAATCGGTTGGCCTGGCACGAGCGCGTCGGCGCAAATTCCTGTGGTCAAAAGAGCTTGGAGGGCATCGCCTGCATTCGATCCGCCGTCAAAACCGCCGTTGATCAAGGAGTAAAGAAACCACGGCGAAAGCGCAACGTAGGGCGCGCCGGCGCGGGCCCGGAGAAGCATGAAGGAGGACGTCCAGTCGAATGCCTCGCACGCTCCTTTGCCATCCTGGTCCAGAATGGGCACTTCCTCATGGACCCGATTGAAGGCGAGGCTCGGCCATTGGCTCTTTGGCAACGGAACAAGCGCGGGATCCGCTTCGATACCCGGAAGTGCCATCATTGGATGGTCCCGTGGCGTCGGAAGTCTCGCCAGGAATCGCCGTTCGATTGTGCCGTCAGGCATTTTCTGATCGACAAACGGAAGGTCGAGCGATTGGTCATGTCCTTCAAAAATCAGGCTCATTGAACACCTCGAATCTTCTTGAAGACTGACACGATTTCGCTTGTTGTCATCGGTGCCGAAATCGCCGAGGACGTGTTGTGTCCGCTCGCGTCATAGACGTTCCCGTTCGCGTCATAGATCAGGATTGCCGGCGTCTTTCCGAGCCGCGAGAAGTAGGGCCGGAGGTTAAGAGTGTCGATCATTGCGTTGCCGTTGTCCCACGCGCGCCATTCGACCTTGAGCGCCGTAAGCGTCGCTTTCAGGCTCGGATCGTCGCGCACCTGCGCGAACTTGAGCTCGTTCGCATCGGTGTTGTCACCGGTGTACAAAGCAATCGCGTAGAGCTCGGTCGTCGCGGGGATCGGAGTTGGTGCCGGGGTCGGCGTTGGCGTCGGAGGGCCTGGAGTCGGGGTGGGCGTCGGGGTCGGGGTCGGCGTCGGTACCGGATCGGGAGGCGTCGGAGGACCTGGAGCCGACACCACCACGTTCCAGGAGTCGTATGCAACGTCCGGCTTCTTCGCTCCGTCGGGAGTCCCGCTCGTGATCAAGGCAAACTGATAGGTCCCGGGCACAAGAGCGCTGGCGACCGCTCCAGCCGGAGTGTAAGTGCCGTCCGCATTCTGCGTATAAAGCACCTGGGGAGTAACTAGGCCTGGGCCTTTATACTTCAGGTAGACCGCGCCGTCGCTGGCAACGGCGGTGAACTGAAGCGTGATCTGTTCGCCCGCTCCCGCTTTGGCCGGTCCTCTGATGCCGGCCTTTGGCTCGACAGCTCCCGCGTGTCCCGATGCTCCGAGTAGCGCGAGTGCCAGCAGGTATACGAACCAGCGGCGCGAACATGCAAATTCGCGAATCGTGAATCGCATGATGGTCCCTTTCGGTTGAATAGAATCGCAACCTCAGAGTACGACAGGGGAACCGATCGGTCAACTTATCACCAAACGAGAACGCCCGGCACCTTTCGGAACCGGGCGTCTCGCATCATGTTCCCCTTTCTGCGGGGAATAAGGAATTGCCGGGATGAGATCGTTTCTTAGTTGACCGGCCGATCTCTCCGAGAGTCCCGGCGCTTCTCGTCGTATTGCCCCAGAAACCCAGGGGCGAGGTATTTTGCGGGGTCGAGGGCGATTGAAGTAAGCTCAGACTACCCGATTCGATTGCCGCAAACAAGACTAGGCTGTTCCGCTATTTTCTGATTTCTCGGAAATCGGCGGCGGTGTAACCTGCAGCACGACTGCCAGGTTGTTGAGTCCCGCGCCATGGGAGTCCGCCGAGGCCTGGATCTGCTCCGCCTTGACCTTCAAATCCTCGGTCGTCGCCTTGACTTCTTGGGCCGTCTGCTTGATCTCGGCGAGCTGGTCGGAATGCTCCTGGGTTTTAACCGCCACCGTCGCAGCGAGCTTGCGCGCATTGTCGGCGGCAAGATCCGCTTTCTCGGCAACGTTTTCCACCTTGGCGTTGGTCGCGGCGGCCGACCGAAACTGGATCACGATCATCGCCGAGAAGCCTGCCACCGGGGCCACGATCGACGCTGTGACGCTCTCGTTCACGCCGGCCAGGGTGAGCACGCTCGCCGAGACCACGGCCAGAGTCGTGACACTCACGATCGCGGTGAGATAGAACCTTACATCGTTGGTGCCCAAGTGCGACCTCCTCAACGCATGTCGTGTCGGAAACATAGCTTGTGGTGTTCCATGCTACGCTGTTTCCGTCGATTTCACAACCAACGAAAACGCCGTGACCGGAGCCACGGCGTTCCGTCCAAACAGTCCGCTCGCCGGAGCGAATCGGGGGAGTTGGTTCAAGGATCGATCACGAGATGAGTGATCAGCCTGGGTTTGCAAACTCGCCAAAGAAGGTTTTTGCGGCTTCAATGTACGCCGTCTCTGCAAGTTCCTTGGTTGCAAAAGTTCCGAGGTGACGCTTTCTGCCGGAGAATCCGATTTTGGCAATCCACTTGCCTGGAGTCGCTGCTCTGTAAACGCCCTTGGATCCCGTAGTGCTATTGCGTCCAAGACGACGATTTGCTTGGTTCTGTGATTTCGTTGCCTGGCGAAGATTGCTGATGTTGTCGTTCAACGTGTTGCTGTCTTTGTGATCGATTTCACCGTCTGGCCAGCGGTTGTTGTGGAAAGCCCAAACAATTGTCGACCGCAAAATAAAAACACCCAAAACGTGCGCAGACACACGTTCGTATTTTCCAAAATCAACGCCACAACTTCCAGCCTCTTTGCCTGCCCACCGCGTGTTGAATGATCGATGAAGCCGTTCCCTTTTGAAGTGATTAAGCGGCCGTGTTCTCCAAAACAATCTCCCGTCTTTTTCCTCAAAGCATTCCCTAACGAAGTTCAAATCTGGATAATGCTTCCGAACCATGCCCATCTCCTTTCAAGAGGGTAGGGTTAGAGGGACGTGACGATTGTCGGTCGTCACGTCCCTCGTTGTGTTATCATGATGTCTTGATGTCCTAATCAAGATTTAGTGTCCAGGCATTGTTCGCGACCGCGATCCCGTAGGTTGTGACCGTCGGGTCGAGCATCGCGTCTCGATGCGCCGGGGAGTTCATCCATTGGGCGGCGACAGCCTGCGCGTTCGCCTGTCCCGCCGCAGCGTTCTGACGCCGGCCCACGCGAATGAAATGACCGAATCCTCGAAGGCTATTCTGATAAGCCCAGCCGGCGAGGTGCGCCGAGTAACGAAGCGGCCGAAGGCCTGCTCGCGCGCGGTAGTCATTCAGATAGACGTGAAAGCCGTAAGGATCCGTCACGACCACGACCGGAACCGGCGCAGGTGCAATAGGGGGAGCTAGCTCCGTATGCCCGCGATGGCGCGAATTCGGGGGAACCTTCGGCGGCGCCTGCGGGGAGGCCTGGGGCGAAGCCTGCGGTGTGCTCTTGGCTGGAGCGGTCGGTAAGGGAAGCGATTTCTGGGGGACGGCCAGCGCCTGAGGTGTCGGTGTGACGACCTGGAACGTCTGCTCGTAGACTGCCGGCGCGGCGTAGGTCGGTTGGACCTGGGCGGAACTGTAGCAAGCCGTCGCTCGTGTGCTGTAGCAAGCGGATACCTGCGCCTGCGAACGGCGATGGAAGATCCGGCCAAGCAGTCCGCATTGCGCTTGCGCCGGGGCGGCCATTCCGAGGATCACCGCGGCGAGAAGAAAGACACGTCGCATTCGTTGACTCCGTTGTCGTTTGAGAGAATCACGGTTGACGTTTGGCCGATGGTAGCCAACGAACATCGATGATGCTACCCCATTCGTTGCGTGGGTCAGTCGAAGCAGAACCCTAACTGGGTCTTTGGTTGCTCGGCGGGTTGCCGGAGAGCAGACCAGAGAGAGCAGAACGCAACCGCAGCCTGTAAAGGGACCACTCCGTTTCCGAACAGACGGAGTAATCTCGCCCGATCAATGGCCAGCCCATTAGCCAACAGGTAAATCTTGGAGACAGCCGGAGCGAGCGTTTCGTCTTCGCCAAGGATGTCACGCCATCGGTCGAACTCTCCGGGACCTGGCGGGAAAATTGGCAAGCTTGAGTCGGCAACGGTGTCCCGCCCGCTCCGAAGCTCTGATTCGGTCCGCCCTTCTCGCCGTCCGTTGCGCGAGGTGTAGACCAATTGACCGCAATCTCGTTCAACGGGCGACCACCCTTGTTCAGAGTGGCATCGCTCACCTGACTGGATTTGCCGTCCCTTGCCATTAGTGTCGGCCAGTTGGTTGCCGCTCCCGGTAATCCCGCTCCTCCGTGCGTTCGCTCGCCGGGCTTGTTGTGATTGCGGCTTGTCGTCGGTGTCGGCCACATCATCGCAGCGATCGCCAGAGGCGTGCCGCAGCCGTTCCCGTTTTGGCCGGCCGCTTTCAGCATCTCCCGCCTGGCCAACCACGTCTCGGGTGATTCTCCGTCCTGCGCCATCGGCGTTGTCCAAAGAACCGCCGCCGTTCGCAGTCCAGTTCCGCTCTCGGTTCCCTCTGACGGCTTGTTGGCGTTCCCGTGGACTATTGGCGTCGGCCAGAGCGACACCTGCGTCTGTAGATTTGGCGACTGAGAGCCATGAAGCCCTGCGCCTGTGGCAATCGAAGCGATCGGCGTAGCCCAGGATGAACAGGCGCTCTCGCTTGTGGCTCGCGCCAACTTCCGCCGCCGTCCAGAGGCCAGCCGCAACCTGATAGCCCAATCCTTCAAGGTCTCGGGCGACCTCGTCGAATCCGAGGCTGAGATGGGCGGACACGTTCTCGAAAAAACAGAGTGCCGGTTCGACTTCGCCAAGGATTCGATGGATCGACGGCCACAAATGTCTTGGATCGTCTCGTCCAAGTCTTCTGCCAGCGAGCGAGAACGGTTGGCAGGGATAACCGCCCATGAGGCAATCCACGCTTCCACGCCACGGCTTGCCGTCGAAGGTTCGGAGATTCGTCCATACAGGAGCTTGAGCCAGGATGTCCGCGTCCATAAGCCGAAGAAGGTACGAAATCGCATGGGCTTCCCGTTCGACGTAGCATCGAGTGCGCAGTTGTCCCAGAGCGAGCGCAACTCCAAGCTCGAGGCCGGCTCCTCCGGAGCAGACCGAGATGGCGTTGATGACGTCGGCGGGAGATTGATCCACATCTTGCCTCCAGAAAGAAATGGGGCGCCCGGTTGCAGGCCAGGCGCCCCATCACAAACCAAGGTCGGCCGGCTGAATGGCCTTCCTCGCCCCGGGGGTCGTCTCTTGTCCCCGAGAAGCCATGCTCACCGGTCTCGGAAAGCGACCGGTTCACGTTTCGAGCATCCAATGATTCGTGGCCGTGAGGCCATGAATCATTGGTCGGAATCCCGGTTATCCGATGGCCAGCTCAGCGCCGCCGAGCGTCGGCGACATCGCCTCTTCGCGAGTGCGGATCTCACTGGCGATCCAGGAGAGTTCAGCAATCGTGGCTTCTGCGTAGCAAGAGATCAGCCGCGGATGAACACTGTCCTGGTAAATGCCCGCGCGGAGGTTCTGGATAAGACGCATCGTCCGCTCGGACTTGCCGATCATGTTCAATCGCATCAACTTGTCTGCAAGCCGCGCCATCGCGCGGATGATGGGTCCATAGAGTTGTTCGGAGGGGATGGATTTGTCCCGATCGGGACGGGCGGCTTCGCGAATCGATTCGGCGATCGCGCTGATCTCGACGTTGAGATGCACCGGAGTTCCTCCCGTGTTCTGTTAGTCTTCGAGCTCCATCGCATCGACTGCCCTTGCCAGGCTGACCGCGTGACAAGGTTTGGACGGCTCACCATGGCCATCATAGTCACAGCACACACATCCTAGCACGCGGCCCCGGAGCTTATACAGGTTCGCGCGGATCGCCGCGGCCTTCATGTCGGGATTTCCGGGTTCGAGCAAGCGGTCGAATTTCCTCACGGCCTCGCCCGCCGTGATAATCTGCCCGTTCCACATCATGCCGACGACCCAGGGATTCCCGAACAGCGAACCTTTCATCCCGAGACGACCGCATGGGCGGCCGACCCAGGTGAAGAGGGGATTCGCTCGGAGCTCATCCCGGTTCGCGCGTGTGACCTTCACGACGGTCGTCACGGGGCACCGTAATAGAATGGAATTCCTTCCTGGAGGCCCTCGGCCAGCCGCCCGCGGATCTGGTTCATCTTCGCGTTGACCGCGGCCTGAATCCGATCCGGAAGCGGGATCAACTGGAACAGTCCCTCCTTCGGCTTGATGTCGATCGCGCAGAGGACCGGGTAAGAATCCGTCTCGTTCGGGTTGGAGTAGATCGGCAGTTGAAGCGTGATCTCCTCGGGGATGTCACCGGCCTGCGTCGTGACCGAGGCCTTGATCGCGCGGCTGACCGACTCATCCTGCCGACCGATCTTCTGGCTGGTCATCGTGCCATTCTCGAACACAACGTCGCGGACCAGGTTCAGGAGTTGCACCGGCGTCTGCGCGCCGTGAAGCTCGACGCGGAGCAGACGGATAAAATGGACCTGGTTCAACCATGTTCCCGAGGCCAGCGAGTTGACCGTATCAAAGACCGCCGACCTATGAAGCGGCATCGCGGCAAAATTCTGGCGCGACTCAACGTCGTCGAACACCACGCAGACCTTGCCTTCGTCGTACCAGACGACCGGCGTGTACCCGTCCGCCTTGAACAGGTTGGCAAGCGCGATGATGTCGTCGAGCGTTCGCGCGACGTGTCGCCGCGGCGTGATCGGAAGTTCGACGGTCACTGACTCGCCGTCGTGAAGGAAGATTTTCTCGGTGGCCGATGAGTGAATCTCGATCGGCTTCGATATAGCCAGCCCCACCACGTATTCGATCGCGGCTTTCAGGTCCATCATTTGTCCTTCTTGTCGTCGAAGTCGAGTCCCCGCTGGCCGATGTCGTCGGGGTTCTCGGGCGCGAAGAACAGCCGGCCGTTCCGCTTGACTCCAACCCGGTACACCCGGGTCCGGCTGACGGGTTGTGCCGCCTTCACGAGCACCTGAACGTTGACGTCGACACACTCGCCGCGCTCGAAGACGGGAGTGTATTCGAGCTGAACGTTGATGGTCCGAGGCTTGCTTTCCTCGGGCCGGTTCATGCAATCGATCGCGGCCTTGGTCTGCAGGTCCGCGACGATCGCGTTGACGATGCCGCCGTCGAGTTCGGCCAGCGTCTCCAGGCTCAATTCGACGGTCTCACGATTGCCCATCGGTCGTCTCCAAGGTGACTGCGGAATTCGCGCGCGACATCAATTTTTCCGCCCACTCCAGGCGCTCCAGGGTCTTTTGCCGAGCGGGCGAGTTGCGGAGCCATTTTACAAGATCCGCGTGGTCAGTCCTCCTGTGTCGCGAACCAGGGATCCTCCGTGAAGGAATCGCTCCCGAGTCCATCGCCCGCACTGTCGCGCCGGGACTCATTCCCAAGAGCGCAGCAATTTCAGTCGAGGTGTAGACCTCCTTGGGACGGAAGTTGAGGTACGTTTCAGCGCATGGACCTACGTATTGAGACATACCAGTCTGACTCGCGTGCAAACGTATCGTGCGTCAACCGCGCGGCTCAACGTCGCCGCCGAGCAGGACTATACCGGGGAACCTCTGTCTTATGCAAGCCGGACAAACCGGTTTTGGGTTGTATTTCTCCCGAATATCATCATCGATCTCAACAATCCATACTGCCTGCCCACAATCCATGCAGTTACCAAGCTCGGTGCGCGGGGGAATCGTGGCAATCCGCGGGTCGCCGATCTGAGGTGACAGGATGATTCCCTCGAGTATCAAGTCTTTGCTGCTGAGCGATTTACGCATCTCTTTGACGTGTGCATCCATGATCGACGTCTCGATCCGCGCGATAGCCTCCGCATTGAGCGCCTCCGCGTAGCTGCTCAGATGCAAGGCAACCATTCGCATCGTCTGTGCCTCGCGGCCCGGCTTGCACTCGAGAAGATGCTTGGCCATCCGCTTCATGAAACCAACCGGATCGCGAATCATCGATGCCTCCTCCCAGGAAAAAAGCTAACTCCAGTCCCCAGAATAATCGGTCCCGGAATAGGCCAGGTTGCCGAACTTGGTGAGGTGTTTCAGGAAGGCCAGACGAACCGGTCTTGGCTCGCCGTTGCGGTTCTTGACGATGTTGACATCGGCCTCACCCGGGCGGTCTTCCGGGTTGTAGACACAAGCTCGGTGAAGGAGCATCACGACGTCCGCATCTTGCTCGATGACTCCGCTATCACGCAGGTCGGAGATCCGCGGGCGTCGGTCGTCGCGGTTCTCACTCGCACGGTTGAGCTGGTGGAGAATCAGGAATGGGATATTGAGCTCTTTAGCCAGGTCCGAGATTGCCGTCGAGATCCTGCCGACCTCGGCCGTCCGGTTCTCATCGCGCCGGTAGGACGGCTGGACGCGCCCGAGGTAATCGAGCACCACGAATCCCAGGTTCTCGGTCATCTTCAGCGAACGGCACTGGGCCGCAATTTGATCGACCGTGCGACCTCCCTTGTCATCGATCCAGAGCCGACCGCTGCTGACGAACGCGTGGGCCTGGTCGATCGCCGAAAATTGATCGGCGCTGAGACTGTCCGGCTTCCGGAACAGTTTGGAATCGATCTGAGAGTTCGAAGCCAGAAGCCGGAGCCCCAGGGATCGCGACTTCATTTCGAGCGAGATAAAGAGCGTCGTCACTCCGCCCTGAAGCGCCACGTTCTCGGCAATGTTCATCCCGAGCGCGCTCTTCCCTTGTGACGGCCGAGCCGCGAGAACGATCATCTCCCCGTCCTGGAAGCCATCCGTCGCATCGTCGATGTCGGTGAATCCCGTCATGATCCCCGTGACCTCGCCCGCAAGCCGGCGATCGATGTACTTGATCGCCTCTTCCGTGACTTGCTCGCCTGTCTTCAGGCTTGAGCCGGTCATCTGATGCTGAATTTCGAGAAGATCCCGACCAGTCATCCCAAGAACGACCTGGCTGTCATGAGCTTCGGCGTAAGACTCATGAAGTAGCCGGTTTGCCGCAACGATCAGTTGCCGCTTGATCGATTTATCCTTGACGATCGCCGCATACTCCAGAGCATGCCAGGTCAACGCACCTTCCCCGCTAACGATTTCGTAGAGGTAGTGGCTTCCGCCGATCCCGGCGAGCTCCCCCGATCGTTCCAGGTCCTCGCAGACAAGATGGAGATCGAATCCCTTGTTCGCCTCGTAGCGACGTTTGATCGTGCCGTAAATCACCTGATGCGAATCACGATAAAAGTCCGTGACAGTAAGCACTTGCGCGATTACGTGCATCAGGGAGTTATCGATCATGAGTGCGCCGAGAACTCCTTGCTCGAGCGGTATGCTATGGGGCGGCATCCGGAACTTGAAGTCGGCCTTGCCGTTCTCTGCCGGGAGCGCCTCGCGGGAGCTCATTCCGCGTCCCCCGACGGAGCGCCGAGACGGTCGTGAGATCTCAGAGCTTCAGCCCGTTGCCTTTGAAACTCCTCGTTTTTCTTCTGGTTGATCCTCCGAGAGCTCTCATAGAGCCGGTTCAGCCGCTCTCGATCCTCTGCAGATGCCGTGTGGAAATCCTGCGCGGGTTCGGGGAATGGCTGCGCGCCGCGCGGCAGGGGCCCGCGGTTCGCCATGCTGCGGATCGCCGGAACCCGGTCTCTCGGCGTTTTGGTCTTGGCGACCCCGATCAGGTAGGGGAAGCTCCCGCGCTTGCTATCGTCGAGGCCCGGGCCGGTCATCACTTCGGCGGCCAGAAGCCATTGCCAGCCCTCGATCCGCATGTTGATCGGCAATGCGTGGTACCTGGACAGATGCGCGGCGACGTCGAAGGTCCGGTGATCGGCCTTGAGCAGCGCGATTGCCTTGTCGAGATCAGCCTGATCGATCGGATTGCGCTTGGGAGGCTCGGGAACCGTCGCGATTTCGTCCCCGTCGTCTCCCGGATCGAACGGCTCCCGGTCTGGTTTTTCCGCTGGCGTCGAAACGTGAAGGGGGAGGGGGGATTCTCTCTCCTCTCCTCTTTCTCTATCTCTAATCTCAGACGCGGGCGCGCGCGAATGGCCGTTTCGTGAGACCGTTTCACGGCTAGTTTTGTAGTCGCCCGAAGTCCTTTCCCTGTGGCGTTTTACACGTTTGGTAGAGGTATCGCTATCGGCTTGTAAAGAGGACCAGTGAGGGTCTTCAATCGCTCCTGAGTCGCTTCTTTGAAGGAGATCAAGAGCGACTAAGTCGCCGATGTAACGCTCCACATGATCCTTTCTCATCCTCAAAGCAAGCGCGATTTCGGGCACCGGAGGGAGGGTTCCCCGGGGCTCTTGCTTACTCGCCAGACAGAGGATCTCGACCCAGGCCCGAAACAATTCGGGGCGCAGTCCGCGGATCCTCGGATCGAACGGCCAGTCGTGGTAAAACCGGAACCATCGCATTGGGGAACGCGCTCGTTCGGGACAGGGCATCGGAGTCGAGGGGGACGGCCTGGCGTGTCGTCAGTCAGATCGTCTCGAGCTGGTCACGGAATTTATCATCCGCGATTCGTCGCGCCAAAACGACCGTGTAGGCCGAGATTTCTCCATAGGACTCCGTGATGTATCTGGAGGGTAACGTATCTCCAGGCTGAAGCTCAGAGGCTCTCGCAAGCATTGCCATGGCCCCGCCGAAGAACGCGCCCTTTGCGATCTCGATCATCTCGGGAGACAGTTTGTCCTCGAGAACGTCGTCGCGCCATTCCTTCCAGAACTCCTCAAGCGTCTTCATGGATGAACCCCTTCTTTCAGAAAGAAAATCGCCTGCGCGACATTGCTGTCGGTGAGTCCGATACTTCCATCGACCAGTATGAGCGGATGCCCGCAGGCCGTGACCTCGAGATCCATGTTGTCGATCACAAGGTAGCGGGAAACGCGCTCAGGATTTGCCGAGAGCCATTCGCTGATCTGCGGTCCGCGGTCAGAGCGGGTCTTAGTCGCGTCCTTGCGCGTGATGTCGATGATCTTCGTACCATCGATCCAATGTGAGAGGAAAAGAGCCCGGAGTCCGCTGAGCGTCATTGATCCTCCGTGGACCAGGTAGCGCCAGGCCGATATCAGAACGATCCGCGCATCAGTCTCCTCCAGGATCATTCCAAGTCGCCGCGCGAGCACTGGATCAATCGTCGCGTAATGAAGCTTGGGATGCAGGAACCCGGAATTCAAGACGCCGTCGATGTCCAAGAAAATGATCGGCGTCCGCTTGGGATCAGATCCCATCGGCGTGCTCCTGCCGGATCAAAAGCTCGTGCAGGAAGCCGGCGAGTTCGGACCAACCCTTCTCACTGAGAAGTCCGGGATCGAGTATCCGGAGCATCGCCAGTTCCCAGAGCTGCATCCGGGCCGGTGACTTCTGGAGTTCTTTGGGAGCGGCGGCCGGCGAGGGTTCATCCCTGTGCGCAGGAGTCGTGTCTTGAACCGACGATTGATCCCGCAGAAGCGACGGAGGGAATTCGCTGGTCTTCGCGACCGGAATCTCGGCCGCGTCGTCAATCTCCTTGGCGCTTCCCCGGCGCTGATTCTTGATGTCCTGGATTGCCCAGTCCGAAATCTCCACTCCGCGCGCTTCGGCAAGCTCACGCTCCATGTTCCCGATGGCTTCGAGCAAATTCTCCCGGACCGCTTCGAGCTCCGCGATTCTCGCGTGCTCCTCGGACAATGTCTCGGCAGAAACGATCTCGATCCGCTCGACCATCGGCACGATCGAGTTCAGGAACGCCGCCGTGTCGCTCGGAGTCTTCGTGAACGGGTCGAACCTCTTGATGGCGCCGATGACCTGCTCCTTGCTTGTCGTCATCGGACAGAGCTTTTCGGCGTCCGTGTAATGCTGAACCCGCTTTGCCAGATGCCGGTTGTCCTCGATCGCCGCGTCGCGCTGCTGCTTGAGTAAGGCCACGTCGTAAGCGGCGACCTGAACGGCCTGGTACTTCTCCAGGCGGTCCAGAATGTCCTTGGCTGATTGTCCCTGGGCGAGTCCTCGCAACGCGGTCACGCACTGGCGCAGTTCATCAACCTGGCTCATCGGCTGGACCTTTCGTTTCAGAAGGGACGGAACTTGGAAAACGCAAACCGCCGTCGGTGCCGTTGGGTTCGGCAAGTTGCCATCTTGCGTCATGTACCTGTGGCGAATCAGGTTTGCGAACCGGACGGCCCGAGTCGTCGCCGGCCTAGGGCCCGCTCATCGTTCCGACGGCGGCTTGGATCAACGGTGTGTCGCGGGATTAGCGCGGACGTCCGCAAGGAGGCGTTGGAGCAATCTCTCGCTGTCGATCGCACTCCTCTTGAGCTTGCGACGATTGGCGCGGCGCTGATGTCGCGCGTTCATTTGCTCGCGTTGGAACGCGCGCCAGAATCGGTGATACAACGTGCCGGGTTTGCGGTTCATGATGGTTCAGTCTTTCGGTTTGGATCGGGCAGGAGGCTGAAGAACCGAGTCGCTCTGACTGCCAATTCTTCTAAGGATTGAAAATCGAACACCTCATTCGAGAGCGGGATACAGTCGCAATCTGTGATTGCGTCAATGGCCGCGAACTCCCACGTTCTACGGCAAGGAAAGACCAGAAGAACCGAAGCGGTCGGCGATGCGGTTCGATGGGCCGCCAAACGCTCAACGAGATTTGTAGCGAACCCAAGCTTGATGCGCTCAGGACGCAGGTCGGGCGCGACCTGGATTGCGTAGAACATGCCAATATTAGAAACAGCCGCAGGGAATTGTTTCTCGAAACAAAAGCCCTGCGCATGTCTCTTTTCGCGGATCTGTTCAGCAATGTCTTCCGTGAATGCCAGAGAGAGTTGACCGCGTGAATCGTTGGAGCGAACGGAGCATGAAGCGAATTCGTTCTTGACGATCCATTTTCTGAGACTCGACCGCTCGACGCCGAATTCTTCGGCTAATTCTTTCAACGTCACAAGATTCACGAGCTATCGGTCTCCGGTTAAACGTCGTCCGGCCCCTCGCCCCGCACGTCGTCATTTAGATCGAGAAGCGATCCCTGATTCGGTGCCGCGTCCGCTGCCTCCGTCTTCGGTTCCGCGGTCTTCGGCGCCTCCTTCTCGCCTCGCTCGCGAACCTGCTTCGCCACGATCGCCTGCGCCTCTTCCATTTGCTCCGCGAAGAACGCCCCGAGCGTGATCCGCACCCAGTCCCGGCGCGCCTTGTAAGCCTGGTCGAGTTGGACGATCGCATCGCCGAGCTTCGTCGGCATCGGTCCGGGATGCAGGGCGTTTTGGATGAGTTGGTTGAAGAGGAATTTATGCGGCGACGGCTTGGCGATCTTGAGCGGAACCTCCACGCCGTTGACCTGCGCCAGTTCCTCGATCTGCCGGTTGGTCGCGACGATCGCTGAATTCACGGCATCCGCATAGGTCCGCGAATCCGGGCCCGGCGCGTCTTGCCCGGGGAGTCGAGCCTCGAGCGTCTGTGAAGTGACCGCTTCCGAGGTTGCCGAAATTTCAACCGGCGCCGTCTGCATCGGCAGGGCGAACCGGACATCGCGATCATTGTCGAGCTCGTCGCGGAGTTCCTCGGAACTCGTGATCCCCACGACGATTCCGGGGTCGATTGTTCGGATCGAATTGGAGACCAAGCGTGCCCAGAGCATTTCAGCCGGTGAACGTTTGTAATTGGTCTTCACCCCATCGCGGCCGTTCGTGATCCCTCGCTTCTGAAGGTCGGCGAACGAGACGCTGTTCTCCCATCCATCGGGACAGAGCTGGGGATGAGTGAAGACGGCCCGCGCCTCTTCGTTCGTGCGAACCAGGATCTTGATCCGGCCGCCGCGACTGAGGAACTTGGCCTGAATTGCCGCGGCCTTCATCGCCGGCCGACCTTCAACAATGTCGTACTGCCGGAGGGCCTCGATCGGATGAAGCCCCTCGCTCTGACAGATACACATAAGCGTGAAGACGGCCGCGTCGTTTGTGAGTCCCGGGAACAACTTTCCGTCGGCAACCCGCTGTGCGAGCCACCACAACGAATCGAGTGTCATTGCCGCCGTCTCGATGGCGTTCAGTTGCCGCAACTGCATCGGCGGCGCTGCCGGAGTCGCTTGAACGGCTAACTCTGTCATGACCTGTTGTCCCTTTCGATTGAGATTCCGGTGGAGATTTTGACCGTCTCAGACGGTCCCGTGTGCTTCATGAACCCAAGCTCGCCTTGCTTCTCATCGGTGATCGACTCGGCGATTTTCTTCGCTTCAAGAACTTCCTTGATCCCGACCGACCGCTTGACCTTGACCAGTTGGGGCGCGTAGGTCTCGACGTATCGCAAGGCCTCTTCGTCCGAGACAATGACGTTCGATCCCCGCGATTCTCGGAACGAGATCGACGCCCACGCGAGTTGAAGCGTCTTCTCCTTGCCTTTCAGTTGAGTGCGGGCCCAGGCGATCAGTTCATCACGGAACCGGAAGTCCCAATAACTGATCCTCCGCATGGACTTCGCGATCACCTTGTCCATCTGCTCGATCAGCGCGGCCTTCCTCGCCACCAGGCCGAGAACCTTCCCCTCCGCTTCGGAGCGGAGTTGAAGAACCCATTCGGCGGCCTCGGTGGACTCGATCTTGAATCGGTCCTCAACGACCTCGCGTTCCTTCACGTGGCCAATGACTTCGCCGGTCTCGAGGACCCAGATGAACCCGTCTTCGTCGATCATCTCGGTCCGCGTCTGCGGAACATTGATGATCTCCTCGACGATCTCAGGCGTGAGCGCTTCGCCTGCGTCAGCCGTCGGTGTCTGTTCTTGCTCCATCCGTTTCTCGCTTTCTGGGTTTCAGCCGTTCCGCCATCAGGTTAACCGCGGCACTCGTCAGCCCGCGTGCTCGGCCCCGATAGTGTTCCTCGATGGAGTGTGTCGGAATTCGCCAGCATCGCACCAGATCCGCGACCGTGTTCCGGTGGATCTTGAGCTTATCGGCCGCTTCCCGAAGAGTGTAAAGCTTCATCGTTCTGTTCCGCTTTCTCGTTTGCCGCAAACGAATACTAACAAGTTCTCGCGGTGTGACAAGATGCACGCGAGGAAATTTCTAAGAACTGATTCCACGGAGCGCAAATGCCTGCTTCGTGAGCGCGTCGGACATGGCCATCGCCTGTTCGTAAGTCAAAACCATGCCTGGGATCGGGTCAGAGAACTGGACGAACACGCGGCCCTTCGAGGGATCGGCGAGCACCTTGTAGGAAGTGCCTGCGGTCGGTCGGGATTCGGGAAACAGCTCGGGATCGAGCGGGGTGATCTCGTTGCTCATTCGGACCTGATTTTCTCGCAAGAGTTACACATCGGGCCAGGGACGCACGCCTTGTCTTCCTCGTCTTCAAACCAGTCCCCAAGCAATCCTTGTCCTCGCTTCTTATCGAGCCACCATTCCGGTGGCCGTCCTTCGTATCCCCACGGAAACCCGGCTTCACGTACACGACGTTCCAGGTCTCTGAGATACGCCCCGGTTTGGGGACACACGAACTCGATGCGATCGAGTTCCCCGATCTCTGCATTCGCACCGCAAAGGCATTCGCCGGAGAATCCCAGTTTCGCGGAGACCGGGTTTGCCTGGAGCTTGTGGGTTTCCCGGTACTCGCGGAACACGTCGATACTCGACCAGTAGAGCGGATTCACCCAGACTTGCGAGCCGACCTTCGAGGTTGTCCGCTTGTATCCAGTCCTGATTTTCGATTCGTCCGCCCGAATCCCGGTGATGATCATCACGGTATCGGTGCGCGAGCAACCAGTTTTGGCTTCAGCGACCACGCGTCGAATCGGTCGTTCCTTGAGCCGGTTGTACATCTTCCCGTGATGCGGCGGTCCCGGGAATCCTTGCTCGAGGACGAGCTTCTCATAGTTCTCCGTCGTTCTTTCTTCCCGCAGCGACCATCCGAATTCCCCGCATGTCGAACGCACATACTCGCGCGTCCGTTCGATTCCAATGCCCGTGTTTATGTGGAGTGGCCGGATCGATGGACTGTGCTGGATCGCGAAGTGCGTCGAGACGAGCGAATCGAATCCTCCGCTAAATCCAGCGTAGATCGCAACGGGCTCGAACTCGGCGATTGCGTCGTCGAGGATTCGCTTCGCCTGGTCGATGGCTTCGACAACCGATCGCGGGGCCGACTGAGAAGACCGTTTGCGCAAGCCTTGCAAACCTTGCCGCGATCCGTCTTCGTTTCGCCACTTCTCGAATCTCGCGAGTCGTTCGGGCGTCGAAATATCGACGTTTGCAATCAGTCGGGATAGTTCATCATCGAGATTCTCGGCCATACTCAGACCTCTTGATTTAAACCCGGCTTACGCATTGCGGGCCGCATTCAATATCGGGTTCTTCGTCAAAATGCCCGGCCTCGGGATCGAGTTCGTCCAGGTAAACCGGTTCGCCTTTGATCCGCAACAAACAGAATCCTAACTCGCGCTCCAGTGCCGCCATTCGCCAGAAATACTCAGGGAAATCGCGGCGGATTTTGTTCCAGTATCCAGCCCCCCCCTTCACGCAACCGATGCAATTGTTGTTCTTGTAACCAAGCTTATACATCGTCGGCAGTTCAATTCCTGCCTGACGAAGCCTTCGGTAACATTCCGATTTGCCGATCTTGTTGTCGCGGAGAATCCAGATCGTTTGGAGGCTAGGATTGTCCGACTCGAAGTCGTTGATCCTCTTTGCCTCTTCCATCGTGTAGCCGAAGACGTGGTAATCCCACGGATCTTGATATCGTTCCCGAGGCACTCGCTTGAGCGCTCGGGTACAGGGGGCGCCGTTCGGGCCATTCAGATACCGCTCGCCGCGGAAGACATCGTAAATTGTGTCGTACCGATGGCTCTTGAGGATCTTGATCTCCTGGCCAATCCAATCGCTTACGTCCTTGAGGAATCGCCTGTTGTCGGGATGCTCGTGCGCGAGCGTGTCGCAATAGCAGACCTCGATAGGATACTGATCGGCGTATTGCTCGACGGCTAGTTTCGCAGCAACCGCCGATGCGGCCCCGCATGAGAACCAGACAAGTAGGCGGCCGGCAAACAGGAAGCTTTGATCAGCCAGGTCTTTCACATCGCCTCCGCCGCCAGCCCGACGAACGGCGACACGTACAGTTCGCCATTCTCATGAACCTTCGGCGCAGCCCAGCGCGGCGCACCCGTGGCGTAGAACGAAAACATCAGCGAGACATCGATGCCATTCGAGACGGCCGCCGCAACGTCAACCAGGTCCCATCGCACGGCGGAGAGGTACTCGCGCGGATCGACGAGCATCAGGCAGTTCGCGGCCAGGAGTGTCGGCATCAGATCCGTAAAGGCGTACGGGATGTCGCCGAAGAGTAACAGCAGATCCCAGAACTTGATCGAGCTCGACGCCAGCCAGAGACACGAATTGTCTGGCTCCTTGTAGAGCGAGAACGCATCCCGGATCGTGCCGACCGCATCCTGATGTTTCAAGGCGCGGGGAACCGTGATCGCCGCCGCGGAGTTGATGATTCCGAGCGGCTGCCTGTCGCCGGTGCCCGCGATAAAGCCCTGATCGAGAAACTGACCGAACGCCCGTGCGACATTCCTCACGAGCCGGAGCGGTGCCTCGCCCGGTTCCTTTTTGAAGTCCGCGATCGGCGCCCGTGCGAAGCCCATGAATGGCGTTGGCTTCATGTGCAGCCGGCGTGCTCCTGTCACGTCAATGATCGTCTCGACGGCATCCCGCGGGCCGCGAATGTTAACTTGCGTGGTCCGGCAGGCCAGGAACGAATTCGCGTGGACGATCGCCCGGAACTCATCGGCGGCCTCGCGCGGCATTGCGAACGAGCCGACCGGGGGTCGATCGACCTGGGGACGCGCGCCGAGGTAGCGGTCCCAGAACGAGCGGTCGAGATGAACGCGAAAGGCTTTCTCGGTCGCCTTCACCGCGTCGGACTGCTCGGTGTTGGATCCGCGAAACGCGGTCGCTGTGACGGAAGTAATGAAGTCGGCAAGGATGGTCAAGGCTTCTCCTTTGTTCGTTCTGTGTGGTTAATCTGCCTGGTCAATCCGAGCAAAGCTCAGCGTTTTCGCCCGTTCCCGCGCGCTCACTTCACGCCTCGTATCCGCTGCCGTCCCGTCTTCTTCTGCGCGGCATCCAGCATCCGGGCAGATACCAATGTGTGTCCACGGCGCATCGCGGAAATCGCTGATCAGACCGTGAACGTCCCATCCTTGAGCTTTGGCTTCAGGGATCGAATCCACGTTGTCCGCGAAGCAATGCCGACACGTCAGCCGGAAGCCGTGCCGACGCCGATCGTACCGCTTCGGATGGGGCCTGGTGTTCACGCCGCGCATGTCAACAGTCTCCGCTATTTGGGATTGCCGGTGGCCTTGAAGACCGCTCGTTCCAAGTCTTCGATTCCGCAGTCGCATTCAATGCCGATCGCTCGACCACATGAATCCAGATGTAAAACCGATCCGAGATCGGAAGTAAGCACCTTGATTGCAGCCGTCAGCAAGTCCGGCGCGGCGGCGATCAGACGAGCGTCCGCTTCGAGTCGCGCCCGGTCTCCGCGTCGTCGGGATTCGCCGAATGAACAGACAATGCAATCCTTTTGCGGAATCGCTTCGGATTGGGTCAGGACGCTGTAGGGTCCGGTTGCCTTGGTTGCATCAACGACCCAAGGTCCCGGTGTATGCTCGCTCAAGCCCCACCCCCTTTCGCGTCCTGGGCCCGCTGCTCGCGGTTGATGGTGATCATGCAACGTGATTCCACGATTGCCTGTAATAAACCCTCATAGCTTGCCGCTTGCTGATACCTTTGAATTTCGCGATCCTCATAAACGTCCACTTTGATTCGGTCCTGAGCCGCCGAATCTCGATCACGTCTTGTCGAGTAAGTTTGGCTTGGCCGGACTTTTCGCCTCGTGCTGTATGTTGGTGGGATTCTCGATCTTGGCAGTTTTCCAATGGTGTCCCCCACGCAAGATTACTAAGGCGATTGCACGATCTGACTCCGTTCAGATGCCGGCACACTTGGCCGGGCTTTCGCGGCCCGACAAAAACGCTCAAAACGAGAGCGTGAATTCTCATGCTTTGTGAGCGCGGTCCATCCGAGAGACTGGCGACCTCGTATCCGTCCCTGTCAATAAATGGATGTTTCCTCTTCCAGTTCGCAGACAGGTAGGATTCGGTTCCCTTGCCGTAGCCCAGCCCCCTGTATGCCCGACACGTCCAAAGCGAACCATTCGTGCCAATGCAATAACCCGGATGACCGGGCACCGCGCGATAGACGACGTAACACCACGACCAGTCAAACCCTCCAGCAAACAGTGGCTCGCCTGGCTTCAACCAGGTGGCTGGATCGTTCGGGTTGACGTAGAACGTGGAAGCGGTACGATTCCGCGCAGCCATGACTTGCACCTCGCAACAGGTGTCGATTGTGGTTAGGGTCGGAGGCTGTGTTTCCAGCACGCCTTCGACTCGTCTTACCGTATTCGGATGAATGTCGCCAATCAACTGTTTTCTCCTTGGGATTCCCCGGTTTTGGCTGCGTTAATCCTGTTGAACACCTCCTCTCTATGAATGGAAATTGCCTTGTCCGCCTCGATCCCCAGACGCACTTTGTCGCCCCGGATCTCGACCACGGCGACGGCGATGTTGCCGTTGATGATGATGCGTTCGTTCAGTTTTCGGCTCAGGACCAGCACTGTTGCACATCCTTTCCGTTGTGGAATCCTTGCGCAGAAATCTCCAGGAGAGCGCCCCGGAACTGACCCTGAGGACCGGTGGTGAGCCGGCCTGGCCTTCGCCCTCGCAGCCGTCCTCAGTCCGCCTCCCCGTCGTCGTCGGTGACGGTGGCGGGGACGGGGTCCAAGCCGCGCATCCCGAAGTAGGCGAGGTCGTCGATTCTGGCGGGGCGCAGCTTGCCGTCGAAACGCTGGGCGAGAGGAAAAATGCTGATTCGTCCAGTCCAGACATAGAGTCCCGGATCCATGCCGGAAGGCAACACGTCTTCAGCCAGGTCAGAGACGCTCAATGGGATATCGCCGGAGCTATCCAGTGTGGATCCGATAATCTCGCAACCGATCCACTCGTTTGCGGAAACAACAACCAGCAATGAATGGCCTTCGTGAATCTCTTCCACGTTCTCCCCCTCCCTTTAAAACGGTGCCACGCTCGCCACGATCCCGCCCCGACCGCACACGCGGTACGTCCAGGCGCCACGCTGGTAGCTCACGAGATAGACCGGCAGCCGGGGGCGGATCTCGGCCAAGATCTTGACCTTGACCGCAGCATCTTCTTCCATAAAACCTTTGACATCTATTGCGATCAGCTTGCCATCCGGCAACCAGACCGCAAAGTCGATCCGCAGCCAGGTCCGCCCCGCGAGTCGCCAGTTAAACGCCTCGAACCCATAGTCAGAGATCCGCCCTTGCGCCTTCAGCTCCGCCAGGTGGCCGTCGTAGCGAGCCTCGGTCTTGTTCTGCCCAAGCTCGTTCTTGACGGTTGGGCGCCGCCCCCCGCGCTGGGCCGCGCCGCTCGAAATTCCGAAATTCCGAAATTCCGGAATTTGGCCGCGCCCACTCATCTCGCGGTCCCACACGTCGGCGAGGCCCAGGGCGACGGCGTGCTCGCGGGAGGCGATGTTCATGATGCCTCGGTCTCCATCGCCCCTTTACTCTTGGCATTTCGCGGACACTCGATCTCCCATTGACCGCCCCTAGCTGGTGGTCCGTTCCATTTCACGCCCAGCCGATTCAGTTCGGCATCGACCGCGCGGAGCTGCTTCGATGTCGCGCGAAATCCGATGGACGACCACACTGTCATCCCGACCTTGAACCCGACGATCACCTTGCAGCCCAATCTCTCGACCAGCGCGGAAAGATCCTCGATTGACAGGTCGAAACACAAGACCCATCGGCGCCGGAACCATTTCGGGTATCGCGGATAGGAGAAATTGACAGAGAGCTTCCCGAATCCGCATTCGAAGCCGATCCGGGAGTCGGTGTAGCGGCTGCTCCAATACGTCGTCTTGCCCAAGAGCGTCCCATCGGCGGCGTAGATCGCTCGCCACTCGTTGATGGCCACGCTCCGCTCGGTGAGATACCGCCCGCACTCGGAGCGGATCAAGTCCGGCTTGGTAACGGCGCTCATGATGTGGCGGTCTCCATACTGATTGCCTGCGACTCTTTGATCGCCTTATCCCAGGCTGCGCGTCTGGCTTCCTCCTTGAGCTGGGCCCGCACTTCGTCGAGCCATATTTTGTACGGGTGGCACTCGTGCTTACCGAACGGGTAACGACCCGAGATGAATCGATTTAGCGCCGGCCCATCGAGGCCCAGAGCCCGACCATCGGCGATTGCCTGAGTGATGACTGGCCGGGCCTTGTCTCGCCAGGTGCTCATGATTTGGGTGTCTCCTTCTCTGGTGCCTTCTCCGTCGGCCTGAACTGATGCCGCGTGCAATCCGCCGTGTGCTCGTCCCAGGGCCGTCCGCAGGTCCCGCAGCGAAGGTGGTCAAAGCGGCCGGTGTGGGCGGTGTCGATCTGGGGTGTCAGAGACATACGACCCTCCGTTTGCGTGGGGCTCATCGCCCCGCCGCTGCCAATTCCGGCTTGGCCGGCGCGGCGATCTCGCTGACCTCGCCGTCCTCGATGACGACGCCGACGGGAGCGCCGGCCGAGACTCGCTCGAGGAAAACCTGGGTGTCGTTAGCCTCGGCCCATGCCTGAATGGCCTTGAGTCCTTGCTCGTCGATGAGGGAGCCGTCGCGGATCAGGGCCACACGGAGCTTGGGGTTGAGCGCCGCGCTGATTGCCAGGCCGGTCCGGATCTGCTCGGCGGTTGAGGCTTGCACGAGCGGAACGCCGTTGAGCGTCACCGTGTCGCCGTCGAGGCTCAGGCCGGGGACGGGAAGCTTGGCCGAAGCTTCCTCGAGCCGGCGTGTTCGGTCGGCGTCGATAACGTCGAGCTGAGTCGTGAGTGAATCGGCCGTTTTGCGGTCGGCGCGGATCTTGGCCACCAAAGCGGCCCGGTCGCTCTTTGCTCGCACCCGACGGTTGACCGTCTCGAGTTCGGCGAGCTGCTGGTCGATCGCGTCGATGTCTGGGTCCTGAAGGTTGGCGGCGCGAATATTGGCCGCTTCGTAGGACTGCCTAAGCTTCGCAAGCTCAGATCTGGCGGCGACCAGTTCGGCCTCACTCGCAAATCGCGCCGTGAGTTCGCCGTTGCCAGCAGCAATCTCATCGGCCGGCGAACCGTCCACGATGTAGAACATATAGCCGGCTTGCTTGAGTCGCGCGATTTCCGCGCGTGCCTTCGCGACCGACTCAGGATCATCCTTGTCCCAGGTTAGCTTGATATCACCGGCGCGCCCGAGGATGCTCAGTTCAGTCGTCATAACGGCCGCCCTCCAACACCGCGAACGAATTTGCGAATCTCTTCGTGACTCGGTGGACCATCCGGCTCGGGCCTACGATCCAGGTGGCAACATTCCTTGCAGAGCGCATGACCATCTCCCTGGCAGTCCACGAAATCGTTCCATTGCCGCTTGCGGGGCGCGTAGACAAGGCAGGGATTATCGGGATCACGATTGCCCGGGACGCCCCACGGCTTACATGGTTCGCCCTTAGCCCACCGGCGATAGGCGAACAGAGCCACGGCTCGCCAGAATGCGCGGAGCATCAGTCGGCCTCCCCATCGTCGTCGGTGACGGGGACGGTGGCGGGGTCAGGGGCGGGAAAATCGTTCTTCCACTCGGTCGGCTCAAGCCTCGCCGCCCCACAGTTGTAGAGAAAATCGCACGGCTTTCCGTGCTTGTCCTCGATTGTTACGGAGTTGCGCGAGACCTCGATGACGCGAACAAGATCGCCCTTCTCCGCGTAACCAGGCGCGCCCGCACCGACGATGCGGAGAATATCCCCTCTTTGAACGCTTTCGTAATCAATCATCGATCGCTCCTTTATTCAGTTAAAACGTTGCCACGCTCGCCGCAATCCCACTCATGTCCGCTCCATCTTTTCCCCGCTGTAGCACGCTCCCATTCGGCCAACCAGCGATGGCAACGGGCTCGCCTCAGCCTGTTCGATCAGCGAAAGCAACGTCGGAGTCACGTCGAGGATCCTCGCCGCCTGGCGAAGCGTGAGTCCCGCCGCGACGCGCGCCCGCCGCCATTGACTCCAGCCCGGAACTCGCTCCTTCATCTCCCGGAGCAGTTCGCGAAAACTGTCCACTTCGGCCTGGTCGTGCTCGAGCGCCGCCGCGTCCGGCTTCGCTCCGCAACGGGGACAGCAAGGCATGTCGACCACACGACCATGCCAGCCGATCCGCTTCCCGCACTTCTTGCAAACGGAATCGATGAATCCGACCGTCTCGGTCATCTAGTTCGCTCCGCTCTGAATGTCCTTCTCCCATCGTTGTTTAGAACTCGCCGATTGAGCCTTGGGGCGCGCTCGTCCCGGCCTGTCCCACTCGTCGCCCGGTTGACTGATCGTCGTCCGCTCCCATCCCGCCGCGCGATAGATCGATCCTGAATGAACGTCGACATCTTGGTAGCTGACCAAACGCACAAGCCAGGGGCGTTGCTTTTTCAAGAGGATTGCCATCACGCGAAGCATTCGGCTGCATGTATTCTTTGGTGCCTCGGGAGAAGCCGCCAGCCGTCTCAGTTCGAGCCAGTTGTCTTGCGGAAGATTCCTCGCAACGGGATTCGACCAGATTGCTACTGCGTAAATCCTTCCCCCTTTGTCTGTTGCCGCAAAGCAGGGAAATGGTTGTGTTTTGATAAAGCCCGTACCCATGCGAGGAAGTCGCGAATGCCATTTCCGGTTCAGTTCCTTCGCCAAGGTGAACGGGATACCTTCGATCCGAAGAGACTTTGCCGTAAGCGCCGAGGTCGGAGTTGGACCGCCTTCCTCCACCTGGAAGAGTGGATACATCACCCTAATGCTTTCGGCGCGATCGTCCATCCGTTTGCCAATCTCCGAGACAAGGAACAAAGAAAGAAAAAAGGGGGACCGATGGCATTCAAGTCCCCCCTACCCGATCAGCTCCCATGCGAGCCTCGGGCCGGCGTGGTTTACGGGGCAGTATGAAACCCTGAAGCCTGGCGTAGCTTGCACCACCAGACCCCACCATTCCCGATGACTCCGCCTGCATCTTGGGAACAGCGTACCGAGTCTCACGTCGACTGCGGTTCGGATTCTATCCGAGAACTTCGTTTGCGGCAATCGGGGACTGGAAATTTTTCTTTCTGATTGCGTTGTGTCACACACGCGGTTAAACTGAGTATGTTCTACATCGCGGTCAATGCGTGGTCGCGGAACAATCCAAGTCTTTGGAGATTCAGAAGATGGGTGTTTCCAGAAAGTCCCTTGCAGATCACGAGTTTTTCAACCTCCGCGCCAATCCCGACAACATCCAGAAGTTGACGGACATCAGCAAATTTCTCGCGCCGAACCTCGAAACGCCGCTCTCGGTGACTCAAATCTTCTCGCACCTGATCAATGACTTTCACAAGCGGAACTGCCAGTCGAGCGCCGTTCCCGCGCCGTCGGTATCGAGGAAGTCGAAGAAGGTCGCCGAGCCGGTCGGCTCGGGAGTCGAATCGTAGCCTGCGCCGTCCAGGTGAATCCTTTGCTTCCTTCCTTCCTTCTGGAGCTTTCCATGCCGAACATCGAGTACACCCACACTGATGAAGACGAGGGACTCGAGATCGAGTTCGAAGTGAGCTACGAGACGCTCCCGCCCGAAGGCGGCGCGGCGCAATGGCCGCGCTTCCCGGGCGGGTTCGAGGACGTTCGATTCAAGGTCGCGCGGATTCGCGGGATCGATCCTGAAGTGTCGGCTGAGTACGGCTCCTGGATTGAAGCCAAGTCGATCGATGCCGACATCCGGGCCGAACTGGAATCACGGATGGAGAGCCTGTATCTCAACGCTCATTGGGATCAGGACCGCATTGACACAGCCATCGCGGAGCATGAAGAGGGGCGGATGGAGACGGCGATTGCGGAAAGGGGGAGGCCGTGATCAGTAAGACGTTCGAGATTCGCGATAAGCACACATTCACCTCCGTTCTAGCTACCAAGTTGAAACCGGGCAACGAACAGGACCGCTACTTGATCAGCCGCGCGGGCTACGGTAGCGACCCCTCGATCCAAGCGACGGTCCTCATCATGGTGTCGTTGACGAGCACCAAGGCAAACTACAATTCACGGGACTGGACGGATGTCACGATGCAGCGAGCCCACGAGTACATCCTCGAACACTTCGATTCCCTGGAATCCGGCTCGGTGATCGACGTCGAGTTCATTCACGGCGAGACAACCGAACCGAAGCGGTCGGAGGCGGAATTGGATCGTCTCGGTGTTTCATGGGGAGCGTAACGATCAATGGAACTGACCAAAGAGTCTCTCGACCGCTTCGTGCCTGCGGGCTGCGCGGCCGGCTGCGATCACGAGCCGAACGCGCACGAAATGTTTCTCCATTCACGGTGCCACGTTCGGGCACCAATGTTCGTTGACTCCGATCGCGAGCCTGGATCGCTGGTCCTATCCTGTGTCGAATGTTCAACTCCCGCGCTGGTAGTCAAGTATGCCGGGGCGAAGCCTGATGTTCGTCTGACGTGTTGCAACGACGGCTGGGACACGCAGACCGTGTGGGCTTCTTATCGCGCGGGTTCTGGCCTCCTGAAGCTCAGTTGCTACTTCTGCAAGGCAACGGCGATCGAGGTGCCGGTTGCTGCTGGAGATTCAACACATTGAAACGCAAACGATCATCTCGCGGCCCTCTGACTGCTGCGGAGAAAGCGTTCTACGACGGCTTCACGCCTCTGTTCGTCAACGCCGATTCAATCAAAGCAGGTGACCGCGTCATTGTTTGCGGGGATCACCCTCACTCCGGGGCTGTTGGAGTGTTCGTCGGTTTCGAGTTGACGATGTTTGGCGAATACCCGCTCATCAAGTTCGAGAATCCGCACAACGGAGTTGATTCCTGTTTCATTACCAAGCCTGGGCAATGGAGGAAATTTCGATGAGGCCTGTTCGCGAGATCACGGTGGAGGAAGAGAATTTTCGCGTCGAATCGTCCATCATCAAGCGGAACCCGGTGGAACCAGAGCCCGTCGGGACAATCGTCCTGATGGCGTTCCGCGTGACAGGCTATGACCAAGACTTTGACGGGTCGCTTATGGCGCGGATCGAACAACTCGACAACGACGGCAATACAACTGGATGGGAACTGAAAAACATCGGCCTGTATCCCACTACCGATCTGGTGGTGACGCTGGAAGAGTTCAAGGCGATGTTCGCTGCCAAGCCAATCCAGGAGCCAGATTGATGGAAAAACAATACGCGCAAACCCAGATTTGCATCATCAACCTATCGATGACTGAGGTCGAAACGATGATCCGCGACAATCTCAAGGTGCGCGGTGGCGATCCATCCTATGACTTTGCCGTGAATCAGCCAATCTTTATCTGGAGTGATCGCGGTGTGAGCGTGCGTTACGTGCAGGCAGATGTCTTCGATGCGGGCATGAAGCACGCCGTCAGTCTGACCCCTATTCCACGGAAGTAATCTTCGTGCCCACCCGCATCATCATCACCGGCGATCGCCATTGGACCTGTGCCGACATCGCCGCGCACGTACTCGCCGGCATCCGCGCCAAGCTCGGGACCGACGTCGTGATCGTCCACGGTGACTGTCCAACCGGGGTGGATCGCTCCTTCCGTTACGCCTGTGAGGCGATGGGGATCCCGCATGAGCCCCATCCTGCGGACTGGCACCTTGGGAAGAAAGGGGGTCCGATCAGGAACTCGGAAATGGTCCGGCTGGGAGCCGCCTACGCGATTGCCGTGCATCGGACTCTCGCCAGGTCGCGGGGAACTCGGGACTGCGTGCGGAAGTGCCTGGGAGCTGGGATCACGGTCTGGCTGATCGACGGTGGTGATCGACCGAGGCGACTGACTGAGGACGATTTGACGATCGAACCGAATGAACCTCAAAGGAGATGATCAGATGGGCTATTCGACGCAACTCGATGGCATTCTGAAGTTCGTGAATGAACCGAGCATCGCGCAGATCAAACGTCTGAACGAGATGCTCGGTGAGGACTCAGACGATCATGGCGAATGGCGTCAGTACGGAATCAAGGATACGTCCTACATCCAGTGGGAGCTCACGAAGGACTTCTCGGGAATCCAGTGGGACGGCGGCGAGAAGTTCTACGGAATCGTTGAGTCCGTCAACTTGATTCTCGCCTTCATGCGTGAGGAGTTCCCCGACTTCGGATTTACCGGCGAAGTGCTCGCGCAGGGAGACGACATTTCCGATCGCTGGAAGCTCGTCATCGAGGATGGCAAGGCTGTTCGTCGCGACATTGTGGTCGGCGAAGCGGTCGTATGTCCGCATTGCCGTCGAAAGTTCTTTCTCTCTGAGGCCAAGAAATGAACAAGAACACGGCCGCGCTCGCGGCAATCGCACTCGCAATTCCGGCCCTGATGCCACACGCGAGCGCCGAGAATCTCATTACCGGCTTAGACTGGAAACGGCGAAGTCGCTCCCACGGCGGAAGAACCAAGGCGTGCGTTCGGGATCACGACGACCTGGCGAAACGGCGTAAGCGGCAACGAGACGCCAGGAAGAAGGCACGGCGATGATCGTGGAACACAACGGCCAGAAGCTCTGCGTGGACGTGGAATGGGATTCGATCAGCGAAGGCTATTCCGGCGCGCCGGGATTTACGGGGTGCGATGAAGCCCCGGGCGTCGATGGACTTCGGTTCGTCATAACGGACATCGATGGCCGTGATCCTACGTCCGCGGAAGCCGAGCGGCTCGATGAGGAACTGCTGGAGCGGTATGAGAAGGACTCGAAATTCTTTGACCGCGTGGGGGAAATCCTCAACGAGTATCCCGAGCCATTCGGGGATGAGGTGATCTGACGGCGATCGGCATCATTAAGTCGCCTTGGAAGCATCGTCGCTCCCGGCGCTCCGAGCCAACGCCGTGAGCTTAACTGATCGGCTCGACGGTCCACGAAAGAGGCCCCGCCCTCAAGTGCGGGGTGATCAATCGGGAGTTATGCCCCACGAGATTGTTGGAGAAGCGGTCGCGTCAGATACTTCCGTCATCCAACGCATTCGGCCCGGGCGCATCGCAAGGTGCGTCCGGGCCGCGGTGTTTGATGCTGAACTGGACCGTTGAAGATCGCGGAGTCAACGACTCGGAGGTAGTGCCGACTTCTCCGTGCGTTCAGCCGCAGCGAGTAGGAGGTAGGCCAGCGCCCGAGCATGGCCAGCCGGCAGTAAGATTCGCTCGTGCTGACCGGAGCCGACCGAAAGCATGACTCGGCATCCCTCGAAACTCTCCTGAGTCGCAACTGATACGACCGCCGAACCGATGCCACCGTACTTTGCCTCTACGGCGACCAGTTCCCCGACTGGAACGCAATTCACGGTTCGCCAGAATTCACTTTCGGTCATCGCCATCGGTCTCCTTGATCTCCCTCTCGACCTCGGCGGCCGGCACCTCGGGAAGCGTGGCCCGAGCCCAGCGATGGGGACCGACCTGGCCCTCATACACGTTACCGCAGTCACCGCTTAGGTATAGGTATCCGTACAACATTTCCGCCTTGATCAGCCAAAGCGACGGGCGCGGAGAACTGGCGATATACCAGACTCCATAGAGCCAGTAGTGTCCCGGCTCAGTCGGCCACTCAGTTGTCCATCCGGCATGGTGTGCGAGTGCAGAGCCGGCCGTGATGGGACAGGCGGCTTCGATGTCTGCTGCTGCCTTGAATGCTTCGGAGAAGCTCGGGTCGCTCATAACGTTACTCCTTCAGGCCGGGACCAGCACGCAGTCCCCCGGTATTGCGCGTCAGACGTCCGTTAAGACGATAGTGGTCGCCTTGGTCGAAGCGCGATCGAATTCCACCGGCATCAATTCGACCCATTGGCGATTGTCGTTTCGCAATGCCTTGCAATGAACCAGGGCGTCGAGAAGACTCTTCCAGTACGCGTCTGGGTCAGCAGCCCGTTGTCGTGGGCTAAGGGTGATGTGCAGGTTGACGCGACGTTTTCCGGTAGCTTCAATCGCACCAGCCATTAAGACATAAGCGGCCACGATCTCGCGATCTGAACGCTTACGCCTTGATATTGCCATCCGATGCCGACCGATTAGCTCGTTCAGCCTGGCGGGATGCCAGTTGGGAATCCGAACAGTGTGGAACTTCCCCCCTATCTCGACGGGAAACTTCGGCTTTCGCGGCATGCTCGTTCCTACCAGGGAAGCCGGCCCTGCTTGGAGTTATTGTCCTGGCAGGCCCAGGAACAGAATGCCTCCTCGCCGACGAACGTGTTAGCGAGCTTGCCGCAATGGCATCGACGGCGCGGATCCTTGCCGGCCAGCACGTCCTCGCCGAGCTTCTTCCAGTAGTCGGCGTTCTCCTTGTTCATGGCGATCATGATGATGATCGACATTTGATCGTAGGTGCTCGTCCGCTTGCATTCCTCGGCGACCTTGCCGGTCAGTGACTCGCCTTCAGAACTGTTCGAGACGTAGATCAGTTCGGACTCGTGAAGCCAGTTGACGACCGAATCGACCTTCGCTCCGATCGCTGATCGGTCCAGGTCCGGTCGATATCCTGGAGGTTCTCCCGGCATCTTCAGACCGCAGTCGGCGCAATGCCAGCCGGCCTCGTTGCAGGCGTCCAGATGCCAGGACACGAGCTCGCTTGGACAGACTTCGGGATCGTGGACGGGATTTGCCATCAGGGGCCCTCCTTGATTTCGAGCTTCTTGCAGATCGCATCGAGTTTATGGTTGATGGCGCGGCTTTCGGACTCGATCGACTGCATTGATTTGAGGAAGTTGACGACATGGATCAGTACAGTCAAAACGAGAAACCCGACGACCATGTTCGGCCCTTGCAGGCAAGTTGAAGGAGACCGGTTTTAACCGTCACCGGACCCTGGTATCAAATCAGACATCCTCGAGAACCCTCCAGGTTCGCCCGGTTTTTGCCGGGCAGTTCATGGCCCACCTCCGCCGTAAAAAGTCTCTCGATCCAACCGCAGAAGCGTGATTCAGTCTTTCGAGTCTGCTTGCTGTCGCCGTCACCATTCTTGCCCGGACGTCCAGCGAAGTCAAACATGACCATTGACTTTTTTCACGAAACTCATAAAACTTCTATGATTCTAATGCTTTCTTTCCTGTTACTCAGGACTCTATACTATGTCCGTGAATGAGAATATGTCCGAAATCACCGATCGCGATTTGATCGTCTCGGCGGAACGGCTCTCGCTTCTTGCGGTGCCGGCCCGAGCCCGAATCCTGATCATGTTGGCGGGTGGGCTATGCTCGCTGAAAACGATTCACTCGCTGGCCGACATGCCGCGCGGCTCGGTGAATCATCATCTGCTCCTGCTCCGCACGGCGGGCGCGATCTCGTCGCATCGCAAGCGGGAGACCTACTACCGGATCGAGCCACTCGGTCAGAAGTTGCTTGAATGCCTTCAGATCCTCAAGGGAGAATGACTGTGGAAGAAGCCAGAACGTGTACGATTCCCGCCGAGCGTTACGAGGAACTCCAGACGATCGAGCGACTCTGGATCAAGGTTTGGCAGTTCGCGGTGGCGCACTCAGCGCTGATCGACGCCGACGACCAGGCCAACGAAGTCATCGGCTACATCAAGGCTGTGATGGCATTCGCGGAGAGGGAAAAAACGGACAAGCGTCACGCGGAGGCATGGAAGCTCGTTGTTGATGAGGTAGCGAAGATCACGGGTCGCCCACCGATGATGACCGCAGACATCATCACGTTCATTCAACACCAGGAGGCCGCGCTCGAACGGTATCGGAAAGACTCGGCATGCGCTGAAATCGTTTCCCCAGCTTCCGAACCAGAGTCGACCGTCGTTCTGTGGGCGGACCGCGACAAGCCGACCGAGGCGCAACCGCAACCAGCTCCTTTCTTTCCGGCGCTGGAAGTTCCGTGTCCGGCGTGCAACGGTTGCGGTCTTCCGTCCGAATTTGGTTATGAGCATGCGTGTAATTATTGTGCCGGAACCGCTTACCGTGTGACCGCAGAAGGGTTGCGCGTCCTTGAGTTCCTCAAACGTCACTGGAAATAGGAGTCACCATCGATGGTCCGTCAATTCGCGATCTGGCACCTGCTGATCATTGTCCTGCTCGCGGCTCTGATCTCGGACGTGATCGCGAACCCTGCTCTGATCGATCAAGCGCGCCGGTTCCCCGGTGCGCTTGCCGCAGTCCTCCAGGACGTCTTTATCGACGGCCCGGAACGCGAGCGCGTGTTCATTCACAACAGCCACCTCGGAGAAAGGAAAACCCCATGCTGCCGATGAGACGAAGCGGATTCACCCTGGTTGAACTGATGGTCGTGGTCCTGATCATTCTCTTGGTCTCGGCCGCGCTGCTGCCGTCGATCATCCCGGCGATTCGTCACCGACAGGTCACGGAAGCGGCACGGCTCTTGCAAGGCGGACTGATCCAGGCTAGAGCCGCCGCCACCAAGGCCAACGCTCCACGAGGAATTCGCTTGCTTCCTGATCCGACTTACGCCAACTCGCCGACCGTCCTGGCGTTCAATCGCTGGGTCCAGATTGAGCCGGGCCCTCCTTACTCGAGCGGTCACGTCACCGTCTGGCCAGTGCCGCAGACCGTCATGGTCTTCAACGGCGGAGTTCCTCCGTATCCCGTGCGCAACCCGGACGGGACGAGCGCGGTTTACCCCTACTACCCACCGACTATCCCGACAAGCGGTCAGGTTTCTCCGAACAACCCAAGCTACGGTCAAGTGCTCATGATCGAGCAATCGCCGTTCCTCGATAACGACACGCACGCCGGATTCGACAATCCAACCGGCTGGTTCTGGAATGTCCGAATCGGCGACAAGATCAAGCTCGGGCAGGCCGGGCAGTCGTACACCGTGGTCGGGCCGATGACCGTGGCGAACCCCGAATTGTTCGTCAATGACGATGTGCCCGGTGCGGCTTCGCATCTCACGCGGACCTACACCGACGCGCAGGGCTCGACGCCGATCACGGTCAACCCGGAATACCTATTCATAGTGAATGGTCTCGATGATAACCGCGACGGGTATGTCGACCAGGGATTCGACGGGATCGACGAGGGCATCGACGTCGCGGGCGGGGGGTTTGCAGGCCTCGACGGCACTGTGGACAACGTGGCGGAATGGGAGATCGAGACATGGCTCTCGTCACTGTCGCGTTGGAACGTGCCGGCCTCGGACGCCTTCTACACAAACGGTCCCATCGCCACGCCGAAGCTTATCGAGCCGCCGATCCTCTATACGATCACTCGCCGGCCGGTCATCTCGGCCAACACGCCTGAGACGTCGCTTCCGACCAACATCGTGATCGACGCGACGACCTGGGACTCGAGCTTGGAGCGATCCCGGCTGCCGGTGGATCCGATCGCGCACACGGTCGATCTGATGCTCAACCCGAACGGGCAGGCGATCGTCTCGACGGTCTACTCATCGCCGACGAGCTTCGGCGAGCGCGGGGTCTTCTGGCATTTCTGGATCACGGAGCGAACGGACGTCTTCGAGCCGGTCGTTCAGTCCGGAGTTGGCTACGCGCTGCCGATGCCCGGTTCAGCGTCGAGCTATCCGGTCAACGGTGATCAGTCTGGGCGTCAGCTCCGGGGGGAGCGGTTGCTTTTGACCCTGTTCGGCCGCACTGGGCAGGTCGCGACGAATAGTCTCGAGGACTTCAACGGGCGGGACACGAGCGCGCCGTTCTACACGGCGCAGTTGGGGGCACGCATCCAAAAGTGACGGATCAACCGCAACATCCTCGCGGTTGCTCTCCACGCCATATTGCCTCGGACTGCTTCCACCAAATCGCGATGGCCTCTGCCATCGTTAGTGGTGCTCGTATTGGCAACGATGCAAAATGTCCGCAAACCGCCTTATCCGTCATTCCAGGGCAGAACGCATTCGTAGCGATCGGGCAATGCGAGCATCGAGGAGTCATGGGCAGTCCACTATTTCGACTCCGCCCAGCGTTCCATCGAACGGAATCGAGTCGTTGTTTTGAGTTCCGGTCAACGAAAACGCAAACGGCTGAACAGAAATTGGAACCGTGATACTAAACGGGAAGCATGTATTCACGGAATTTCCGCCGCCGCCTAACGCGCCAAGTGGTTGCGGCGTATTGAGTACCCAGAATATCCCGTTCACACGCCGCGTAAACACTTGGTACGCAGTCGCCAAGCATCCGGTAAAACCGACCGCGAATCTCCATGGCGATGTCGTAGGATCGAGTGGCGGATAAACCGGGCTACACCAAACCTTATCAGGGAATTTCGCGCAGAACGGACTGATTAGGTCGTTGAATATCCCGAATCCTTGAAGGTCGGCCGGCGTGTCCTGGTAACTGAAAGTTGTTCCGTTGGTCGGCGGAAGGAATCCAGGAACACCGCCAATGAATCCAGTGTATGTAAGGAACGACGGAACAAACATGCAACCATAGCCAGGGATCGTGACTGTGAGTGGGCTACACGGTGCCTTGTACTCGAATCCTTGGCTTGCAATTGGGCCTTGATTCGAGGTAATGGTCGCAGTGTAGGTTCCGGGCGGAATGCCGTCGATGCAGGTATGCCAGCCACCTTGCCCTCCGAATACTCCAAACGACGCACCTCCCTCACCAACTACATTTCCATCGGCGTCGATAACTGTAACGATGTTCCGTGACGCTTGAGAATCGAGACCGCATCCGGGAGCGATGAAACAAAGCGTGTCTTGACTCTTGCACACCACCCGGTAGGCAAACATCCATTCCCCACTCGACGGCGTGCGCCCCATCAGGTAACGCCGCCCATCCTGGGGAACGGTGAGGCTTCCGGTCCGTCGCTCGTAGGTCGGATCGAAGAAGTCCGCGCCGGCCACGTTCGTACCTGTGACCCCCGTTTCCATCCATGTCCCATCCGGAAGCCGTACCTCTTCCTTCCAAGGATATCCGCCAATCCCGTTGGCCGGACCGGTAAGCACGGCGTAAATGGTCGCCGGAAGGACCTGCTGGAGTAACGGCCCTTGCGGGGTGTCCATCGTCCGAATGTTCCCGGTCCCGCGCAGCCGTGAGAGCCACTCGACCTGGCGCGCGGTCCGGTTGAGATCGCCAGAACTGATCGGATAGCCGGGTCGCTGGCGCGGGATCAGGGAACGGAACAAGGCGAGCTCCCGTCGCTTCAGTTCTTGCCGTCGAACAACCAATTTCCCGAGGTTACGGAGTAGTTCGCCAGATAGGTGGTCCCGTCCGCCGTCAACGTCGTGTCCCCGGTCTGAGATTCGTAGGCCGGATCATAGCCGTCCGCTCCGGGATCGTTACCCCCGGTGCGCCCGGTCGCGACATAGCCTTGCTGGTAGACCCGGACGAACTCCGCCCACGGGTACCCGCCGTCGCCCGCCGCCGGTCCGGTGAGCTGAATGTAGAGCTGGCCGGGAGTGACGATGTTGACCTGCGGACCGCCTGGCGTGTCGAGGATCGAAACGCCCGATCCACCGCGGAGCCGGCCAAGACGCTCGAGCTCCGCGCGGGGAGCGTTGAGCATGCCGGCCGTGAGCGCGCGGTTGAATGACGGCGAACCGCTTTGCTGACCTGGACGGATCGGTGAGAAGTTGCGTCCCAGCATTTCAGGCTGGCTCCGGTCCCGGAGCGGGATCTGGTCCGGTCGCGATCGTATCGCTCAAGAGCCGGGTGAAATCGACCTGCGGGAACGGGACCGCTCCATTTCCCGAGACGTCGGTGTTGATCTTCGAGAACTTCCCGTCGCGGTCAAGGATCGTGTTCCAGGTGTTCGCGGCATTCGCGAGGAACTTGTAATCGACGTCCCAGAGCACAATGCCGGTCGAAGGCTCCGCGCGCGGTTCGATGTGCAGTCCCGCGAACAACACCGTTCCCGGCAAGAATGTCCCGATCGTGAGATCGAAGCCATTCAGATTCGTGCGTCCGAGACAGGCAAGGGTGTCCCAAATCGGCACGACGGGCATGAAGTGCCGGGTCATTGTGATTTCGAACCGGGTGTAGATCAGGCCGATGTTCGTGTCTTTGACCGGCTGGCCGGACTGGGATCCCTCGGTGAAGAAGTAAGTCCCTCCCTGGGGACTCAGAGTCTCTCCGGATTCCTGAATGCGGGTCGTGATGAACGTCTTCCCTGAAAGATCGTTGTCCTGCGGGCTGTCATCCTCGACGACCTGGTAACTCGGCTTCGAGAAAATCGCCGTGAGATAGGCGAACTCGTAGGCCATCCATCCGGGCATCCCCGTGACATCGCCCATGTCGTCACGGTAAGGCTTCAACCCGCGGATCTCGGGAATCGCCGTGCAGAATAGACCTTCGCGCGAGGGATAGGCGAATGGAATCTTGCGCTGGATCGTGTTCGAGTTGTCGAGTGTGTTGGATCCCATCAGGGCCTTGATGAGCTTCCACCGATCCTCCCAAAAGCATTTCAGGATAACTTGCGCCTGCGGGCCGTCCGGAGTGACCTGTTCCGTGATGACGCTGTCGCCACCACCGCGAAGATCCATTGCGCATGTGACGCCATTGATGTCGAGGCTGAAGTCCTCATTCTCGCTGCTCGTGGGACCGGCTGGCTTGCTGGTCGTGGAGTTCAGTCGGAGCGGCATCAACGTCCCCCTGCAACGGCGATCGGGTTCTTGGCATTCTTCATGGCATTGACGATCGCCATGAGGTTCTCGTTTGCTCCCTTGAGTTCACCGAGTTGCTCCTTGGCGATTTTTTCACCTGATCCCGCCTGGAGCTTCTTGTAGAACTCCTCGAAGGAGGAGAAGACCGAACCCTTCTTCTTGCCTTCCTCCGGCTCATTGAGTTCGCGGCGCGCGTCGTTGTCCTTTGCAAAGTCAGCCGCCTTCACATCGGCTGCAATCTCGCCGATACCTCGGCGCTTCGCCTTCTTGTTGCCCTTCCCTGCGTCGCGCTCTTGCATCCGGAATTGATCGAGGTTGGGAGCGACTCCGACGAGCTTTTCGCCTACTGCCTCGACGACGTCCATGATCGAATTGTTGAGGACCGCGATCAACTCGATCGTATCAGAGATAAATTGGGCTATCCCCTTGAATGCGTAGGCAATTCCTTCGACGGCAATCGCGATTCCGTAAAGAAGGTCCAAACCGACGACGAGCGTATCGGCGAACATTTCCCGGAACTGGCCCCAGACTCCGATCAGGCCGATAACCGCATCGGCGAGATAGGTAACTCCATCGGCTAAGGAGTGAACCATGTCCGCGCTAGTCTCGCCTTCCTTACCGAATGCTCGAGATATCGCGCCCATCGTCTTGTTTGTCTCAGCAACTAGCGCTGCCCAGAATCGGTTCCAGCCGTCCGAGAGTGCATTCCAAACCGGCTGGAAGAACCTCACGAATTTCGAGACGGTACTCACGACCCATTCGGACCAGGACGTGATGGCACTCATGTTCCGGTTGATGAACGCCTGGAATCCCTGTGCGCTGTTATCAAGTCCCTTCATGATCCCGTGCCAGAGCGGTTTGAGCGCCATTCCAAGATTCGTGAACGCGTTCCCAATCCGCCCGATCGCTGAATCGGTGAGTCGCTGCGTACTGTTGATAGTCCGGGCCGCGTCTCCCTCGACGATCTGGAGATCCTTGAGGATCAGGATCGACCGCGCGAGAACCTTGTCCTGTTCGCTGATCGTACCTGTCGTCTTCGCAAGGCCGAGCCGAAGGGCTTCTTGCTTGACCTGGGTCGCGTTGAGCAACGATCCCCATTCGCGGAGCGGGCGCGGCATGCCGGCCAGACCCGCAAGAATCTTCTGAGTCGCCGTCGCAATCGGCACGTCGAAAAAGCTCTGAGCATCGATGGCGGCTCGCGCCATGGCCTGAGAGAACTGCGCGGCCTCCTTCTTGGTCATTCCGGCCGCTAGGCCGAACTCACCGAATGCGGATGCCGCTTCAAGGATCGGTTTTTTGAGATAACCGAACTTCGCCGCCATTTGATCCGCGAATTCGAGGATCACTCGCGCCGAACTTCCGAATACAACCTCGATCCGGTTCATTGTCTCTTCGAGATGGGCCGCCGCCTGATTGGCGTCAATGAACCCTTTGGTGAGCGCATAGACAGCGCCCACGGTCCCGAAGGCGCCAACGAACCCCGAGAGTTCAGCAAGCGTCCGCGTGCCAGCGACGAACCGCGCGAGCTGGTAGCGGGCCGCGCCGAGCGTGGCCAGGAGCGGCTTCATATCCGCCGCGATGCGGATCACTCCCGAGCCTAGATCGAATGCCACGAATTCGCCTCCGCCTTGCTCTTTTCCCAGGCCGCGAACAGTTCAGCCGCAGACTCAATCTTCCCGCCCATGCCCGTCGGTGGCGTCTCGTGCGTCAAGAGCCGCAGATCCTGCATGGTCATCTGGCTTATCTGCTGGCGGGTCTTCTCGCCCTCGCGGATGAGCTTGGAATAGAGTCGCCACCAGTCGACGGGGATATCGGTGCAGCGCCGGGCGTCGGTGATCCACTCTCCGGCGCTGTCGATTTTGGGTCTTGGGGTCCTACGATATCGGCGACTTCCTGAACCTTCTGAGCGAACTCGTGGCCGAGCTTGTCCTTGATGATCGCCTTCGCGTCCTCGATCGTAAACGTGGGATCGCCCTTGTGGATCGAATACCACATCACGAACACCGAGCCATCCAGGCTCGCGAGCGCCTCGGAAGCTTCCTGGCTCCCGAGCATCAACCGGTTCCGCGCGGCAACGTCCATCGCGCTCCGCGCCATGTACTTGAGAATCTCAGTAGGGAGGACGCCACGCTCGACCGCGCGCTCGAGCATGCTCTGAACGCGAATCTCTTGCTGTTCATCGAGCCAGTTCTGAACCTCGCCCATGTCCTCGAACGTGAGCGGGTAGGCCATGTAGGTCTTACCCCCGCACACGATCGGCTTGGGCTGGCTGTTCATCGTCGGAAGATCGTTGTTCACGGGCAACCCCGAATAAAGGTAGCAAACAGAGTAGTCAGTGTGCTAAGATCCCAGGCGTTCGTATCACGATACTCGAAACTCATCCTGATTCAAAGCAAAAGGGGACGCGAATGACCATCGCTCGCGATCGACTCATAGGAATTTACTATGGAATGAAACAGCGTTGCGGCAATCGAAACTGCAAATCGTTTCGGTGGTACGGATCTAAGGGACTCACGATCTGTGATGAATGGCGGAATAGCCGCCAAGCTTTTTTGGATTGGGCCAGAGCAAACGGGTACGCCGACGATCTGACGATCGAGCGAAAAGACAACTCGAAGGGATACTCGCCAGATAACTGCACCTGGATTCCTCGCGTTCAACAGTATGCGAACTACACTCAGCTAAGACTGGTTACGGCCTTCGGTGAGACCAAACATCTTCAGGCATGGTCGAGAGATCCTCGATGCGTGGTGAAAGCGCTTAGCTTGCGTCAGAGAATCGAACTCGGCTGGACTCCTGAAGAAGCGATCGTTACTCCGTTAAGAAAGAAGTCGGCGGCCGTTCTCGGCGGCCGTTCGATTATCGCAACTCAGTTCCTCCAGAACGTCGATGCCAGTGAGGAACGCTGGGTTGAGATTCCCGAATGGCCAGGATTCGAAGCATCATCACACGGCCGAGTCCGTTCCTACTGGAATCCGATCTATGGCGAAAAAGGTTCAGGGCGCGGTCGTAAACCGGGTATCGTTCTTGGTGGAACGCACAAACCTGTGAAACTGACCGTGATGACCAACGGTCACGTTGCGGTGAGACTTCGCCGCGATGATGGATATAAACGTCGGCTTCAGTTGTCTCACGTCATTTTGACGGCTTTTGTCGGCCCGTGCCCCGAGGGCATGGAAGCGAGACATTGCCCTGATCCGAGTCCGCTCAACAACCGCGCTAACAACCTCAAATGGGGCTATCCTTCGGAACAACGAAAGTACCTTCATGAGTTGGATCAAGAAGGGCGGCGCGAGTTCCTTCGAGTAAACTCGCGCCAACAGGATTAGCTTCCCGGAGTGAATTTCCCGTTGCTGCGCAACGTACATGTAAACGTGATCGTATCGTTGATCGGCGAGTCGGCGCTGAAGTCCGACATATCGAAGAGACCGCTGCCGAACAGCGCACCAGCGTTCAATCCGAGGACGACGGGGACGGCAGTGATGCCGCTGTAGCACATCGTCAAGAGCGCCTGATTCGTGTTCGCGAGGTTCCATTTCCCTTCGACGGAGAGCTCCTGGCTCAACGTGACCGGGAGCTGGGACATATTGATCATGTCGATGGTGGCGTCATAATCCGTCGAGTCGGTGGAGTCGGCGAGGGTCCGCGTCACCTTCGGCGAGTATTTCGTGATCGGGATCTGGGTGTTGTTGAGCAAGACGTAAGACGCCTTGCCGGTAAGCTTGTTAGCCATCGACCGCCCCTTTATGTGAGAACGGGCAAATCATACCCGTCAATCTTGTACTCAAAGATGAGAACCCGTCGCCAAACCCACGTGTTTTGCTGGGTTCCTGGCTCTGCGACTGGAGGGAATCCGGGGTTGACCCAACGAAAGTAGAAGACGGATCCCCCCAGAAATTCTAACGGAGCGTCCTTCAAAATGCTTCCCACGATCGTACCCAGCACCCGCGCCGTCTCCTTCTCCGGATGCAAGACAGCGATTTCAATCTGTCCGTCTTCTTCGAAGCTTCCGTCCGAAATGTAATCTCGATGGCCGAGCGGTTCGCGGTAGACGAAGTAGGGATACGCGTCTCCCGGATCGTCCCAATCCGCTGAAACGCAGTCGTGTGTCAGCGCATCCCAGGCGAACGCGTTCACGAACGCCGGTTGCTGGAGTAACCAGACCGCCATCGCGTTGGGAAGACTGATCGCCATTCCCGCCGCTCCGAGGGGTGTCGAGACGGGAACTGTGGCCTTGCCGACCTTGCGCTTCTCAGCCGGACGAACTCCGATCACGTGGCGCGGTCGCGGGTTCATCCCGAGCGGAGAAGGACCGCGGGTGAACGTCGAGAGCGCGCTACCGCGCCGGAGCTTCGGCTTCGCTCGATGAAAGCTGAGCCTGGACGGGATTGGAGTCTGGGCCGCGATATTCTGGCCACCCTTGAGGATCCGTGCTCGGCCGCGGAGCGGGAGCGGCGCCGGTCGCGCTCGCACGATTGGCGTCGGCCTGGTCAAAGGTCCAACCTGGCCGCCCTTCGCGGACTGGAGCAGGCTCGAGCCGATCGGCTTCCTGGCTGGTCGAGGTGCAACCGAGAAGCTCTTGGGCTTCACGGGATACTCGCTATGTCGCTTGGTCTTGAGCACAACCGGAGGCTTGGCTGGCTTGCCGTGGGGCTGCGCCTTGAACACAGATAGGTTCGGCCGGAACGTCGGCACTCCGCGCGAGCGATGGAAGCTCGCCGCACCGACGCGGCGTTTGCCGATCGCCCGGGTACCGACAATGACTGTCGGCCGGCTAATCGCGGCGTAGAAGACGCGGGGATTGACGACGTTTGCGATCCTGCCATGCTTCCGCGGTCGCGCTGGCCGGCTGCCGATCGTGATCTTCGGGAGCTGGGTTGTCGGGAAGAACGTCGATTTGAGGACCTGGATCGTTCGCCTGAACGGCTTGTGCTTGGCTAGCCTCCCGATAACCGCGCGCGTGAACGGATAGGGCGTCCCCGGACTCGAGACGACCGTTGCTTTGCCGACACGCCGTCGAGCCGTGTGACGCCTGGCGATGATCGGTTGCGGACTCGGCCATCCGTTGCCGTGATCCCGCCGCGTGATCAGCGTGGTCGCCGTCCGTCCCGGGCGAAGCGGTCGCGCGATCGCCCGAACGAATAGCGGGATTGGCTTGGCGCTGGCGGGAATCGGCGTGACGTTTGGCCACGGAGTTCTGACGATCCGCGCGATCGGCGCGGCCGGCTTTTGCTTGCGAGCTGGATTGAGAATGATTCTCGGCGGAGTCGTCGGGGTGACGAGGGGCCCGATCTTGTTCCGCAACGACCTGGTCGAGCCGTGCCTTCGCACCGGCGCCGGAGGGACCCCGGTGATGATGGTCCGGCCCGGAACCTCCACGGACACTTCAACCGTGAATGGCGTCGATTGTATCGACGAGCGTTGCCGTTTTCCGCGCCGAACTGTAATGTTCACGGGTGGTTGATCGCGATGATGTCGATCTTTCTTTCAGGAGGGGGAACGCGGATGGGAACGTCAATCAGGTATCACGAGCCGTCACGCCACCTCTTCATGGGGATCGCCAGTGCCGCACTTGATCTAGCGAATCAACCGGCTGGCGAAGGATTCTTGGAGAAGCTCTTTGCTCTCGATCGCCAGTTTCATCCCGGGGGCGTCATGTTCGTCTACATGGTTCCCCACGAGGACAAGATCCGCGTGAACCTGAACGGACCCTTCATCTACGATGCCAAGTTCTTCCTTCCCAAATCCTTGCACATGCACGCGCGAATCATCCGCACAATCTACTTTCATCTCATCAACGATTGCCAGACCCGGATTCGTCGGCTCGGCGTCAGCCTCGACGACCGCTACAACGTCGATCACTATGCAGGGCTTGTGCTCGACATCAGCGCCGAGCAACGGGACCTGATCCGCCGTGCCGTGATCGCGCTCGAGGACTATTTCCGCAAGCCACACGTCGCGGCTAATGCCTAATCGCGGCAACCGTAATGCGGGAGCACGCGCTCGACCTGCCCATCCTTGGGATTGAGCGGCGTCAAGAGCGTGGCCGGCTGGCCACAGTTCCCGCATCGGATCTCTTCGCGCTTGAACCCGAGCGGCGTATCTTCGTGCTTCGGCTCGGGCGCCTCGACCTTTTCGTTTTCGTCCGCCATGGCGTTCTCTCCCTGAGTGCAAGGCAGGCGCACCGGAACCCAGCGCGCCCACCTGGAAGCCCAATGGCCGGATCGATCACTCTTCGTACCAGACCGTCAGACCCGCGTTGACCGTCTGCGCGCACGACGACTTGAAGCCGAGCCGCGTGCCGCCCGGGATCATGATTTCCGAGCTCCAGGGCGCGAACGCCTGGCTCAGAAGGCCGCCGAAGACCGGTTGCGTGAATTCCATCATCACGTCGCTCGCGGTCGGCTCGACGGTATAGGCCGTCTGATAGGTGAATTGAAGCGTCTCGCCGACGCCACTGGGATCGTTGATCTTCTTGGGAGCAACAGCCGTGTTGGTCGCCGTGCCGGCCGTCGTCTGGCGCAAGATGATCTGGGTACCCGGGGTATTGGCCGAGTTCGTGCCGTCGAACGACCACGCGAACTGATAAACGGCCCCGCGCTGGTTCGTCGGCGCGACCATCTGAATGAGGGTTTGCGGAGTGCCTCCCACAACCGACGTGGGAGCCACAAAGCAGGATCCGAGAAGTCTGGCCATGAGGGCAACCTCAACTCTTATCAGGTAAAGACGTTCCGCTCTCGCGGTTCGCCGTAAGATTAGTCGGGCTTCTGCGTCCAATCATAAGCGGCTTGAGGAGGTCTTGCAACGGTCACTTGCTGAGAGACCTGGTTCGTGCTCGTGAATGTGACAGTTATTCGAAAGTAATCGACATAAGCTATTCCGCCCGATGGCGCATTGTTGATCGCGCAAATCGCCGCGCCAAAAGTTACGTCGTTTATGTCCGAAGGTCCCCATGATGCACCCCACAGATCGGCCGGTCCTCCGTAGGACCTGTATGCCTCGGCCCCAAAAACTGGCCATGTGGTCCCCACGGCCTTATCGGTTCCCGTGAGAACTCCGCCTTGATAAAGGCGAATTGAGTGATCCTGAATGAGTGCGGTACCTGTTCCCTGGCAAAGAATGTCCAGTTGTATCCCGTTGATCGTCGCGCCCGGAGGAATCGAGAAACCAAACGAGGCCCCATGCAGGTAGTAACTCACCTCGCTCGAATTCAGAACTGCCGTCGCATAGACTCCGTCTGGTGCGAAAACATTGAGTGCGCCGGTCCAATCGATCGTTCCGATCACATTACTCGTTCCGACCGATCCGACTCCATTAGGTCCGGCAGTCGACATCAGATCCGCTCCTCTCCCGTGATCGCCCAGACGTTGCCGCGGCCTGCCAACGATCGCGTACCGATCACGGCGATATCGTGAGAAGCGCCCGAGTCGTCGATCCAGTTGACCATGTTGTATTGACCCTGCGCCGGGTTCGTCCGGAAGTAAATCTCGTAGGGGATGAACTGCTCGATCTTTTCATCGGGGGTGTACCTGGTCATGATATCCCCGGGCTGGACCGAGCATGGCACGGAAGACGCCACCAGTTCGTAGAGCGCACCGATCGTCGCCTTCTCGCGATCCTTCGCCGCAATCCGGGCGTAGAGATCGACCTGGTTCCGATAGATGTACCGGCTCGGACCATAGCCATACCGACCGCTCGGGGTGAGCGTCGATCCCGGCTGCGGCGCGTTGTAGACCGTCGTGTTGTAGGGATCGCCGTAGCTCAATTGAGTAACACCCAGTCTGCCGACGAGGCCACTCCCATGGACACGTAGGCCTTCTTGTTGGTCGTGTCGAGAAACATCAGGTTGAGCCGGAACGGCGTCGTTGCCGGAGCCGCGGTACCCGTGAGAAGCGGAGTGTCGGACGGTGCCCAGTCCGTCGCGGCGCTCGTGCCAACGGCAATGTAGAATTGCTTATTGGTTGTGTCGAGATACTTCTCGCCGACGACTCTGGGAGTGGTCGCGGGCGCGCCGGCGCCCGAATTGTACATGCTGTCTAGGCATGATTGCTGACCGGATCGACTGAACGGCGTCGTGACCGTTCCGCGCGTGTAGCTATAGCCCGTCCAAACGACAGGCGGTGTCGTGTTCGATTGGTCGAGGAAGCCCACGCTGAGCGCCGCGCCGATGCCGGACGCAACGCAACTATTGACCGTGTTGGGACCGGTTGCGATCTGAAACCCACGTCCCGAGTTCGTGCTCGTAATCTCGGCCTCGCAGCCGTTTAGCGAGACGTTGGTCGTCGAGGAGGACGACCCGATCAAGAAGCCCTGAGACCCAGCACCGAAGTCACGTACCTTGTTGTGGTTGAACTGACTGTATTGAACGTTGTTGATAAAGTAGCCGATCGAGCCGCAACTCTGCACGTAGTTTGATTCGACGACGAGATCGACCTTAGCCGTGGACGTGTCGAAGTTCATTCCGTATCGGCCAACGGTCTTGATCGAGTTTCCGCTGTACCTGCCGCCCACGGTGGACGTGACGACTTCACCCGATCCGCCCACGTTGATTCCGTCTCCGGCTGTTGCCGTGACGTTTGCGATCCGGTTATTGGTGATCTCGTCATTCGTGCCGATCAGTGACGCGATCCCGGCAACCTGGTTAACCTGTGCGCCGCCCACGGTATCGACTTCATTCGCATCGATAATCGTATTGACGGATTCGTTGGCGATGATTCCGCCTTGCCGCAGGCTCGACGAATCCATCGTCAAGGCGACGCTCTTCACGATGTTGTGGGCGATGATGTTGTCGATACCGACGACGAGATAGATGCCCGTCCCGTAGCAGTTCGAGACGTTGTTGAACGCGACGACGTTCCGAAACACATAATTGCGTCCTGAAGCGTGCTGCGCGTCGTAGACCAGGATTCCGTAACCGTTGTTGTAGTCGGTGGTCCCAACGTTGCCCTGATTGATCGTGTTTGAAATGAACTTGCAGTCGGACACGTCGAAGCCGCAGATTCCGTAGAGGCCCGCTCCGACGATTTCATTGAACACTACATTGATGAATGTGCAATCGGTCGTCGGGTTGTCCTTGAAGACGATCGCGCCATTGGTGATCGCGCCAGCGCCGCCGTAGCCATTGTTCGCGAACTGGCACTTCTGGATCCAGCCGATCGTTGCTGCGTTGAGCAGGATTCCCGAGGTATAGAGCGTATCGCGGACGCGGTTGAAATTATTGATGACGCAGTTATCGATCAGGAAGTTGCTGCACGCCGTCGCGAAGATTCCCACGCTGGCACCGCCGTTGAGCGTGAGGTTGCGTATCCGTACGCCTGTCGAGCCGTTCAGCGAGATCAGCACCTCGAGTCCGCTGGTTCCCGTGATCATTGATCCCGGCCCGGTGCCCATGACCGCGATGTTGGACGGCAAGGTGATCAGAGACGCGATGAGCATGTTGCCGGTTGGCACGAGCACGGTTCCGCTTACCGCCGCCGCCGCCGTGATCGCGTTGCGGAAGTGCGTCGTGTCGTCGGTGCCGTACAGCGCAGTGGCCGAGGCGATGGTCGCAAGGCAATTCGCGGCAAGCGTGATCGTGGTGCCCGATACAGTGCTGATCGTGGTGACCAGTGCGGCGCCCGCCGTGCCAGCGCCGGGAATCGAAATCGTCTTGCCGGCGTCGGCCGAAGTTGGCACCACCACGCTCAGAGTCGATCCGGCCACTACATTGGTTGCCACGGCTGTCAAAGAGCTGGCGCCGTAGGTAATGATCGCGGTCCTGACGGTCGTAACGATGGGACTCGCGAGCGTAATCAGGGTGCCATTTACAGCACTTATCGTCGTCGCCAGCGTAGCGCCCGCAGTGCCCGCGCCGGGAACCGAGATTGCCGTGCCGACATCTCCCGAGGTCGGCACGGTCATCGTGATCGTAGGTGAGTTGAGCGTGATGCCCGTTGCAATGGCGCTCATCGCATCGCATTTGCATCCGTAGGTGGGATGCTTAACGTCGAAATCGGCGCCTCCATTGTCGCGCACCGTCGCGTAGACGTTCCCCGGAATCGTGAAAGCGCCGAACTGGTCCATCAAGTATGTATTGAATGCACCGGAACCGTTCGCCGTGAGATAGGTAAGAGTGCTGGCCAGCGTCGGTTGATCGTGCGTGAGGATCTTTCCCGTGATTGACGCATAGCCTTTAAACGCGGCTCCTCCAACGCCGGTTGTGGTCGTTGTCCACGCGATAATCGATCCGTTGTTATTGTGGGTCGTATCGGTGTTGTCGAGCGCGATGTACGTTCCCGCGCCGATGTCCGCCGCCATGATATGAAGCGGACGCAAGGGGTTCGCGGTGCCGATGCCGAGCTGTGCGGTGCCGACTCCGACCGCGCCGGAATTATTGATCGCCGCAATCGGGTTTCCAGCATTGTCGTTCCATTGCTGGAGCAAGGTCGATGCCGCCGCGGCCTGCACGATGACCTGCCCGGTGAGCGTGGGCGCGATCGCCGAAACGTAAGCAACCCAGTCCGCCGCTGAGGACGTGCCCTTGGACGTGTACCAGACTTCGTTGGTGGAGTCGTAGTAATCCTCGCCGAGAATGAACGGAGTCGTGACCGGCGCGCCGGCCCCCGTGTTGTAGTTTCCGTTCAGGCAGCTCACCTGACCGAGAAAACTGAACGGATTCGTCACCCCGACAATGCACCGGTTCCCGGAATAGATGTTCGGCTCAGAGGACAGGTTGGTGGTGTCGTAGAACCCGGTCGCAAGGATCCCCGCGCCGATGACCACGTTGTTGATAAACTGGTTTCGCGCGTTCGCGAACGAGAACGCCCGGCCAGAATTCGAGACGGTCGTGACGACGATGTTACCCTCGAACACACATCGATTGGTGCCGCTGCCTGTGCCGGCACTCAGAAACCCTTGTTGGCCGTCGCCAAAGTCGGTGATCGAGTTCCCTTTGATCAGGCATCGGATCAACTGGCCGCATCGCATCCCGACTCCAGCGACCGACGTGACGCTGTTCCCTTCGATGATGAGCCCGGTCTTGTCGGGAGTGATATCAAAATGCAAGCCATGTTGACCGCAATTTGTGATTGTGTTATCGGCCACCGTGCCGCCGACCGTAATGGTGACTACCTCGCCGGTGCCCCCGCAATAGAATCCGTCGCCTCCAGATGTGGGAACATTATCGATCGTGTTATTCGTCACCATGTCACCCGTGCCCACGAGGCTCGCGATCCCCGACACGAGATTGAGCTGGGCGCCGCCGATGTTGATCGCGTGGTTGCCGTCGATGATGGTCCGCACGGACTCATTGGCGACGATTCCGCCTTGCCGCAGGCTGGACGAATCCATCGTCAGAGCGCTGTTGACAACGATGTTGTGCGCGATCGTGTTGTCGATTCCGACGACGCAGTAAATCCCGGTCCCATAACAGGTAGTGACGAAGTTGCCTCGGATCAGGTTGTTCTTGACGAAGTTCCGACCCGGCAATGCGTGTTGCGCGTCGTATGCAAGGATGCCATATCCGTTATTGTAGTCTGTATTGCCGATGTTTCCTTGATCTATATAGTTATCGAGAATCTTGCATTCCGAGATATCGAATCCGCAAATCGCGAAGAGTCCGGCGTTGAAAATCGCGTTCTCGGAAACCGTGACGTTCGTGCAGTCAGTCGTTGCGTTGTCCTTGAAAACGATGGTCCCGTTCGCGGCCGTTCCCGGTCCGGCGTTGTACCCGCATCCCGAGAATTTATTGCCGCGAATCAGGACGTTGCTTGCCGCGTTGAGCAGGATTCCCGACGTGTAGAGCGTGTCGCGAACGCGGGTGAAGTTATCGATCTCGCAATTCGTTACGCTGATGTGTGACGAGGTATCGATGTAAATGCCGACGCTGGCTCCGCCGTTCAGTTTCAGCGAAACGAACTGGACGTTACTGACTGCGGTGACGTCGAATAGGACCTGAAATGTCCCATCGCCCTGAATCACGCTGCCGGGACCGGCGCCTTGAAATGTCACGTTACTGGGAATCGTGATCTGGCTCTTGAGCAGAAACGTTCCATTCGGGAAAAACACGGTCCCGCCGATTGCCGCCGCTTTGGTGATTGCCAGCCGGAGCGCGGGCGCGTCATCCGTCGTGCCATTGCCAGTGCAGCCATAGGCGGGATTCTTGACGTTGACGACCTGGCCACCCAGGTCCTGAATCCCGGCGTTGGCGATACCGAGGATCGTGAGTTCTGCCGTTCCGAGATTGGACCCGGCGTTGTCAATCGTGGCGACCATGGAACCGTTGCTGTCCAACCACCTCTGAAGGAGGGTCGACGCGGTCGGCGCTTGAACAGAAACCTGGCCAGTGAACGTGGGCGCGATGAGGGGCGCTTTGCCTGTCTCGACGGCGTTGATCGCTGTCTGTATCAACGCGATCTGGCCGGCAGTCAGATTCACCGCGAACTTGCTGCCGATCGAGAACGCCTGGTCGATCGAACCCTCGATCGTGCTGACTCCGCTCAGAGTATCATCAGTGAGTCCAGTTGCCTGATAGATCGCTTCGTAGGTCGCAAGCGTCGAGGGCTGAGTCTTCGACGTGATCGTGTACGCGAGCGGCGCTGACGGCGAGATCGACGGCAAGCCCAGATCGAGGAGCTTCTGCCGGATCACGTCGCCGTATCCCTTCGTGATCACCATTGATCCGAGCCCGACCGTATACTTCGCGGCGAGCGCGGCCTGCGCACCATTGATCGGGCTTTGCCAAATTGTCGGCGTCGACATCGGACCCTCTTCTCAGACAGGGATGTATCGCCAGAGCGAAAGCGCCTTCTTCACCGGTCCGGGAAGATAAGGAATCATCTCGAGCGCTTCGCGCCTGTACCGGTCCGTGTTCTCACTCTTGAGCGTGGTGTCGGTCCCCTTGCGCTCGAACATGGCCTTCACGAGTTCGACGCACGCATCCTGAATCGCTGCGGGGACAGTCGTGAATCCGGCTGCATACTTCAGCAAGACCGGTCCGTTCCAGTTCGAACCGCCCATCACGATATCGCAACTGCCCGGCCATTGAGTCACGTTGCCCGGTCCCGATCCATACTGAGTCGCGCCCTTTGGCAACCAGACGGCCCCGCCTGCGACATCGGTTTGAACGCCGACCATGCGGGTCATGAACACATCGAGGCCCTGCGTGAATCCAGTCGAAAGACAACCCACCTGCGTTCCGCACGAAGCCCAGACATCGGCGGTTGACCACTCGCCGAACGTCGTGGTCGGTCCCTGGATCTGCGCGGTCCAGCCGTTGCCCAAGTTGTTGATCGCGGTCGCGAGCTGGCCGAGCGTGGCATAGTTCGCCGTCTGCGGAGCGGCTCCTGAGACTAGCGCGTTCGCGGCGTATCGGGTATCGGTGATCGGCGCCGAGTTCTGGACCGTCATCGTCGCCGAACTGCCGTTCGTCGTCGAAACGTAGAGGTTCCTCGAGAGCGCCTGAGGATCAGGGTCGGGAACGTGGCGATGAGTTGTTGACCGAGCGTCACGGCAACGCTTCTCGTCGCAGACGGTACCGACTCCCCGGCACCGTTGAGATTCGAGTAGGCGACCTGATAGGTCCCGGTCGGGATCGTTCCCCCGGTACCAGAGGCGACCACTGAAAACCCGGTCGCGAGGGGGACTCCAAAGAAGGGGAACGTGTTGTCGGTCTGGATGCCGCTCGAGACAGAGGAGACCGTGATCCCTGCCGGCGTAGGAAGGCCGAAGTCCGGCTCGCCGATCGTGTAGAGTGAGAACCAGGCATCCTGAACGTTCGTGTTCCCCTGGTTCGAGATGAACACTGCGGACGAGCGGTTGGTCCGGCAACTCAAGCTCGGATTAAGCGCGGAGGGCCGGAGCGGGAACCAGCTCAAACCGATATAATCGGGGTCCGGCTTGTCCCATTGTCCGGGGATCGGCTGCCGGATCTCGATGTAGTCGCGGACGTTGATCCACCGATTGAGCCAGCGCTGAATCCCTTCGGACGCGGCCGTGATAAGAAGCGGTAGGTAGTTCTGATCGGCATCGCTGAGCGCAACGTCGGCGGTCGCCCATCCGCTCGCGAAAGTATCGGGGGTAATGAGATCGATAGTTGCCATTGACTACTTCGTCTCACTGGCTTATGATTTCCATCGAATTCGGCCTTCGTTATCTTACGTTGATCCGAAACCCGATGTGCCTATTGTTCCATAGGCTTGCGTCGAATCCAAGAGGGGGTTGAGAGTTGCGTCTCGCAAACTTCCGAAAGTACACCTTCGGCGCAATGATCGACGTGGACGATGAGTCTTGGCATTTGGTCGGAATCCCCGGTTTCCGTTGGGGCACGATCGGCTTCTGGCTGATGAAGGCCAAGACGACCGAAGCATCGCAGGTATTTGTGACTGAGCAAGAAATGGGCTGGTTGGAACGCGGAGAAGAACATTCGCTTGAATTGAATCCGGGCGATCAAACCTGCTTCATGCTACACGGGAACCATGTTGATCCAGACTGAACTTCACGCGGATTCTTTCCCCTGGGCTGGCCGAACTCTTCTTCTCCAAGGGTTCGGTCGGCCCGGGGATTTCTTTTTGCCGAGGGCGCAATGACGAAGAAACGGCCACGGCGGAAACCGCAGGGTCCGATTCCGGACTTCCTCTACCTCGCCAAAGAAGCCACGGATGAATCGCCGTACACCGGCACGCTCTGTTCGTTGCTGGAGACCGTGGCGAACATAAACCTGGCGCGCGGCGCGCGGCAGGCCGCGGCGAATGCGGCCGGCGTGGAACTCTCGCTGCTGCTGCTCGACGACTACTGGATCTTCAAGAACATCCAGCAGGTGACGCGAGTCATCACCGAAGGCAAGAGCGCCGAGGCGATCGTCGAAGTCTTCGACCGAATGGTCGAGCTCCAGCTCCACAAGATGCCAAAGGCGATTCTGGGCGCGATCTTTCGGAACCGGCTCCGCAAGGCATGGCGTGAGTATGTTGTCCCCGTGTCGATGCCGGGACCTGGTCTGGAAGCGACCAAAAAGAAACGCCGCCCGAAGCAATCGGAGCGGCGCACTCAAGGCGAGTTGTTCTGACCGGTTTGATCCGGTCAGTCGTCCTCATCTTCATCTTCGAAGTCATCGACCTGAGCCGACTCGGTCGCCTTCACTTCGCTTTCTTTCCCTTTGCCGGCGCGGCGGCGTTTTTCTTCCCGGAGGCGGGCGACGCTTTGGGCGCCGGCGCGGCCGCGGCCTTGGTCTTCGGTGCGGCTCCGGTCATCTTGTTTTTGGCTGGCTTCTGCACGGTTGCTCTCCTTCGGTAGCTCCGCGCCCGAACTGGACGTGTGGAGCGCGATCGGGGTTTCAACAAATTCCTGCTCGGGTTCCACGATCATCACGTCGAGCAGGACCTTCAACAACGTTGCTTCGTTAGTCATGTACGAGAGGGAATGCCACTCGGACGGACGTGGTAGCGATCGACTCCACGCGATATAGGCGGCCTCGATCTCGAGATCGTCCGCATCGTAACCGTTCTTGTTGAGCAGGGCCCGGAGTCTCGCCACGTCCTTGGCGTGGGTCGAAACGACCTTGCGCACGAGCCGTTTGAGTCGGGTCGCCATCAGTCCTCCGATTCCGTGGCAAGGAGGTGCTCGGCGCGGATCAAGAGGAGGCGCTCGCCGAAGACCTCGATCTCGGTGCCGCTGTACTTGCCGAAGAGGACGGTATCGCCGTACTCAACGCCGGTCGGCTCGATGTGACCGGTCGGGAGCAACGTGCCCGGGCCGCTCGCGATCACGACTCCCTTGGCGGGCTTCTCGCGGGAGACCTCGGGGATGATGATCCCGCCTGCGGTGATCGTCTCTTCTTGCATCCGCTTGACGACCACGACGTTCGTCAACGGTTCGATCGGGCAAAGCAGTTCACTTGCTTTCAATCGATGCTCCCTTCAGTTCTTTGAAACGGTATTCGACATGGCGCTCGTAAACCGCGTGGCCATGCTCGACCTGCACGCCCTCCGGAATCTCAACCGCCGGCGCGGATTCGGCTGTCCAGATCGTGCAGATCGGCTGCTCCATCATGCTGCGGACCCTGACAATCGGCAGGTTTATGACGCTCGCCAGGAGATTGATCTTTTGAGTCGCGCCATCGGCGGGACCGCCTGCCATCGGAACATCGATGACCTGTTGAAGTGCTGTCGGCCATGTTCGCTCGACATCGAGCTTCGTCATCAAACGACCGCGCTCGCCGAACAGCCAGCAGGCGATGTAGAACGTGAGCACGAAGGCCACGAACAGGATGAAACAGAGGAAGCTCGCCATCGCTTCTAGTCCTCCTCAATCGGGACCAGGATCAACTCGAGCAATTCCCAGCGTCGGTGAATTGCCTTGGGAACGCCGTAGTTCTCGAATCGTCGGCATTCGTCCGGGGTCGGTGGTGAAGATTCGTGCGATCTGAAGCCGAGCGCGACATCAAGTTGGTTTTCGCATGCGAGAAAATAGGGGACTTCTGTGAGCACGAGTCCCACCGTCAGAGATTTTTCACTCTGGGAAATCCAGAGGCATTTCCCAAGGATTTCCCAACCATGATTGCCGAGTTCCGGGGAAGGCGTCACCACCCTTGCAAGTTCGTGGAATTCGCAGAGACGCAGTCCATCAATGAGGACCACTTGGTCCTGATCATCGAGGTAATCGGTGTGGATCCTCGCCATGACGTTCGTCTTGCCAGGCTTGGGAAGAAGCGCCTGGACGTCGGCCGGTCGATAACGATTCGGCCTCTTCGGCGGTTCGATGACCGGTCCCGCCGCAGACGGCGAAGCGATCAGAGGGATTCCCGCAAACGCGACCGTCGTCTTCAGGAAGTCACGGCGATTGGGATCGGTCATGATCTTTTCCTACCTCGGAATCCTCGTATGCGCCCCAGGACTTCGCGTCCGCGATCCAATATGCGGGCAACGGATGCTCGGATTGGGTCGATTCGTCCCAGGCAAAGTATCCGCATTCGTAGCAGTCGTAGACGACGTTGTTGGAATCAAAAAACGCGTGCTCGCCGCTTCGGAACGCGAGAAGTTTGCATTTTGGGCACAGAAGCATCATGGGGCGCAAAGACGGCACGGTAATCCCGCCGAGCGTGCAGGAATCATCTTCAAAGAGGAACCGCGCCAAATCAGCGCGGGTCACTCTCTGGCCGGTCTTCCGGTCAACCCACCTCCTCGAGCGGAGCGCCATCGATTCACCTCAGAGCGGAAGGTCGTCGTCTTCGTTCGCATCCGCTGGGACGTCGGCAGGCGATTGATCGCAAAAAAGCCCCTGGAACCCGTTCTTGGGTTCGGCTACCGGCGCTTCCTCTTCGGCTCGCTGGCAGGTGTGTATCTTGATCACCAGTCTCGCCCGTCGTCGCGTCTCGCCGATGATCAAGCTCTCGATGATGTCGTCGTCCTCGACGTCCGCGTCAATCTCAGCCGCCGCGCGGAGCCGACGGAACGCGCGCTCGATGCGGCCCGCTGTCTTGCCCTTCTTGAGCTCCAGCGCTTCCTTGATCTCGTTCCGGTCCGAGACGGGATCGTTTCCTTCGAGGCCTGCCATCAGCTCGAAGACCTGGCGATCCTCGGGCGGAAGCGCACCGACATACACGCGCAGCACGTCATAATCCAACGCGGGATCCACGGTGACTCTCCAATCGATGAAAAGGAAGTAATCTCATGCGCTGGATTATTGCCGCAATCGCGCGTCAAGGCAATGGGTGCGCGTTCTGAAACTCGATGGAAAGTCTCGCTTGCTCCACGAAAAAGTCCACCCAACGCTGCCGATTGACCATCGAATGCCACGAGTGACCGTTCATCACCTCGGGAATCGCGTTGGCGACGAGCCGTTCCCGATGCTCGAGCGCGTACCGGATCCCGCCCATCCATTCGTCGGGGTCGTTTGGGTTCTCGATGAAAATCCCGGTCTGACCATCCTCGATCGCATCCTCGTAGGGACCGAACTTGGTCGCCACGACAGCCGCGCCCGCCAGGCTGCATTCCATCCATTTGATCGCGGATTTGCTCCGGTCAAATAGAGTGCGGGTGAGCGGGATCACCGCGACGTCGGCCGACAGCTCGCACAGGAGCCGCGGGTAGTATTTGATCTGCGCTCCTCCGAGACTCCAGACTCGCCGCTCGGGGAACTTGAAGATGTCGGGCGGGATCGCGCCCATGAAGACGAATTCCCAATCCGTCTCGTCAACGATCTTCTGAACGACCGGGACCAGAAGCTCGAGATCGGCCGCATGGAATCCGGACCCCGTCCAGATGATCCGCTTCGTCCGGCCCGGGCTCGGGAGGACGCGCCGGTACTTCGAGACGTCCACCAGGTTGGGCAGAACCACCGTCTTCCCCTTGGTGAACGTGAAATCGGCCTCGATCTTCGCCGCGAGGAACGGGGTCGACGTCGTGATCGCGTGCGCGAAGTCGAGGTAGCAACCCAGTGCGGCGAAGTTTCCGCCCTTGCGAACCCCCTCGTAGGCCGGCGACCACTTCGGGATGCTGTTGAAGTCGTCGTCCAGTTCCCAGATCAGGCGCCGATTGCTCTTGAGAACCCAGTGAAAGAACGTGTACGCGCTCGGATCGGGCGCCCGTTGCTGAACGTAAACGTCGTAGCTCGAGTCCGGCATCGCGCCGCCGTCGACGCCACCGCGGTACAGGTCGATGCCTTTCTGGGAAAGCTCCTCGTGGCAGAACTGGAACGGCGCGGCCGCCCGATAGTAGGTGCATCCCGTTTCATCGGGCATGTTGATCCAGACGCGGACGCGCTGGGGCTTGATGTCGATCCTGGGCGAGCCGGTGGGGGTCGGCTTGGTGACTCGGAGGACGTGAGTATGGCCAACTCCAACCTTGGAGTCTGTTGGTTCTCCGTCGATGTACTTCAGTTCGGTCGGAAAGAATCGTTTGACGAACGCTTTCATCGATTGGTAACTGAAGCGATGGTAGTGTCCACGCTTTTCGTGACCCTCGGGGATTGGATGCGTCTCGACCGTCTCGCCCCGCTCATGGTCTTCGGCGTAATGGTCGAGTTCCGTGATCGGCTTTCCGTTATCCGCAGGGTGAGTCCCTGGACCTTCGCTCAACGCCACGACGGCGAAAATAATTCCGCCCGGACGAACCACGCGAATCCATTCTTTGACGGCCTTGATCGGGTCGGGAAGATGTTCGAAGACGTGACTGGAAAGCACGAAATCCTGGCTGCTATCGTCAAATGGCAACTCGTCGGCTTCCGCAACGACATCCACTTTGCAGGCGGTCCCGCAGATTTCGACCTCGACCTCCTTGAATCGCGTGTGTTCGTCAGAGTAGTCGACGTTGATCGTGCCGGCGATGTTGTGCGGATTGTTCTCGCTTGCGCCGATCTCGATTCCTTTGAAACCGTCGAGATAGCGGTGAGCGAGTTCGTGGTCACGGAAGACTACGCGCTGTTGTATCTTTGCCATGGTGCCTTCGGGTTAATCGACCTCGGACCAGAGTTTACCTCTGTTCATCAGAGTGACGTATGATGGACTGACCCCAAACCGAGACGCGATCGAGGCGTGACTCTCGCCGTTGCGAAGTCTCGCTTTGATTTCTGATGCCTGAAGCGCTGTGATTTTGGACGATTTTGTTCCTTCCCCACGGAGTTTTCGCGCTTCGCTATGCGATTTTCTTGATACCTCAAGACCTTCTTTCACAGATGCCCATGTTCTTCCCACGCAAATCCCTGAAATTCCAGCCCTCGTGATTCCGAACTCAGCCGCAAGACTGATTTGTCTTTCACCGGCAGCACGTCTTCGGCGAATCTCAATAATCGTCTCTTCTGTGAACTCGGTCGCATAGTGAACCGAGGCCATTGGAGTTCTCCCATGCCTCGTCCTGTCGTCTGCGTTTTGCTTGGCCGTGCCCCACTCTAAATTGGACAGCAAATTGTTGGCGGGGTTGCCGTCGATATGACGGGATTGAATCTTGGAACTGCGGATTCCGACGAATGCGATCAAAACGAGCCTATGCACGCCTTTTAGAATCGTTTTGCCGTTTTTCCAAAGCCCTACGTTCAAATAGCCTTCGGGATCTGGTGTGAGCGTTTTAATCCGTGGCTCACTAGATCGTTTTCGATGGCCGCCGATAACTTTCCAACTGCGCACACGCCCGAGATTCGAGACTTCGTACCCCTCGAATCCGACGATGCCTCGCCATTCTTCCGTTTCCGGAAGATCGCCGAACGCGAATTCCCCTTGGCTGATGACAGGAACGGCTTGATTCGTGATAATCGATTCCGACATGAGTCCCTCCAGTCAAGGGGCTTGTGAAAGAGGCCATCGGAAGTTGACGCTTCCGATGGCCTCGCATTTTACCCGGATGTGTTCTGCTTTGCAACCGTCATCGTTCGACGATTACTCACATAAACACCTCAGAAAATTGTCGGTGAGAGTACGTAACTCCGGTTATACTGCGATCCCGGACCCCAGCGAAAATTTCCACCGTAGACGCTGAGTGCGATACCGCTGACATTGGCTCCTGTCACTGAGACCACGCCTTTCAACCATTGGTACCCAAGGTTGAGCGCGACGATGTTTTCCTCCGTCGCCTCCGACTGCACCGCTCCCGATGCCGTGAGGAACGGCGAAGTGAGCGACGTGATCGTGGTGAAGGTCGCACCGGATGCCGTGGCACCCTGGACCAAGATTTGCGCGGCACCGCTGGTCGCGAACCCACCCATCTGGAGCGTGAACAGCGTGCGGCGCTGGTTGCCGAGCGGGATGGCCTCCGTGACCATGCTCGAGCCGGTCGCCGCCGTCGCGGGGATGACCTGGCCCATGAAGGCCAATTGCTGACTGAGTTGTTCAGTATACATGCTGTTTCCTTCGATTGAACCAGAGAGAACCCGAACGGGTTCTCGACCCTGGAATAGTTCGACACGGGACGCTTGTGCGAATTGGCGTTTGACCGGTGCCGTGGCACCGCCCATTTCACGCCGGTTTGACGGCTCGCCGATTAAAGAGAATACGATCCGTCGTCATTGAGCGTTTTCCTTGAATCTGAGCCTGTTCTTCCTTGCTTGATCAAAGTCACCAATTGAACCGAAACGTTGAACTCTTTTGCCAGTCGCCGTTGGGTTCCTCGCACTCCGTCGATCCGCGATCGGATTTCCTCGATTTGTTGCATCGAGAGCTTTGCGTTCAGTCTCATCCCCGTGTGCCGTTCGAAGTCTTTAAAATTATCAAGCCGTGAACCCCACGCGAGATTCGATCGATTGCAGTTTCGCGGATCCGGATCGTGCAGGTGCCTCGCATCCTCTTTTCCAATAGGCAGGCGGTCGAATGCCATCAGGACGAGCCGGCTGTTCTTGAACGTTTTCTGCCCACCTGAAGCGCCTTTCCCAAGCGTGACATGCCAGTGTCCAGTTTTCGGCTCGCACGCCGGTTTCAGGATCTTTCCGACTGATCCCACGACCATTCGAAGCGTGCCGTTTCGCGGAGAACCTTCGCGAGTCCAGAAACTTTTGACACGGCCGCGATCCGAAACCTGATAAGCCGGCCATCCCGGAATCCAACGCCATTCTTCTCCGGGCGAGTCGTCAAAGATGGTTTCGCGCGGTACGATTGTTTCCGACATTCCGACCTCCGATTCAGGTTGGCGTGTAAATGGTGCCCGAACGAACCGGCGAAGTTCGTTCGGGCGCCTATCATTTCAGGATGCCTCATACGTGTCAACTGAGCTTTCGCTCATTTATCACGAATGCACATCCAAACATACGAAGGGAGAAATCTTGGTCGTCTGATCCTGGAGCGTGAAGTAGGAGTTCATCCACGCTTCGCCATCGCCTCTCCAGATGAACCGGTAGGTGATCTGGTTGTTGATGAAGCGGTAGTGCTCGGACGCAGCGATCTCGAGCTCCTGGCGCGAGGAAGTGAAATACTGCTTCGGGTCGATCAGCATCAGGTCGCCGGTCGAGCCCAAGGTGTTGAGCTTTTCCGACGTCTTGATGGGCAGGCCGAGCATCGTCATGATCGGCCGGACGGTTGCCGGACCGCCTGCCACGCCGGCCTGGTAGGTCGGGTAGTAGGGCTGAACGACATACCGGCCCTGGCTGTCGGCCATCTGGAGGAAGTTGGCCAACACGCTCTGCTGCATCGCCCAGAACGCGGTGGGGATGGACTGCGGCATGAGCAGGCCATACATCGCCGTCACGTCGGCGTAGTTCACCTGATTCGCGACCGCGCGGTCGACGTGCAGGGTTGCCGGCGCACCAAGGATGCCGCGAGGCTTGCCGACGCCATCGCCGTTCAGGTACGCGTAATCGCGGAACCAGGACACGGCACCACCAAAGAGCTTGGTGAGCCGCATCTCGAGCGCGACCTTGTTGTCGTAGAGCACGTTCCGGGACGCGAGCGCGTAACCGGAGAGCTCGTTCGCAACGAGAGTCGCCTCGCGGAACTTGGGCTCGGTTTCCTGCCTGGTGGCGGCTTCCGCCGTCCAGGTGGCAACCACGCCGCCGAAGTAAGACGTCTGGCCGACGACGCCGCTCGGGGTCGTCTGGTCGAGGACCGGCATCTTCAGCTCGCGGCCCGTCATCGGGTAGTCGTCCGTGAAGCCAACCATGAGGTTGTCTTCCGGCCGGATCTCGAGCAGCGCCATGGAGTATTCGGTCGGCACGGTGTAACCGCCCGTGATGCCCGAAGACTCGGCCAACGCCGTCTTCCGGTTGATGCCCATCGCTTCCTGCGACTTCTGGTAGCGGTCCGCGAAGCTGGGATCCGCCCGCTTGCTGTACACTTCCTCGAGCGTCTTGCCCGCCCAGGTCTTCTGGCTCGCCGGCGCCTGCGGGTCGCCGTAGATTCCGACGCACTGGAGGAACTCACCGAGTCCCTTCGTCTTGTCGGCCTCATCCGTGATCACGCGGACGTTGAGCGGGCCCTTGTTGTCATAGAGCTTCTCGAACACCGCCGAGACGATCGACGCGGTGTTGGCGGCCGTCAAGGGCGCGCGCTTCTCCTCGTAGGCCTCGATGGCGCGCGTCATCATGAGCTCCATCTCGCTCACGGCGACGGCCTCGAGATAACCACCGGCGATCGATTCCTGAGCGTCCTCTTCCTCAAGGACGTAGAACCGCGGCTCGGTGTCGGTCCCCTTCTCGAAGATCACGGTCCCGTTGGGCGCTTTGAAGCCCTTCAGGCACTTGTACTTGCGTTTCAAGGTTGGCCCCTTGTGAAAGATGGGGTGACAACCAAGAGGCGGCATATCCCCGGGGTCGATCCGCCCTAAAACCTCGAAGGTTTCCCCGGGGGTGACGCCCTGATATCTCAAATCTCGGTAGGTCTGCTATCGGTGAACGGCGGTTACACCCCGCCGATGTATTGTCTGACCGCTTCGTCAATCGCCTTCTGCTTGAACTCGGGGGCGGATTCTCGCGACTTCAACGTCTGGTACATCTCCGCCTGGAACTGCTCCTCGGTCTGAACCTTGGGGATGCGCTTGAGCGTCGGCCCCTCGGGAGCCGGCTCGGTCCGCGCCGGCGCTTCCTTGCGCTCAACCACGGGTGCCTGTACCGTCTTGGCACTGACGCTCAGGATCGGCATCCGTTTGCACATTTTGCATTTCACACCGACATGATGCTCGGTCTCGGTGTAGTCGCCGTCCTCCCCCTTCTTGAAGAGGTTGATTCTTGCATGCGGGACTTCCTTGGTCCCGATACACTCGTTCATCACATCCGGAACGGCCTTGCCGCTCATGTGGATCGACTTGACCCGGCCGGCACCCGCGTGCATCCCTTCGTGGTCCTCCCACTGAACGACCTCGCGCGGCTTGGGCATGTAGGTCGGGGTCTCTTCCTCAAGGAAGTCGTCCTCACCGGAGTGGTCGACCCGGGTCTCCGGCGCGAGCGTGTATCCCCCCTCAGTCCCGCTCGCCTCATTCATCGCCTTGATCGAGCGAGCGAACCACATATCGTGGGACGGGGGCGCGGGATGGAGCATTTCCCAGGCGTCTTCATCGGGCGGATGATCGACGTCCACCGTGACGGCCTTGCAGCCCGGAGCTTCGCCGAGCATGGCCTTGCACTGTTCGGCAGTGTGGTAGCCCTTGGTGTCATCATCGTCCGACTTGTGCCGGACGTAATGGGCTTCCATCTTGTCCTGCCGAGCGTACAGATGCCCGGCCTTCTGCGTCCGCATGATCTTCTTGTGCCGGTCGATCAGGCCTTGCGCCATGATCCGGTAGGCGTTGCCCTTCTCCGCTTCCTCGCCCATCCACGGGGAACCGTAGTAAGACTTGTCGTTGATCAGGGCAAGATGCTTCGCCAGAGCGCCGATCGTCTTCCCGGTATCGCGACCATCGGCATCGATGATCGCGACCTTCGCCGCAGGGTCCTCGCTACCGTCGGTAAAGTCTTCATCGACGTTAGTAACGGTTCCCTTGTGGATCGACTTGATGATTCCGAATCCACCTCCGGCCATCGAGTGAACGATGATCTTGTCGCCGATCTTGAGCGTGGCATCCGTCACGGCCTTGTGCTCGGTCGCGACCATGGCCATGCTTTTTCGACCGAAGCACTTCATCACGCCGGTACACTTATGCTCGGCGTCGTGCATCTCGACCTTTGCCGCGGGCCGGTGGCCGTCCGTCATGTCCTCGGCATCGTCGGGCAGGTCCTCCCCCTCGCCGTGGACCGACTTCACGCTCCCGCATCCGCCGCCCATGGCTTTGTCGACCTCGACGTGATCGCCGGGGGTAAAATCGTGTGGCTCTCGCCCGGGGTCGTGATCGGTGGGCTTGTCGGTCGCTGTGTCATGCGGCTCGGGAACAGGGTCGCCACTTTTCTTGGCCACGGATCGACCTCCTTTGACAATGAGGAACTTCGGGATCCGGTGGCCCTTGCGGACCCATTCACCGATCGCGTTTTCGTTACTCGGGATCGGCACGGCGGAGACTTCGAGGAGCTGCCACTTGCGATGGATGAGCTTCGCGTCCTTCCACTCCGGCCTTGCCACGATCTCGGCCTTCGTCGGCGGAGAAGCCTCGAGCGAGATGAACCCGATCGAGAACGTGTTCATCATGCCGTCACGGAACAGTTCCGCGACTTCCTGGCCCATCTCCGTCTTGGCGAACCGGATCCCTTGCATCAGGGTTCGGCCTTCGCGCTTGGTCCAAAGCGCCTTGCCGACCGGGAGCGGGTAGTATTCGCCTGGCTTTCCGTAGGCGTGACAGAGCTGGATCCGCGGTGCCTTGATGTACCGGCTCAGGTCGGCTCCGCCCGGGAGAACGACCTCTTCATCGGCATCCACCGAGTCACACGTGACGACGGCGACGACATCGACGTTCGCCTCTTCCGAGGCATCGACGACGCGCACCTTGGCCGAGAATTCCTTGAAGCGGTTCGCTTTCACTTCCGCAACTTGTGGCATCTGGGCCCTGCCTCGTGTCGGGAACCGCTCGACCTTGCGTTATCCCTTCTAGGTCTAAGTATGTACCCGCCAAAGATAAATCGCAAGATGCCTTAACGCAAGAGGGTGCGCCGATCCGCCTCAAAGCTCCAGCCGCTTCCAATCGACCTCGTAGGCTTCGCTGTGCCTCATGCCGTCGATCCGCACCGTGACGGCCACGCGGAATTCGTTCCACAATAAACCCATGGTCAGATTGCTGTAGAACCGAACAGGGAGCTTGTTGTCGAACATGACATCCGCGATCAGCACGTCGTTGACAGGTGTGTAGTCGGGAAACCTCGCGGCGACAAGCGTCGGAAGAGAACCGCCGTGCGTCCTCGTCACCTGTTCGATTTCCTCCATCAACGGTCCAACCAACGACTTGGCGATTTTGTCGATCGCTCCGTAGTTCGAAGTCCCGCGGCGATGGAACGCAACGCCGTGCGTGTTCGCAAAACTGCGGTCATCTTCCGATTCAATTCGGAACGCGGCATGGATCGGCCGATTGCCGAACTGCCTCATGGCGGACGCGACGATCTCGGCGAAGACGACGTTGTGCCAGTCGGGGACCTTCGCCGCGAGCGCGAATAGTTCAGCGCGAAGACGGTTGGACTTGCTTCCGAAGTTGTCGCCCTTCCAGCATCCGAGGACCTCCCGCAATCGCGCGATGAGCGGAGCCGCCGCTTCGTAGGGGTCGCCGGTGAACGGGCGCGGGAATGGGTCGCAATCGGCAGATGCGATCGTCGTGTATACGGCCGGCAGTTCGAGAGGCGGCGGTTCGGGCGGCTTCTTCGTCCAGGAGTCAACGTCGTATTTGCTGTGGTCGGTCAAAGCGATCCTCCTTCCACCGGATCGATCATCGTGACCGGATTCATCAAGATCGCGGCTTCGGCCAGCGGCGAGAAAGTCCCCTCGCTATTCAGGATACTGTGCAAGGCTTCGGCGAATTTACCCGGTGGCTGTCCCATCCATGTGCGCGGGATGTTCACGATCGCGGCCAGCGGTACGACGTAATTGGACCGGTCGAGCGGTGTCCGATGCACGAGAATACGCAACACGATCTGGTTCGTAAGAAACCTCACGTGTTCTGAACAAGCACACTCGATCCGCTTCGCTTCCATCGATGCCGGTGGCGTCCATGCCTGTGCCGCGTCCTTGATCATCTTGATCTCGGCATCGAGTTCCGCCGTTCGGGTCGCACTGACCGCTCTGAGTGATGACTCCGGGATATACCGCTCGGGGACATGCGTCACCGGTTTCCGCTTCGCGGTCTCAAAGGGCACAACCAGGAACCCCACCACGTCGCCCGTCTTCTGGTCGCTCCGCATGGCGATCAATTTGCCGTCAATGCCCGCGATCCCTTCAAGGATTCCGAGCAGGCCGACGGTACACGGCCCGGTTGGTGATTCGCCGTCCACGGTGATGGTCGGATGGTCCACGATCGCCTGGTTGCAGGGAACCCGCGTCTCGATGAGCGGCTTCAGAACTTTTGGGTCAAGGGCGTGGATTTCGTTGAGCAGGTCTACGATCTGTTCTGCGGTCATTCGGGGCCTTTCGGAAGGAAGGGGAGCATTTGTCTATTTGACCGGATTCACGAATTCGGTCGCGAATCCGCGAGAAACGATCGTGCAATGATCGGGAATCCGCAACGGAGTCATCGTGAACGTGTTCTTGTCCGCACAGGTGAAATTGTTGTACGTGACGGCGATGCCAGTGATGCCCGCCAGATGCAGCATGCACAACGTCGCTGGCCTCGGCGTTCCCAAAACCGGACGGAACTTCTCGATGATGCACTTGTCGAGATCGTCCAGCCACCGCATCCACGGCTTGCCGTCGAGGAACCCGCGAAGCACCATGTTCGCGCCTCTCTGGCATTCCTCGGTTCTCACCAGTGTCGGTCGCACGACCTCGTAGTAGCGCCCTTTTTCGAGCGCGACGATGCGACCTCCGTAACTGGTCCCGTAGTTTCCGTGGAAATCGTTCTCACGGATGTACTTGAACGTTCGACTTTGCGACGGCGCGACTCGCAGTTCATCGAACTTGCGGAGCTCGCCCTCGAGATACTTCTCGGCCGCGTCGTCGCTCGTGCTCGATGAAATCGCGCCGAAGCTCGGCGCGATACCAAGGACTCCGAGCGCGCTGGCTGAAACAACGGTGGTGAGGAACTGGCGTCGATTCTCGTTCATGATGTCGCTCCGAATGTAAACCTCGCTCGTTGATATTCACTCAGGCCTCAGGGCACGGATCCTCGGGAATCTCGGCGTCTTCCGGTTCGTGATCCGCGCAGTAGTCGCTGCCTTCCTCCTTCTTGCAGACGCAGCCGGGTTCGATGCAGATGTTGGCGCGCTTCCGGATCGGGGCCGGCGCTGGAATCGTCTCGTTCGTGATCGGGATGAAATCCGCGCAGCAGGGTTCGTCGATCGCCATGATCGGGCGGATCGTTGTGAGAAGCGGTCGGATCGCGCCATTCTTCTCGGTGATCGTGCCGTAAATCTCGGCGCGCGGCGGAACGTTGCCGCAAATGACTTCCTCTGTGCTGAGTGGCCGTGAATGGTCGCACTCGCCGCAGGTCTTGTCGCGTATGGAACTCATGCGCCTTCATAGTCTCCACGTTGAGAACGGATATAGCTCCGCGCTCTTCCTGCGCCGCCTCGATTGAACCGTGCGCTATAGGCGCGGTTGTAGGCCTGGTGATAATGGTGCGCCGCAGTCCTGGGGGTTGCGACGCTCGATTTCAGTTCCGTAGCGTGGTAAAACGCCGCGCCGATGTTCAGGCCTGGGAACTCGCGATCCAGGCAAACAAGCGCTGGCCTGATGTGAGGATGGGCTTTGAAATGAACCGTCCCATACTCTTGAAATATCCCATATGGACTGTCTGATACGATCAATAGTTCATTTCTTGCCTGGTTATAGTGGTACACTATTCCGCGTTTTAGCCGACCAGTGTCCACGGGCGCAAGCCTCTTCGCCATCGCAACCGCGCGTTCCCCCGCTCGCCTCATGCGCATTTCCAGTTCATCCCGCTTCGCCTTCACAAGCGCCGGGCCGTTCCAGATCATGAATCCGCTGAAATTCAGAGCGCCGCTCACGGCTCATCTTTCTTGGGAACGTCGTCGCTGACGAGCATCTCTATCGCCTGCTCAACCTCAGTCGGCACCGGTTCGACCGGAACACCGGTCTCCCGCTTGAACGTCGCAATCGGCACCGTGCGCACCGATTCGCCCTCGACCGCGACCAGTTCCCAGCCGACCGCGCCCAGTTCGTTGAACGTGGCCTCTGCGGACGCTGGAGTGATGATGATGCGTTTGTATTCCCAGTTAGGCATTCTCTTCGCTCGCTTTGTTTATTCGATCAAACTCAAGACGCACTCGTTCTAACTCGACTTGATTCGCCTCACGGCACTCGGCGGCAACTTGCTCGTCGGCTTCTTGGTCACCAGTGATCGAATAGGCCCGAAGCACAACCGGTAGGAAGACTGGGTTCAGCACCTTTTCACCGGCACGATACAAGAAACGCCAGGTGAGCTGATTCTCGAAGTACCGGCCCTCTTCGCCAGGCGAATCCGAGGCATTCATCGCGCACATCCGAAGATCCCCGTGACGATCCCCAGAATGAAGGTAATGAGTCCCGCGATCGAGATCCCGATCATGAAGTGACGGCCACTGATCAGGGGTTGCTCAGGTTCGATTCCATCACAGGACGCGAGGAGCTTAAACGGATGGATGGGCTCTTGGTAATCGTTCGGCCAGGCGTCGATCCGCTTCACGCAGTATCGAGCGCAACGGGCCATTCCGTCGTGGTAGCCACGATGCGACGGCGAACCATACTCGCGGCTCAGGCCGAACTCGTGCATTCGGCCGATGCTCACGAGAGCCGCCCGGAGTTCCTCGATCAGTTCTGCGTCCGTCCGCACGCTCGCCATTCTCGATCTCCGAAGGAAGAAATCCGCCATCATCCCGTCACGCCGAAGGCAATCTCCTCGAGCGGTCCTCGGCCTGCGGTCCATTCTGTACCGTCAACGTCGCGGAACACATACATGCAGTGACATCCGTTGCAGCATTCTGAGTCCCCGATGGACAAGAGAGTGCCGATGGGTTGCCAGCCGAGATCGACTTGCTCAACACACGTATCACACGGAACATCGTCTCCAACGTGCTCTCGCATCTCTTCAGTGAACACATCTTTATCAATCGCCACGTCGCGGAGCATGTTGGCGCCCGTTCCCCAAACCGCCCGTCCATACATCTCGGCGTTCGACACAAACTGACCCGAAAGCGTGCCGTCGCCATCGTACACACGACGTCGGAACCCGTCGAGATAGGCCTCTTGGACCGTCTGTGCTTTCTCGATCGCCTTGACCTCGGCGTCGGAAGCCTCTCCCGGACCGAAGACGAGCAGGGCAGACGCGACCGCAGTTGCGCGAACGAACCGGCGTGCGCTCTTGAAGAATCGGTCCACGACCTCCTTGGCTTTCGAGCCGAGCGCTTTGCCGATGGTCTCCTCTTGCTCCTCGAGTTCGGCGTTCGTCCGCTCGGCCATCTTGCGCATTGCGTCGGCACACTGGATCCGGAGAACGTGCAAAGCGTCGATCCGCTCCTTCGGGGTCATCACGACGTCCTCGTAGGATTCCTCCGCGCCCAGGCCCATCTCGAGCAGAGCCGCGCGAAGCAGGGACTCGGCCAGGTCCCATTCATCCGCCCAATGCGGCTTTCGCGCCGCGCGCTTCGCCGAGAGCTTCGCGTAGTGACCATCTCCCGCCTTCGGCTTGCTCGTGCCGGCGTTCGGGATGACGACCTCCTGCCCGGGATCCTCGTATTCATCGGGAGCCGGTTTCGGAAGTGCCGGCGTGGCCGCCCCGGGAGTCCCGTCCGCCGCGTCCGTGCCACCACTCCGGCCCGGCTTCTTTCCCGGCTTGCCGGGAGCGGCTGGCTGCGCGGCAGTCATAGCGAGCTTCGTTTCCTGCTGCTGACGCGACCACTGGCGCTGTTCCTCGGCCACGGACGGCTGAATGAGGTTCATGTTAAACCAGGGTTCGTTGCCCCATTCGACGGCCGGAAGTCCTTCCTCGGCATTGATCTGGTTGATCGTGCGCTGGCCGCGCGCGAGCTGCATATCGATCACCTTCTGATGCCGCTCCTGGTCCTCGGGAACCGGGTTATCGAACATCCAGAGCAGGCGGTTGTGATTGCTGGTGACGCTCGAGCCGCGTGCCTTGAGCGATTCGTCGATCATCTTGCCGCGCTTCCGGGTCCATTTCGTGAATGCCGACCCGACAAGGGCGCAGCGCGGACTGATGCAGATTTCGGCGTGAAGCTTTCGGTCGCTCTCGGACGTCGATCGGTTCGATGTGGTGATGTCTAGGAACGATACGGGGACAAGGAACGCGTTCGCCACCCGCGCCAGGGATTCGGCACCGATTCCCAGCTTCGCCATGCCTTCCGGAAGGAAGCTCATCGGCTTGACGTCGAGGTTGCCATCCACGACCCAGGCAATTCCCTGCTGGCCACGGACCAGCCCATAGTTGATGTCTCGCTGGAGTCGCTCGCGCTCGACGCGCCCCATCGGCATCTCGGGATCCTTGTTGAACACGAGCATCTTCGGCGCGGCACCTTGCTCGAAGACGTTCCGTTCATACGAGATGAACATATCGAACAGGTCGCTGTGCGCGAACGCGGCCTCGGCGGGCGCGACTCCCAGGGCGTAGGGGTCGCGCATGGCGACGTCGCGGACCTCCATGACGTCGTCGTAGGGTAGTCGCATCGCTCCGTAGGAGAAGTAGTCGATCAGCGAATACTTCTCGCCGTCGCGCCAGGGGTAAACGAACTGAGTGAGGAGCGGCCAGACGTTGTCAGTCCGCGCCCCGGTGTAAGACTCCATCCACCAATGGGAACGGCCGAACAGGTCCAGACAGGCCGACGTGTACCGCATCAGAGCGGTATGGTCCCATTGCTTGTTGACGTCCGTCACGGCCCGGAGGAGCGGGAAGTCCAGGTCAACGATCTCCTCGATCTCCTGGACCCCCTTCATTTCATTCGCGATGTGACCGGACTTGCGCATGTATTCGATTTGCTTGCGCGGCACGGAATCGACTTGCCAGCTCTTGAGATGACCCTTCGACTGTCCGCGCTTGGTCGTCCGGTAAAGCCGGAGCTGCTGCTCGCTGAACGCGTTGTAATTGATCCGCGTGCAGGTGTAGACGAGCGAGCGATAGAGTTCGACGACCTCGGGCGGGGATGGGGACCGTCGCGTCCGGTCGCGGTCTGAAAACAGTGTTCCGGCCTGGATCCCGGTCCCGCCCCAGTATCCCGGCCGCTTCTCCTCTCCAGGCGCCGCCCTGTACTTCTGACGCTGGCCCAACGTCCGTTTCATTCTCGAGGCGTTGAGCTTGGCGGTCGGCGGCATCGGATTATTCCTCGGATTCTGGATTCTCGGGTTCTGGCGACGGCCTCGTCGGCGCAGGTACCGGGCGGGTTCGGAACTTCCCCTTGATGGTCGTGTGGAAGAACCGTCCAACGCTCGGTGCGGTCAACAATTGTGAGTACAAAGCCTTGGGGACATTGGAGTAATCGTGACACGCCGCTAGGATTTGCGTCTAGTGGCTTCTCGGGATTGCTCCCGAGCAACTTGCCCTGTGTCCGAGGGATCTACCCGGTTTACACCGGGATACTTGGATGGGTGCGCGAACTGGATCTCGGTTGGGATATGAATGCCTGGGCGCATCGCGCCGTCGATGCCGATCGCACGGATGTTGAGGCACCCTACTAAATCTCGGGGCGCTTTACATCCGCATCGACAGCGATAGACCCGTCCGTGCTTGGACCGAGATCCGCAAGAAGGACAGGTTTGTGACGTGTACGCTTCATCCACCTCAATTGCGATCGCCAACTTACAATTAAGCATCGCAATCAATTTACGATTGCAAGCAACAGACACCATTTGTGCTTGCTTTTTATTAGTGCTTTGACATGCGTCATTGAACGGCTTACCAACATAAGCTTTCGCATTCGGAAATGAATCAGCGATCTTCCGTGTTGCCTTGTGACATAAATCGTGAATCTTATTTGCGGTTTTCGTCAACACGCGCATCTTTCGCCGCTGAAGCTTCTTGTATCGGCGCGAACCTTTGGTTTTCGCCGACTGCTTTGAGTTGATCTCGGCGCACAGTTTGTTCCTTAACTGCGTCGCCGCTTTTACTTCGCGACCGCTCACCAAAACTGCCTTGTCTCCATCTGTCGCCGCAAGTAGAGTATTGATTCCGATGTCGATTCCGATCGTTGGCCCATCAGTCAGTTTCACTTCATCCACTTTAGAAACGATCTCTACTGATCCGTAATTAAGACGAACTTCTAACATGCGCCCACATAGCTCGACGCGAGTAGGAATTTTAATCTCGAGGGTTCCGTTAACTCCGCACGGCAGAAGCAAGGTTTTGTCGCGAACTCTAGCACCTTGGTTCGTGAAGATTACCTGCCGGTAGCGTGGCTTGACATGCGGATACGTATACGACTTGCCGTTTTTGCGAAGCGTTTCCGCTGATGTGATCGATTCGCAGAAATCAGCAACAGTCTGTTGCGCTGATTGAGAATGTAAGCCTGGGAACAAACCTTTGATCTCTTTTTGTATTTCTGCTTTGCTCGGCCATGACGATTTGCGCTGGCGTATTTCCGCGTGCCGTTCCACGAGCCACGACCAGAGCCGCGCAGCCTCGACTCTTGCTCCTGTATAGGCCTTCCATTGCTTTTCAGATTTGGGTAGCCATTCGATTTTTATCGTGCGATAAGCCATCTCGACATTCTATCGAATTGCACAACAAACGCAAGACTTAATCTCTAACTCGTCTGTTCTTCATTCCCAGACGAACTCGGCGAAGCGGGTACCATCCGCGTAGGGAACTTTCCCTTTATATTCGAGTGAAAGAAACGTCCAACGCTCGGTGCTCTCAACAACTGTTCAAACATGATTTTCGTGACGTTTCTGTAATCGTAACTCCCACCCGATTCAAAAGCGATACGGAGCGTCCCGGTTGTCTCGTCATAACCGGCCGCCAGGATGTTCGAGGAACGGACGATCGGCGTCATTTTGATGTTCAAAGTGTTCACCTTTCGGTTCATCGCGGACTTCGTGACCGCGCAAGCGACAGGTCAGCACGGCACGAACGCGCCATCCGTCAAATAGCCGTGCCACCGGCACTTGCTGAGACACTGAATGCTTGGAGTAAGAGACGGCTTGAGAGTATCGCCATTCCACGCCCAGGAATGTTCCTGCTTCGGTCCGATCGAAACGTTGATCGCGTGCGTTTTCCCGCAACCGCAGGGGCAGACAAACAACAATGCGCCCACTTTATCGGACTGGTCGTTGACCCAGTTCGCTGATCCTGGAGCGAGATCCAATCTGTCTTGTCGGCCTTGCTCGTCGAAATGGCCGTCCCAATCGATGACGGACGGGACGAATGTGATCGGAACGCCTGTAGGCGGGGAATCCATGGGATCTCCTTAGTCAAGAAATCTGGCCATTGCGAATAAATCCATGCCAATGTCCATGCGTCGAGGCGTCGATCGATGGCGACAATGTGAGCGAATCGAATGTGTCTCCAATTCGCGTCCAAAGATGGTCGGCATCATCAGTCGGCGGACCGCCGTCAATCGGATTCACAAACCAGACGGCGAGTCGGATTGCTCGACAGTGCGGGCAATCGAACGTAACCGCCATCCCGTGTCGGCCCTCGAAATGTTTCTTGACTCCATCGACGACGATATCGGCGTCACAGGCCCATCGCGGATCAAGGTCGACAAGTCTCATTACCAGCCCCCTTGCCACCAGCGAGGATCGAACGGGTTCTGCTGCGCCTTCTTGTCTTCCGCATCCGCATGCGCCCGGAACGCCTTCTCTTCGTTCTCGGCCGTGATCTTCTCGGCTTCCTTCTCCGCCTTCATCCGAGCGATCTTGGCCTTCGGTTCCTCGGGGATGTCGTCCCGGAAGAGAGGGCCACGAATGTACCCAATAACATATCTGGTGCTGTCTAAAAAATGGTATTTACCCTTGTCTTCGATATCTCCGGTCGGTTCCTGGTTGGCGTTGATCTCCCAGGAGTATTCCTCGATCTCGTCAATGAATCCTTCCAGGTCATCGAAGACGATCAGTTCATCACGCTTGATCGTCCCGTAAACCCTGTCGATTCCAAGGTTGACTTCGGTGATCAACGGCCGGCGAACCAGCATGCCCGGGACACTCACGGTCTTGCCCTCGGGCGTCTCGATCTTCCCTCCCGCCCTGAACTCCTGGCGCCACTGACCCTCCGCACGCGCCCCGCCCACGGCAAGCGCGATTTCGGGTTCTCCGAGCGTCATGTGATAGGAATGCTCGACGGCCGTTCTCCCGCCTGCCTTGTATATCCGGTAGAGATACAGTTTCGACGTGTAGGGCTTGGCTGCCAAGAACACGGCGGCAGTGTTCGCGCCGCCGAAGTCCAGGCCCATGTACCGCTCCCACTGCGGGGGAATGACGAACCGCTTGCAGGTGTGCGTCTTCGTCTCGAAGCAATCGTAGATCAGCCCAGCCGGGCGCATGAACCGGCCCTGATAGAACAGCGCGAACTTCCACGGCGGCATCGTGGCGCGGGCGCGTTCGTATTCGGCCTTCGAGAATGCCGGGTTCGATATCGAGTTGAACCGGACCACGTCGTAGAGCGGATCGCCGGCTTCGTAGCGGTCAAAGACCTCTCGCTTCAGCCAACCGAAGTCGTAGGGGGTCGTGGTCATCAGAACGCGGCCTTCGTGAACCGCGAGCCGACGCTGAATCGCCTCCCAGGAGCCGATCTTGAATTTCTTCTGGCCGCACTCGTCCAGCCAGGCCGCCTTGACCGTCATGGACTCGAGCGATTCGGGGTCCTCGGCATAGGCGAAGTAGATCACGGTCGGATTGAGCGGGTCGTGAGACCCGAACATCATCCGCTCACCGTCAGCACTGAATTTGAACCGGCGCACGGGGGTGCTCAGGTACTCGCCAAGCTTCATCTGCGCTTCGAAGAACCGCTTGAACGCGGGGAGTGCCTTCAGTTCGAGCAGCGTGAACGTTGGCGTGACGACCAGGTAATCGCCGCGGCCTTTTCGCTGGATTTCGCGCCAGAGCCAGATGGGACCGAAGACGGTTTTTCCGCTCTGCGTGCCAGCGATGATCGCGATGAATCGCCGCTCGGAATCCCATGCCTTCGTCTGGCCGGCATGGAAGTAAAGGTCCATCCCGCCCTGATTGTCGGTGACCGCGAGTTCTGCCGGCCGCGTCTTCCCCTCGCCCAGCGGGATCTCCTTGACGCAGGCCGAAGCGTGGATCTCGGTTTCGTCGACCGGCAAATCTGCGGTGGACATGAGCTCGCCTCTCAGGCTGCGGCATCGCTCGGCAGTTCGAATCGCTCGCGCATGCGTGGCCACATCGAGTCTACCGTCTGCCGGATGTCCTCGACGACGTGCGCCGTGATCGACGATCCGGTACGCTGATCGAGCAGGTCGAGATAACCTCGGAGTCGATCCCAGGCGAGCTCGACCCGGAACACGGCGTTGGGCTTCCGGCCGCGGAAAAGCGGGCCGACGCCGCGCGGGTAGCGCCGTCCTTCCTGCGCGCAGACGAGTTGCAGCCTCATGACCGCGCGCACGTATTCCCGGGCAAGCGGTGCGATCACCGCGAGTCTCTTGTCACCGGACCTGGCCACCGTCGCCCAGTCGATCATTCCGCTTCGTCTCCCAGGAGGAGCCAACGGACCATCTTGAGGACGTGAGGCGCGGCTTCGCGCGTCATCGTGTAGGACTGGATGACACCTTCGCCCTTCTCGGATGTCATCGAGTCCCGGATTGTCCCATCCTTGGCGATCGTGACGGTCCATTCCCGGTCATCAACCAGCCAGCGAATCACCAATCGGGAGATCGTGTCGGTCGAGATCAGGTTGATCTTGGGATCCGGGAAGTGACGAGTCCCGATGGCATAGAAGAGGTTCCGGGCGCTCTCGTACTGAGGCTCGGTGCATCGTTGCTTGCCGGGAAGAACCTCGATTCGGGCGAGCGCGGTGCGTTGCCATGTATACACGTTTGCTTGGCCCGGTAGGGTTAAGAAGCGGCGAACCGATTCTGAAGGAAGGATACCCACGGACGATCTTAGCATTCATGCGGAGAGGCGTCGATGGGTTCGGGTTCGAGAGGACTCCTCCGTTGGTCGGGAACCTCGATCATCTGAAAGCAGTGCTCATGGATGTTGACATACTGTTCGAGCGGCGGCAAGAGCATCGCCATCGTGACGTCATTCGGGACCACCGAATAACGAACCTCGGCCAATTCATCCCAGGTCGGATACCGCTTCGGGTGTCCCTGGTGCGCGATCGAGAGATGCCACTTGCCGAATTCCTTCGTGACGAGGACCGTGCATTCGCCGATCGTGTAGGCGCGGACGTAGTCGTTCTGGCCGTTGATTATGGCTCGCCGGAATTCCTCCGGAACGACGACCTCGCGCAACACGAGCGGTTCCTTCTCAGTGAACGTCGGCAATCGCATCAGTCTCGGGTTCGCCATTGAATCCTCAAACAACGATGACTTCGCGCCACTTGATCACGATATGCCCGTTCGGCTTCACGTATTCGCCCATCTCCCATTTGGCGGGCAGGCCTCTTTGAAGAGAATAAGCGGAGTTGACGTCGATCTTCCATCTTAGCCCGAGTTCGACCGGTTCCGGGATCCGACCGTCAGACTCAGGCAGCGACTCGAATTCATCGAGCGTCATGAGGGCGTGCGTCTCATCAACGAGCATGAGTCGCCTCCTCGCCGACCTGGCCGTTGGTGAGTTCGGGAGCGACATCGGGCACGAGTTGCACGATGGCAGCCTCAACGGCATGGAGCAATGTAAGCCTGCTCGCCTCTTCAGCCATGAGCGTCACGATAAATACGACGCAGGTCGCGAAATAGCCGTTCATGGACAAGCCGATTACTGTGACGACCTGCCGGATCAGGAACCAGCCTCTCCAGAACAACCATCCTTTTCTGAGCCGGAATTCGGGTATTCGCTTGCGGACTTCCTTTGTCAATTTGGCCCAGCCTGGATGGCCGAACTGGACTTTATTCAGGTCGTCATCGACCGCTATCTCGATCAGATAAATGACGTCGAGGAGGTTGCAGGCCAAGAGAAACCAGCCGGCCGCCATGAAGATGCAAACCCACCCGAAGGCGACGTTAAAGAGCGGGCGGGGAGTGTGGCCGAGCGCGTTCCAGACGAGCAAGACCGCCAGCGCTGATTGCACCGTCGCGTTCACAAAATGGCCGATCCATTTGATCGTCGATTGGGGTTTGCCCGGCACGGCGCGAACGTAGTCTTTCTGCGCGGGGGAAAGACGAGATTCGTTGTCGAGAAGATTGATCACGATCGTTTCTCCTTGATACAGTTCGGTCCCATGTGACACGGCCCCGTCACTCCCTCGGGCGATGTCCACCAGTCGAGCGAATCAACCTCCGGATCCCCACACGCCACGCAGGCCGTCATCTCCGGATCGCCGTAATCCGTGGCCTCGAGAAGCTCCAGCGTGCGCTCGTTCCCGAGCTTGACCGGGGGTCCGACCCAGTATCTCCAGACGTGTAACGAGTACCGGCGCCTTCCACGTAGCCAGTGCGCCAATTGCGCGATAGCCATCGAGCGGTTACTCCCGCAATGGAAGTGTGTCCGGCTCATATCAAGCCGATCCCCGATCGACGCCACGAAGACTTGGCTCTCCCCGTCTGCGGTCGCGATGCGAAGCCGATTCCTGCGGACGAAAAACCGGCACGTCTCGTCACCTAAGGTCGCCATCACGGCATTCGCCGCCTGGATCTTCGACTCCTGAATATTGATCGGGTTTCCCATCAGTCTCCTTTCACAATTTCGAGCGCATTTTCCTCAAAGAATCCATCGGGAAGTTCGGCGAACTTGACCCAGTAGAAGTTTGGTTGCTTCTTCCGGGTCGAGTTCTCCGAAGGCGGGGAAATCTCGCGGATGATCCCCTGCTGGCCGTGACGGAATGCGTGCGCGAGTTTGACGCGCACGCGGGTTCCCACCGGGATCGGCATCAGGATTTACCGGCTGCGGCGGCTTCCTCTTGCTTCTGCCGGTCCTCGTCAGTGAAGGCCATATCCATAACGACTCCCGCGCGCAGCTCGGCGAACTTCGCACTCACGCCGCCGAAGTAGGACGACACGCCCCGAGTGTTCGCGGTGAAGGTCATCGCGTTGCTCGCCATGATGCCCATAGTTTTCGCGGTGGCGATCGCATCCTGATTCGCCCCGAGGTAGACGAACTGCCATTTGTAGACATCTGTCTGATGCGTGATCATGCCCTGGATCATTTCCGCAGAGAAGAACCGGCTGTTGTTCTCCAAGCCGTCCGTGGAGATCACGACCACGACATGCTCGGGCCGATCCTCCTCGGCCATCGCAGACAGTCGCTCGCCGGTCTCTTTGATCGTCCTGCCGATCGCGTCGAGCAGTGCCGTCTGGCCACGCGGGACGAACGTCTCTGCGGTCAAGTCGGGAACGTCAGCGATCGGCTTGGCCGAGTAGACGAGCTGGTACTCGTGGTCAAACTGCGCGAGGGTGAGCACGCACTGGCCCGGAACCGCCTTCTGAGACGCGACGAATTTGTTCACGCCTTGAATCGTCGATTCGGCGATGTTCTCCATCGATCCGGAGCGGTCGAGGACAACGATGATGTCGGTGAATCCTGGCTTGGGCATCGGGTTCCTTTCGAGATCGGGGGTTGATTGCTGGGAAGATCGGTGATAGGATTCTTCCGGTTGACTATCAGATGCTATGCAGGACCAAGCTCAATGGCAACCCCAAAACAACGCGATACCGGAATCTTTCTGAGAGCGAGTGCGGCATACGCCGCCTGGCTCGATAAGGTTAGCCGTGATACCTCGATTCCGAAGGCGCGATTGATGCGAATCGCATTTGTGGATATGGCGAAGAAGATGAAGATCAAACCTCCCCCGGAGCGCTGACCCTCGATGGTTGTTCATGACCACGCACCGACCGTCAACGTCGATAGTTCCTGCTCGTTCCGTGGCGAGACGAAAACCGGCGACCGCGAGAAGATCACGGCTGCGCTCGATCGCGTGCGCATTACCCTGGGCGGAGACGATGGGAGCGTCCTATTTCTCTGGGAAGACCGCGACGAGAACGGTCTCGGGATCCTGCGGTTCGCGTTGATCGTTCGGAGAAACGACGCGACGATCATGTTCGTTCAACCCGGGCCGGCGTTTACCTTCGAGACGATGAACCAGGAGATTGAGAGGCTGGTCGATGGCTAAATTTGTGAGCGACTACAATCTTCCGACTCTTGAGCGGCTTCGCAAGGAGATTGATGCTCAAGACGGGACAGACCCCGATTCTGAGGATTTAACGACGTCCGAATGGGACAAAGTCAAGGCTACGACGCTGGCTGATTTCGGTTCTGAGGTCGAGATCATCTTTGTCCCGGACAAGGGATTCGAGGACTGTGAACCTCGTATCGACCATGGCTATCTGACCGCACTTCCCGATCGCGACGATTCCTGGGATATGGTCGGGATCGTCCACATCCCTACACCCTGGGGCGAGAAAGATCAGTGTCCTCCCGAATGGCACAGTCTCTACTCGCTCTGCAAAAACCCCGAGATCGCCGAGATCATCATCGGCCCTCGGGTTTGCGATAAAGCGCCGGACGGCTGGCAATGCTCGCGAGCGACCGGACACACTGGCCCATGCGCGGCACATCCTGTTTCGTGAAAGGAACCTTGGTCCATGGGTGAATTCGCGCTGATACCACCGTCAGAAGAAGAAGCGATGGCTTACTTCGCCGCTGAGATCCTCAAGTAGGATCAGGAAATAGCCCGGCTTACTGGGGAGCGCGATGGTCTGTTCCTCGAGCGCGAGACGCTCAAAAGCGATCTGATTCACCTGAACGCCAAAAACGAACGCGGTTGGCGGCTCGTTGATCGTATGCTTGAGATCATCGGCGATCATGCGGACGCGGAAGGAAGATCGCTCGGCAAACCGGCATGAGATTCGCACGTCTGAGAGAGGGAAACGGGTTTCCGCCCGCGCTCTTCTCTCACACGAATCGAGCGTCGAATGCTCTCCCTCTTCGCGCAGGCCATGGTGTCCGGGACGATCGTTTACTACGCGATCGCCATCATCTTGATCGCGGCCGTCATCGGCGTTGTCTTCGTGATTACCCGCCAGATGGGGGTCACGATTCCGCCGTTCATCATCACGATCCTCTGGATTGTCCTGGCCGCCGTGATCGGAATCCTCGCGATCAAGTTCCTCGCCGGCCTCGCGTGACTCCCCGCGCAAGCTCAGGTTAGAATGACCGTCTACGGTCGTTCAACGCCTGTCTTTGCACGTCGGAGTCACCTGGAATGTCTCTTCACGGCCAGCTCGGCAAGCTCCCCGCCCGCCACGATCCTAGGTCCCTCCAGTTCGCGAAATACGTCCCGCCGTCGCAGTCCAATCTCCCCAAGGAGATCCACTGGGCGCAGAACGTCCCGCTCCCGTGGTCGGCGAAGGGGAACCATATCTGGTCGGACTGCGTGACGACCGCGTTCGCGATCATCATCCAGGTCGTCACGAAGAACAACGGACACTACAACAACCCTCCCGACGACGTCGTCATCCAAGACTGGCGCGAGATCACCGGCTACCCGGCAAACGGACCACCTCCCGGGCCGGGCACGAACATGCTCGATGCGCTGCATTACTGGCAGACGATCGGGATCGGCGTGAACCGGCACAAGATCACCGGCTGCTCGACGCTGAACGTCTTCACGCGGGACGACGACCAGATCCGCCGCGCCCTGGCCACGCTCGGGCCCTTTCCGATGGGCTTCAACTGCCCGAAGTCGGCCTTCGACCAATTCGATAACGACGAACCCTGGACGGTCGTGGATGGCTCGCCGAGCGTCGGCGGCCACTGTGTCCCGCTCCTCGGCTATGACGACAACTGGGTCTGGACGGTGACGTGGGGCAAGCCGAAGAAGATGAGCTACGACTTCATCGCGACGTTCTGGGATGAGGCTTACCCGATCACGTCGAACGAGTGGAAGCCGCTCGGTGCGTTCGATGCGGTGAGCTATGCCGCGGATCTGCCGGGCATCAGGGCGTGAAGATGATCTTGAGGACCGGGAATCCCTGGAATGTGTCCGGAATCCGATCGAGCGTGCGACGACCTCCGCGCACCTCGATCGTTTCTTTGCCGTCATGGATCACGCGGCCGATGAAGGCGATGCGTCCTCGCCCCATGCTTCGGATATGCTCGCGACCGAAAGCCGTGAAGGCGGCGATCACGGCCTCACTCGAAGCAATCGGTCTGACGCAGGCGACGGATTGAGCGTAGGTCATCGGAATCCTTCTTCAGACTTCATCGAGCGCCGCGAGTAGACCACCGCGGCGCAGGTGAGCGACTTTCGAGATGCGAGCCGCTACCTCGCCGACCTTGGCTGTTGCCGTCCAAAGCAGCAGTTCCGCAGTCGCGCGCTCGATATCTTCGATTGTATCCACCGCGACCCAGCCTTTCGATTGCCGAACGCCGAATTCGTCGGTCGTGTAAATCATCTCCCCCGGCATTCTGCGTAAAACGGCCTGGAAGGAACGGACGGCGTTCGAGGCTGAGATTCGCATGCCTCCGTTGGGACTCAGTTCGCTTTTGAGATCGGGGACATTGACTCGGATCTCGGGAGAATTAGTCATGGCGTTTATCCTGGTGAAACGAATCCGGGTTCAGGCGTTCGCACGACTCGCCCTCCAGGCAGCCTGTCGCCGGTCGAACGCCTTGAGCGTCTCACCTCCGGCCAGCGTGTAATACGTGTCGCCGTCGAAACAGGGACGTGACTCGTCCTCGATCCGCCACAAATTGCCCAATTTCCGTTGGTAAGACTTCCCGGGATGCTCGCCGAATTTCCCGGCCATCTTTTCGTAAACATCGCCCAGAGCGGTGAATACGGCGTTTTGCGAGTAGCCGTTCCGGTACATCGTCCAGAGATTGCCGGCATGCCCGCGGAGACTGTGCTGGTCCCCGAGGCCGTCCGCGAGCATCGAAGCCGCCTGGCTGACGGCTTCGCGCCGGCCCTGGTTCGTCGTTCGGAAGTCGTTGATTGTGAAAAGCAGGCTCCGGAGGGCGTCTTCGTCGAGTCCGGCCGGATTTGCTGGCTTGTCGGGAGCGAAAATTTCGCGCCCAAATTTACCCATCCTCCGTTTTTCCTTTTTTTTCTGCGCGCGCTTCGGTCGGGCGGTCTGGTTTTTGGGCTTTCGCGAACGTCGAGGCTGAGACCGAGGCCGAGGTTTAACCGGCTGCGCGCTGGATTCCGGATTCGAAGCGCCTTCTGGTTTGTCAAAAGAGCTCTCCGAGGCGCTATTGCAGACTGTTATCTCCGGGCAATTTACGGGGCGCAGGCGCCGCTTCGGTTTCGCGCCGGGATCGGGCACGATTTCCGGCCGTTTCTTGTTGCGCAGCCAGAGCAAAACGTAGAAGCGACCGATCCTGAGCGTGGGGTCAATCACGGTCTCGATATAGCCCAGGCGGTTGAGCTTCCCAAGCGTCTGCTGGATCGTCCGGCGCGAACGGTCCACGAAAACCCCGAGCCTCTTGACCGAGATCCGAACTTCGTAAGTGTGCCATGAATTCAGCGCAAGTACTTTCAGGACGGCACGATCCGTCGCGTTGAGCCGCTTGTCGCGTCCGACGGTGTAGGTGAGGCTCGAAAAAACCGCAAAGATTTGCGGGTTCTTGGGTTGACGTGATTTGCGCGGTGTGCGATTAATACTCACAGACGTTCGTCCTTCCTCGGGTGATCGTCACAGACATTGCTCCTCACGGGGGTGTGGTGCGTGTCGCTGAAATCGGGCGTGGTTGCCCACCGAAATTCTGAAAAGCTCAAGGTTCGTGCCTTGGGCTTTTCTCTTTGCTCGATCAAATCTACTCGGTTCCCGTCACTTCGCAAGTCCGTTCTTCACGGAATCTCCTCCCGCGCCGCGCACGGAAAGACCCCAGTGTTACCCGGGGCCTTCCCGCTTCCCAATCGCAACCTCCAAAGGACGTGTTGATCCTAGCTCCTGCTCGGGGGGCCGTCAACCTTGGACTCGTCGACGCGCTCGAGCAGCCCGGCCAGGTCGACCAGCCGGTTCGGATTCGAAGCCATGAAGTCGTTCATGTTCTCGAAGTACCAGGCGAGACATTTTGCCTGGTGTCCCATGTAGGCCACGCCGGTCTGGGCCCCGTTGAAGAAGATCGTCACCAAACCTGGATGGACGTATGCCCGGGCGATCTGATCGGTGTTGATGTACTCTCCGCCGATGTGGATGATCACTGGGGGTTCTCCGTAAGTTTGTTTGATTTCTCCCTTTGTGCGATCATTTCGGCAATTACGAGTGACTGTTTCCAGTCGTCGACGACGTTCCAGACGACTCGGGCCGACCTGATTCCGCTGTTGTTCCAGTTGGGAAGAACCTTGTCGAACAGCCACCGGAGGGCCTTCGCGGTGTCTCCGTAATAACTAAGGCATGTCCCATTCACTAGCGAGATTGTCACGTCGCCATCCGGGCCATAGTCGCTGTCGTCGTTGTATTCAACTCTGACGAGAAGCTCGAGACTGATCAGTTCTCCACCGAGTTTGAGCAGGATCATTTCGGTTCCTCCACCATGCGGATCACGGATCGAGCGTAAATTCCGACGGCCCGGAGCGTCGACCCGCTCAGGCCCTCGTGGGGATTGAGAGCTGTGTCGGCGATCGCGGTGAGAGCCTCCTTGTAGCGGTTCAGGATTTCCACGACCTCGGCGAACGTGCCTCCAGCGTGGCCGGAGTCCTCTGGTTCGGCCGGCGTGGCTTCTGGGACGGGCGGGGGTTCGACCTGCGGGAATGCGGGCGCGACCGGTGCGCTTGCCGCAGCGACCATGGCCTTGATCTCGTCCGGGGTCTGCGCGAAGCGTTTGGGATCTCGAGGAACGAACGCCGGGGCGTTGTTGAGCAGGTTTGCGAGCCGCGGATCGAGCGAGTTGGGAATCACGACCAGCGCGGGTGCCTCGGGTGCGGCCGGAGCGGGAGCCGGTGCGACCGCGGGCCCGGAATCGGCGACGGCGGGGCGGACTTCCTGGACGCGCTCGCGCAGGAAGGACCAGATCCCCGCCGCCTCGGGTCCGGTGAACGTCTCCTGGATGATGTCGTTTCCCACGGCGAAACTGACGGTCACTTCATCGGCTGCGGGATCCCGGACCGCGGCGGCGATCCGGGTGACGTCGAGGATCGTGTTGTTGAAGAGGACGAGCACTGAGGATCCTTTCAGGTTGGGGAATCGGGATCGTCGAGATTAGCCAGGAGCGGGTGATCTTCGGGTTTGCTCGCCGTTCGGACCGGCAGCGCGTGAGGTCGGTCGATCCGGCGCTGAGCCATCGCGAGATAATCGGCGCTGAGGTCGACGCCAATGTAGCGGCGGCCGAGCGCGAGGGCGACCACGCCGGTCGTCCCCGCGCCGTTGAAATGGTCGAGGACCGTGCAGGGGACCGGTTCGCCGGTGCCGCAGGAGCAGGAGGGTTGCCAGCCGAGGGTTTTCTTTGATGGGAACGGGTTGTCGTGGGGATGGCCTTGTTTACGTCTGGCCCGCATGTTCGCCAGCATTCGGCGTTGCGAAAACTGGGGGTCTTGCGAGGCGTTCTTTCCCTCATAATCGAAGGTCTGAACGGAATCCTTTTCCGTAACCCGTTCCCACGGTGAGCCGCACTCAGGGCAGCAGCCCTTCTCGGATGTTCCGGCTTGAATACAGGGCTTGACGAGATCGGAAGGCATCACGGCGAAATGCGAGCCCTTGAACGGTTTCGTGGTGATAGTCCAGACGGAGCGCCGGTTGCGACGACCGGGCGCCGTGTATCCGGCCACACCGATCGGTCTGCCTTTCACGCCGTTCGCTTGTTTGTGGGCGAGCATTGATTGGTCGTAGTCCCGCTCCGTCCAGTGCTCACGCGGCGCATCCGTGATCGCATCTTCGGTCACCGCTTCGGCGTCATAGAAGTAATCCGCCGACTTGGATAACAGGAACAAATATTCATGCGCTTTCGTCGGGCGATCCGTCACGCTCTCTGGCATCGGATTCGGCTTGTGCCAAATCACGTCCGACCGCAGGTAGAATCCCAGTTCGTCCCGCAGAGCAAATGCGAGCATCCACGGGATGCCGATCAAGTCTTTCGGCTTGAGTTGCGGGTTCGCGCGCTTTAGGTCCTGTTGGCGCGAACGCCGCTTGTCGCCGTTCATTGCGGTCTTCCACTCTTCCCCGTTGACCGCGTGGTTTGAGTAGCCACCGCCAAAGAAACTGTCGCCGATGTTCAACCAAAGCGTGGCGTCATCACGCATCACGCGGTGGACTTCGGCGAATACTTGGAGCATCGCTTGGACATAGGCTCGCGGGGTGGGCTCAAGTCCAAGCTGCCCCGTAACGCCGTAGTCTCTCAAAGCGAAATAGGGGGGGCTCGTCACCACGCAATGCACGCTTCGATCGGCGATCGGAAGCCTGCGCGAGTCCCCGCGAATCAGTTGGTAGGTCACTGGGCTTTCTCGGAGGTTGGGGATTCCGGCCGGAACTCGCCGCCATTGGCGATGATGTTTTCCATGATCGCGCGGAGGCGAAGCCGATCGTCGTGGAACTGGCCTCCATATCGAACCGCTTTGGTTCGTTCCGCTTCTGAAAGCGCGCGTGCGAAGTATCGGACCTCCATGAATGCCGTCTCGATAAGTTCTCGCTGGCCTTGTCCAAAAACCTGATCGAGTTGTTCGTAAATGGTTGCTTGAATTCCAAAAACTTCGCCCGGTGCCTCGTCTGGGTCCTCCTCAAGCAATTCGCAGATCGGGACCGAGTCGTAAAGTCTCGCCTTACTCAAGATCAATCCGCCTAATGCGCAGACATCGCAATACGTCTTAACTTCATCCACAATTTGCTGAAGATCGGCCGACCAATCTTTCGGTTCATAAAAACCGGAGACGTATCCTTCCGGGCTAACCCGAAGCGGCACGTCCTCCCGATCGAGCTGGGCGAGCACGTCCCGGGCGATGGCGACCCGCATGTCTTCATGTTCGACGATGGGCATGGTTTCTCCGTGGCTGAAGGTTAGGGATAGGATCGGGTGTCTTGCACGGCGTGACGTAAATCGCGACACGTCACGTAAATCGCGACGGACGCTCCCGGTGCGCTGGCCCAGAACTTGATCCGCGCATGGTCGCGGAGATCGAGAGCGAAGGGATCGCATTGAATTTTGACGCGGCCCGGGCAAAGCTGGTCCGCGACGATTTCCGCCTTGTTCACGATGATCACGAAATACGGCGTATCGTCGCGGTTGATCGCGACCTTCAGAGGCCGATCGGTCGGGTTGGAGAAGTCAATCGTGAGCACCGGTGGCCAGTCCTCCGGATTGAACGGGTTCGCCGGCTCGATTCCGACCGGCTTCTCAACGCGGGTGAGGAACTTCATCGGTTGTAGGCCTTTTGGGTCTGAGCCGTGATTAGGCTCATTTGTAAAACGTAAGGTAAATCGCCACGGATGCTCCCGGGTGACTCGCGCGGAATTTGACCTTGGCGTGATCATCGAAATCGTCATGGAAGCGTTCGCAGTACACGCTAAAGTACGACGGAGCCAATTTACCCTTGCTTCTGCATGCTTTCTGTAAAGTGAATTCCATATCCAGTTTTCCATCACTGAGAATCGATATCGTCACAAACCGATCCGTCGCGTTCATGAATTCGATCCTCGCCCCGGGCGGCCACTCCTCGGGTGAAAACGGGTTCTCCCATTCGACTCCGATCGGTTTCTCAACGCGGATCAAGACCGGGTTTTTCATCGGTTGTAGGCCTTCCAGGTCAGTTGCGGCATCGTGCTCTCGGGATCAATATCGACCTGGCCAACGCAGCCGAGCTCCGGCATGTTCGCCCCGAAGAATGAGCCCTTGGCCTCGAGCCGCGTGCGCCCGATCCCGGGGCGGAATCCGTCAGCGCTCGCGGTCCATTCGTTCGCCTGGCCTTTGTGTTTGATGTTGCGGCTCAGTGTGAGGGTGAAGCCGGGCTTCACGAGTTCTCCTCCCGGTGTTCGCACCAGTCGCAGTACGGGGCCATGACGAGACAGTTCTTAAAGAACCTATCGTTCGGGATGTGCTCGATCGTCCGGTTGCAGCGACCGCACGCGACGGCATTCTGTCCGACCGCGCCGTGTTCGATCCGGGCGATCGTGATGTCCTCGAGTTCGCTGGGCGTCAGTTGACGCTCTTGGGATTTCGCGTCCACGGTTGTCCTTTCATGGTGGCCAGGAGTTCGATGGTCTCACTCCCGCGGGAAGTTGGCCAGTTCCTCGGCGATCCGTTGACAGAGGATCGCCAGGTCGAGCAGCGAATTCGCGGCAACCTCGCTCGGGGACCCATCCTTCTGGTCAACGAGATGCTGGATGATGTTCATTTTCGCGTTGCTGGAGAGACGCTCCAGGAAAAGAACAGCGGTTTCGCAACGATCGATTGGCGAGTAGCCATTGATCACACGCCGGTTCTCGAGGATCTCGGTCATCCGGCGCGTGAATAGGGGTGTCTTGGGGGTTGGCGCGACGGCGTGATCCGGGAGCGCCTCGACCGCAGAAATGAGCATGTCCACTTTGCGTTGCCAGTCCCATTTGAGCTCGTAGATACCGGCCAGAATGGATTCCCTGGAACAAAGTTTGTCTGGCGCGGGCGCCTCCGCAGGGGAGGAGAGTGATGCCGGTCCCAGGATCGCGCGGGGCGACATCTCGGGATGCTCGGCTGTGTATTCGCAGTATGCGGCGCAGGCGGCCACGTCCGCGTTGTAGACACCGGTCGGTTTTCCTGCGAATGCCTCCCGGATGACCTGAAACACATCAGCATCAGGAAACGACCTGAGAACCAATTTTGCATCGGTCGTCTCCGTCGCGGGAACTAGCATGAACCGCTTCCTCCACCAGAACCGGTCGATACCTCGCTCTGTCGTCTCGTCATGTCCCATCGTCGTTCCTTTCGGGTCAGAGGCCGAGTTCGGCCTTGAGGTCGTAGAACTGCTTCATCTTGGCGGCTGTCTCCCGCTCTTTCAGCATGGCCTCGTACCGAGCGTCGTCGATGAGGCCGGCGTCGAGCAAGTCGCGCGGCTCGGTGATCGGGTTGAGCTTCATGTAAAGCTCGCCTCCTTCGCCCGACACTGTATCGATCGGCGTGCTAGCAGTGGTCAGCGTGGCAAAGGAATTGTCGGCGAACAGAATCGTGATCGCGATGCGATCGTTCGGACTTCCGACGTGCACGCTCTTGACGACCCTCCCCGGGATCTCGTCGAAGGTTGCCACGGAGCGGAGTTGCATGTCGCCACGGAACGGCCCTGTCACCTCGAGCCTTTGCGGTGGCACGGGACCGTAGGGCGAAGGCGTGGCCACGCCATTGAACATATCGAGCGCCACGTTCGAGTCACGATAGATCAGCCTGTTGTCCTCGCCGGTGGCCTTGTGGAGTTCGGCCAGGGCGACGGCCAGGGCGTCGAGCTTCGCGCCGACGTCCGCACTGATGGCGTGGATGTTCGGGAGAACCGAGGTTGCGCGGGGCGCCGGCGGCGGGACGCGGACCTGCCAGTTCATGAGCGACGATTCGATCGAATCTCCGATTGGACCACGGGCACCGCACGTCGTGCAGGATCGTGTGAAACGGCCCTTCTCGGATTCGTAGCCGTGGGTGCGCCCTCCGCAGAACGGGCATCGACGGAGTTCGCCGGTCGGGGCCGGCGCGACTCGTCGCCAGAACGCCGCGGCGATCGCGCCGTCGTCATGGGTCGCGAGCGGAGTTCCGTCGGCGTTCAAGAGCTCGGGATTGATGATCGCGAGATTGTAGGATTCGCCGGTTTTCTCACAGTGTTTTTTGATCGCGACGCGAAGCTCGTCGACGAGTCGCTCGACCTTGCGGTTATACATCAAGGTTCCGTCTTGCTCGCTGATCATGGTCTGTCCTTTCGCTGGGAAGGAAAGATCATTCTTCTTCGATGAGAATCCCGGTCGTCATGAACCGCTTCTTGCCGGTGGCCTGGTCGGTGAATTGAGTCAATGTCCTGGAGTTATAGTAGGGATCCCAAGCGGCATGCTCCCAGGTTCGGACGTCGGTCGGCGTGAGCGCCTGCGTGATCCGGTAACGCTGGGTATGGGATGGGTTGTGGCTGGGCAAGAGGATCGGACGGAAAAACTGGATGCAAATCGCGATAATGCCCAGGATGATGAGCGAGAGCATGCCCAGAGACGTGATATCCATGCGATCGCGTTCGTCTTTCATGATCTCACTCGGGGTAATAGCGGCCATCGTTTGCGGCAATCACGGTTCGCCGTATTCTATTCAACGATTGCGGCAATCGCAAGTGCGGGGGGTTCAGGAATTGGGGCGACTCCACTCGCGCAGCGAATTGACAATCTCCTCGACGCTGAGCGGGTCTTCTTGTGCGGCAATCACGTTGAGTTCGCGGATCCATCCGAGTTTGCTCGGAAACACCTGTTCGATGATTCGATGGGCTATCCCGACGGCTTCGTCTCTGGTCACGGCTTCGACCAGGAAGCCGATATTCCGCAGTTCGACGGGGAGCGTGTTTCGTTTTGCGGCGAGGGCGGAGACGGCGAATTTCATTCGAGGTTGCTCCGTGGAAGCAAGTCCGTGGAATCAGGGACGCAACGCGAGCAGTTTGTTGACGCATTCCGCATCGAGCGACACGGAACCCGAGTGCATCGCGGCGATGTGGTGGGTCCAGCCGTCCTTGACGGGACACATTGACTCCACGAGTACGCGACCCGCGGCGACGGCCTGGTCACTGGAGATGGCGTCAATGTGGAACACGTAATGACTTGCCTTGCGTGATTTTTTGGGCTCGGGCAAAGCCAGGACGGAGACCACCCATCTCGGGTTCATGCCGAGCCATGCAGCCAGTTCATAGATGCCATGAACCGTGAAATCGAACCGGTCTGTGGAGCGGGGATCGTCTTTCGCGCCGGGACGCAGGACCAGGGCGGTCGCGAATCCGAGCTTCTTCGCCGCGCGAAGGTCGTAACGATGGGCGGCGACGTGAAGGATCTCACGCGGCTTGAACTGGAGCTGGTTCACCGCACGCTCATAGACCTTCGGATCGGGTTTGTAGGCCATCGCTGACTCCGTGGCGACGATCATGGTCCACGGCAACTCGAACCGTTCACGCATCGCTTCGCCGACGATCAGGCCGGCGTTCGAGAGCGGGGCGATCACGAAGTTCTTCTTCAGGTGCATCAGGCCGGGCATCACATCCGGGTAAAGCGAGAGCGACGGCCAGTCCGCATTGATATCAGCGAAGATCGTCTCGATGGGCCGGTACGGTGCGATGCCCTTGTTGATGGCGGCTATCGCGTTGGCGTAGGGCTTCGCCCAGGCTGCGGAGCCGAGGTCGAGAATGGTACCGAAGACGTCGAAGGTGATCGCGCGGATCGGCGACGTTGGTTTCTCGGAGGGAACGGTCATTGAAGTAGCTCCGGGTTTCAGTGCGTCGAGCGGAACGCGAAGTACCCGACCAGGACCGTCACGGCCCAGAGCGATGTGATCAGCAGGCAGCCGGGAAGCGGGAACCGGTCGTCACGCGGAGTGCCGGGAGGTCCGTTGTAGGGCATCGCAGGGGGTCCGGAAGGAAGGGGATCGGGGAATCGGGACGGTGAATCCTAGCATTGGGGGTCGTTTGCGTCAATCGAGGAGTTGGTGATTTTGTGGGGCGCGGGCATGGCTTGGAAGAGAGATCAGTCGTCGGAGAGGGAGGCGAACAAGGGATGTTGAGGGCGGGCGTGAGAGATCCGCCGCCGCGCGATTTCCACGTATTCGGGGTTTTGCTCGATGCCGATGAAGCGAAACGACTCGACAACGGCAGCCTTGCCGGTCGTCCCAGAGCCGGCGAACGGATCGAGGATCAGGCCGCCGCGTGGGGTAATGAGCCGGCAGAGCCAGCGCATCAGGTCGGTTGGCTTGACGGTGGGGTGATGGTTCGCGGACGTTTTGTTTGTGCCTTCGGACTGAAAACTGCCGGGGTTCTCGGTGCCACTCGACCAGTTGAGTAAGCGCGGAGGCAGAGATTGACAGCCTTCGTTGCGATCCTCGCGGCTGGCTTTAGCGCAGTAAAAGAATCGGGCGGCGGAGCCGGTATCGCCCCTTCTGGCGCCTGGCTTCATGGTGAAACTAGTACCGCCTCGATCCGCGTAAATTCGTTCGCTACTCGGTTCGTTATCGCGGTTCGTGGCACTGCGAGCGTTTGTCTCGGTAGTCGATTCGGGAAACGCGGCGAGTACCTCGTCAGAGCCGTCGTGGCAAACGTTGGCGGGCCAGCGGCCTTGTGGGTGGGCAGCCTGTTCGTTCGGCATCCCGTTATGGTGAATGGTCTCGTGACTGCCGTATGCTCCGCCCCGTAAATCGTGGCACGGACCGCTCCGTTGCCACGCGCCCTCTACTCGGCACACGTCAATATTCATCGCTCCGGTCCGATGCGACAGCACATTCTCCGCCACGGTGCCGATCAGCGGTTTCCGCGCGAGAGCGATCGGCTCGTGAGCGGGTTTGAGAGCGGTGCCCCAGCCCTGCCATTGCTGGGCGGCTTCGGTGATTGGCTCAGGCGACAACACCGAATCGCCGAATTCCTTGGTCCATTCGTCGGTCGCATAAACTTCGTGTCCTACTTTGGACCGGACACCTCGAATTCGCTCCCGTGTCTTGCCAGCCTCTTTGTCGATCGCCTTGCTCACGCCGTGGGATTTCGGGAATCCCCCGCCATAGATCCACATGATCTGGTCACGAATCTCAAACCCCGCGTCTTCGATCGCGCACGCCATCCGGTGATAAGTCCGGCTCCCGCCGAATGAGAGCAGGTGGCCACCGGGCTTCAGGACGCGCAGGCACTCGCGCCACATCGAAACATCGTAGGCAATACCGGTCGCGTCCCAGGACTTGCCCATGAAGCCGAGTTCGTAGGGCGGGTCGGTTACGATTGCGTCGATCGAGGAATCGGGAATTTCGCGGAGGAGATCCCGAGAGTCGCCTTGCCAGATCACCGCGCCGTCTTTCCCGGGAAGGTCGTGGGCCACGGGAGCTCCTGAACGGAAAATGGCTCGGAAGGAAGGATCTTGGCGCGACACGGAACGGATTGTACTCGGCGGGTACGTTTGCGGCAATCAAGAACTGGATCGGAAAAATTCGGGAATGCGCGCCGAGCGCCTTCGGCGCGGGAAGGGGAGATCCGTGTTTCGGGGCAGGAAGCGGGATCGAAAAGGCCCGGAATCGGGAAGAGCAGGGGACGGGAAAATGCGGAGAATTGGATGGAAATGCCGGGGAATTGGCGGGGATTCGTGGGAAGAGCAGGGAGGGGAATGGGGCGAGAAGCGGAATGGCTCGGAAGGGGGCTGGCAGGACGCTGGGAGAGCTTCGGAGAGAGGGGACGGCTTGGAGAGGGGAGGGAATGAAGAACGCTGTGGGGAGGCTTGGAGACGATTGGGTGGCTGGTCATTCGAGGGGCTAGGACGGTCGCTGAGCCGCTTGGGAGATAATCGACGGATTCGCGGAGGGATCGCGCGACTGACGGCTTGGAGAGGCCAGCAGGCGATTGTGGGCGGTGGCGAGAGGGGGGCTGGGCGCTCCGTGGTGCCGTTGGTGCGCTGCTGGGAGGGGCTTTGAGGCGATCGGAAATTGGGCGAATTGCTGCGTGGGGATGATCGCGCGGAGGGGGGTACACCCCCCCCATTCGGGAAATTCGACCCCGCCCTCCCCTGCTACCCAGGTTCTCACCGGCTCGAGCCGAGCTCGAGCGCCGAACTTTCGGCGCATCGTCGGCGCACATCGGCGCAACGTTTCCGGATATCGGCCGGTCGGTCGGAGTCGAGCTCCCCCCGAGGACCGCTCACCCTCCGATGACCCGCCGAGCATGGCCTAGCGCCTGAGCTGTCAACGCAGCCCCACCGACCGACCGGCCAGGCAGCGCCCCATGGCCAGGAGAGACCGGCCAGGCAGGTAGAACGCGGGCGCACGCGCTTCACTATCTAGGGGAAGGATACCAGCCGGAAAAACTTTCGAGACGCAACCCGTTGTACCACAAGTGTTACGGAACAATCCGAGAACCACGGGAAAGAAAGTTGTGGACAACCCGCCTGTTGTGACGTATTAATAGATTGTAAGACACGTGTGACGAGTGGCACGCAGGGGACGAACGATGGAAACGACCTACTCAGTCTGGAGCAACGCGGTAGGCACGATTTACCACGGTCCGTCTGAAGACCTGGCAGACGCCGCATGGGATCGCCACGTTGCTCTGATCGACAACGATGAAGCTCTTGAGCCTGTCAAGCTCCGATACGAAGTGAACGGCCTCCTTCACCGGGTCTACGAATCAATCACCTATCGTCAACACGGTTGAGAAAGGAAACGACCATGTTTGCCACGTACTACGATAGCGCCGAAGGGATCACCATCACGCCGAAGCGAGCGGACCGCGAGTGTCGGAACCACGGTACAACGCTCGTTGAACTACTCGCGGAGAACGGTGAGGCAGAGCGTGAAGAGTATGACGCGCAATGGTTGCTCGGACTGCTGGGATACTGAACCGCGAACCCCCCGCCAAGCGCTTCCAGGGGTTCGCGACCCTGGGCGGGGCATGCGGAAAGATCAAATGTTCACGAACAAGAGGACTCGCAAATGATTCGGCCTTCAGATCGTTCGCTGGTTGGTGTCATCGTTCAGTACCGCGACATTGTTGATCCTGGAGACGCGCAAGCGCGATTCATCGTCGTTGAAGACAACGGTGACCGTCTGCTTGGATCGCTCATTTGCGACATGCATATCAAACCTCTTACGTTGCTTCGACGTGCGGATCTGGTTGAATCTCGGCTTGTCGATCCGGAGTCGTTTGCTGGTGAACGCGTTGACCATTGAACCTCCCCCACGGAGCTCGGACTATGGCACCATCGCTAGTTTGTGGTTATCAAGGTGAAACGACCTACAGAGTGAACGGGCGCGAGTACGATGTGCGATACCGCGCGCCGAACTACCTTTCCGACAAGCCCGAACGATACGCTGAAATCGTGTCTCACGTTGGCACGGTGCGACGTCGCGACCGGTTCACGGAATTTCCCCCTGCCGATGTCGTCGCGCTGTTTCCGGACTATGTCGGCGCGAGGTATAACCGCGACGAAAACACCACAGAATACGCAGGACGCGCGCCCCGCCTACTGAAATGGGCGGATGGGTGGGTCGCGTATGACGTTGAGCTCGCAAGGCCGGACGTCAAGGTTGAATACCGGATTGCCAGGTAGACCGAATCCCTGCGAGCGCGGCGAACCGGGCCCAACCCGGCGCAGGGGATGGGATAGCCTTACTTCCTTCCGACGGAGCTTGACTCATGACGATCCTGACTCGCTTGCGACAACTGCTTTCGCCAACGCCTTACTTTCAAATCGTCGACGATTACAACGGTGTTGTGTATGCCGGAAACTACAAACATTCTGCGGATCACGCGTGGCGTCGGTCCGTCCGCTCGATTGAGACGCGTGTTGTGATCTACTTGGTTTGCGGAACCCCTGCCAGAACCTACGTCTATCCCGCGCCGTTGGTCGACGCGTCTTGAACCCGTTCGGAACCTCTTGACCGGAGCTTGACTCATGACTTGCAAAATTTGCGGTGCGGAACAAGCCGAGTACCGCGAACGATCAGGTATGCGGCTCTGCGCGACTTGCCATCGCACGACCCCCCGCAAGGCGTCTAGAGAAGCTTTTGAGGCGATTTACTGGGCGGGCCGTGAAGACGTCCCATACGGGACTCGGCGCGAGTTCTGGGAAGACTACAGAGCGTCGACGTGCGGATCCGTGGCCGAGTACGTGACACAGACGACCTCCGAAGCGTGAACCCCCCGACCGCGCGTGGAGAGACCCCGATTCTAATCGGGCGCGCGGGATGACCTCTTCCTTGAACCCTTGAATGGAGCTCACCCCATGGCAACGTTTTGCGTTGGCGACATCGTCACCTTACACCCAGAGGGTAAACCCGACCGACAGTATACATACCGGATTGTCGGACATGACAAGCAAGGCGCACCCATTGCCGAAGTCTGGGCTATCGGACGGTACGGAATGCGTAACCCCTTGCCTTACCCTCGCGAGGGAGTCGTGTTGGTCGATCACGTGAGAGGAGGACCGTCGGTCGTCAAGCCATGGTAGGTCGACTGACCTCCCCCCGGCCAGTGCATGCACCCATGTTGACGTGTGCACCCATGCACCCACTCCCATCGGTGGATGGTGATGCATCCACGAAAACTCATGTGTCGATTTTCGAGAAAAAACGCGTTTTTCCCTAATGTCGCCCCAACAAAAAGCATGCTTTTTTTCGGCGGCTATGTAGGCCCAACAAAAAGCATGCTTTTCTTCCCAGGAGAATCCCAGTGTCCCGAACCAACGTCTCACCCGTCCGCATCGAGCGAACCGAGTCCCGTCGGCGAATCGCCCTGGCAACCCTGGCACTCGAGAGCGCAACCGGCCTGCACGCGCTACCCCATCCGATTGCCGCTCGCGCCGAGCGGGGGGAAACGCTTTACGATTATTGCGACTATATGTTGAGTCGCCCGAACGATTCCGGCCGCCTGGTCGCGACCCGCATCATCGAGCGGGTGACGAAGGGAGGAGACAATGCGACGCGGTGACCTGATCGACCGAGGAGGTATCTTGTTCGTGTTCGTCGGCTCGAACGGCCCGGAAGTCTGGGTGTCGCACCTGGAACACTTCGCGCTCACCTGTCGCGAGTTTGACCGTCTTCACCCTCGGTTCCATCGTCACCCGCTTCGGTGGGCGGCGGTTCAACTTGAAAGGTTGTATCAACGGTTTGCGGTCCGCCCAGTTGTTGGACAAGCTCGGCCGTTACCCCCGCAATACCGTGCACCCTCACGATCGTAATAGGCGCTTGGAGCGCGTTCCCGTTCGCGTCCGCCACTCTGACCGGGACCTTGCCTTCGGTTCTGTCCGTGATTTCCTTCAGAAAGGCAACATGACCTTTCAGCGCTTTCGTAATCGCGATGCCAGCCAGGACTTTCTGTACGGTCATTCCGGCCGGAAGTTCTTTCTCGATGAACTGGCCTTTCTCGAGGGTAACGTATTTGTTCCCTCGCAACATTCGCCTATACGTATCGGCGAATGACTTACTCCCCTTCGGCCGTCCCTTGGGGTTCCCTGATGACCCCTTTGCGTAGCGAGTGGAGTAATCTTTCTCTCGCGTTTCCTCGGGCATCATCGGCGAATTCCAGAAAGATTCCAGTTGGTACAGGCTGCGTTCATGCTACGCAAGTCGTTCCAACCAAGCAACATCCACCGCGCGATTTTCCGAATCCGCGCCCGTGACACAAAATTCGTGTTGACCAGCCCGTCACACACGTTATACTTCCAGCGTATCAAGCTTCGATCGGTTTTCCTTCCTTCCAGGAGTCTCGAGAATGCACACTCCAACCCGCATCGTCGGACGCCAGCCCATCGCCCTGAGCAACGATTCCCTCCGTCGTCTGGTCCCGTCCGTCTTCGCCGCAACCCCCTGGCACTCGATGAGCGATCGCTACAAGTTCGTTCCGACAATCGAAGTTGTCGACGTGTTGCGCGACCGCGGATTCGTCCCCACGTTCGCCGTTCAATCCCGCTCGCGCATCGAAGGGAAAGGCGATTTCACGAAACACTTGCTCCGGTTCCGCCAAGAGAACTTGCTCGCGCCGACGGCCGTTGGTGACGAGTTCCCGGAATTGGTGCTCGTTAACTCCCATGATGGGACGTCGTCTTACAACTTCATGAGCGGCATCTTTCGGCTCGTTTGCGGAAACGGGCTGGTTGTCCAATCCAGTGATCTCGGTTCCGTCAAGGTGCATCACAAAGGCGGTTCCGATTTCCACGATCAGGTTATCGACGCGACTTTTGAGGTAATGGACTCCGCGCCCCGGACTCTCGAGTCCATCAAAACGTGGAAACAACTCGCGCTTCCCGCGCCCGTTCAGCGCGCATTCGCGACGGCCGTCAAGGAGCTTGTCCCCGATAAACCCGTGACCGAAGCTCAGATTCTTTCCCCCCGCCGTCGGGAAGATCAGGCCGGAAACCTTTGGACCACAACCAATGTGATCCAAGAAAACCTGATCTGCGGAGGGATCCGGAGTCGATCCGAGACGGGCCGGAAGACGCGCACCCGCGAGATCAAAGGGGTTTCCGAAAACGTCCGTCTCAACCAAGCGATCTGGAAATTGACAGAGGAAATGGCGCGGTTGATGGGAGCTTGACCGGCAAACGCAGGGGGGGGGATTGAGACGTTCAATCCCCCTTTCCCCTCGGTTCTCTTCCTTCCTTCGGAGCTCGTTCGATGTTTCAAGTCCACGGTCCGTTTCAACTGGCCTTGCCGGCGCCTGCCCCACGTTTCGCGCTGTTCCCACGATTCGCCGCACCGCTCTTGCGGTCGATTCCAACCGAAGTCGCTACGTTCGGGATTGACCGGGCCGGACAAGCTCCGTACATCGCTTGGCGGGATGGTGCCGGCACGATTCAACGGCGCGCCTTGCCTACCTGGCAAGTCGACTCACCTGGCCGATGGGCTGCGTTGGTACCGGTCGGGAAACTAGGTGAGCTCTCGCGGACCGTGAAAGACGGCGAACCGGTTTATCTCGAGTTCTCGCCCGGACTGGTCACGGCGAAATACTGGAGTTCTCGCGGGGGGATTCGATCGACCTGGCGGCTTGCGGCGTGCTATCCGTCTTACACTCAACCGCTCGATTGTCCGGCCGTACCGGAGGACGCGTGGCGCGTTGACTCGGCCGAGCTCTTGAACGCGTTGGCTGAGTGCGCCGACTATACCGAAGCACGCAGCACGCGAGGTATCGACGGAGTGCGGATCGAGCTTACGGACGAGACGATTCGGTTGGTTGGAAGTGACGGCCGAAGGATGTTGATAGCAGAACTTCCCGTCGTCTGGGCAATCGGAACCCCTACCGCGCCGCTCTCGGCCACGTTGCCAGGAGATACCCTCCGCGCGCTGAAATCGTTTCTCAAGTCCGCGAGTGGGGATGTGCTGCTCGGCTCAACGGTCCGCGGCGAAAAGACGGTCCTTTCGCCGCGGACCGTTGAGCCGAGCAG
>Ga0207695_10000342_pt1 | contig 108393 bp, 119 predicted proteins | sample KBSC54metaG_FD_184354 | JGI IMG/M metagenome (GOLD analysis project Ga0207695, IMG submission 184354) | Corn rhizosphere microbial communities from Kellogg Biological Station, Michigan, USA - KBS C5-4 metaG (SPAdes) (version 2) | ecosystem: Host-associated > Plants > Roots > Rhizosphere >... | reverse complement strand
TGACGGAGCGTGGAGCGACGGCCGGGCTAGCCCCCCAGCCACATCGTCAGCACCACCGCTGTCATGTTGTTCAGCGCATGCAGCATGATGGTGAGCCAGAGCGAGTTGGCGCGGTGGCGCATGTAGCCGAACCACAGGCCGATCGAGAAGACCTCGGCGAGGAAGTAGAAATCGTATTGCAGGTGCACCGATGTCCACACCAGCGACGACAAGATGATCGCGCCGGGCACGCGCAGGAAGCTTGCCGACCAGCCTCGGAACAGGAAGCCGCGCGCGAGCACCTCTTCCGACATCGGCGCCGCCACGCTGAAGGCGAACAACAACAGCAGCGCCGCGCCCTTGTCGCGGCCGGATTTGAGGAGATCAGCCATGAAGCCCGGCGTCGCCTCGCGGCCGAGGGATCGCGACACCACTTCCCAGGCCAACACGGTCAGGATGAGACCGGCTGCGCCGAGCAGGAGTTGCCTCCAACTCGGCCAGCGCAGCGCGAGATAGTCGGCGAAGGATGCCTTCTTGATGCGGATGGCGAGCCACACGGCTGCGAGCGTCGCAGGCAGACCCATAATCACCGACAATGCCAGCGCTTGCGGCTCGCGGCCGACCGACTGGATTGAGGCCATGTCGAGCGGCAGCCCGCGCATCACGATCAACAGCAGGATCGCGCCGACCTGCCCGACGAACATCGCGACGAAGATGAGCAGACCCCACAGCGCCGTGCCCCAGAACTTCCAGACGCGCAGCGGCGCGGGCGTCTCAGCCAGCGGCGAATGATCGGAATTGAGGGAATTGACGTCGTCGGTGGTGATCGCGGGCTCTGTCATGACGCTTCCTGCGGCCGGAATCAGTTCCGCCGCGGCTGGATCGGGAAATCATAGGCCGCCCCGCCCGCGCCCGGCAGGGAAAAATGCCACCACTCCTTCGAATAGTTCACAAAGCCTTGCTTCGCCATCGCAGCCAGCAGCCGCTTGCGCCAGGCCCTTTGATCGGGCGAAATCGACGATGCTGCGGTATGCCCCATGGCATCCGTGCAATCATAGCCCGTGCCCATATCGACGCTGCCTTCCGGCAGCCGCGCCGCGACCGGCGCCGTGCAATCGGCATAATTCTTTGACGGATCGATCTTGGCGGAATTGTCGGCCTTCAGATCGACCAGAGTGAGATCCAGCGCCGCACCCGTCGAATGCTGCGAGCGGCTCGCGATATAGCCGAGGCGAAACAGCTCGGTCTTGGCGATGTGCGGATTGTAGCGCCGGTCGGCCGTCGTCTCGTGGCCATTCTGCGACCATCTCACCATGTCGAGCGAGGCGCGTGCCGGCCGGTAGCAATCGAACATCTTAAGCGACAGGTTCTGTGCTGCGAGGTCCTGCTGCACAGCCTTGAGCCGCAGGCCGACTTCGCGCTTCACCACGCACTCGCCGGCGCCGTAGCCGGCCAGCGGACGGCCGATGAAGTTGTTCGGCGTGGCGTAGCGGATGTCCTGGATGATGGTGGGATCGACATCGCGCAGATAGACGAAGCCGCCGGGGAGCGATTGGGCGTGGGCGGTTGAAGCGAATGCGAGAAATGAAATCAAAATTGGTCTAACGAAGCGCATTCGCATTCCCCTGTCATTCCGGGATGGCTCGAAGAGCCGAACCCGGAATCTCGAGATTCTCGGGTGCGCAAGGGCGCACCCCAGCTCGATGCTTCGCACCGCCCCGGAATGACAGCAAGACAGATCAGGGGATAACTCTCCGCCCCGGCTTTGGCCCTTGCTCCCCCCGCCATCCGCGCCTATAGCTCTCGCTTTAATGACATCAAAATCGACCTTCGTCCTCGGCCACCGGCATTTGCTGGGCATCGAGGGCCTTTCCGCGGCCGACATCACCGGCCTCCTCGACCTGTCCGAAGAATATGTCGAGCTCAACCGTCAGGTTGACAAGAAGCGCACCGTCCTGCGTGGACGGACGCAAGTGAACCTCTTCTTCGAGGCCTCGACCCGGACCCAGTCCTCGTTCGAACTCGCAGGCAAGCGCCTCGGCGCCGACGTCATGAACATGTCGGTCTCCTCCTCGTCCATCAAGAAGGGCGAGACGCTGGTCGACACCGCGATGACGCTCAACGCCATGCACCCCGACATATTGGTTGTGCGCCATCACGCCTCCGGCGCGGTGGAACTGCTGGCGCGCAAGGTTGACGGTTCCGTGATCAATGCCGGCGATGGCGCGCACGAGCATCCGACCCAGGCGCTGCTCGACGCGCTCACCATCCGCCGCAACAAGGGCCGGATCGAGGGCCTCGTGGTCGCGATCTGCGGCGACGTGCTGCATTCACGCGTCGCTCGCTCCAACATCATCCTGCTCAACGCGATGGGCGCCCGCGTCCGCGTCGTCGGCCCCTCCACGCTGCTGCCGCCCGGCATCGAGCGGATGGGCGTCGAGGTCGCGCGCGACATGCGCGAGGGCCTCAACGGCGCCGACATCGTGATGATGCTGCGGCTCCAGCGCGAGCGCATGAACGGCTCCTTCGTGCCGTCGACATCAGAATATTTCCATTATTTCGGGCTCGACCAGAAGAAGCTCGGCTACGCCAAGCCGGATGCGCTCGTGATGCATCCAGGTCCCATGAACCGCGGCGTCGAGATCGACACGGCCGTTGCCGACGGCGCGCAGTCCCTGATCCGCGAACAGGTCGAGATGGGCGTGGCCGTGCGCATGGCCGTGCTCGAAGCGCTCGCCCGCAACCTGCCGAACGCGTGATGCCCATGCTGACCGACCGCCGCCCGATCCTGCTCGCCAACGCCCGCGTCGTCGATCCCAGCAGGGATTTCGACGGCCCCGGCGACGTCCTGATTGCCGACGGCATCATCCGCGAGACCCGCCGCGGCATTGGCGCGGCCGGCGTCCCCGAGGGAACCGACGTCATCAATTGCTCCGGTAAGATCGTCGCACCCGGTCTGATCGACATACGCGCCTTCGTCGGCGAGCCCGGCTTCAGCCATCGCGAGACCTTCGCGTCGGCGAGCCAGGCGGCTGCGACCGGCGGCATCACCACCATCATCTGCCAGCCCGATACGTCGCCCGTCATCGACAATTCGGCCACCGTCGATTTCGTGATGCGTCGCGCACGCGATACCGCAATCGTCAACATCCTGCCGATGGCCGCACTCACCAAGGGGATGCGTGGCGAGGAGATGACCGAGTTCGGCCTGCTCAAGGCTGCCGGCGCCGTTGCGTTCACCGACAGCGACAAGAGCGTCACCAATTCCCAGGTAATGCGGCGCGCGCTGACCTACGCCCGCGATTTCGACGCGCTGATCGTGCATTACACCGAGGACCCTGACCTGGTCGGCGAAGGCGTGATGAACGAGGGCGAGTTCGCCTCGCGCCTCGGCCTGATGGGCATCCCTAAGGCTGCCGAAGCCGTCATCCTCGAACGCGACATGCGCCTCGTCGCGCTGACCGGCGGCCGCTATCACGCGGCATCGTTGTCCTGCATCGAATCGCTCGAAATCCTCAAGCGCGCCCGCGATGCCGGCCTTGCCGTCAGCGCTTCGGTCTCGATCAACCATCTCGCACTGAACGAGAACGACATCGGCCCCTACCGCTCATACCTGAAGCTGTCGCCGCCGCTGCGCACCGAGGACGACCGCCGCGCGCTGGTGGACGCGGTGGCCTCCGGCCTTATCGACGTCATCATGTCCGACCACAACCCGCATGACGTCGAGACGAAGCGCCTGCCCTTCGCGGAAGCGGCTCCCGGCGCGATTGGTTTGGAGACCATGCTGCCGGCGGGCCTGCGGCTGTTCCACAATGACGAGCTCGATCTCAAGACGCTGATCCGGGCGATGTCCACGCGGCCAGCCGAATTGCTCGGGCTTCCGGGCGGAACCCTGCGCAACGGTGCACCGGCCGACGTCGTCGTGATCGATCCCGATGTGCCCTGGGTGGTCGACCCCGCCGACCTCAAATCGCCCTGCAAGAACACCCCGTTCGACGAAGCCCGCTTTACAGGTCGCGCCGTCAGGACCATCGTCGGCGGACGGACCGTGTTCGAGCATGTCTGACATACGGAGATACAGACATGGGGCTTGATGCATTCCTGCCGGTGGCCTTCGTCATCGGCTATTTGCTCGGGTCGATTCCGTTCGGGCTGGTGCTGACCAAGCTCGCCGGCACGCAGGACCTGCGCTCGATCGGCTCCGGTAATATCGGCGCCACCAACGTGCTGCGCACGGGACGCAAGGGCCTCGCCGCCGCGACCCTCTTGCTCGACGCGCTCAAGGGCACCGCGGCCGTGGTGATATCCGGCTACATCGCAGGCCCCAATGCCGCGATGGTCGCCGGCCTCGGCGCCTTCCTCGGCCATCTCTTCCCGGTCTGGCTCAAATTCAAGGGCGGCAAAGGCGTTGCCGTCTATATCGGCATCCTGCTCGGCCTGTTCTGGCCGGGCGCGGTGGTGTTCTGCCTGCTGTGGCTGGCGACCGCCTTCACCACCCGCTATTCCTCGCTTTCGGCGCTGGTGGCGGCCTTCATCGCGCCGCTGTTCCTGTGGTGGTTCGGCCACCTCGCGCTCGCCTCGCTGTTCGCAGTGCTGACGCTGCTGCTGTTCTACATGCATCGCGAGAACATCAAGCGCCTGCAATCGGGAAAAGAAGGCCGCATCGGCGAGAAGGCTTAGGGCCGGGCATCTACGGATACCGAAGCCGCCCGTCTGCGTTATATGCCAAATCCTGTTCGCAACTTGCGGCCTGCTCGTAGCCGGGAGTAGCGAACGGGTTCCATGCCTGTCATCCTGACAGAGGGCATGGCGTTACGCGGTTGCTCAGAATGAGCGAGAAGATTGACGGCACGCATGATGACGCTGGCTCGCAGGGCACTGCGGCAAGCCGCCTGCTCTCGTCGACCAGCATCTGGTCCGATGCCCCCTCGCCGCCTCCTGCTCCCATCTTGCAAGCTCCAGTAACGCCCGCGCCTGTTGTGCGTGCACAGACTCGTGCCAACCGATGGCCCCCGCGAAAACTCTCGCTGGCGCTGCAGGGCGGCGGCACCTTTGCCGCCTTCACGTGGGGCGTGCTGGAACGACTGCTCGAAGAACCGTCGATCGAATTCGACACCATCAGCGGCGCCAGTGCCGGCGCGATCAATGCGCTGCTGCTCGCGGGCGGACTTGCCGAAGGCGGCCGCGAAGGAGCCCGTAATCGCCTGAACCGGTTCTGGATCCGGCTGATGCACGAGGCCTCGTTCCGCTCGCTGATGCTGGTCGGCGGCTTCTCGCCGGCGGGAAGCTCGGTCGCGTTCGGCCCGACGTTGCGCTCGGGCCAGTTCGATCCGTTCGATCTCGATCCGCTACGCCAGGCGCTGTCGCGCGACATCAATTTTGCCGCCCTGCGCGATGCGAAATGCCCAAAGCTCCTGATCGCGGCAACACGCATCCGCGACGGTCAGCAGCAGATCTTTGGCAACGATGCCATCACGGCCGACGTCGCACTGGCCTCGACCTGCCCGCCGCTGGTTCACTGCGCCGTCGAGATCGACGGCGAGGCCTATTGGGATGGCGGCTTCGGCGGCAATCCGCCGCTGCTCAAGCTCGCACAGCAATCGACAACCGCCGACCTGCTGCTGATCCAGGTCACGCCCACGCGCGACAGCTACGTGCCGATCACGCTCGCCGCAATCGACCGTCGTCTCGACCAGATTGCGGCCAATGCAGCGCTCAAGGCCGAGATCGCAGCGATCGAATGGGCGCAGTCACACGCATCACCTGCATTGTGGCTCTCGACAATCGCCGCAGAAGACTCAATCGAGGGCTTGGCGCAGCGCTCGTCCACCGATCTCGGCCGCGGCTTCATCCGCACGCTGCACCGAAGCGGCCGCGCAGCCGCTGAGCGCTGGCTCGGCGCAACTGCCGCCGGGCCCCTGCGCACCCTGCCCGCAGCAGAGCCCGTTCTAGCCTGATTTCGCCAGCGCATTCTCCAGGAACCACGCCGCTGCCAACGCACCGGGATCGTTGCCGAAGCGCGCAATCACCTGCACACCAACGGGCAGGCCACCGACCTTCATCACCGGGACGTTGACGCAAGGATTGCCCATCAGCGTCCACAGCCGGTTGTAGCGGGGCGAACCGGTCGAGGCGAGTTCCTTGGCCGGCGCGGTGCCCGGCGCCGAATAGGTCAGCAGCACGTCGACGCCCTCGAACAACTCGCCGAGTTCGCGGCGGCCGCGGCGGGCGATGCGGCGTGCGTCGTCGTATTCTTTCGTCGTCAGTCCGACCGTCTCATCAAGGCTCGCGCGCAGCATCGGCGCGATCTCGTCATGATGCGTATCGAACTCCCAGGCGAGCGCGCGATGCGCCTCGAAGTCCTGGATGATGGGGTGGATGCGCCAAGCCTCCTTGACCGCCTCGGGCAGATCGATGGTCTGCACGCTGGCACCAGCCTTCTCGGCCGCCTTGATCGCAGCCAGCAAGCCCTCTTCCGCAGCCGGCTCGACAGCCTCGGCGAACTCCTGCCTGACAATGCCGATGCGCGGCGACTTCGCCGGCGCGATGCCTGCGAATTCCGTGCGGCCGGTCATTCCCAGAAGTCCACGCGCAAGATCTTCCGCGCGCGATCCGAACAGGCCGACCGTGTCGAGCGCCCACGAATAGCACTTCACGCCGACCGTCGGCAGCATCCGGAACGACGGCTTGATGGCGGCAGCGCCGCAATACGCCGCAGGCCGGATCACCGAGCCGCCCGTCTGCGTTCCCAGTGCCAACGGGATCATGCCGGCGCCGACCGCGGCCGCCGAGCCCGATGACGAACCTCCAGGCGTATGGCCCGGGTTGTGCGGATTGAGCGTCGGTGTCGGATCGCGCGAGGCGAACGCCGTCGTCGTGGTCTTGCCGATGATGGTCGCACCCGCCCGCTTCAGCATCATCACGACAGGCGCATCGCTGCGCGGCTGCCAGCCGCGATAGATCTCCGAGCCCATTTCGGTCGGCATATTGGCGGTGTCGATGATGTCCTTGATGCCAACGGCGATGCCGCGCAGCGGACCGGAGGCCTGCGCCTTCGCCGAGAGGTCGTGACGAACGAAGGCGCGAACGTCCTTCTCCCTGGCCTCGATCGCCGCATGCGACTGGGCGATAGCGTCTTCTGGCGAAAGCCCGCCCGCTTCAATGCGGCGCTGGAGATCGGCAAGTGAAATCATGGCAATACCCTTCTTATTGGGATCGCTTTTAGCATTGCGCCGAGGCTGCGCAAGCGCACGTCCCTGTTGCCCACGCCCTCAGGTTGCTCCATGCTGCCTCCACAAGGAGACGCCGTGGACGCTTTCAATCCAAGCATGGAGCTGACCGAGGCTGATCGGATCGACCGTCTGCGGCTGATCCGCTCCGACAATGTCGGGCCGCGCACCTTCCGCTCGCTGGTCGATCATTTCGGCACGGCGCGTGCCGCGCTGGAGCGGCTGCCGGATCTGGCGCGCCGCGGTGGCGCGTCGCGATCCGGACGCATCTGCAGCGTGGACGAGGCGAAGGCCGAGCTCACTGCGAGCCGCAAGTTCGGCGTCGCCTGGCTCGCGCCCGGCGAGGACGGCTATCCGGCGCGGCTGGCAGCGCTCGACGATGCGCCACCCCTGCTCGCCGTACGCGGTGACGTCGCGACCTTGATGCGGCCGATGATCGCGATCGTCGGCTCGCGCAATTCGTCTGGCGTCGGCTTGAAGTTTGCCGGCCAGCTCGCGCGTGAGCTCGGTGAAGCCGGCTTCATCATCATCTCGGGCCTTGCCCGCGGCGTCGACCAGGCCGCGCATCGCGCGAGCGTCGCAAGCGGCACGATCGCCGTGCTCGCCGGCGGCCATGATTGCATCTATCCGCCCGAGCATGGCGATCTGCTCAGATCGATCCTCGACAACGCCGGCGCGGCGATCTCCGAAATGCCGCTCGGCCACGAGCCGCGCGCCCGCGACTTCCCCCGCCGCAACCGGCTGATTTCTGGGGCTTCACTCGGCGTGGTCGTGGTCGAGGCCGCGCACCGCTCGGGCTCGCTGATCACCGCACGCATGGCAGCCGAACAGGGCCGCGAAGTGTTCGCCGTGCCCGGCTCGCCGCTCGATCCGCGCGCCGCCGGTACCAACGATCTGATCAAGCAGGGCGCGACCCTCGTCACGGAGGCCGCCGACATCATCAACGCGGTTCAGCCGATCATGGAGCGGCCGCTGATGCGTCCCATGAGCGAGCCCGACAGCGAGCCGTTCGAGAACGATCCGCAAGGGCACGACCGCGACCAGATCACCGGCCTGCTCGGGCCTGCCCCCATCACGATCGACGATCTCGTGCGAATGTCAGGTGCTTCGCCCGCGATCGTGCGCACGGTGCTGCTGGAGCTGGAGCTCGCCGGCAAGCTCGAGCGTCACGGCGGCGGAATGGTGTCGCTTCTCTAGCCGTTGCTACGCTCATCGAAACGCGTGCGTGCCGCCGCGATCTGCGTCTGGTGCTCGAACGCCCATTGCCCGAGTGCGATCACCGGCCGTTGCAAGCCGCGGCCGAGATCGGTCAGTTCGTAATCCACGCGCGGCGGAATGGTCGGAAAGATCGTGCGCGTGACGAGACCGTCGCGCTCCAGCCCGCGCAGCGTCAGGGTCAGCATCCGCTGCGAGATGCCGTTGATCGTGCGCTTGAGCTCGTTGAAACGCTTCGGCCCGTCGCTCAGCTTCATGATGACGAACACGCTCCATTTGTCGCCGACGCGCGACAGGATCGAAGCCACGCCGCGGCAATCGGCATGGTCAGGATCCGGCAGCCGAGAAGCGGGCAAATCGGTGTGTCCAGGTTTCAAAGATGTGCCCATGGCTCAAAAAAGTGCGTTCTTGCGAGGGATTTGACAGTCACTCATGTAGTGCGGGTTACAAATCTATACCATAGGTGCTCTCCATGAAACTCCTCCATATCGACTCCAGCGTGCTTGGTCCCGTCTCCGTCTCCAGGCAGGTGTCCGCCGCCATCGTGGCGCGCCTGCGCCAGGCCACGCCCTCGCTCGACATCGCCTATCGCGACCTGACCCAGACACCGCTCGCGCATCTCTCCGGCTCGCACCTCGCGGTCGCCCACGGAGCGCCCGCGCCGGCGGAACTCGCAACCGATCTCGCCGCGAGCGCCGCCGTGCTCGACGAGTTCCTGGGCGCCGACATCGTCGTGATCGGCGCGCCCATGTACAATTTTACGATTCCGAGCCAGCTCAAGGCCTGGATCGATCGCGTCTTGGTGGCAGGGAAGACTTTCAAATACGGCGCGAACGGGCCGGAAGGCCTTGCCGGCAACAAGCGCGTGATCGTGGCGATCTCGCGCGGCGGCTATTACGGCGCCGAGACGCCGTACGCGGCCGGCGAACATCTCGAAACCTATTTGCGCTGGGTGTTCGGCTTCATGGGGATCACGAGCGTTGAATTCATCCCCGCCGACGGCGTCCAGGTCGGCCCGGAGCATCGCGAGAAGGCGCTCGCAGGGGCGCTCCAGGCAGCAACCGGCCTGCAAGCGGCCTGACGCTACGACGCCGACATCATCAGCCGCCGAGACATCTGCGGCGGCTGATGGACCGGTGAATCCTCGGCGAGGCTAAAACCAGATGCCTTGCACGCCCAGGATCACGGCAACGAGCGATACGAGCAGGCCGATGCCGGAGAAGATTGCAACCCCGATGAACTCGGACATGTCGGAGTGCTTGGTGGGAACAGACGTGCGTTCGGTGTAAATACGCGGTGCTGGTGCTGAAATCGGCGCAAAAATGCGTGCTGCTTTCGACATAACGGGTTCCTTAAATGGGCCGTATGACCCCTCGCCCGTAAAAAAGTCTCGGCAAGCTGCGCGAAGGTTCAACGCATCACGCAAGCTTTAGAATTTACATCTCGCAAGACGCGGGAACCGGCCAGCGCAACCACGCGCCGGCCGATTCGATTTTCACTTCACTTGAATCATCCGCGATAGATCGGCGCGCCGCTCGGCGAGGCCACCGCGCCACCATCGACGAAGATCTCCTGTCCCTGAATGTGCGCGGCATCGTCGGAGGCGAGGAACAGCACCGTCTTCGAAATGTGATCTGGTTCACCAATGCGGCCGAGCGGCGTCGTCAGCGCGATACGCTTTTCGAATGCCTTCTCTGCTTCAGGCGTTGCAATTGCAGCACCCCAGATCGGCGTGCGGATCGCGCCGGGCGCGACGACATTCACGCGGATACCACGCGGCGACAGCTCCGAAGCCATGATCCGCGCCATCGCCCGCACGCCGGCCTTCGCCGCGCCATAGGCGGAGTAACCGGGAATGCCGAGCACGGAGATCACCGAACCGTTGAGAATGATCGAGGCGTTGTCGTTGATGTAGGGCAGCGCCGACTGCACCGTGAAGAACACGCCGGTGAGATTGGTGCTGATGACCTTCTCGAACACCTCGAGCGTCGCCGATCCCAGCGGCGTACTGCCGGGAATGCCGGCATTGGCGAATACGATATCGAGCTTGCCGAATGTCTCGGTGCCCTTCTTGATCGCAGCTTCCGTCGCGGCGATGTCGGTGGCGTCAGCGGCGAGCGCGATCGCATTTGGGCCGAGTTCCTTCGCGGCGGCCTCCAGCGTCTCCTTGTTGCGTCCGGTGATGATCACCTTCGCGCCCTCGGCCACGAACAGTTTCGCGGTTGCCAAGCCAATGCCGCCGTTGCCGCCGGTAATCAGTGCCGTCTTGTTCTTCAGCCTCATGCTCGCCTCCGGTAGTTTCATAATGCAACTACATTGCCATCTAGACCGGATGGTTTTATGATGCAACCACACATCCGCGTGATCGGCGCCGAAATCGGGCGAAAGCGACAGGACCAGAGCGATGGTGAAACGAACGAGCTTTGAGGGTGACGGTTGCCCGGTCGCGCGCTCGCTTGAGGCGATCGGCGACTGGTGGACACTTCTGATCATCCGCGAAGCGCTCCTCGGCGTGCGCCGCTTCGGCGAGTTTCAGAGCAAGCTCGGCATGGCCAAGAACATCCTGTCCGCGCGGCTGCGCTCCATGCTCGACCACGGCATTCTGGCGACGGCCCCTGCCTCCGATGGCAGCGCCTATCAGGAATATGTGTTGACGCCGAAGGGCCGCGGCCTCTTCCCGATCCTGGTTGCGCTCCGGCAATGGAGCGAGGAATTCGACGACAGCCCTGAGGAGATCGACACCATCATGGTCGATCGCGCGAAAGGCCGCCCGGTGAAGAGGCTCGAACTGCATGCCGAGGACGGACGGCTGCTCGGCGTCGGCGACATCACGCTGAAGCCACGACCCGCGCGGCGGCGAAGGTCGGCGTGATGAGCGTACACTTCCGCCACACCCGTCATTGCGAGGAGCCCTTGCGACGAAGCAATCCAGACTGCCTACGCGGAAGGATTCTGGATTGCTTCGCTGCGCTCGCAATGACGGGAGTTAGAGCGGCTCGCACAACTCCCTCCCCGTCATCCCCGCGCAACGGCGAAGCCGTTGTCGCTGGAGGCGCTCGCCTCTTCGGCGAGCCTCGAAGGAGACGGCCCAGCTCTCGCGACGGGGAGAACACTCGACCATCTCGGCCGTTCGTCCTTCGAGGCTCCCGGCACGATGCTTCGCATCGCGCCACTCACACCTCAGGATGACGGAATGGACAAGGCGCTCACGACAGCTTGCGCTTGCTCCGCAGTCGCAAATGCTCGTCGGCCTCGAGCCTGGTCATCCCCAGGAGATAATGCAGCACGTCGAGCTTGTGGCGCTCGGCGAGCGCGCGTAGGGCGCCCACCTGCTCGGCGATGAAGGCGACGGCCTCATCGGCCCCGCCCTCGCCCGGTTCCTCATTGCGCGAACGTGCTTGTGCGCCCGACGCGGCGCGCGCGCGTTTCTGTCCTGGCTTTGCCACCAGCCCCACCCGAATCCCAATGCCCCACGGCAACATTAAGCCGACACCGGCCACAACTCCAAGGTGGTATTTCGCAACTTTCTCGATATGAAACTTTTCCCAATCCTGGGGCTTTCAACACCCTTCGATTTGACAGGACCCGCCTCACCACCCATGTTCGGGTCGAAACGGCCGACCCGAATCTTGTCGATTTCGGCCCAAGATTTTCCCGTAAGTTACTGGAACTACATGAATATCGTCATTGTGGAGTCGCCGGCGAAAGCCAAGACGATCAACAAGTATTTGGGCTCGTCCTATGAGGTTCTGGCCTCATTCGGCCATGTCCGCGACCTGCCGGCGAAGAACGGCTCCGTCGATCCCGACGCCAATTTCAAGATGATCTGGGAGGTCGACCCCAAGGCGGCCGGCCGGCTCAACGATATCGCGAAGTCCCTGAAGGGTGCCGACCGCCTGATTCTGGCGACCGACCCTGATCGCGAGGGCGAGGCCATCTCCTGGCACGTGCTGGAGGTGATGAAAGAGAAGCGCGCGCTGAAGGATCAGAAGATCGAGCGCGTGGTGTTCAACGCCATCACCAAGCAGGCCGTCACCGACGCAATGAAGAATCCGCGCCAGATCGACGGTGCGCTGGTCGACGCCTATATGGCGCGCCGCGCGCTGGACTATCTGGTCGGCTTTACCCTCTCCCCCGTGCTGTGGCGCAAGCTGCCGGGCGCCCGCTCGGCCGGCCGCGTGCAGTCGGTGGCACTGCGGCTGGTCTGCGACCGCGAGCTCGAGATCGAGAAGTTTGTCGCCCGTGAATATTGGTCGCTGATCGCGACCCTGCTGACGCCGCGTGGCGATGCCTTCGAGGCACGCCTGGTCGGTGCCGACGGCAAGAAGATCCAGCGTCTCGACATCGGAACCGGCGCGGAAGCTGAAGACTTCAAGAAAGCGCTGGAGCTGGCGACCTACGCTGTGACCTCGGTCGACGCCAAGCCGGCTCGGCGCAATCCGCAGGCACCGTTCACGACCTCGACGCTGCAGCAGGAAGCCAGCCGCAAATACGGCTTTGCGCCGGCACACACGATGCGCATCGCCCAGCGCCTTTATGAAGGCATCGACATCGGCGGCGAGACCACCGGACTCATTACTTATATGCGTACCGACGGCGTGCAGATCGATCCGTCCGCGATCACGCAGGCGCGCAAGGTGATCGGCGAGGATTACGGCAACGCCTACGTGCCGGACGCCCCGCGCCAGTACCAGGCCAAGGCCAAGAACGCACAGGAAGCGCACGAAGCGATCCGCCCGACCGACCTGTCCCGTCGCCCCGACAGCATGAGCCGCAAGCTCGATGCCGATCAGGCGCGCCTCTATGAGCTGATCTGGAAGCGCACCATCGCGAGCCAGATGGAATCGGCCGAGCTCGAGCGCACAACCGTCGACATCACGGCGAAGGCCGGCGGTCGCACGCTGGAACTGCGCGCCACCGGCCAGGTCGTCAAGTTCGACGGCTTCCTTGCGCTCTATCAGGAAGGCCGCGACGACGAGGAGGACGAAGACTCCCGCCGCCTGCCCGCCATGAGCCAGGGCGACGCGGTCAAGCGGCAGTCGCTTGCCGTCACCCAGCATTTCACCGAGCCGCCGCCGCGCTTCTCTGAAGCCTCGCTGGTCAAGCGCATGGAAGAGCTCGGCATCGGCCGGCCCTCGACCTATGCCTCGATCCTGCAGGTGCTGAAGGACCGCGGCTACGTCAAGCTCGAGAAGAAGCGCCTGCACGGCGAGGACAAGGGCCGCGTCGTGGTCGCCTTCCTCGAGAGCTTCTTTGCCCGCTACGTCGAATACGACTTCACCGCCAATCTGGAAGAGCAGCTCGACCGCGTCTCCAACAACGAGATCTCCTGGCAGCAGGTGCTGAAGGATTTCTGGACCGGCTTCATCGGCGCCGTCGACGAGATCAAGGATCTGCGCGTGGCGCAGGTGCTTGACGTGCTCGACGAGATGCTGGGACAGCACATCTATCCGCCGCGCACCGATGGCGGCGACATCAGGCAGTGCCCGAGCTGCGGCAACGGCCGGCTGAATCTCAAGGCCGGCAAGTTCGGCGCTTTCGTCGGATGCTCGAACTATCCGGAATGCCGCTACACCCGCCAGCTCGCCTCCGACGGCGAGGCCAGCGCCGACCGTTCGCTCGGCCAGGATCCTGAAACGGGTCGCGATGTCTGGGTCAAGGCCGGCCGCTTTGGCCCCTACATCCAGCTCGGCGAGCAGAAGGATTATGGGGAAGGCGAGAAGCCGAGGCGCGCGGGCATCCCGAAGGGCACCTCGCCCGGTGATGTCGAGCTTGAGCTTGCGCTCAAGCTGCTGTCGCTGCCGCGCGAGATCGGCAAGCATCCGGAGACCGGTGAGCCGATCACCGCGGGCCTCGGTCGTTTCGGGCCGTTCGTGAAGCACGAGAAGACCTATGCCAGCCTCGAGGCAGGCGACGAAGTGTTCGATATCGGCATCAACCGCGCGGTGACGCTGATCGCGGAAAAGATCGCCAAGGGCCCGAGCCGTCGCTTCGGCGCCGATCCCGGCAAGACGCTCGGCGACCATCCGACGCTCGGCACCGTCACCGTGAAGAGCGGCCGCTACGGCGCCTATGTCACCGCCGGCGGCGTCAACGCGACGATCCCGGCCGAGTTCGAAAAGGACACGGTCACGATTGCACAGGCCATCGCGCTGATCGACGAGCGCGCGGCCAAGGGCGGCGGCAAGGCAAAGAAAGCTGCAAAGCCAGCCAAGGCCAAGAAAACTGCGGCAAAGGCTGCCGACGGCGACGACGCCGCGGCGAAGAAGAAACCGGCCGCCAAGAAGGCAGCCAAAACCAAAACTGAATCCACCAGCAAGGCGCGCGCAGGCGTGGCGTCGACGGCCAAGACTTCAGCAGTCAAGACCTCGGCGACCAAGTCAGGTAGCGCAGCCAAAGCTCCGGCCAAGAAGAGTGCCGGCACCAATTAGAGGTTAAGTGAAACGCAAGAATGACCATGGCTTTCCCGACAGGCAAGCCATCGTCGCCTTCATCAAGGCACATCCAGGAACGGTCGGAACCCGCGACATTGCGCGCGAATTCGGCCTGAAGAACGCCGATCGCATCGCGCTCAAGCGCATTCTGCGCGAGCTCGCCGACGACGGCACCATCAAGAAAAAACGCCATACGGTCTCGGAGCCTGACGCGCTGCCGACGACGCTCGTTGCCGACATCACCGGCCGCGACTCCGACGGCGAACTGATCGCCTCCCCCACCGAGTGGGACGAGGTCGAAGGCGGCGAGCCGCCAAAGATCCTCATCGTGATGCCGCGCCGGCCAAAGCCCGGCACGACGGCAGGCGTCGGCGACCGCGCGCTGCTGCGCGTCGAGCCCTCGGGCGAGAGCGAGGGACCTGCCTATCGCGGCCACATCATCAAGGTCTTCGACAAGACCAAGAGCCGCATCCTCGGCGTCTTCCGCAGCCTGCCCGAAGGCGGCGGACGGCTGATCCCGGTCGACAAGAAGTCTGCCGACCGCGAGCTGAACATTGCCGCAGCCGATACGAAGGGTGCGCAGGACGGCGACCTCGTCAGCGTCGATATCGTCCGCACCCGCAGCTTCGGGCTCGCGTCAGGGCGGGTCAAAGAGAAGCTCGGCTCGGTCAAGTCAGAGAAGGCGATCAGCCTGATCGCGATCTACGCCCACGACATTCCCCTGCAATTCTCCTCCGCCGCCGAGCGCGAGGCGGAAGCCGCAGAGCCCGCGAACCTGAAGGGACGCGAGGACTGGCGCGACGTGCCGCTCGTCACCATCGATCCGCCTGACGCCAAGGATCACGACGACGCGGTACATGCGCAGCCAGATCCCGATCCAACCAACAAGGGCGGGTTCATCGTCGATGTCGCCATTGCTGACGTGAGCTTCTACGTCCGGCCGGGCACCGCGCTCGACCGCGCAGCGCTCGATCGTGGCAATTCGGTCTATTTCCCGGACCGCGTCGTGCCGATGCTGCCCGAACGCATCTCCAACAATCTCTGTTCGCTGGTGCCGGGCGAGCCGCGCGGCGCGCTCGCGGTGCGGATGATCATTGCCCCTGATGGCCGCAAGCGGTCGCACAGCTTCCATCGCATCCTGATGCGCTCAGCCGCCAAGCTGAGCTACGCACAGGCGCAAGCCGCGATCGACGGGCGGCCGGACGACACCACCGGCCCCCTGCTCGATCCGATCCTGAGGCCACTCTATGCGGCCTATGCCTGCGTCAAGCGCGCCCGCGACGAGCGCGATCCGCTCAATCTCGATCTGCCCGAGCGCAAGATCCTCCTGAAGAGCGACGGCACGGTCGACCGCGTCGTCATCCCTGAACGGCTCGATGCGCACAAGCTGATCGAGGAGTTCATGATCCTCGCCAATGTCGCAGCCGCCGAGATGCTGGAGAAGAAATCGCTCCCGCTGATCTACCGCGTGCATGATGAGCCGACGCTGGAGAAGGTCCACGCGCTGGCGGAGTTCCTGAAAACGCTGGATGTCCCCTTCGCGAAGTCAGGCGCGCTGCGCCCCGCTTTGTTCAATCGCGTGCTGGCCCAGCTCGAAGGCCACGACCACTTCCCGCTGGTGAGTGAGGTCGTGCTGCGCTCCCAGACGCAGGCCGAATATTCGTCGGAGAATTACGGTCATTTCGGCCTCAATTTGCGCCGCTACGCGCATTTCACCTCGCCGATCCGCCGCTATGCCGACCTCGTCGTGCACCGCGCGCTGGTCCGCGCGCTCGGGCTTGGCGGGCTTGGCGAAGGCGCCCTGCCCGACAGCGAGACGGCGGAAACCCTCGCCGAAGTCGCAGCGCATATTTCGCTGACCGAGCGGCGCGCGATGAAGGCGGAGCGCGAGACCGTCGATCGCCTGATCGCGCATCACCTCGCCGACCGCATCGGTTCGAGTTTTCAGGGCCGTGTCTCCGGCGTCACGCGCGCCGGCCTCTTCGTCAAACTCGCTGAAACTGGCGCCGACGGATTGATCCCGATCCGATCCCTCGGCACGGAATATTTCAACTATGACGAGGGTCGACACGCGCTCGTCGGCACCCGCAGCCGTACCATGTACCAGCTCGGCGACGTCGTTGACGTCCGCCTGATCGAAGCAGCCCCTATCGCAGGCGCGCTTCGTTTCGAGCTGCTGTCGTCGGATAGCGCAACCGCACCGCTCGACCGCAAGCAAGCGGGCCAGCAACGTCGCCCCTCGCTGAAGGCGCATCCCGGCCGCAGTCCGGATAGAAAACGCAAGCCGCCGAAGCCGAAATCCGGCAAGCCGAAGAAGGGCAAAGGAAAGAACAAAGGCAAGGGAAATAAGGGCAAGGCATGGTGACCATGAGCACGGCCCCAAAGATCTGGACGCGCGAGACCGGCCTCGTCGAGAAGCGCGACCTCTGGGCTGCGATGAAGCGCGGCTTTCGCGGCCGCTGCCCGCGCTGCGGCGAGGGAAAGCTGTTCCGTGCCTTCCTCAAGACGGCGGACGTCTGCGCAAAATGCGGCCTCGACTTCACGCCGCATCGCGCCGACGATTTGCCTGCCTATCTCGTGATTGTCATCGTCGGTCACATCACCGTACCGACCATTTTGTGGATCGAGACCAATTACACGACGCCGGCCTGGCTGACCTATGTGGCCTACCTGCCTTTCACCTTCTTTGCGTCGCTCGGATTGCTGCAGCCGGTCAAGGGAGCTGTGGTCGGCTTGCAATGGGCTCTGCGCATGCACGGGTTTGACGAGAACCCGCCGGATGGTATTCCGCCTGTGTAAGCACAAGAAGCAAGAACAATTCGGGTGAGGATATGAGCGATACGGCGCAGACGGCCGAAAAGGCTAAGATCCACGAGGGCAAGGAAGCCGATCACCATCCCTATTTCCGTCCCCGGGATGCGGCAACACTGATCCTGGTCGATCGCAGCGGCACCGTTCCAAAAGTTCTGGTCGGCAAGCGCCACGACAAGGTGGTGTTCATGCCCGGCAAATTCGTCTTCCCCGGCGGCCGTGTCGACAAGGACGATTATCGCGTGCCGGTCGCAGCGCCCATCACCACGGAGCTCGAGGCCAATCTCGCCAAGGGCAGCCCGAAGACGCCGGCCTCGCGCGCCAAGTCGCTGGCGATCGCCGCGATCCGCGAGGCCTGCGAGGAAACCGGCCTCTGCCTCGGCCGCAGGTCTGAGGGCAAGGCCAGGCTCGAAGGTCCCTGGAAGCCGTTCGCCGATGCGGGCCTGCTGCCTGATCCCTCCAGCCTGTACCTGATCGCCCGCGCGATCACCCCGCCCGGCCGCGTCAAGCGCTTCGACACGCGCTTCTTCACAGCCGATGCATCGGCGATCACCCATCACGTCGAGGGTGTGATCCATGCCGATGCGGAGCTGGTCGAGCTGGTCTGGGTCGAGCTCGGCTCAAAGCCGCTCGCCGATCTGCATCCCATGACACGGAATGTGCTCAACGAGCTCCACACCCGTCTTGCCACCGGCCCGCTGCGCCACGACGCGCCGGTGCCGTTCTTCCATTTCTATGGCGGCAAGATGCAGAAGGATGTTTTGAGCTAATCGCTATCTGGCTCGGTGCCGACATAGTCGCGCGCCGGCAGTTTCAAGACGCGGCCGATCTCGCTCGCGAGCTTGTCCGCCTCCTCGCGCTTGGTGAAGCTCTGAAGCGTGATCGCTTCAGTGCCCTTGTTGCCGCAGAGATTGACATCGTACATCGTCGCTTGCGGATCGTAGTCGTCAGTGATGCTGATGAAGTGATAATCGGCAAGATCACGGGACTTGCGAAAGTTCAGCGGGCGGAACTGCCTGGTGATCACGATCTGGCGCAGCGTCTCGTTGAGCACGACGAAGGTGCGGAACGTCAGCAGGATCAAGCCGGGAATGCCGATCAGCAGCCCGAGTCCCGTGAACACCAGCACCGGCATGAGATCGTCGGCGAGCCGGCCGAATCCGGAAAAATCCTGGCGCAGGCCGAGCGCGACATTCCAGAGCAGATAGGCGCTTGCCGCCAGCAGCGGCAGCGACAGCAGCCGGCCGAACCAGGGCATCGGCCGGTCAATGCGGACGATGCTGCCGTCTACGGTCATTGCCTCTGCCATTGAAGTCTCCTCGCGGGTCTTGGCTTGGTCGGATCGAGCGGCTGATTGGTTCGATGGCTCTCTGCTCCCGTCATTCCGGGGCGCCGCAGAGCGGCGAGCCCGGAATCCATAACCACGATCGTGAGTATGGATTCCGGGCTCGCGCCAAGGGGCGCGCCCCGGAATGACGGAAACGTGCTGAACTTGTCGCGAAAAACAAAAAATTCTCCCCGCCTCCCCCAATGGCGGAGTTCCGCAGCGTGCCTATGTCTTTGCCCAACGACACTCCGCAGCGTGCCTATGTCTTTGCCCAACGACACCAGAACGGGATTTTGGGCGCGATGGCACAACGGCAACTCAAGCTTGGCGCGTTCATGCGCCCGATCAGCATCCACACCGGCGCCTGGCGCTACCCCGGGGCCTGGCCCGACGCCAATTTCAATTTTGGCCACATCAAGCAGCTGATCCAGAAGCTCGAGGCCGGCAAGTTCGACGCCTTCTTCATGGCCGATCACCTGGCCGTGCTGAACATGCCGGTCAATGCGCTCAAGCGCAGCCACACCGTGACCTCGTTCGAGCCGTTTACGCTGCTGTCGGCACTGTCAGCCGTCACCGAGCGCATCGGCCTGATCGCGACGGGATCGACCACGTTTGACGAGCCCTATCACGTCGCCCGCCGCTTCGCTTCGCTCGACCATCTCAGCGGCGGTCGTGCCGGCTGGAACATCGTCACCACCTCGAACCCGGATGCGGCGCTCAACTTCGGGCTCGACGATCACATGGATCACGCCGAGCGCTACAAGCGCGCCCGCGAGTTCTACGACGTCGTCACCGGCTTGTGGGATTCCTTCGCCGATGACGCCTTCGTACGTGACGTCGAGAGCGGATTGTTCTTCGATCCCTCGAAGATGCACGTGCTCGATCACGTCGGCAAATATCTGAGGGTGCGCGGTCCCCTCAACATCGCCCGTCCCGTGCAGGGCTGGCCTGTCATCGTGCAGGCCGGCGCATCGGAAGATGGCAAGCAGCTCGCGGCGGAAACGGCGGAGGCCGTGTTCACCGGTGGCGGCAGTCTCGCCGACGGGCAGAAGCTCTACGCCGACATCAAGGGCCGCATGGACAAGATCGGCCGCGACCCCGAGCACCTGAAGATTCTCCCCGGTGCCTTCGTCGTGGTCGGCGACAGCGTCGACGAGGCCAAGGAGAAGCGCGCGCTCCTCGACAGCCGCGTGCATTACGACAGCGCCATCGCCTCGCTCTCGGTCATTCTCGGCACCGACGCCTCCGGCTTCGATCCGGACGGACAGCTGCCGGAGATCCCCGAAACCAACGCCAGCAAGAGCGGCCGCCAGCGCATGGTCGACCTCGCCAGGCGCGACAAGCTCACCGTGCGCCAGCTCGCCCAGCGCGTCGGCGGCTACGGCGGACTGTCGTTTGTCGGCACTCCGAAAACCATCGCCGACCAGATGGAGGAATGGCTGGTCGGCCGCGGCTCCGACGGCTTCAACATCATGTTCCCGTTCCTGCCCGCCGGGCTCGACGATTTCGTCGACAAGGTCGTTCCGGAGCTGCAGAAGCGCGCGATTTTCCGCAAAGAGTATGAAGGGGCCACTTTGAGGGAGAATCTGGGCCTGCCCAGGCCGAAAAACCGGTTCTTCGAGGCGTAATCGGGCCGATTTGGGTGGTTTTCCAGCCCTAAAACCTTGACATCAGGCGGTTTCTGGCTAGGTTGCCGGCCAACGCGGGCCGTTTGGCCGGCTCCAGATTCCCCAATTTTCTGAGGTTCAGAACATGGCCAAAGCGGTCACCATCAAGGTCAAGCTCGTGTCCACGGCTGACACCGGCTTCTACTACGTCGCCAAGAAGAATTCGCGCACCATGACCGACAAGCTGGTCAAGAAGAAGTACGACCCGGTCGCGCGCAAGCACGTCGAATTCAAGGAAGCCAAGATCAAGTAAGATCGGCGAAGTCTTGAAGAGTTTGCGGGGCCCTTTCGGGCCCCGTTTTCGTTTGAGCTCCGCCCTCTCCGCGCCGTCAGGCGAGAGCATCAGCGATGGGTGGGATCCTGGCTCCGGCCCGGACGCATCCTCAAGTTGTCACAGCACAGTTCATTTACGCGTTTGGCGGAGACTGCCGCGTCATGTGGTCGACCCGGCTTCTCTGGACAGGTGTCATCAGCGCCATTGCCGTTGCGGCGTTGATGCTTGCCGGAATGTTTGCCCTGTTGCTCGTCGTGTCCGGCCAACGCCCGGGCTACGGGCTCCCGAACATTGTGTTCTTCGCATCTCCCGGCATCGTTACTTATCCCGCGTGCTGGTACGCGGTCATTTTCCGTCAACGCAATTACTCACGACTCCAGACGTTGAAGCTCATCGGCGCTGCGTTTGGTGTCGTCTGCGCCATCCTTGCAGCAGCGATTCTCGTTGGTGCGTTCGCTTCCATGATTGGCACGCCCGCTTCCAAGATCAGCCCCTTTTTGATTTTGTCGCTGCCGTTGATCATCGCGGCCTGGATGGCGGTCGGAACCGCCATCCTGGGCGTTCCTTACCTCATGGTTGCCACGCCCATGGCGTTGCTGCACCGCTGGCTTCTTTCGAAATGCTTTACTGCCACCGGTTTCGCAGACTGAAGCGACCCGAGGCCTGGCCCTACTCGATCACCCTGTTCGCTTCTCCTGGGGCGGCTTAATATTGTTACCGTGCCTGGAGGACCGGACTCTCTTTGTCCCCAGTGCAAGTCTCAGGAGTCACATCATGCGCGCGCTCCCCTTTCTTCTCATCGCTTGGATCACGATGTTCGCGCCCGCGCCGGCCGCGGCTCAACGATTCAACGGCAATTATCCTGTCTGCCTTCAGAGGTGGGAATGGGGCGGCGGCAGCTGGATTTCCTGCCAGTTCAGTTCGTGGGAGGAGTGTCGGGCGATGACGGTCGGCCTGTCCGCGATGTGCTTGCAGAACCCTTATGTGCAACGACCGTCTCCTTCAGTCCGCAATCCGCGTCCCCGATGAATGCGATTGCGGCGGCGTAAGCCGCAGCCACTGCGGGACCAATATCCCGCGCAAATTCAAGGTTGCGTTTGGGGAAACTTGCGCCATTTGATATGCTTTGCCAAATCCCTCCAATCAGCCTGATACGGCTGCAAAGGACGCGATGCGGGTCGCACTGATCTCCGACATCCACGGCAATGATCTCGCGCTTGGCGCCGTACTCGCCGACATCAAGCGGCGCGGCGTCGATCAGATTGTTTGTCTGGGCGACGTGGCCACGTTGGGAGCGTCTCCCCAAAAGAGCATCGATCTCCTCGTCGCGTTGAACTGTCCATGCATCATCGGCAATCACGACGCCTTCCTGTTGCAGCCCGGGCTCGTCGAGACCTACACACAAGCCGCGCCCGTCATCGATGCGATCAACTGGTGCAGGGAACAACTCTCGACGGAGAGTTTCGACTATCTCAGAACCTTCAAGCCCATGGACGAACTTCTGCTTGGTTCGGCTTCGATGCTGCTCTACCACGGCTCACCCCGCTCGAACGTCGAAGACATTGTCGCGACCACCCCTCCCGAACTGTTGGATACGCTTTTTGAGGACCAGCAGGCCACAGTCATGGCCGGCGGCCACACCCATGTCCAGATGCTGCGACAGCATCGCGGTCGCCTTGTCTTGAACGTGGGCAGCGTTGGCATGCCCTTCAGGGAATATGTTGCGGGGGCGCGTCCAACGATCCTCGCGCATGCGGAATATACAATCGTTGAAGAGGTAGCAGGCGTCGTCGCCGCCACACTGTATCGCGTGCCACTCGACAAGAGCGCGTTGCGAGACAGCCTGGCCAAGTCAACCAATCCACTGCGCGATTGGCTGATTGAGCAATATGCGTGAGCGAAGGTCCGTTAAGAGCCGACAGCAGACATTGATCGTCTACAAATCCGACATTGCCTTCGTTCCAAATCGAACCCGCATTGGGGTTCACGCTCGTCGCTTAGGAACGATCCGCAATGTAAGAGTTCGCAACGTGAGAAATTTCGTCGCTGTCGGTGTCCAGAATGCTCGCGTCCAGGCAAATAACTGATCCCGAAGTACTGTAACCAGTCGCCCAAGCGAGCAGCCTCGCCGCCGGCCGTATAGAGAGCTTTTGCTTGAACGCCGGATTGATCACAAGCATAACTCCAGATTTGTTCCGTGATTTGTAGGGAATGTACGACGTCACCGATTGGATCACATTCCACGGTATGGCCGTCGACGTCAGTCGCGTGTGCTTGAAACCCGTTGCGTCAATCGAAACGACGACTTCGTCCCTCGCCGTCAGCAAGAGGTAAGCCAACGTAAGCGCTGCGCCCGCCATCGTAGTAGCCAATATGTAGTTGAGCACGGTGAACCAGATTTGGCCCCTCATGTACGCGGCAGCAAACCAAAACATCACTGCGAGGCCGCCGCAGAAGCCCCCGCGACTTAGTAACGCGAGAACCGAATAGTGAGCGTTGAGCATTCGGTTGGACATCTCAGGTCCTCTGCGGCGCGGCAACAGAAGGATCTGCCCTTCCAACCTCGAACTTACCTTTCCGCCACTGGTGGTTGCAAGCAGTCGGAGTCCGGACGTTGTGTATGGGCATGAGCGACCTGTCACAACAAGACCGTCGAACGTCCGCTATACCTTCTCAGCAGGCGCACACGCGCCCGCTCCCGCCTAAGCCGTCCGCAACACCGGCGACGGCGGCTGCGACGGCCTGATCAGCGCAAACGCGACCTGGATGATGCCGCCGGCCAAACCCAGCGCCACGCCGATGCGCCAGGCCATGTTGTAGGAGCCGAGCGCGTCGTAGATCACCCCGCCTCCATAGGCGCCAAGGAAGCTGCCGATCTGGTGGCTCATGAAGGCGAGGCCCTGGATCATCGCCTGCCAGCGCAGGCCGAACATCTCGGCAACGGCGCCCGCGACCAGCGGGCCCACGCCCATCCAGAGGAAGCCCATGATGGCACCGAACAGCAGCGTCGAGGCCGGCGTCGCCGGCAGCATGAAGTACCAGGCGAGCGCGATCGACCGGAAGATGTAAATGCCGCCGAGCAGCGCCAGCTTGTTCCAGCGCTGGCCAGCCCAGCCGAAGAACAGCGAGCCCAGCACATTAAAGCCGCCGATCATGCCGAGCGTCTGCGCACTCAGCATCGGATCGAGGCCGCAGATCGCCAGATACGACGGCAGATGCGTGGTGAGGAAGACGAGCTGCATGCCGCAGACCAGATAGGCGCAGGTCATCACCACGAAGGAGGCATTGCCGAACGCCGCCTTGGCAACGGATGTGGCCGTGGCATCGCCGATGTCATCGGCCGCGGGCTTCGGCAGCGGCACCTTGTCGACGCGGCCGGCGTACAACGCGGCCGGGATCATCAGCACCGACATCACGACGAAGCCGGCAAGCCCGATGCGCCAGCCAAAGCCTTCGTTGAGCACCTGCCCGATCGGCGCCGACAGCAGCGCGCCGAGCGAGCCTGCGCCGGAGACGAGACCGAGCACGGTGGAGCGCACCGTTGCCGGCACCGCGCGCGTGGCCACCGACATCGCGATCGCGTTTGCGGTACAGGCGAGCGAGGTGCCGATCAGCATGCCGGCGCCGATCATGATGCTGACGAGCCCGCTCGCGGTGGTCATCAAGGCGAGGCCTGCAATGTACATAAGCGCGCCCGCGACCATGATGGGGCGGAAGCCAAAGCGCACCGTCATCGCGCCGGCGAGCGGCTGGAGGAAGCCCCAGGCGAGGTTCTGCACGGCCAGCGCCAGCGTGAAGTCCGACACCGAGAGGTGGATGTCATGCGTCAGCGGCTGCATGAAGATGCCGAGCGACTGCCGCAACCCCATGCTCAGCGTCAGCATGATCGAGGCGCCGATCAGGATCGGCAAGGTCGGACGCAGGACCTGCAACAGGGGCATTTTTTGTCTCCCTCATGGGCGCGGCACGCGCGCCGGCATCTGCAATCGGCTTGAATTTTGGTTACACAGACCTGTGTAATTAGTCTATAGGTGTCAGGCGCTGTCAAGCGAAGAGGATCTTTGTCGCCGCATGGCTCCCCCGCCCGCCCCACAGACGATGAAAGAGCGGATCCTCGAAACCGCCGACAAGCTGTTCTATCTGCAAGGCATTCGCGCCATCGGTGTGGACACCATTGCAGCCGAGATCGGCATCTCCAAACGCACGCTCTACAACCACTTCCCTTCCAAAGACGCGCTGATCGCAGCCTATCTTGAGCGCCGCTTCGTCCACGCCCGCGCCTCCGACAAGCCACCTGCGATGCAGATTCTCGGCACCTTCGATTCGCTGGAGCGGCGTTTCGCGGCGAAGGATTTTCGCGGCTGCCCGTTCGTCAACGCGGTCGCCGAGCTCGGCCCCACTGACCGCGCCGTGAAGAAGATCGCCATCGCCTTCAAGGAAAGCCGCCGCGTCTGGTTTCGCGAGCGGCTGACCGAGCTCGGCGTTGCCGATGCGGACGCGCTTGCGACGCAGCTCGTGCTGCTGGTCGATGGCTCGATCGCGCAGGATTTGGTGCGTGATGACCCCGCGATGGCGCGTGCGGCGAAGGAAGCGGCGAAGGTGCTGCTGCGGAATGCGGGGGTGGATGTGGAGGGCGATGCGGTGAAGCCAGTGAAGGGCACGCGCTCGCCGCAATAGCAGTCGTCGTCCCGGCGAAGGCCGGGACCCATAACCACGAAACAGAGTTGGAGCGCAGGCTCCCACTCCGAATCTACGCCTAACCACGTCCTGGGGGTATGGGTCCCGGCCTCCGCCGGGACGACACTGAATGTGACGCGCTACTATTCGCCCCGCAGCCAGTACGCGACTGGCGCCGGCTACTGTGCATCGCCGCCTCTCACCTCACGCCGCCTGCGACACCACGCGATTGCGCCCGTCGTGCTTGGCGCGATAGAGCGCCGTGTCGGCGCGCTTGAGGACGTCGGCGACAGCCTCGCCCTTTTGCTCCAGCGTGGTGAGCCCGATCGAGATCGTAACCTCGACGCGCTTGGTGCCCTTGTGGACGGCAAACGGTTCGCCGGCGATCGAGCGGCGCAGGCGCTCGGCGACCATGCTGGCGACGTGCAGATCGGTCTCCGGCATCACGATGACGAACTCCTCACCGCCGTAGCGGCAGGCCAGATCGATGCCACGGATCGACTTGCGCACCCGCACCGCGAATTCGCGCAGCACGTCGTCGCCGCCGTCATGGCCGAAATTGTCGTTGATCGACTTGAAAAAGTCGATGTCCAGAATCATCAGCGCCAGCGGCTTGCCACGGGTCGAGGCCTGCTCGGCGAGGGTCGCCAGATGGCTCTCCATGTAGCGGCGATTGTGCAGGCCGGTGAGCGCGTCGGTAATCGCCATCTCGATCGAGTTCTGCACGTTGTCACGCAAATGATCGGTGTAGCGGCGTCGGCGGATTTGCGTGCGGGCGCGCGCCAGCAGCTCGGTCTTGTCGATCGGACGCAGCAGATAGTCGTTGACGCCGATCTCGAGGCCGCGCAGCAGCCGCGTGGAGTTTTCCGCTTCCGCGATCGCGAGGATCGGCACGTGACGGGTGCGCTCCAGCGAGCGGGCCTGGCTGCAGAGCCTGAGTCCGTCGAAATTGTTCAGGTCGAGCGAGACGATCAGGAGGTCGTAATTGCCCTCGGCTGCGTGGAACAGCGCTTCGGTCGGGTTCGGCTCGACGTCGACCGTGTGCTCGGCGGCGAGGATTGTTGCCAGCCGCTCATAGGAGGACTGGCGGTCGTCGACCAGCAGGATTCGGCCGCCCTTGCCGCTGTCGGCGATGGCGGTGCGCTCGGGCGCCTGCATGCCGATCTCGAGCGAAGTGATGGCGCGCATGCGCAGCTCGTCGGTCATCATCTTCAACCGCGTCAGCGAGCGCACGCGCGCAATCAGCACGACGTCGGACACGGGTTTGGTCAGGAAGTCGTCGGCGCCGGCTTCCAGGCCGCGATTGCGGTCGGACGGGCTGTCGAGCGCGGTGACCATCACGACGGGAATGTGGTGCGTGGCCGGGTCGGTCTTCAGGCGGCGGCAGACCTCAAAGCCGTCCATGTCGGGCATCATCACGTCGAGCAGGATGATGTCGCATTCGGCGCGGCAGGCCAGCGCCAGAGCCTCAGTGCCGTTCGAGGCGGTCATCACGTCGAAATATTCGGCGGACAGACGGGCTTCGAGGAGCTTGACGTTGGCGGGAACGTCATCGACCACAAGGATACGCGCGGACACTGTGAACTCACTTCCTATCCGATGAAACGCCGGACCGTCTCAATGAATTTGCCGACCGAGATCGGCTTGGACAAATAGGCTTCGCAGCCGCCCTCGCGTATGCGCTCTTCGTCGCCCTTCATCGCGAAGGCCGTAACCGCGACGACGGGAATGGCACGCAGCTCCGGATCGTCCTTGATCCAGCGCGTCACCTCCAGGCCAGAGACCTGCGGCAATTGGATGTCCATCAGCACGAGGTCAGGCCGCATCTTGCGTACGAGATCGAGCGCCTCGTAGCCGTTGCTGGTTCCGGTGGTCTGGTAGCCGTGCGCCTCCAACAGGTCGCGGAAGAGCTTCATGTTGAGCTCGTTGTCTTCCACGATCAGGACGGTCTTAGCCAATCCGCCCTCCTGTTTGGTCCAAGGACCGATGCATGTGACGCCTCAGGCGCCGCTTTCCGGCGCTTCGAAAACTGGATTCAAACTAGCCTCAGATTCGCTCTAGTTTCGTTAAAACCGAGGGGCCACTTTCGACGATGTGGTTTCCAGTTGCTTGTCTGGGGCCGCGAGACTCAGTCCCAAGACTCGGGCATATTCCAAAGTAGACACCGAAAGTTAACGGAAAGGCAAACCGGGCCCTTGAAAAAGCCTGTTCACAACCCCCGAGAAGTTGCTGAAATCGTTGCGATTCAGGCGCTGTCCTTTGTCGCCGGTGAGCCGGAAAGGCTGGGCCTGTTCCTGGCTGAGACAGGGGTCGGCCCGGAGACGCTCCGGAACGCCGCCTCGGACCCGCATTTCCTGCTCAGCGTGCTCGATTTCGTGCTGCGCGATGACGACACCGTGAAGGCTTTTGCCAAGGCCACGGAATTGCATCCGACCAACGTTGCCGCGGCGCGGCAGGTGCTGGGCGATGCGCTCGGCGACCGGACCTGGGAGCGCGACGTGCCGTGACCGCCCCTGATACGGCCGGACCCCGCTGCTTCTGCCGGGATTGTCTGGCCGATCTGGACATGGCCGTGCGGCGCTGTTCCGCCTGCGGCTCCCCTCGCCTCGTCCGCCACCGCGCGCTCGCCAACCTGACCATCGCCCATGTCGACTGCGACGCCTTCTATGCGACGGTCGAGAAGCGCGACAATCCTGATATCGCCGACAAGCCCGTCATCATCGGTGGCGGCAAACGCGGTGTCGTGTCCGCCGCCTGCTACATCGCGCGCACCTATGGCGTGCGCTCGGCAATGCCGATGTTCAAGGCGTTGGAAGCCTGCCCACATGCGACCGTGATCCGGCCCGATATGGCGAAGTACGTGCGCGTCGGCCGCGAAGTGCGGCAGGCCATGCAGGCACTGACGCCCCTGGTCGAACCGCTCTCGATCGACGAGGCCTTTCTCGATCTCTCCGGCACCGAGCGTGTGCACGGCATGATCCCGGCCAAGGTGCTGGCGCGATTTGCCCGCGACGTCGAACGCGACGTCGGCATCTCCGTCTCGGTCGGCCTGTCCTGCAACAAGTTCCTGGCGAAGATCGCCTCCGATCTCGACAAGCCGCGCGGATTTGCGGCGCTCGATCAGGACGAGGCGCGCACGATGCTGGCCGAAAAACCGGTCGGCTTCATCTTCGGCGTCGGACCCGCAACGCAAGAGCGCCTCGGGCAGCGCGGCTTCCGCATCATCGCCGACCTGCAGAAGGCCGACGAGATCGAGATGATGCGGCAATTTCCGAGCGACGGCCGCCGGCTGTGGCGGCTTGCGCGCGGCATCGACGATCGCCGTGTCGAAGCCGACCGCGGCGCCAAGACGATTTCGAGCGAGACGACGTTCGAGACTGACATTCGCGATTTCGCCTCGCTGGAAAAGATCCTGTGGCGGCTGTGCGAGAAGACCTCCTCGCGACTCAAAAGCAGCGAGCTCGCCGGCTCGACCGTAACGCTGAAACTGAAGACCGCCGATTTCCGCCAGCGCACCCGCTCGCAATCGATCGCAGCGCCAACGCAGCTTGCCGCAAAGATCTTTTCGATCTGCCGCGAGATGCTGGCCAAGGAAATCGACGGCACCGCCTTCCGCCTGATGGGCGCCGGCGTCAGCGCGCTGCGCGAAGGCTCTCCAGCCGATGACACCGACATGCTCGACCGCCGCGCCGCCCATGCCGAGCGGGCGGTCGACAGTCTGCGCAAGAAGTTTGGCAATGCCGCCGTCATTCGAGGTATCGCCTATGACGGCCCGGAGAAAGCGCAGGAGTGATGGCCGCCGCGAGGAAGGTGTTATTCCCGTGAGGCCTCCGCCCAGCGGCGCAATTGCGCCGCAAGGCTCCGGCACCTCAGGATGACGGTCCTCTATTCGCTCCGAGGCAGTGGCAGGGGAAACGACGTGACAGGCGAACGCGATCTCGACGTCCTGCTGAGACACATGAAGCCTGAGCTGCGACCAGGCGTCTTCGTCTTCTGCACGATCGCGCCAAACGAGAGCATTCCCGCCGCCCTCGATCCGCTGATGACGTTCCGCGAGCAGGAAGGGACGACGATGGTCATTCTGCGTGAAGAAGCCGAAGCAGCAGGGCTGCCCTACGCGTTCGCCTCACGCCTGATCACCTTGACGGTCAACTCCGCCCTCGATGCCGTTGGATTTCTAGCTGCGATCACGGCGCGTCTTACCGAAGCCGGCATCAGCGTGAATGCGGTGTCGGCCCTTCATCACGACCACCTCTTCGTGCCCGTGGACCGTGACGACGAAGCGATGGCTGTTCTGCGCGAAATATCCAAGAACGCTTCGTAGCCCGAAAAACGCCAGCATGGCATCATGCTACTGTTTTGCCCGACGCGTCAAGCGAAATTCGCTAAATACGAAATGAGCGCCGGGCTGAGCTTCTACTGTGCATGGGGTTGTTTTCAAGTTTTTGCGAAAGCGCGCGCAATCAATCCGCGACCGCGATCGCCTCGATCTCGATCAACCATTCCGGCGCGGCAAGCGCGGAGACGCCGACGAGGGTCGAGGCCGGCGGTTCCATGCCCTGGAAGAAGACCGAGCGGGCCTTGCCGATCACGGGGCGCATCTCCGGCTTGTAGCCGACGACGAAGGTCGTGATCTTCACGATGTTGGCGTAGGTCGCGCCGGCCGCCTTCAGCGCGTGACCGAGATTCTGCATCACCTGCGTCGTCTGCACGGCGATATCGCCCTCGCCGACGATCCGCCCCTCCTCGTCGGTCGAGACCTGGCCGGAGATGTAGATGGTGCGCGCGCCGGAGGCGGTGACGACGTGGGAATAAGCGGGGTTGTGATGCAGGCCGCTGGGGCGGAGATGATCGAGCTTGGGCACGTGCTGCCTCCCGGAGTTTGTGGTTGGACGGGAGCGTAGCTGGAGACGGTGCCGAGGGCTAGCCTCGCGCGCTCAATTGCAGGGCTTGTTCAATTACAAGGCTTGTTCAATTACAAGGCTTGTTCAATTACAAGGCTTGTTCAATTACAAGGCTTGCTGTCCTTGACGTCGAACTTGCCCATCGCACCGGAGATCACAAAATCGTTGTAATCGAGCACGAGCTGGCGCGACACGCCGTTCTCGTAGAGCTCGAACGACATCGCATAAACGGGCGTCTGCTCGCCTTCCTTCTGCTGGACGTCGCGATCGAAATAGCTGACGGTCACCGGCCAGCGCTTCAACGACTTCATGTGATCGTCGGACGTTGCCGGATCGGGCGAGGCGGTGCGGTCGTCGGAGATCGGCTGACCAATCACGGTCAGCGTGTTGTAGACCTTCTGGCCGTCGTCGGAGCCGTCATAGACGGAGAGTTCGAGCAGCGACTTGCCGTCCTTGGCAGCCGCGATGATGCGCTGGATCTGCTCGGTCGGGAAAACGATCTTGCCGTCGAGGGTGAAGCTCTTCGGCGCCGGCAGTTTCAGCTTGACGTTGATGTGGTCGCCGTCGCGCTCCGCGGAGCCGTCGACGAGACCCGCCTCGGTCTCGTTCATCCGCGTCTCGATTTTGAAGCGGTAGCTCTTTCCCGCGGCGTCCTCCCAGGAATTGGAGCGGAGGTCGCTCAGCGTGATCTTGCCCTCGCCGCTGTCGAGCTCGGAGACCTGGCGGAATTCGGACGTGTAGCCCTCGCAGCTACTTCCGGCGAAATTGTAGAGGATGCGGCCGCGCGCGCTGTTGATGGAGTTGGAGCGCGATTTGACCAGGCTCAGATCGTACAGCGCCTGGTGCGGAAGGAACGGACCGTTCGCCGCATGCGCGCCGCCACCGGCGCCGAGAGCGGCCGCCGCGAGCGCCATCGCACCGAGTGAAGTCCGGAAAAGGTGCACCATGTCTGTTCCCTGGGGACGCGCAGATTCGACACTTTAATGACCGTTCCATTGCGTCGCAACTGGGGCAGTTTCACGTAAAGTTGCGCCTCTTCGCTGAACCTCCTGACCTGCCTCACGAAAATGCACACAAGCCGCCCCATCGGCTTGCTTGCAAGTGGCCCCATGATGGGCGAAACAGGGCGCCCGGCCGTCACCAGACGCACCGGAGCGGATGGGTTTTCAGACATCGAGGTCGAGACATGGCGGGCACGGTCGAGCAGAAGCTGGCGGAACAAGGCATCAAGCTGCACGAGGCTCCCACCCCCGTCGCCAACTACGTGCCGTTCGTGCGATCGGGCAATCTGCTGTTCGTCTCGGGCCAGGTCTGCTTCGCTCCCGATGGCAAGCTGATCGCCAAGGGCAAGCTCGGCGCCGGCGTCTCGCTCGAGGACGGTGCTGCGGCCGCGCGCGGCTGTGCGGTCAACCTGCTCGCGCAGGTCAAGGCTGCGATCGGTGACCTCGACAAGGTCGTGCGCGTGGTTCGCCTCGGCGGCTTCATCAACTCGGCGCCGGACTTCGTGGACGGACCGAAAGTACTGAACGGCGCCTCCGATCTGATGGTCGCCGCCTTCGGTGACAAGGGCCGCCACGCCCGCACCACCGTCGGCGTCGCCTCGCTGCCTGCTGACGCGGCGGTCGAGGTCGAAGGCATCTTCGAGGTCGCCTGAGGCCATCGTCGTGCGTGCTCCTGATTGGCTGACAGCGCGGCCGGTCGCCCATCGCGGCCTGCATGACATTTCGCGTGGCATCGTCGAGAACATGCCGGGCGCCGTGCAAGCCGCGATCGCTGGCAATTTCGCGATCGAGGTCGACATCCAGCTCTCGGCCGATGGCGAAGCCATGGTGCACCATGACCATGAGCTAGGTCGCCTGACCGACTCCTCCGGTCCGGTAGTCGCGAAGACTGCGGCCGAGCTGAAGGCCATCACATTCAAGGACACGCCTGAGCGGATGATGTCGCTGAGCGACCTCTGCGCCATGGTCGCCGGCCGCGTGCCGCTGGTGATCGAGGTGAAGAGCCATTTCGACGGTGACCGCAAGCTGGTGAAGCGGATGGCCGAGGTGCTGGCCTCCTATCAGGGGCAAGCGGTCGGGATGTCCTTCGACCCCGACCAGGTGCTGGCACTGCGCGAACTCCTGCCGTCGCGTCCGCGGGGCATCGTCGCGCAGCGGAGCTATGAGGACGAATATTGGGCCTACCTGACCGAGGCGCAGCGCGACAGCATGCTGTACCTGCGCCATGGCTTCCAGACCCAGCCGCACTTCGTCGCCTTCAAGGTCGACCATTTACCAGCGCCCGCCCCCTGGATCGCCCGCAACGTCTTCGGCTGCGCCCTGCTCGGCTGGACCACCCGCACACCGGAGCAGCGGAGGCGGGTTGCGCAATATGCCGACCAGATGATCTTTGAGGGCTTCGTGCCGTAGGCTTGATGGTCCCCACCCTTGAAGTCGCTGCTGCAATGCACGATCTTGGGCGCAATGGGATCATCTGACATCACGCTGGAGGCGGTACCGTCCATTGGCGAAGTCTCGCCGGAGGATTGGGACGCCTGCGCCAACCCCGGCAGGGCTTGCAACGGGCAAGGCTTGAACGAGCAAGGCTTGAACGAGCACGGCTTGCGAACCTCATCCGCGCTTCCAGGCGATTCGCTCGGCATTTTAAAGCCTGCCTACAACCCGTTCGTCTCCCACGCGTTTCTGTCGGCGGCTGAGAAATCGGGTTCGGCGACGATCCGCACCGGCTGGGGGCCTCGACATCTCGTCGCCAAGATCGACGGCCGCGTCGCCGGAATCGCGCCCTGCTATCTGAAATCGCACAGCCAGGGCGAATACGTCTTCGACCGCGGCTGGGCGGATGCCTATGAGCGCGCCGGCGGGCGCTACTATCCGAAGCTTCAGGTCTCGGTTCCCTTCACGCCTGCCACAGGACCGCGGCTGCTGGTCCGCGACGGCGTCGACCACGATCGCATCACCGAAGCATTGGCCAGCGGCCTCGTGGCGCTGTGCGGCGTCAGCAAGGCTTCCTCGGTCCACGTCACCTTCGCGCGCGAGGCCGAGTGGAAGCTGCTTGCCCAGCACGGCTTCCTCCAGCGGACCGACCAGCAGTTCCATTGGCGCAACGAGGGTTTTGCCAGCTTCGACGATTTCCTCGCAACGCTGAATTCCCGCCACCGCAAATCGATCAAACGCGAGCGGCGCGATGCGCTCGCCGCCGGCATCACCATCCACTGGCTCACCGGCAAGGACATCCCCGAGGACGCCTGGGACGCCTTCTTCATGTTCTACATGGAGACGGGCTCGCGCAAATGGGGCCGTCCCTATCTCACCCGCGAATTCTTCTCGCTGATCGGCGAGACCATGAGCGAGGACGTGCTGCTGGTGATGGCCCGTCGCAACGACCGCTGGATCGCCGGCGCGATCAATTTCATCGGCTCGGACACGCTGTTCGGCCGCAATTGGGGGGCGGTCGAGCATCATCCCTTCCTGCATTTCGAGGTCTGCTATTACCAGGCGATCGACTTCGCCATCAAACGCGGCCTCACGCATGTCGAGGCCGGCGCGCAGGGCGAGCACAAGATCGCGCGCGGCTACCTGCCGCGGACGACGCACTCGGCCCATTTCATCGCCGACCCCGGCCTGCGTCGCGCCATCGACGACTATCTCAAGCGCGAGCGCGCCTATGTCGCGGAGGCCGGACGGGAGCTCGCCGAGCTCGGCCCCTTCCGGAAAGGCATCGACGAGGCGCCTTGACGCGCGCGTGAGCCTGGTGGCAGTAAGCGCAAAATTCCTGGAGTTCCGACATGACCGCCTACGACCCCAACAACATCTTCGCAAAGATCCTGCGCGGCGAGTTTCCCTGCCACAAGGTCTACGAGGACGAGCATGTCTTCGCTTTCCTCGACATCATGCCGCGCGTGCCGGGCCATACGCTGGTGATCCCCAAGGCCCCTGCCCGCAACATCCTCGACATCAAGCCCGACGACTTCGCCCACGTCGCCCGCGGCGCGCACAAGATCGCTGCGGCGGCGATGAAGGCCTTCAAGGCCGACGGCATCACCGTGCAGCAATTCAGTGAGGCCGCCGGCGGACAGGTGGTGTTTCACCTGCATGTGCACGTGATGCCGCGCCACGACGGCGTCGCGATGCTGCCGCCCGCGAGCCGCAAGGAAGACGTCAAGGTACTCGAAGAAAACGCGACAAAGCTGATCGCGGCGCTGAAGGGGGCCTAGGTCTCTCCACTCGTCATTGCAATGACGGGATAGAGCGGAGCGGACCTTACTCCGTCTGGAAATCCCCCGGCTGCGGCGCAGCCAGTGGCGTGAACTCGCAGCGATCCGGCTTGATGTCGATCAGCGGCGTATTGTCGATACAATCGAGGCCGCGCACCAGGATGGCATTGCCCTCGATCCCGACGAGCTTCACGATCGAGGTCCCGATTGGATTGGGCCGCACCGGCGAGCGCAGCGAAAACGTGCCGCGGGTCTTCTCGTTGTTTTTCGGGCTTTGCAGCACGATGTCGCGGCGTGACTGGTCGAGCCAATAGAGCACTTCGAGATTGTTGTAGAAGTCGACGCCCTTCATTGCGGGCACGAACGGCTCGAAGATCTCGAGGCGGCAGATCGGGCCGTCCTGTCGCCCCTGCCGCGGCGTCTCCAGCCGCGACGTCCAGGGCGTGCGGATGCGGCCGATGAAGACGAGGCCGGCATCCTCAGTCGACGGCAGCTCGATGGCAATCTCGCCTTCGCGGAGCTCGTTTTCGCGAACCATATGTCCTATTCCTTAGCTTGTCGGAAGCGGTTTTAGCCCAACCACCACTTGCCGGCCAGCATGAAGACTTCGCCGGCGACAACGCCCGCAAAGATCGAGCGGCGAGTCAGCAGGAACACGACGAGGCCAGCGCCAACCGCGCCATAACGCAAGCCATCCGGCACGCTGGCAAGCGCACCTGGCGGCTCGACCATGATCTGGGCGATGACGCCAGCCAGGATCGCGGTCGCAACCGCCCTCACCCAGACCAACAACTCGGAGCCCTCGTCGATGCCGCCGCCGAACCACAGGCCAAGCATGCGCCATATCTGGTTGGGAATGACGCCGGCGACGAACAGCACGACCAGCGCCTGCCAATCACCGATCAGTTGCGCGGCGCTCATGCGCGCACCTCCCGCCACCAGTGCACGCCATAGGCGATCGTGCCGGCCACAAGGCCACTGACAAGGATGTCGAGGCCGGAGTTCATCTTCGCCGCCAGTGGATAGAGCAGAACGCCGAGCGTGAGTGCGACGACATCGGCGACCTCGCGGCTGTTGCGCGCGGTCGAGAACAGGAAGGACAGCGGCGTCAGCAGCAGGATCGCCGCTCCAAGGGTCTGTGTCAGATTGGCGGCGAGGAAATACCCGATCGTGTTGGCGGTGAGACACACCGAGACCAAGCCAAAGCCAAGCCCGTTGACGAAGGCAATCCGCCGCTCGCATGGCACCTGCGGCAGGAAGCGATGGCATTCGACCCACAGCGTCACGGCCGTAAGATGCGCAGCAAAAAACAGCTCACGCCGCTTGGTTGTGGGCGTGCGCATCAACGGCAGCACTGAGACCACCATCGGAAACAGCCTGATCGCACTGACGGTCACCGCAATCGCCGACTGGATGATGGTCGCGCCGGAACCGAGCGTGGTGATCAAGATGATCTACGCCGGCCCGGCCCAGACGAACAGCGTCGAGCAGAGTGCCCAGAGCAGGCTGAAATGGCTGTCATGGGCGAGCGCGCCGATGCCGAGATAGGTCGCGAACAGGACGAGCGTGAGGATCGTCTGCGTGACAGGACGAGCGTGAGGATCGTCTGCGTGATCGACCGCAGCCCCCAGCCGAAGGCGCGCCACGGACTTTGCCATTGAGGGGAATCAAGCGGAGGAAGCGCCACGGGAGCTTGGCCGTACGGTGGAGACTCTTGGCTGCATAACGGGCAATGCCGGGGCTGACGTCAAGGAAGCCCGTGGCGGGGCTGGCATGCGTCGCGCTGCCTACCCGCTCACGCCCCTGTTCTTCAGCACAAAGCACGCCCCGCCCGCCTTCCGGATGCGATTGCAGAGATCGTCCGCCTCGGGCCGCGTATCAGTGCCGATGCGCACCTGATAGAAGGCGTGCGACCCGCGGCTGCGCACCACCGAGCTCAGCAGGCTCGGATCGCGTTCGCCGATCACGGCGCTGAGACGCGTCACGGCGCGGGAGTACATCGCCAGCGCCTTGTTGCGGTCGAAGCCGGCGGCGAGCTGCACGCCCCAGATCTTGGCGGCGGCAAGCTCGACATGCTGCTCGAGCTCGGCGACGAACGGGTTCGGCGCGCGCTTGAGCAGCGCCATCAGGTCGCGGCAGCTCGTCGGCGGCGAACTCGGCGGCCCCTTGCCGGTGCTCCCGGCCTTGGCCCATGCGTCGATGCTCGCACCGGTGATGGCATAGACATAGTTGCGGGTTTGCTCCGGCATGCCGCCGGTGCCGGCGAGCCATTCCTGCACCCGCCGCGGGCCGGCATTGTAGGCGGCCGCGGCAAGGCCCAGATTGCCGAACTGATTGCGCAGCTCGTTCAGGAACTCGGCCGACTTCGGTAGCGCCTGAACCGGGTTGAACGGATCGAGCAGCCCGCGCTCGCTCGCGGTACCGGGCATGAACTGCGCAATCCCCTGCGCCTGTTCGCCGCTGCGCGTGACAGGACCCACTGCATCAGCCTGGAAGCGGCTCTCCTGCCAGATCACGCGAGCGAAGTATTCCAGCGGCAGGTTGGCATCGCGCGCCGCCGCCTCCACGATCAGGCAGATCGATTCTCGGGTGTCGCTCTCGCGGGCATCGACAGACTTCTCTGGCGGCATTGCCAGCTCATCGACACTGGGCGAAGCGATGTTGGCTTTTGCCGGCGAGTTATCCCATGCTGGTGCCTGCGTCACCGAGACGAGCATCACCAAGATGACGCCTGATGCAATTTGCGTCAGCACTGCCCAAGCATCGCCGTGGCGCACGCCAGTGCGGCGTGCAACAAGGTGATCTGCCGCGCTCTGGCATCGTGCCATGGTTCGACGAGTTGCCAATCTATGCTGCCCGCCCTGCTTCACCCAATGCGCCGCCCCGCCAAACGGATCCGCGCTATCGTCGCCCTTCCTGCGCTCGTTCTGTCAGCCGGGCCAGCCATAGCGCAAGTCAACTCGCGAATGACGACCGAATATCCGGAAAGCAACATTTTCCGGGATCGGGCTTGCCAGTTTCGTCGATCGGGTAGCTGCGCGCACAAACGGTTTCGTGACCGAGACCAACCGCCTTCGACAATGAGCTCAAAAACAGCTCAGGCGAGATGCCCCGCGCGGCAGCTGCCGGACGGATCGCCGGCGGCGGTGCCTTCGCGGGTGCGTTGTCCGGCTTGAACCCGGTGCTCGGCCTCTTCATTTGAAGCGCTGCCGGAACCGATGCAACGTGAGGTGCTGGCCGCCGCAGCCGAGACCGAGCAGAGCCAGCTCGCACTGCTGGCCCATCGTACGGCCGAGAATTGCGCCCGCATGTGCGAGAATGGCGTCAGCATTGCGGAGCCAGCGCCACCATCCCTCATCGCAGCGCTCCGAGCGGCCTCAACGGGCGCGATCACCACTTGGAAGGGCCAGGCCGGCACGGATGCGACCGCGATCGTCGAGTGAGTGAGCCAGCAGTGAGGAGAGCCGCGGCGGCGTCTTCAGTCCTATTCCGAGGTGGGCTTCTCTGCGCTGATTCCGCGGTCCAGGGCATCGATCAGCGCCTGAAGCTCGACGAATTTGTTCCGTGCCCGCTCAGCCTTGTCACGATCAAAGGGAGCGGCCAGCACCTTCGCATGCTGGTCTCTGTCCTCGATCATGCGCTCGCGGGCCTTCTTCAAAGTTTCAAGTCGTTCGTTCATCTGCGCACCTCTGCCGATATCTGCTCGACCACAACCGGGGACTCAGTCGAAGCCAGCCGGAATCTCGCCCTTTCGGAAGAGCACTTTAGGCTCATCGTCATAGTCCCCCATTTCGGGATCGCCGCTGGAAGAGAACGCGACGACGCCGAGTTTGCTCAAGGCCAGCCTCTCCGCGGCCCGCAGCGCACCGCTTACCGACTTGCAGACGATGGGAGAGTCGGCCTTCAGATTTCCGCCTTTGCCGGCGTTGAACGCCTGCACGACGTAGGTTGTTTCGCGGACCATGACGGCTCCTCTGAGCTGTTAACAAACGGAGTTGACATCAACGGCCGTGAAAGCCGCGCTCAGGCGCACATTGCTTCGATGAGCGCGGAAATCCTGATCGTTGCGAAACTGGAGAAGGTATCCGACACGGCATATGGCAAGATAATCTGGTCATTGTGCCGCATCGCACCGCAGGTATAGACAACGTTGGGGACATACCCTTCGCGCTCGGACGGTTCAGGCCGCAACAGCGGCTCGACCGAACGTGCCAGCACCTTGGACGGGTCGCGCTTATCGAGCAGCGCGGCTCCGATCGCGTATTTGCGGATCGGACCGACGCCGTGTGTCAGCAGCAGCCAACCTTCGTCAAGTTCGATCGGCGACCCGCAATTGCCGATCTGGACGAACTCCCAGGGAAATTGCGGCTTCAGCAATATCTGGCCCCCTGCCCACGTGTAGAGGTCGTCCGAATAGATCAGATACAGGTTCTCATTATCCTGTCTCGCGATCATGGCATAGTTGCCGCCGATCTTGCGTGGGAACAGCGCCATGCCCTTGTTGCGTGCGGCAGCCCCGCGCAAAGGCGTTAATCGAAACGACATGAAATCGTTGGTCTCAATCAATTCAGATCGGATCGCCCGTCCGCTGTAGGCCGTATAGGTCGCGTAGTAGCCCTCCCGATCGCCATCGCTGAATTTGACAAAGCGCGCATCCTCAATGCCATTCGATTGAGATTCGGTAACAGGAAAGATAACGCGCTCGCTGAGGTCTTCCTCGGGCTTGAACATCAATTCCACGCGGTCGCCGTCCGGCCCGGATACGCGATCGCTGACGCGCGGAACCGAAGCAAGGCGCGTTGTCGGATCGACGACGAGGGTTCCGTCAGCCGCAATCGTTCCGGTTCGAAACGTCAGTGACGACACATGTCCCTCGCCGATGGCCCGGAGACTGATGACGAAGCGTAAGCCTCCCTTCGGTGCCCCGGATTGATCCGGGTGCGGGACGATGCTGGGGTTGAACAAAGCAGAGGCTTCGAAGGAATACTCGCTGAGAAAATAGGCGCCGACCAGCTGGCGCTGAGTCTTCGAGAAGAGGCCATGCGCCGCGAAAGCATCCTCCATTTCATCCGCGCGGGTCTCGAACCTCTCCAGGAGATTACGATGTCGACCCTGAAAATTTTCGAGGACGTCTGCAAGTTGCACCGCAACTGCTTCCGAACTGAGCGCAAGAACCCTGTCTACAATATGATTTGCACGCATCTTGTCGGTTGGATTCAGGTCGCGGGGTTCAGTTGCCGGCTTGAAGGGCCGCACGATGACTCGCGCTGGATCGGGGCGCAGATGAAGCCCCTGCCGATTCAGGAAAGAAGCTTGTGACACGGCATCCTCGGCTTGCTGAATGAAAAGATGAAGTTCAGGCGCCCACCGCGCGCAAGGCTGTCGGCCTTGTCAGGATCGGGTTGACGCGCGCGAGCTGACGCATCTCCGCAAGTCCGAGGAGATAGCAAACAACCGACTCGCCCCCGCGATTTTCGTTTGCGCGATCGGGGTGCAAGCCATCCCGGCAACTGCCCGTGAGCGGATCGACCAACGCCACCGAGAGATCATTGCTGCCAAGAAACCAGCCGAAGGCCCGCGCCGCCAAGGCTTTCCATTCGGCATCGCCGTCGACACGCCATGCGGTGAGGCAGGCAGCGATCGTTGCCGTTGCTTCCACAGGCTGCTGGTCAAACGCGTGAGGAGGTTGCCGCCGCTCGCCGAATCCGCCAGTGCCGACCGGCCGGAAATGACCTGCCGCACTGGTCTGTTGCGTCATGAGCCAGCGCAGGGACCTCAATCCACCGTCGAGATATTGAGGCGTTTGCGTCGCTATACCCGTGAGCAATAGGGCCTGCGGCAATCGCGCGTTCTCGTATGCCAATCCCTCCTCAAACCAGACCCAGTCCGGCGTCTCGACCGACGCCAGACAGGACATCAACCTGTCGGCAAGCGAATGCCGGACTTCCCTGGCGCGAAGATCGTCCGGAGCTACAGCGCAATAGACGTCCAAGCCCAGCAGCACGAACGCCCACGCGCGGGGCGACCGAAAGCTTTCCGCGACTGACAATGCCTGGGCAAACAGAGCAGCAGCCCACAAGCGCCGGGCCGGGCTCGTGTCTTTGCGCGCAGCCTCACCCAAGGCCCATAACGTCCGCCCGTGACTGTCTTCGGACCCTTTGTCTTCAAGCCAGTTTCGATTGAAGCCCATGAAGTTGCGAAATTGCCTGGTATCAGGGTTCCAGGCGTGTTGCACGAATGCTGCAAACCGGCTCGTCAATAGCTCCGACAGCGGTTGTTCGCCCGGACTATTGAGGGCACAGGCCAGCAGCAGCGCTCGCGCATTGTCATCGACGCAATAGCCGTGCGAGCGATCCGGCACCGAGTGTACCGCGTGCTGGAACAGGCCGACATCGTCGCACATCGACAGGAAATGGCCGAGCTGCATATCGGGCGCCGCTGGGCTACGTGGCTCCGGCATGCTCCTGTCGGTGCGCGCGAAGACCTTCAACCGATGACCATGCCGCGCTTTTTCGAAGACAGACAGGTAGCGTTCGGCCACCCGCTCCCATGTCATCATCCGGCTCTCCGCATAGGCACGCCGGGACATCGCCTGGCGGCGCGGGTCGTCGGTCAGCAGATTGGCGATCTCCGTGCCGATCGCCGCGGCATCGCCGAAAGGCACCAGCACACCGCACCCCTCGGCAAGCAGTTCGCGTGCATGCCAGTAGGGCGTCGAGACGACCGGCTTCCCCAGCCCGAAACTGTAGGCCAGGGTTCCCGATGTCATCTGGGCTTCGTTGAGATAAGGCGTGACATAGACGTCGCACATCGAGATGAATTCGAGCAGCGTGGCCAGATCGGCGAAGCGATCGAAGAACACCACGTGATCGTCAATTCCGAGTTCGCGCACCCGCGTCATCAGGCTCTCGCGATAGGCCTCGCCCTGGTTCCTAACCAGATTGGGATGCGTCGCGCCGAGCACGACATACACCGCATTCGCGCAGCGCTTCAGAATCAACGGCATGGCGTCGATCATGACTTCGATACCCTTGTTCGGTGACAACAGGCCGAACGTCAAAATCACCGATTTCTGCTCAAATCCAAGCTTGGCTTTCGCGACATCGGGCGTGGCAAATGCGACATCAGGAATGCCGTGGGCGATGACCTCGATCTTGTCGTCAGGCACCAAATAGATATCGCGCAGCAGTTCGCGGCCCTTATTGGCCATCACCACGACCTTTACCGACGCCTCGACGATACGCTCCATGACCGTCCGTTGCGCAGGTGTCGGATCGGCCAGCACGGTATGGAACGTCGTCACGACCGGCAAGGTAAGGCGAGCCAACAGCACCATGATATGGGCGCCGGCTTCACCACCGAAAATTCCAAACTCGTGTTGCAGACACACAGTGTCGAACCGGCCGGCATTCAGGAAATCCGCCGCCCGTATGTAGTCTTCAATATTGCCGTCCTCGATCTGAAACGCGACCGCCGGGGGATAATCATAGGCTTGACCGCGATCGGTCATTGCCACGATGCAGGTCTCCAGATCCTGGCGCGAAACCGATATCGCGTTCTTCAGATCAGTCGTATAGGTCGCAATTCCACACCGGCGAGGCAGCGAGTTGCCGATGACGGCGATACGGCGGAGCGGCGTCATGTCGTCACCTCGATGATTTCACTTGATGTCGGAGCGTGCACGACCTCAACAACCGCGGCAGATATTCTTCAGCTTCGCTGTGGTTCTGGCCTCTTCTGCAAGGAACGGGTCTTTGTACGCACCACGAGACACCTCGCCCTCCGGAACATCTGGCTTCTTCACTTTCGGAGGAAACGCCGCGTCATAACACGCGAGGCGTCCGCTCGTGCTTTCGATCGCGCGGCAGTCCGGCTCTCTCGCGATGGCACTTTGCGCGAACGTGCCAAGCGCCAATGCGACAATAAGCATTTTCATACAGGTATCGTTCCTCGCGAGCTGGACACGGTCCTTCGACGAATCCCGCTCCTCATGTCTCGAAATGGTCGAATTCATCGGACAGCAGGACCCGGCCTTGCGGCGTGCATATCCGCACGTCGAAATAGCCCTCCTGCAACAGCTCCCTCGCCTTCTTCAAAGCGGCATCCGTGGTGGCGCGGGCCAAGCTGACGTAGCCACTTTGATCGCGTCCGCTCACCAGATATTGCAGTGACGTCCTATCCATGCAGAAACGCCGCGGCGGCCACTAGGAACAACAGAAACAGCGGGACGATCACCGGCGGCACAATCCAGTCGGCCACGCGAAATCGAGGCATGCGCGCTCCTCCTCGTTCGGCGGGAGCGCAAGTGACCCTCAGTCACCGATGGATGCCATGGGAAGGGCGGTGATGGAGGGACTCTACTCTCACCCCCGGCCAATAGCGAGCCTTTAAACGGTACACGACATCAGCGATGCCGATTTCAGCGTGACTACGGTTGCGCATTGCCTTGGCCTGCGGCCTCGTTTAGGTCAAACAGCGACGCTGAAATCAACACGGACACGACCAGAATGGCGACAATTTTCTTCGATCTCGACGGCACGCTGACCAATCCAAAACCCGGGATCACGCGCTCAATCCAGTATGCGCTGGAACGGCTGAACCTCGCAGTGCCAAGTGAGGACGAGCTGACCTGGTGCATCGGGCCACCGCTGCATGCGAGCCTGAAGAAGCTCACCGGCACAGACGCGCTGGCCGACGAGGCGCTGCTGCTCTACCGCGAACGTTTCAGCGAGATCGGCCTGTTCGAAAACGAGGCCTATGCCGGCATCCACGACACGCTGGCGGCCATCGCCGCGACTGGCGCGCGCATGTTCGTTGCGACCAGCAAACCCGCCGTCTACGCGACCCGCATTGTTGAGCACTTTGGCCTGAATCCGTATTTCGAGCGCGTGTTCGGCTCCGAGCTCGACGGCACGCGCGTCGACAAGCGCGACCTGCTCCGCTACGCGCTCGACGAGACCAGCGTCGATGCGACCAGCGCCATCATGATCGGCGACCGCAGCCACGACGTGGTCGGCGCGCGCACCAACGGCATGATTGCGATTGGCGTACTCTACGGCTACGGCAGCGAGGCCGAGCTCAGGGACGCCGGCGCGCACCACATCTGCGCCGCGCATCCGGAAGTGCTCGGCCATTGCGTGCCCTAGGCGGCAACCGTCTCCACCGCGGCAAGCATCCCCGTTTTCGGATGACAGTTCAGATACTCGAACAACTGCTCATCCGCGGCCGCGACCGTGACTTCGTGGTAGAGCCGCAGCTTCGCTGACGGGCCAAGCGTCGAGAGATACTTCATCGCCGCACCGAAGATTTTCACGTGGGTCGGATGCGATTCCGCCCAGCGCTCCAGCGCCGCGAGACTATTCCACCAGCTCTGGCCATAGGATTTTTCGGTCGTCTTGCCGTCCCCCGAGAGCACCTGCATGTAGCGGTTAGCGTAGCAGCCGATTGCCAGCCCGTCGTCGCGCAGGAAATCCATGCCCTCGCGCAGCACCGGCTCGACGTCGTCGAGATAGAGCTTTCGCTCGGACGCTTCGGTATCGCTCCAGTCCTGGCCGGAGCGGATCAGGCAGAGATTGTCGTGCGCCTTCACACGTAGCCGCGCACCGTCCCGGATCAGTTCGGGCTTGCCGCCCGGCGACATCGGATCGGTTTGCGATAGCGGAATGCGATCGCGCATGCCGCCCCAATAGGCGTGCTCCTGCACCTCGCCGCTCATGCCCTCCGCGATCACCGCGACGCCTTCGGGTCGGCCGAGCGAGGAGAACAGAGTCTCATGCCGCGCCACGGTCGGACGCAGCACCTCGATGAAGGTGCCGATGCCGTCGCGCTGTTTTCCGGTCCACGCCTCGCGCGCCGGCGCGAACCAGTTATCGAAGCGCGCGATGTCGTCCCAATAGGCCACCGAGACAATGTTCGCGTAGCCAGCCTGATCGACATACTGCGCGCGGTCCCAATGCGTGGGACCGCCCTGGCCGGCGAACAGCCGGGTGACTTCGGCGAGCGCCTCCGTTGCGGCCGCCGGCGTCGATCCACGATACTGCACACCGAAATAGGCCATTACGACGCGGCCGACGGCAGGCTTGTAGCGCGCTACAAACGACGGATATGGCGGCTGGTAATCATCAGGCACGCGCTTGTGGCGCGTGCGCTGGGTTTCGAGATGCTGAGGAATTGCGGATTCCATGCTTGTACCCTCCCCTCGATCTCTCTGATCAGTTTGCGGCCGCGCCGATTTCCACCGGCTCGACAGCATCTACCGGCAGCGCGAACTGCTCCACGCGCTGGTATCGCTTCTTGTTGAGCAACAACCGCGTGACGTCGGGCCGCGAATAATGCCCGGCGGGATCAGCAGCGTTCTTGGCGACGCCGATGGCGCCGAGATCGATCTCGGCAATCAGCAGCCCCTCCTGGTCGGGCGCGAGCTTGTCGCCGATCTGGCTGCCGTCGGGGCCGTAGATGGCGGCAAAACCACCGCCGACATGCAGCAGCGCATTCTTGTCGGGCCGGTCGCAGAGCTCGTCGATCATCGCCTGCGACACCGTCGCGCAAGGCGCCAGCACGAAGCAGGAGCCTTCCACCGCATAGACGCGCGAGGCCGCGTTGTTGACCTCGGCGCCGAGGGCCGGTGCAAAGGGATCGTACAGCGAGAAGCTCGGCCAGGCCGCAACATGGACCTGCTCGTTCTGGGCGTACATCGCGTATTTCGACAGCGGCTGGAGATGCTCCCAGCAGCAGAGCGCGCCGATGCGGCCGATATCGGACCGCGCATGGACCGCAAGATCGCTGCCGTCGCCCTCGCCGTAGACGGTGCGCTCGGCGTGGGTCGGCCGCAATTTGCGGCGCTTGGCGATGGTCTCGCCGTCGGGCCCGATCAGCCATTGCGCCAGATAGAGGCTGCCGCCGTCCCGCTCGGACAGGCCGATTACGGCAGTGAGCTTTGCCTTGCGGACCGCGTCGCGGAGCCGTTCGGCCTGCGGGCTGTCATAGGACAGCGAATTGTCGAAATAGCGCTGGACGAAGCCGCGGCCGATCGCCCAAGCCGGCGAGTCCATCCAGATATGCCAGGGGTAACCGGGGATGAACGCTTCCGGAAAGGCGATCAGCTTGGCGCCCTTCTCGGCGGCTTCCCTGATCAGCGCGATCGACTTGTCGATCGAGGCGTCGAGATCGAGCCAGGCAGGCGCGGCCTGCACCACCGCAACCTTGTATTTCGGATGTTCGATACCCATTCCCGCCTCCGTTGCTGGTTGATCCAAGACCCTGTTGATCCAGGACCACGTCCGATGCAGTCTATTGAGCCAAGCCGGGCAGCCGCGCGCTCGACCACGGCGGAACAAAAAGTCGACTGGAAGGGATCGCCGCCCGGTACAGAACTTGCCTGTGATCAGGCCGGATTTGCGCCACCATGCGGTTTGCTGGAAGTGAAAGGGAGGCCCGCCGATGACAACCCAGTTCACGACAGACGGCAGCCCCGGCTACCGCCGGCTTGCCCTTTGGCAGGACATCGTTTGCGACGTCTTCGTCGGGCTCGACTGCAAGTCGGACCTCGGCAGCGCCTTTCATGGCTCGGTGACACAGGCTTCCCTCGGCAAGGCCGTTTGCTCCGAAGTCTGCTCAAACCGCCAGCACGTCTTCCGCACACCCTCGCGCATCGCGCGCTCGGATCAGGATTACGTTCTCGTCGCGCTCGGCAATCGCGGCGATGGTTGCGTCGTGCAGGACGGCCGTGAGACCGTGATCCATCCGGGCGAATTCGCGCTTTATGACACCACGCGTCCCTATGAGCTGAAGTTCAGGGACACGTTCTCGCAAACCATCTTCAAGGTGCCTCGCGAGATGTTGCAGCGAAGGCTCGGCGGTACCGAGACGCTGACCGCGATCACGTTCGGCACCGACGCGCCGCTCGAGCGGCTCGCCTATGATTTCATCTTCAGGCTTTGCCAAAGCGCGGACCGGCTCGCCTCCAGCAATGCCGCCGCCTTATCCGAGCAGGCCGTCGACTTGCTCGCGATGGCACTGAGCGAGCGGCTTGGCGGGACATCGCTGCCGTCCTCGACCCATCGCTCCGCCCTGCTCTATCGGCTCAAGGCGCACGTCCGCGCACGCCTCGCCGATCCCGACCTCACGCTGGCCGAGACCGCCGCCGCGCTCGGCATCTCCTCGCGCTACGTCAACGATCTCCTCGCCGACGAGGACACCTCGTTCCAGCGCCATGTGCTTGCCGAGCGGCTCGCCCAATGCAAACGCGACCTTGCCTCGCCCGTGCTTAGCCACCGTCACATCAGCGAGATCGCGTTTGCCTGGGGCTTCAACGACGTCTCGCATTTCGGCCGGGTCTTCCGCGAGCATTTCGGGATGTCGCCGCGCGACTACAGGCAGAGCGAGTTGCGGCACTGAAATCCGTTCCGGTTAGCCATCACGCGTCGCGGATGCAGCATTCGATGACATGCGTCTGCACGACTAGGCTATTCCCAAGCAAGGCCGGTATGTCAGCACGCAATAGGACAACGCGCCCGCTTGCATTACGATCCGCTTCCAAGGCCGCGCCGATCAATCAGCGGCCATGAGGAGCTGTTCGATGGAATACCGACGCTTGGGCCGTTCCGGCCTCATGGTCCCCGCTTTGAGCCTTGGCACGGGCACGTTCGGCGGCGTCGGCCGCCTCGCCGCATGGGGGACGACCGACGCTACCGAGGCACGGCGCCTTTTGGACATCTGCCTCGAAGCCGGCGTGTCGATGTTCGACACCGCCGACGTCTATTCGCTCGGTGAGTCCGAGCGGGTCCTCGGTGAAGCCATCAAGGGGCGCCGCGACAAGGTGCTGGTCTCGACCAAGGCCACCTTCCGCTTCGGCGATGGCCCCAACGATGTCGGCTCGTCGCGACAACATCTGCTCGCCGCCATCGACAGCTCGCTGAGCCGGCTCGGCACCGACTATATCGACCTCTTCCAGCTCCATGGCTTCGACGCGATGACGCCGCCGGAAGAGGTGCTCAGCACCCTCGACGTGCTCGTGCGCGCCGGCAAGATCCGCTATGTCGGCGTTTCGAATTTCTCGGGCTGGCACCTGATGAAGTCGCTCTCCGTTGCCGACAAGCACGGCTTCCCGCGCTATGTCGCCAACCAGACCTACTATTCGCTCGTTGGGCGCGACTATGAGTGGGAGCTGATGCCGCTCGGCCTCGACCAGGGGCTTGGCGCCGTGGTCTGGTCGCCGCTTGGTTGGGGTCGCCTCACCGGAAAGATCCGCCGCGGCCAGCCGAAGCCCGAAGTCAGTCGCCTACCCCAGACCGCTGACTTCGGCCCGCCCGTACCCGACGAGCAGGTCTACCGCGTCGTCGAGGCGATCGACGAGGTCGCAAAGGAGACCGGCAAGAGCGTCTCTCAAATCGCGTTGAACTGGCTGCTGCAGCGTCCGACCGTGTCGACGTTGATCATCGGCGCGCGCAACGAGACGCAGCTGCGCGAAAATCTCGGAGCGGTCGGCTGGTCCCTGACCAAGGACCAGATCGCAAAGCTCGACGCAGCCAGCAAGGTGACGCTGCCCTATCCGTACTGGCACCAGCGCGGCACCTTCTCCGACCGCAATCCGCCGCCGGTGTGATTGGCTTAGCCGCGAAGGCCGGCTTGATTTGAGCTGTATCAAGCCGTCCCTGGCGGACAGTGGCATCGTACTGGCCTCACGAGGCAGTCCGATGCGCCGATTTGCCATGAAGGCCCTGTTCACGGCCCTCAACCTCGACCGCGCCGAGCGAACGCGGATCGACTGGGATCGCCGCATCCTGACCTTCTCCACGGCCGTGACGATCGGGCTCATTGCGCTCTACATCTTCGGCAAAGTGACTTCGCGCTGGTGAGCGATCGCATCGATCCATGCCCGTAGCGCCGGGAGACCTGCTTCAGGCACAGGAACTGTCCGTGTCCTGCCGGGTTGCGGTGGTCAGTACAATTTCCTAAGCGAGGGGACGCACACGGCTCGAATCAAGCACGCCCCCACCATGTCGTCTGTCCCGATCGAGCATGCCGACGGCCTGCCACAGCCCCAGCGCAATCAGGCGATCCTGACCATTGCGCTCGGCATCACCATGGCTGTCGTCGACAGCGCCATTGCCAACGTCGCACTGCCGACGATTGCAACCGACCTGAACGCAAGCCCCGCCTTCTCGATCTGGATCGTCAACGGCTATCAACTCGCGATCACGATCTCGCTGCTGCCGCTGGCCTCGCTCGGCGAGATCGTCGGCTATCGCCGAGTCTATCTGGTCGGGCTCGCACTGTTCACGCTCGCATCCGCCTTCTGCGCGCTGGCGCATACACTGCCGCTACTGACGATCGCCCGCATCATCCAGGGCTTCGGCGCGGCCGGCATCATGAGCGTCAATTCGGCACTGGTGCGCTTCACCTATCCCCGCAGCCTGCTCGGCCGCGGCATCGGGCTCAATGCGCTCGTGGTCGCCTTCTCCGCTGCGATCGGGCCGACGCTCGCCGCCGGCATCCTTGCGGTTGGCAGCTGGCCCTGGCTGTTCGCAATCAACGTGCCACTTGGTGTGGCCACGCTGGTGCTCGGCCTGCGCAGCCTGCCGCATACGAACCTGGCAAGCCATTCCTTCGACTGGCAGAGCGCCGGGCTCTCGGCGATCACCTTCGGCGTCGGCATCGCCGCGATCGACAGCGTCGGCCACGGCGAGGCGACGATCACCTGCCTCGTCCAGTTCGCCATCGCCATCATCGCGGGTGGATTGCTGATCTATCGCGAGACACATATGCGGTCGCCGCTGCTGCCGGTCGACCTGTTGCGCATCCCGGTATTCGGACTGTCGATTGCCACCTCGATCGCCTCGTTCTGCGGGCAAATGCTGGCCTTCGTTGCGATCCCCTTCTACCTCCAGAGCCGCTTCGGCTATTCGGCCGTCCATATGGGCCTCCTGATCACGCCTTGGCCGATTGCGGTGGCGTGCGCGGCTCCCCTCGCGGGCCGCCTGGTCGAGCGCTATCCGGCCGGCCTGCTGGGTGGCATCGGGCTGGCGCTGTTCGCCTGCGGCCTCGCCGCGCTGGCGTTCCTGCCTTTGAGCCCGACGCCGCTCGACGTGGTCTGGCGGATGGCATTGGCGGGCTTCGGCTTCGGCCTGTTTCAGACGCCCAATAATCGCACCATGATCGCCGCCGCCCCGCGCGACCGCGCTGGCGGCGCCAGCGGCATGCTGGGCACCGCGCGCCTGCTCGGCCAGACCACCGGAGCCGCGTTGGTGGCGCTCTTCCTGGGACGCTACCCGGTCGAGGGCACCCGGATCGCGCTTCTCACCGGCGTTGGATTTGCCCTCTGCGGCGCGATGCTGAGCATGCTGCGGCTATCGCCGGCCGGAGCGCGCGGCGCCGAACATGTCCGCATACAGGACGACCAGCGCCTGCGGGGTGAATAGCCGACCCACGCCCAGATATCCACCCATTGCACACGCAGCCCCTGCGTGGCTTAACTATCTGGCGTTTTGACCTATTGCCCTCCCGCTCCAGTTGCGCTTCAGTGATGACGGGACAAGGGGCATTTCATGCGTTTATTTGGCGTAGTGGCGCTGAGCGTCACGCTGGGAGGCTGCGCGTCCGTCACGCGCGGCACCACTGAGAATATCAGCATTGCATCGACACCTTCAGGCGTTGAAGCCGTCGTTAGCGGAATGGAAGTACCAACCACCTGCATGACGCCATGCTCCATCGTCGTGAAGCGGAACGCCGATATCTCTATCACCTTCCAGAAGGACGGCTATGAACCGCAGATCGTGCCGCTGAGCCGCGACATCCCGACTGGAGGGGCTGCAGGTTTTGCCGGTAATCTCCTGCTCGGCGGTGTCGTGGGCATGGGTGTCGACGCCGCAACAGGCGCGGCAACCGATCACAAGCCGAACCCGGTCATCGTGACGATGCAGCCGTCGGCCCCGCCTCCCCGCGCCGCGCGGCCGCCCGCGCCAAGGAAACCGCGGCCACCGGCTGCGGCGGCGCCCGAAGCCGGTACCTAGAGGCCCGCATTGTGACGCAAACAAAAGGCCGGCTCTTCAGCCGGCCCTTTCGATTCATGATGCGCCGATCAAGCCTTGACCAGCGGGCCCTTTGAGGTCGGCCCCTTGGAGCCGCCGGGGCCACCGGGCTTGTTTGGCTTGCCCGGAGGGCGCTTGCGCGCGCCAGGCAACTTTTCCTGCTTGGGCGTGACCGGACCCTCGACAAACTCGAAGCCGATCTTGTCCTTGATCTCGTCGGCCTCGTCCTTGACGAGGACAACGCGGACGTGGCCACCGCCCTTGAGCTTGCCGAACAGCACCTCGTCAGCCAATGGCTTCTTGATGTGCTCCTGGATCACGCGAGCCATCGGCCGCGCGCCCATCTGCTCGTCATAGCCGTGCTGGACCAGCCAGGTCTTGGCGGGCTCGGACAGCTCGATGGTGACGTCGCGATCGCCAAGCTGCGCCTCGAGCTGAAGCACGAACTTCTCGACCACGGTGCCGATCACCTCGACGCTGAGATGGCCGAACGAGACGATGGCATCGAGACGGTTGCGGAACTCCGGCGCGAACTGCCGGTTGATCGCCTCGTGGTCGTCGCCTTCCCGCTTCGAGCGCGTGAAGCCGAACGCTTGCTTGGCGAGATCGGAAGCACCCGCGTTCGTCGTCATGATCAGGATCACGTTGCGGAAGTTGACCTGCTTGCCGTTGTGGTCGGTGAGCCGGCCGTGGTCCATGATCTGGAGCAGCACGTTATAGAGATCGGGATGGGCCTTCTCAATTTCGTCGAGCAGCACCACGCAGTGCGGATGCTGGTCGACGCCATCGGTCAAAAGGCCGCCCTGGTCGAAGCCGACATAGCCGGGAGGCGCGCCGATCAGGCGCGACACCGTGTGCCGCTCCATGTATTCGGACATGTCGAAGCGCAGCAGCTCTACGCCCAGCGACGCTGCGAGCTGCTTGGCAACCTCAGTCTTGCCGACACCGGTCGGACCGGAGAACAGATAGCAGCCGATCGGCTTCTCCGGCTCGCGCAGGCCGGCGCGTGCGAGCTTGATCGACGCCGCGAGCGACTCGATCGCCTTGTCCTGGCCGAACACGGTGCGCTTCAGGGTCTGTTCGAGATGCTTGAGCACCTCGGCATCGTCCTTGGACACGCTCTTCGGCGGAATCCGCGCCATCGAGGCGATCGTGGTCTCGATCTCCTTGATGCCGATCGTCTTCTTGCGCTTGTTCTCGGCGACCAGCATCTGCGCTGCACCGGACTCATCGATCACGTCGATCGCCTTGTCGGGCAGCTTGCGGTCGTGAATGTAGCGCGAGGACAGCTGCACTGCAGCCTCGATCGCCTCATTGGTGTACTTCAGCCGGTGATAGTCCTCGAAGTAGGGCTTGAGGCCCTTGAGGATCGCGATCGCGTCCTCGACCGTGGGCTCATTGATGTCGATCTTCTGGAAGCGCCGCACCAGCGCGCGGTCCTTCTCGAAGTGCTGACGATATTCCTTGTAGGTCGTCGAGCCCATGCAGCGGATCGTGCCTGAGGCAAGCGCAGGCTTGAGCAGGTTCGAGGCATCCATCGCCCCGCCCGAGGTCGCGCCCGCACCAATCACGGTGTGGATCTCGTCGATGAACAGGATGGCGTTGGGATGCGCTTCGAGCTCCTTCAGCACCTGCTTGAGACGCTCCTCGAAGTCGCCGCGATAGCGTGTGCCCGCGAGCAGCGTGCCCATGTCGAGCGAGAACACGGTCGCGGCCGCCAGAACTTCAGGCACTTCGCTGTCAACGATGCGCTTGGCCAGGCCCTCCGCGATCGCGGTCTTGCCGACGCCGGCCTCACCCACGAACAGCGGATTGTTCTTCTGGCGGCGGCACAGCACCTGGATCGCGCGGTTGATCTCTGAATTGCGTCCGATCACCGGATCGATCTTGCCGTCACGCGCCTTCTTGTTGAGGTTGACGCAATAGGTCTCGAGCGCCTCGCCCTTCTTTTTGGCGTCGTCGGCGCCCTTGGTCTCGGTCTCCTCGTCGACACCGCGCACGGGCCGCGCCTCGGAGACGCCCGGCCGCTTGGCGATGCCGTGGCTGATGTAGTTGACGGCGTCATAGCGCGTCATGTCCTGCTCCTGCAGGAAGTACGCAGCATGACTTTCTCGCTCGGCGAAGATCGCGATCAGCACGTTCGCACCGGTCACCTCTTCGCGACCGGAAGATTGCACGTGGATCACCGCGCGCTGGATCACGCGCTGAAAACCGGCAGTCGGCTTCGCGTCATCGGCTCCGTCAGTCACCAAATTTTCGAATTCGGTCTCAAGATAATTGACGAGGCTCGTACGGAGCTTGTCGAGATCGACGCTACAGGCACGCATGACGGCGGCCGCGTCGGAATCATCGATCAAGGAGAGCAGGAGATGCTCAAGCGTCGCGTATTGGTGATGACGCTCGTTGGCGATCGCCAGCGCACGATGCAGGGATTGTTCAAGGCTTTGGGAAAAAGTCGGCATTCGCGTCCTCTATGGCCCCCACTATCATGATCGCCATCGCCCGGTCAGGCAACAACAACCTTTGTCACATATAGTTATACTACACCGCGGCAAAAGACCGGTTCCGCGACTCGATGGGCATTACGCGCCCACCGTATTCTCGATGCAAAACCCGTTCCGATTTGGGCAAAACTACCCATTTGGGCAGGATCGGCGCCGGCGCGGATTTCTGCCGGATCACGCCGCGGCACGCGCTGACGTCACACACTGCACGAAACAGAACGACTCCAGAGAACGCGAGATTCGGACGCGCAGTTACTTCTTTTCCATCACGCATTGCAGCGGGTGCTGATGCTTGCGGGCGAAATCCATCACCTGCGTCACCTTCGTCTCGGCAATCTCGTAGGTGAACACGCCGCACTCGCCGATACCGTGATGGTGGACGTGCAGCATGATCTTGGTCGCGGCCTCGACGTCCTTCTGGAAGAACTTCTCCAGCACATGGACGACGAATTCCATCGGCGTGTAGTCGTCGTTGAGGATCAGCACGCGATAAAGGTTCGGCCGTTTGGTCTTCGGCTTGACCTTGGTGATGACAGAGGTGTTCGGCCCGGTCGGGCTACCGGAACGGTTCTCATCATTGCTCATCCGGGGAGCGTGGGCGGCGGCCGCCGCGGGCAGGTCAAGTCTGGAAGTCAGTTGCGGCATGGCTCAGGCGTTCAAATTCCCCACGGAAGCGTATGACAGCGTGCTGCGCGGCCCCGCATTCGGGAGCCTCGCGCTGACGCGCCGGCTTTTTGGATCGCCGCTTCCAAGCCGTCCGGGCAAGGCCGGATCGGCTGCAAGGAATATGGGCCTGCCCCCGGCTCGCCGCAAGCGTGCAAAGACGTAGCCGATGCGGCCGCGGCGATCCCGATTCCCGGTCCGGAGATCCTGGGCAAGGTTAATCAATCCGAACCGATTTGACAAAAATTTCCCAGTGGCCCGTTCAGACGGTGTTGACCAGGAACCTGACGATGACGCGCCCCGCGGCGGTTTGGCGCAGGATTCCCCCGTTTTTCTACGGGCTAATTTACGCGTGATTCAAGGCTATGGCGCGAAATCAGGCAAAACCAGAGATCTTGGGGAACGCCATGTTTCGCCTGCCCGTTGTCAGCCGCATTGGTCGACAGCTCGCCCGTTTCGCGGGGGCCGAGCAAGGCAACATTGCGGTGATCTTCGCCATCGCGCTCGTTCCGGTCCTCGCCTTCGTCGGTGCGGCGGTGGATTACAGCCGCGCCGTCCAGGCTCGCTCCTCGATGCAGGCGGCGCTCGACTCCGCAGCGCTGATGCTCTCCAAGGATCTGTCGTCCGGCGCCATCACCACCGCGCAACTCAGCAGCAAGGCAACGGCCTATTTCAACGGGCTGTTCACCGACACCTCCGCGCTGCCGGTCGTCACGGTCACCGCGAGCTACACCGCGAGCACGTCCATGGGCTCGACCATCCAGCTCAACAGTAGCGGCAGCTACACGACCACCTTCATGAAGATCGCGGGCTTCCCGACGATGGACATCAACACCGCATCGACGAGTGCCTGGGGCGTGGTGCGCATGCGCGTCGCCATGGCGCTCGATAACACCGGTTCGATGGCCCAGAACGGAAAGATCAGCGCTCTGCGCACTGCTGCCAGCAACCTCGTTGACCAGCTCAGCACGCTCTCGCAGACCAATGGTGACGTCTACATCTCGGTCGTCCCATTCGCCAAGGACGTCAATGTCGGCAGCACGAACTACAGCCAGTCCTGGCTTGACTGGACAGACTGGAATGCGGCCAACGGCACCAGCACCTGCACGGCGCGCAATAGCTGGGGCCAATGCACCAGCACCACCTGGACGCCGGCCAACCACAACACCTGGACCGGTTGCGTGACCGACCGCAGCCAGCCCTACGACACACAGAACACCACGCCGACGACCAGCAATGTCGCGACCCTGTTCCCGGCCGACGAGTATTATGAGAACGGCGAATATTACTGCAAGACCGGCAACAGCCCGCAGCTCCAGCCAATCATGCCGCTGAGCTATGACTGGGCATCGATCAAGACGACGATCAACAACATGCAGCCCACCGGCGGCACCAACCAGCCGATCGGACTGGCCTGGGCATGGCTGACGCTACAGCAAAGCTCGCCGATGAATGCGCCTGCGCTCGACAGCAACTACACTTACAAGCAGGCGATCATTCTGCTGTCGGACGGCCTCAACACCGAAGATCGTTGGCCGTCCTACGGCAATGGCAACACCCAGTACAACGGCCTGATCGACGCGCGGCAAAAGATCCTGTGCGACAACATCAAGGCGCAGGGCGTCACGATCTACACCGTGCAGGTCAACACCGGCTCCGATCCGACCTCGACGGTGATGCAATATTGCGCGAGCAGCTCCGACAAGTTCTTCCTGATCACGTCGGCCAACCAGACTGTCTCGGTGTTCCAGAGCATCGGCACGTCGCTGTCGAAACTGCGCGTCGCGCGCTGATCGAAACCTCGGGACAAAAAAAGCCCGGCTGTTTCAGCCGGGCTTTTTGATTCCAGGAGTTCAGAAAATTACTGGGCGGCCGGGGTGAACTTCGACACAACCGTCTCGACCGGCTTGAACGCCTGCTTGGCGAGGTCGCTGTAGAGGCCGGCGATCTTCTGCGATTCAGCCACGAAGGTCTCGTAGGCCGAACGGGCGAAATCGGTCTGGGCTTCCATCGCCTTGTCCAGCGACTTCACGCCGGAAAGCTTCTCGACGAAGGACTTGGTGTCTTCGAAGGACTTCTTGGTGTAGTCGCCATAAGCGCTGGCGATCGCCTGGAGGCCGTGCTGCACCGAGGTCGCGGAGGCAACGTACGTCTCGAAATGCTCTTTCCCGTAGTTCTGGAAGTCTTCAACCTTGAACATCTTGGAATCCTTTTTCCCTGGCTCGCGTCCGGAAGCCCCGGCTCCCTGACTCTGCCCACAATTAGTGCAACGCACAAAAAAGTCAAGAATTTTGTGCGACGCACAAAAATCGACGCAAGTTACGGAGATTCCCGGGGTTTCCCGCAAGGGTTCCTTAAGCTTTTGGAAACCAGGGACCCCTACCCTGATTCCCTGGACGTGTTCGCCTTCCGCAGACGGTCAAAAGCCGTTTGAGAACATCACCTTAGCCAGAACAGCGGTTCAGGTCCAAGGTCTCCCGCCGTGAGCACCAGCGGAGAGAACAGCCTGAGCAGGTAATGATCCCGGGTCAGCAGGGCACAATTTTGCCTCACGAGCCGGTGATCAAGTCACAAACGGGGACGGGGTTCCATGCTTCGTAACAACTGGTCTACCTCGCGCTTGGCGCGGGTCGGCGTTTTCGGTCTTCTCACGGTCACCACTGCCGTCATCTTCACGACCGATGCTGCCGACGCACGGCGCTATCGCCGCCACTATGCGCACCACCGGGTGCAGCACGAAGCGTCCGAGAGCTCCAGCCCGAAATTCGCGTCGATCATCGTCGATGGCAATTCCGGCACGGTCCTGCAGTCGACCAGCCCGGACGGGCTGCGACATCCGGCCTCGCTCACCAAGATCATGACGCTCTATCTGCTCTTCGAGCGTCTGGAATCCGGCAAGATGAAGCTCGACACCGAGATGCCGGTGTCTCAGCACGCCGCCGATCAGGATCCGACCAAGCTCAATCTGCGCGCCGGCCAGACCATCCGCGTCGAGGATGCGATCAAGGGTCTCGTCACCCGCTCCGCCAACGACGCTGCTGTGGTGATCGCCGAAGCGATCGGCGGCGACGAGGACGATTTTGCCGCGATGATGACGCGCAAGGCGCGCGCACTGGGCATGTCCAAGACCGTCTATCGCAACGCCAACGGTCTGCCCAACGATGAGCAGGTCACGACGGCGCGCGATCAGGCCACGCTCGGCCGCGCCATCCAGGAGCGCTTCCCGCGCTACTATCGCTATTTCTCGACCACCACGTTCAGCTGGCGCGGCGAGCAGATCCGCAACCACAATCACCTTCTCGGCAGCGTCGAGGGCGTGGACGGCATCAAGACCGGCTACACCCGCGCCTCCGGCTTCAATCTCGTGACCTCGATGCGCCGCGGCAACCGCCATCTGATCGGCGTGGTGCTTGGCGGCCGCAGCGGCGGTTCGCGCGATGCCATCATGCGCAACCTGCTCGCTGAGAACCTCGAGAAGGGCGCGACCAGCCACACCGTCGCCGCGGTGACCGAGCGCAACGGTGCCGACGCCAACACCGACGTCGCCGATGCATCGGATACCCCGGCTCGTCCCGCTCCGCAGGCCCAGATCGCAGCCGCTCCTGCTCCCGAAGCGCCCGCGCCGCGTCCCGCCTCGCGCCTGGCGGCGCTTGCAGCTGCGACTGCGGCAATGCCCCCGGCTCAGCCCAAGCCTGAAGCCAAGCCCACCGAATCCAAGATCGAGCCCGCGCCTCTCACCAATGGCGTGATCTCGAGCCAACCGCTCTCGCTCATTCCGGGTTCGTCCGAGCCGATGAAGCCGGTCCGGGTCAAGACGGTTCAGGTCAAGGCTGGCACGGTCAAGGTCGCGTCCGCCGCCTCAGCGCAGGTCGCGCCGCAGGTCACCAACACGATTTCGCCCCGCAACGACGTCGCCGAGACCTCCGGCGCCGTTGTCGCCAGGGCCGATCTGATCAACAAGCCGGAGCAGGCTCGTGCCGAACTGCCGCAACAGCCGGCTGGCTTCGGCACCGGCAACGGCGTCCTCGGCGTGCTGCCGGCGGCCACCGCCGCTGCACCGGCGCCCGCCCCGATCGCCAAGCTTGCCTCGGCCGATCCGGCACCCCAGCCGATCCAGATGAGCGCCACCAAGCCGGCCATCACGCACAGCGGTTGGATCGTTCAGGTCGGCGCTCTCGAGAGCGAGAACGAAGCGCAGCAGCGCATTGAAGCCGCCCGCAGCTCGGCCCGCGGCCTGCTCAGCAAGGCCGATCCGTTCACCGAGCCCGTCGTCGCCAGGGACAATCGCAAGCTCTACCGCGCCCGCTTCGCCGGGCTCGAGCGGGACCAGGCCGAAGCCGTGTGCCGGACGCTAAAGCGCGCCGACATCTCCTGCATGACCGTCCGCAACTGATCTGACCGGACCCTTCCAAACAAAATGCCCGCGCCTCGCGCGGGCATTTTTGTTTTTGGGATGCGGTGGCGCTGGAAGCTGTTCCGCGACAACCTCTCGTCAAGAATTTACGGTTAAAACTTTCCTCAAGGGATCGACCACGCCGACAATGGCGGGCATCGGGCGACGGCAAACAGAGCAAGCGGAGCTGACGCGGTACGGGCGTTTGTGGCGTGGTGCCGGAGTTTAGCCGTTATGCGTACGAAGCAGAGTATCCTTGGCCTCGTTTACCCGGGCAGCGAGGTACGTCGAGCCCCCCTGGTCGGGATGCAGTTTCTTCATGAGGGATTTGTGCGCCCGGCTGATGTCGTCGCGCCCCGCTCCCGGTTGCAGGCCAAGGATCTGATAGGCCTCCTCCGTCGTCATTTTGCCGCTCGCCGCCGTGCGGCGCTGCCCCCCTGCCGCGTCGCCCTGCGCGTTATGACGCCAGGCGGGAAACCGGCGGTCCAGATAGCTTTCAAGTAGGGCCACACTCTCGGCATCGAACGCCGGGACCATCGCCAGCAAGCTTGCCAGATCGAACTCGTCGAGACCGCGCCCAGCGTGCGGCCCGGCAACGATCTGGCCCGAGAGCTGGCCGGAATTGTGATCGAGCCGCATGTCCAGGAATTGCGAGCGTACGCGCGAGGCCTGACCAGACGAGCGGGCAGCGCCACCGCCGAACAGGCTCCCGATATTGCCGAAACCGGCGTTTGCCAACGGCGTCCAGCCGAGTAGTCCAGCACCGAATAGTCCAAGCGGAATCGCCACCGCAAGTTCGCCGCGCAGGCCCGTGAACGCCGCGACCGCGAGCGCTACCACGCCACCGCCAAACCTGATCGCGCGCGCCAACACCGCCGGGTCGGCAGAGCGGAACATCTGGAGCAGCAGATAGAGCGTGACAACAGCGACAAGGCCGGCGATCAGAGTCATGACGGGAATATAGTCGGCCTGTCGTCAAAAAGCATGGCGTCGTTTCGTGCGTCCACGATTGGAGGTCGACATGCGACGTGAGCGAAGAGAGGCACCAGTTCGACCTGCTACTTCATCTGTCCGATCAGCTGCGCCGCGCCGCTCGCTGTCTTCGCTAGCTGCAGCAAAGCCTCGCGGCCCCCGGCCGCATAGGCCGCCGCGGCCCGCAACAGCTCGCGCAGCTGCGCCGCCGCGCCCGGATCGAACCGGCACCAGGCGCCGCCGGTCAGACGTGCGATCTCGCGGAACGCCTGTTCGGCAGCCGCGTCACGACCTTCCTGAAACACGAACACCGGCACCTTCAGCATGCCGAGCTCGCCAGCCCTGCCGCAGAGCGCGTCGACTTTCTCCTCGATGGCGTCGCCGACGAAGACCACGGCACGCACGCCCGATGCGACCGCCTCGCGCCGCGCATCGGTCAGCACCCTGCCGATCTGGGTGTCACCGTCGCGGCAATCGATCTTGCTCATCAGCGTCGCCAGCTTGGCGCTGTCGGAGATCCACCCCGTGGCGCGGCATTCATTGGAGCCGCGATAATAAACGAGACGGATGTCGAGGCTGCCGAGTGCTGCGGCCTCGCGAAACATGTCCGCCTGAAGCGCGCGGGCCATGTCCCAGGTCGGCTGCCGGCTCATCGTTGCATCGAGTGCGAAGATCAAGCGGCCCTTGGCGCCGGGTGCATGCGGCGAGAGCGCACGTGCTCGGGCGACGAAGGCGGCGACATCCTCGGACGTCGAGGTCTTCGCCTGCGGCAACGCGCCGTCGCTTGCGGCCTTCGCCGATAGAGCCTCGCTATTACGCGATGTGATGGGGTCGTCGGGCATCCGTAGCCGCTCTCGGTCTGACGCCACCAATGTGGATAGCGTGCCGTGCCCGGTCAATGTGCAAAGCCCCCGCAGGCGGTAGCCGGCGGAGGCTTTGGATTGGTTTCCGATTATTGCTGAATGGATCAGCTCTGCTGAGATCGGCTCTTCGCAGGTTAGCGGGTTCTCAGATCAGCTCTTGGCCGGCGCCATCAGAGCGACCGGACCGGGCTCCAGAATCTTGGGCGGAGCCGAATGGGTATCGACCGGCGCGACCGCGCTGTCGGTATCGCTCAGGAATTTGTCGAGCATGCCCTGGATCGAGTTCTTGGCCGCATCCGGACCGGTGTCGCGCATGTCGTTATGTTGGAATTCGGTCTTCACAACCTGAATGCCGGCCTTCTCGCACTCCTCGTCGGTCGGGAGCACGCCTGCATCGGTCTTGAACTGCGGATCAGCGGAACGAAACGACAGGATCTTGAACTTGCCGGCTGTGACGAAGGGCACGCGGAGATTATCCAGCGTGACGACCTTCTTGACCTCATCGGGATACTGCTTGGCGAAATACATCGTGATGTCGCCACCCATGGAATGGCCGACCATCGTCACCCTGTCGTAGTCAGCGTTGGGCTGAACCTTCCTCATTTCCTGCATCGCGAGATGGATGTTGGCGACGCCGCGCAGGATCTGCGGCAGGCGACCGACATAGATCTCGCCGGGCTTGGTCACCATCGGCGGATCGGTCGGCAAATCATGCTGCGGGCTCAAGACGAGATAGCCACGCGCCGCGAAGATGTTGGCGAGGAAGCCGTATTCAGTGTTCTTGACGGTATTGCCATGATTGATCACCGCAACCGGCAAGGTGATCATGCCGGCATTGGCCTGCATTTCCTTGTCGCGGCGGATCGCGATGTCGACAGGCACGGGACGATTATCGCGCGAAGCGTCGTAGAAGGTGATGGTTTCGTGCTTGATGGCCCACTTGCTCGCCGTGAAATAGGCGACGCAGAAGAGGGCTCCGACGGAAACCAGAACGGCAATTCCACGCTTCATTTTCGTCCTCAGCCTCAGGCCTTGCGACCTGATCCCTGTTGAAAATCGTGTTGTTCGAGGGACTCTGCGGCCCCTTCGCGCCTATTCCCTAATATATGTCACAGAGGCGTGACAGGAAGGCTAAATATTGTGAACTCGCAGCCCTTTCATTGTGCGACGCACACCTTTGGCGGGCACCCTGTTCTGATACCGCTACGTCCGGATGCACCTGACCATCCGACGCAACCTGTCACGATCGGGTTCAATTTCGCGGTGAACGCTTGGTGAAAACAACTTTGGCCGCGCTCGGTTCCCGCGGGAACTCGCCGCCGCTGGTAACCTGGAGTAGCGATTTACCGCTTACGCCCCGAGGATGTCGTGAACCTCAAGCGGCTTGTCCACCTGGCTGAACCACTCTGCGCGATTTGCCGCACGGCGGCGACCGCGCTCGTCGAGCGGCAGCTTGAGCTGACGGAGCAGGCTCGTCACCTCTTCCCGCGCGGTGAGATGGCCGAGATTGGGGCGCATCCCAAGCGTCGCCTCGTCGATCTCGTCGAGCGCCGTGAGGCCCCGCGGAAAGAACTCGCGATAGACGACACGCTCGGCGAACCCGTCGACGTAACGGAAGCCCAGTCGCAGCGACAGATCCTTCAGCCCATCGGCAACGAGCTGCTTGTTGCGGGAGCCGAGCATCGACAGGCGGTTGCGCACCACGATCCAGTCGGTGGTCGAGCCATCGAGCTGGCGGCGCTTGCGTCTGACGTCGCGCACCATCTCGGCGTAGTGGCTTTCCCCCGTCACGGCGTAATTGGCGGGATCGACGGTCCCGAGCACGTCGAAATCAAGGAAGCTGTCGTTGATCGGCGTGACCAGCGTATCAGCCATCGAATGCGCCAGCCGCATCAGATAGCTGTCCGTACCGGGGGTATCGATGACGATGAAGTCGAAACTGCTCTCGACCGCCGAGACCGCCTCCATGAATTGAAGGAACTCGGAATTCTCGTTCTCGGCGACCTGCATGGTCTCGCCTAGCTTGATGCAGCGATGCGTCGGTAGATCGAGGTCGAGCTTGGTGCGGCGTGCCCAGGCGGAGCGGTTGTTGATGTAGCGGGTGAAGCTTTGCTGGCGGCAGTCGAGGTCGATGGTGGCGACGCGCTGACCAGCCTTCAGGAGCGCAACAGCGATGTGCAGGGCGGTGGTCGATTTGCCGGAGCCGCCTTTCTCGTTGCCGAGCACAACGACGTGCGCCGAGCCGGATTGGCTTTGGCTAGCCTGCACAAGCATGGCGATCCTCAACACCCCTAAATAATATCTTCGAATTGACCACGTCTGCGGTCAAGTGAAATGCGTGACAGGATGACGAAATCACAGTGCGCTCGTCATCATCATGAATCGTGCTGCGGTGTCGCGTCTGTGATTCAGCCCACAATGGCGCGACATCCTCGCTGCGGGGAATGCTGTGCCTGATGCCGGTGCACGGCGTCCATGATCGCCGCGCGTTAAGGTTAGCCGGCTGCACGGATGGCGGCGCCCACCCCCAAAATGGGTACACTCCATGACGGGGATGTGTCGTGGTGCCGCCCGCCGAGATGGCAAGCCGCGCATCGTCACGCCGCCGTAAGCAGTCTCCTCAGAGCAGTCCGAGATCGCGCAGCTCGCGCCGCATCGGCTCCGGCATCGCCGCGATGGTGCCCGCGGCGGACTTGCTGAGATCTGGCGGCACGGAATCGTCGGTGAGATAGCGCCAGCCCTGGAACGGTCGCATCGGCCGCGGCGACACCGAGATCACCTTCGGCTGCATCACGATCCGGCAGCGTCCGATGCCGTCCTTGTCGCGGAACGGCTCGATGCCGATGATCTTCTCGCGTGCGGCGATCTCGCCCTTGATGACCCAATAGAGCGATCCGCCCGCGAGAATCTCGGCGTCGCGCTTGGGCACCATACGGGTGATGTGGATGTGATGCTGCGGCAGGCCCTTTTTCTTGGCCGTCTGCATCCGTTCGGCGATCCACCCCTTCAATTCCTTGACGGAGTCGCAGCCGACGGCAAGCTTGATCAGATGGAGTGGCATGGCCCAGCATTAGCGGGCCAGCCATCGCTTTTCAAAGCCGAACTAGTCGTTATCCGCAGCCGCGGGAGCCGCGCCCGGCGGCGGTGCGAGCGGAACCGGCGCAGCGGCCGGCGCGCGCGCAGCCTTCGGCGCTGGCGGCTTCTTCGCAGCCGGTGCTGCGGCCTGGGCCGAGGTCGCGGGCGGCGCGCGCGGCGCGGGCGCAACAGCGGGCGCCGCAGCCGTATTGGCCGCCGGCGCCTGACGCGTCGCTGCGGTCGGCGGCTCCGCAGACATGATGCTCACCGGCGGGGTCGATGAGGCGCTCGGGAACTCGGCATTGGTCGGCTTGCCCGTCGGCATCGATGGCGGCAAGACGGCGATCGAGTTGGGCGGCAGCGCTCCCGACGCCGCCGCGGGCGCGTTCCAGGTCGGCGCGTAGCGCGCGACCAGCTGATCATAGAGATGGGCGTCCATGTTGGCCGCGACCTGCTGCTGATCGGTGAGCGAGCGGAACGTCGGGCAATCGAACTGCGTGCAGCCATCGCGCGCGACCAGCACCTGCGCAACGAAGCCGTAGCGATCGTGCTCCAGCGACTTCCGCAGCACCTTGATGTCCAGCGTCATGCTCTTGTCGGCGGTCGCGGCATCACCGAGCGCGGTCAGTCGATCGATCCGGGCCGCGGTATAGGCGACAGCAGCAGCGGACGTGTCGGGCGCACCGAACAGCGCCTTCTCGCAGCCAACGGCCACGGCATCACCGGCGAGATCGTCGAGGCAGGACAGCGCAGGCAACGTCGCCGTCACCATGGTTTGCGCGCGCGCTTCAGTCGGAGCGGCCTGCCCGACCGGCCCATAGATGCGCATGGTGGCGGCCACGGCGATGCCGATCGAAAGCAGCGTGATGACGGTTAACGCACCATTGGCGACCGATTTCTCGGCGCGCAGCAGCGTGATCAGCAGGATCAATCCGAAGAAGCCGGCAGCCGCCAGCGTCATCCACATCGGAAAGGCTGGCGAGCGCCAGATTTGGTCGAGCGACGAGGCCCATGCCCAGTTCATGCGCGATGTCCCCTCACGCGAGCAAAGAGCTGATGGTCAAGCGAGCACCGCGAGTCGGCAACTGCCCCAAGCTCACCTTGCCGAGGCGAAGCGGGCCTTTTGACGGCGGGAGGAGCAAGTTCGGCCGTGATGTCAGTACGTGGTGCCGTCAGCGCATTACGAGAGCGCGAGCTGGCTTTCCTTCGCGACCCGTTCGAAGGCCTCAGTCGAGCTTTTGATCCGGTATTGGCAGTCGTCGCCCTCCGTCGGCAGCAGACGGATGACCTCATAGGAGCCGCTGGCAGCCGGGCGCGCGACGTTGCTGGCCGTGAACAAGACGCGCGTTCCAATCGGGAATTTGTGCTTCAACACCCTCTCCATCACTCAAACAACGCCTGCCTCGCCCGTGGTCCCACTGCGAGGCCGGCTGGAAACCCAGCCGCTGTATAGCACGCGTGCGGCGTTTTTGACCAGCCTCATCCGAGCATGGCAAATGCACCAATTTTGAAGTCTTTTCAGGACGATAACGGGAACATTGCCGGCCTGGACTACCGCTGGAACCGGGCCTCAGGCGCCATGGGGCAGATGGCCGCTGGGGCTCGCCTGGTCCACCGCCTTGGGCAGCTCCTGGGCCAGGATCTCGCCGAGCTGGTCGACCGGGATGTTATAGCGAGCGGCGAGCTGGCGGATGGTGTCATTGCCCAGCACGGCGCGGAGCTGGTCGGCCGAGATCGGCAGGTTCTGGCCGTTGCCGAGCCAGGACTTCACCTGGTCGCCGAAGCCCGCCTGCTGGAGCTTTGCGACGATCGCACCGAGGCCGCCCTGGTTGTTGCTGCCCATCACCTCGCCCAACACGGCCGGCAGAACGGCGGCGCCGAGCTGACCGAGCGCGCTCCGCAGTGCGGGATTGTTTTCCAGCGAGTCCAGAATTCCCATTTGCCGTCCCCTTCTTCGTTGTTCCCGGTGATTGAGCGCCGCCCTTCGACGTGTCGTCAAGCGGCGCCCATTCACATTTTCAAGTGAGCATGACCTCGCCCGAGAACCGGTACCCCGCTTCTCCGAATCATGCCCTCGATCACACTGTCTCGAACTTTTCGATGACAAGCGTTTCGGCGAGGCCATCGCGGGTCCATTCCTGGAACGCCGGCATCGCCATCACCGTATCCATGTAAGCCTTGGTCTCCGGCGTGACCTCGATCGCGTAAGTGCGGAAGCGGTGCACCACCGGGGCATACATCGCATCCGCCGCGCCGAAGCGACCGAACAGGAACGGCCCGCCGGCGCCGTAGCGGGTCCGGCAAATGTGCCAGATCTCCTGCACCCGCGCGACGTTGGCCTTGGCGTCCGCCGACAGCGTCACGGGACGCACCGGACGATGCAGGTTCATGCCGCATTCGCCGCGCAAGGCCATGAACCCGGAATGCATCTCGGCGCACACCGAACGGGCAAAGGCGCGGGCCGCAACATCGTCGGGCCACAGCTTCTTTTCGGGATAGCGTTCGGCGATGTATTCGATGATGGCAAGCGAATCCCACACCGTGATGTCGCCGTCGACCAGCACCGGTACCTTGCCGGCGCGGCTGAACGACAGGATCTGCTCCTTGTCCGCGGGATTGTCGGTGTAGAGCGGGATCACGGTCTCCACGAACGGGATGTCGTTGGCGCGCAGTGCGAGCCACGGCCGCATCGACCATGACGAGTAGTTCTTGTTGCCGATCGCGAGCTTGAGCGCTGCCATGTCACGGGTCCTTCCTGGTCTGCTGGATGCGGCTGCTTTTAGCGCCATCGCCTGCCGCCAATCAATCGTTGCTGCGACCAGCCATGCGTGGCAATCGTGGTGGCCCGCGAGGAGAGAGACATGAGCAGGCATTGGGTCGACATCACCGCCGTCGGCTTCTTCATCATCGAATGGCTGGTCTATGCCGCCACGCTCGAGCATTCCGCCTATGGCCGCGACAGCCTGTCGGCGCGGATGAACAGGTATCGCGAGGTCTGGGTCCGCCGCCTGCTCGACCGCGAGACGCGCATGGTGGACATGCAGATCATGGCCTCGCTGCAGAACGGCACCGCCTTCTTCGCCTCCACCAGCCTTTTCGCGCTCGGCGGCGCGCTGGCGCTGCTGCATGCGACCAATGACGCGATCGCGATTCTGAGCAAGCTGCCGATCGACCTCAGCCCCACACCGGCGCTGTGGGAGTTGAAATGCGTCGGCCTGGTGCTGATCTGCGTCTACGCCTTCTTCAAATTCGCCTGGGCTTACCGTCTGTTCAACTATGTCGCGATCCTGTTCGGCGGCATGCCGCCGGCCTCGCAGCGCGATACGCCCGAGGCCGAAGCCCATGTCCAGCGCACCACGCGCGTGTTCGAATCTGCCGGCCGCCATTTCAACCGCGGCCAGCGCGCCTTCTTCTTCGCCCTCGGCTATCTCGGCTGGTTCGTCAGCCCCTGGGTGCTTTTCGTGACCACGGCCGCCGTGGTGATCGTGACCTGGCGCCGGCAGTTCGCGTCGAGCGCATGGATCGCAATGGCGCCGGATGTGATGGGCGACGAGGGGAAGCGCGGTTGTTAAGACGGGCTCTCTCAACATCGTCATTGCGAGCGCAGTGAAGCAATCCAGAGTCTGTCCTCGGAGGGATTCTGGATTGCTTCGCTGCGCTCGCAATGACGGAGTATAAAGGTGGCGGCATCGCTCCTCCCGTTTGCATTTTGAATTGCAGACAAACTATCGCGGCCTCGCGACGCGTTTTTCGCCCGAGCTTTGCATGAACTCTCCACCCTCTTTGACCAAGAGGGAGCAGGGAAGGCCGGGTGCCAGCGGCACCTGCGGTCCGCTGCGCGAAAATGTAGCGCAGGAAAACCGCACAGCAGCATACAGGTGAAGCCCAACACACGGCCTTCCCTGCGCGATGGGTTGACGGCTTATGCCGTGCTCTCCCGGGAGCCGAATTCCTTCTGGCCTCCCTCGCCTCGCAGATTGGCGATGCAGTTCACCCGGTAGGGCTCCCTGCACCTCCGCGACAGGCTTGACCGTAGCGACGACGGCCAGGACCACACGGTTTTGCCGTACGCGCGTTCGCCTGCGCCACAGGGTTCGACGGCATCGTGCACATAGCCATCGAAATGTTGGCACGACGAACTAACAGCGCCGTTCGTCCACACGCGGTTTCGGGCTCACAGGGACTACCCGCCCTGCCCGCACCCATCGCGCCGACGCTGCCGCATCCACCGCAAGCCCGGCTCGCAATCAGTGACGACGTACGATCGCCCCTCAAGGATGAGCCGGGATGCGCGACACATACGCCATTTCCGAATTTCGGTAAAGTGGAATATTTTCGCGCGAGCGGATTGACCGGATCCTCGGTGTTTTGCCCGACGCACCGTTCACGGCAGTTACCCGCCGAAATCCCCCGGCGTGAACGACAGATCCATCACGCTCCATTCCGCGTATTTGTCTGATGGCAGCATCTTGTAGGGCTGGCAGGCCTGGAGCGCGCTCATCGCTGATTTCACGATGGCCACGCCCTTCGCGGATGGTGGTGCCTCGATCAGGATCGGCGCGCGCGCCAGCGTGCCGTCGGTGGCCATCACGGCGCGCAGCCTGACACGTACGGCATCGGTCGGCGCGACCCCCGCGGGCAGCTTCGAACAGCTCCTCAGGTGGCGGCGAAGCTCGGCGATGACCTCCGGCGGCAGCTTGGCCGCGATCGAGTCCTTGGCATCGCCGCCGTCATCCTTGGGAGCGTCTTTCGGTGCGGGCGGCAAGTCGGGCGGCAGGCCCAGGATCACGCCGTATTTGAGGGTGACGTCAGGCTCCGGTTGCTGATAGGCCGGCGGCGCGGCCTGCGGCTGCGGCATTGCAGGCGGTGGCTGTTGCTCAGCCTGGGGCTGAGGCGGCGGCGCCTGCGATGGCGATGGCTGTGGTTGCTTCTGCTGCGGTTCGTGCGCGGCCTGCTTCTGCGGCGGCGCCGTCTTCTCCGCTGCCTTCTCAGCGGCCCTCTCTTGGGCCGCATCTTTGGCTGCAGGCTTGGGCGCTGCGTCCTGCTTGTCCTTGTCGGTGAAGTCCAGCTTCGGCAGCTTGAAGTCGGGGAGCGGCTGCGGCGGCTTCTCCTTCGCCTCTTCTTGAGCCTTCTCTTCCGCCTTGGCCTCTTCCTGCTTCACCTGCTCCGGCGTGACGATATCGACCGCGACAGTCTCGGACGGCGCGGGATGAAACGGATGGACCTCGCTGATCACGATGATCAGCGCAACCAGCGTCAGATGCGCGATCGCCGACGCCGCAATGTCCGTCCGGATGATCTTCCGCAGTTCCATCGCCCGATCTTGGGTTGTCGCTTTGCTCCTAGCATATCGCGGTTCCCTCTCAATCCCATTTCGGCGCGAAGCCGTAGTCGGTCAGGCGGCCTTTGGGGCTGGCCAGCGCGGCGATCTCCGCCATCTCGTCATCAGAGAGCTCGAAATCGAAAATCTCGATGTTTTCCGACAGCCGTTCGACACGCGAAGTTCTGGGAATGGCAGACACATTCTGCTGCACCAGCCAGCGCAGGCAGACTTGTGCAGGCGTCTTGTGATGGGTGCGGCCGATGGCCGCGAGCGTCTGGTCGGCCTTGATGCGCCCTCTGGCAATCGGGCTGTAGGCAACGAGCGCCATTCCGTGCTGCTCGCAGGCCGCCCTCACCTTCGCCTGATCCAGATAGGGGTGATACTCGACCTGGTTGCAGACGAGTGGCTCGCCCGACAGAGCGACCGCCTGCTCGATCAACGCCACCGTGAAATTGGACACGCCGATGTGGCGGGTCAGGCCCATGCGCTTGGCATGCGCCAGCGCGCCCAACGTCTCTTCCAGCGGCACATGCGGATTGGGCCAGTGCAGCAGCACGAGGTCGACATGGGGAAGCCGCAGCCGCACCAGGCTCTCCTTTACCGACCGTTCGAGATCGTGGGGCGCGAAATGGTTCGTCCAGACCTTCGTGGTGACGAAGACATCGTCGCGGCGGACCCCGGAGGCGCGCAGGCCGTCGCCGACCTCCCGCTCGTTGTCATAAACCTGAGCGGTGTCGATGTGGCGGTAACCGAGCCGCAGCGCCTGCTCGACCACGCGGGCGCAGGTCCGTCCGCTCAGCTCCCAGGTCCCAAGCCCGATCGCCGGGATTCTTGCGCCATTGGCCTCGACGAACAGCATGAGGAATCCTCTCTGTTGCGGCAGCCCCTCACATCATTATGGACCTGGTTGGCCATAGTGCAACGGAGGACGCCGACCGCCGGGAGCGGATCTTCAGCGCAATGCTAACGGGAGGTTCGCGCTAGACCTTAGTGTCAGACCTTGGTGTCAGGCCTTGGGGATCAGGCCTTGGCGAGCGCCTGGAAGACCGTATCAGGCGCGTGCGCGATCACGGCGAGCAGCGCGCGGGCGGGTCCGCGCGGCGCGCGCTTGCCCTGCTCCCAATTGCGGATGGTCTCGACGGGCACGCCGAGCTTGGCGGCGAACTCCATCTGGGTCAGACAGGCGCGCCGGCGCAAATCGCGCACTGCGAGCGAGCCGGCCTCTGCCGGCGATGTGTCGGGCGCGGCCTCGACCGGAGACGGCTGAACGGGAAGTTCTTGCCCGTCCCGCAACTCAACGACCCGTCCGTCCGCCTTCAGCCGCAACCGCATGCTCATTCCCCCAAGCGCGAGGAATCATGCGGGATGTCGCTTAAGGTCGGATTAAAGATGAAGGATGGTGCATTGCTCTCGTGCCCCGGACGCGGCGCAGCGCACCTTCGCGGTGCGCCGCAGAGCCGGGGCCCATCTGATCACGGAGTTCGTCGCCTTCTGGGTCCCGGTTCAGCGCTGCAACGCTAAGAGCGTTGCAGCGCGCCCGGGACACGAGACCCAATTACTTCAACCCGAACCACAGCGTCGCAATGCCGAGGAAGGAGAAGAAGCCGACCACATCAGTCACCGTCGTCACGAAGGTGCCTGACGCCACCGCCGGATCGGCCCTGACGCGTTCGAGCGCCATCGGGATCAGGATGCCGCCGAGCGCGCCGGCGACGAGGTTGACGATGATCGCAAGCCCGATGACGATGCCGAGGCCCGGAATCTTGAACCAGGCCACCGCGGCGATGCCTGTGATCACGGCAAATCCAATGCCGTTGACGAGACCGACCAGCGTTTCGCGGACGACCACGCGCCAGGCGTTGGAGGAGCCGAGCTCGCGGGTCGCAAGCGCGCGCACCGCGACGGTCATGGTCTGGGTCGCTGCATTGCCGCCCTGGCTCGCGACGATCGGCGCCAACACGGCGAGCGCCACCATCTGTTCAAGCTGGCCCTCGAACAGGCCGAGCACGGAGGATGCCAGGAAGGCGGTCGCGAGGTTGATCAGCAGCCAGTTGAATCGCGCGCGCGCAATGGTCAGAAACGTGTCCGAGAGCTCTTCGTCGCTGTTGACACCGCCGAGCGCCTTGAGGTCTTCGTCCGCCTCCTCCTCGATAACGTCGACGACGTCGTCGACGGTGATGACGCCGACGAGGCGATCCTGGGTGTCGAGCACGGGAGCTGCGACAAGGTTGTACTTGCCGAACATGCGCGCGACCTCCTCCTGGTCCTCCAGCACGGAGACGCGACGGCGATCCTCGTCGGTCAGCTCGGTGAGCGGCACCGGGCGGCGGGCGCGGAGCAGCACGTCGAGCGGAACTGCACCCTGCCAGTGCTGGTCCTTGTCGACGACGTAGATCTCGTAGAAGCGATCAGGCAGATCGGGCGTGTCGCGCATGTAGTCGATCGCCTGCCCGACCGTGAAATCCTGCGGCACGGCGATGAATTCGGTCTGCATGCGCCGGCCGGCGGAGTTTTCCGGATACAGCAGGCTGCGCTCGAGCGCGACGCGTTCCTGCAGCGGCAGCTTCTCGAGGATCTCCTCCTGCTCCTCCTCGTCGAGGGTTTCGAGCAGCTCGACCGCGTCGTCAGATTCCAGCTCGCGGACGCCCTCGGCCACCGTCTCGGGGAGCAGTTCGTCGAGAATTTCCTCGCGGACGCTCTCGTCGACCTCGTTCAGCGCGGAGAAGTCGAAGTCGGCGCCGGTCAGTTCGACCAGTCGGACGCGGTCGTCGGGCGCGAGCGCCGCGATGAGATCGCCGAGGTCAGCCTCGTGCAGGTCGGCAACGCAGGCGCGCAGCGCGGCGCTGTCAGCGACCTCGATCGCATGGGCGATTTCCGCGACGAATTCCTGCCGGATTTCGCCGTCTTCATTGCGCATCGGGACATGGTCGAGTACCAATGTCTCGGCGGACGCAGCGCCATCCATATGTTCATCCATGGAACGCCTCGCCGTTGGATTGGTTGGTGATTTCAGCTGACGGTCAGGCAATAGCCTCAAGGTAATCGAGAGCGCAATGGCAAAGATGCAGCGGCCGAAATGGACCCCGATCACGATGGGCCTGACTCTCGCCGCGCTCAGTGCGATTGGTTCAGCCCGTGCGGCCGACTGCCCGCGGAGCGATGCGCTCGGCACCTCGCGCGTGCTGAGCGTCGATGCCAAGACCACGCCGCGCGTTGGCCTGAAGAGTTTTCCGCAGACGCTGCCGCTTGCAGATCACGAGGTGGTGCTGACCTTCGACGACGGTCCGCGTCCGCCGTCGACGAACAAGGTGCTGGCGGCACTCGCTCAGGAATGCGTGCGCGCGACCTTTTTCCTGGTCGGCCGGAGCTCCGCCGAATTTCCTGACCTCGTCAAGCGCATCGCCCGCGAGGGTCACACCATCGGCCACCACACATGGTCGCATCCGTACATGGCGCGGATTCCGGCCGATACGGCGAAGTACGAGATCGACCACGGCATCGCCGCCGACGAGAAGGCGCTGAACGGGGTCGCGACGACGACGCCGTCGACGCCGTTCTTCCGCTTCCCCTATTTCGAGTCCACGCCGGCCCAGCTCGATCTGCTCGAGCAGCGCGGCATCGTGGTGTTCGGGGCTGACTTCTGGGCCAGTGACTGGAACGACATGACGCCGGAGCAGGAACTCAAGCTGATCACCGACCGCGTGGCAGCCGCCCGCAAGGGCATCATCCTGTTCCACGATGCCCAGCCGCGCACCGCGGCGATGATGCCGGACTTCCTGCGGTATTTGCGGGAGAACGGCTATCACATCGTCCACATCGTACCGGCGAGCACATCACAGCAGAACGCCGACGCGCATTGATGCCGGAATGTCACGTCTGACCAAAATGGGGTGATTTGAGCCCTATTAACACTCCGTTCATGCTACGCCGTGCAATGATTGAGGGGCGCCTTGGACGGTACTTTGGGCGGGAAAGGTCTTTGCGCCTGAACCGTTTCCGGGCATCTCCGACCTACGGATGTTGCCGTCCACGTAGATGAGGACAGACGGAATTCATGATCGGAAGTAGCGTTGTTTTTCGGACGCGATCTTGGACCGTCCTACTCCTGGGGTTGCTGACCACTGCCTCGACCGCAGCCTTCGCGGCCGAATGCCCCGGACATCCTGACGCGCTCGGCACCTCCCGTACCCTCGTCGTCGATCCGCGCGAGCATCCGCGCATCGGCACGATGCAGTACCGCGAGACGCTGCCGCTGAAAGACCACGAGGTGGTGCTGACTTTCGACGACGGTCCACTGCCGAAATATTCCAACCAGGTGCTTCAGATCCTTGCCGCCGAGTGCATCAAGGCGACGTTCTTCGAGATCGGCGAGCAGGCCAAGGCGAACCCGGAAGGCGTGCGCAAGCTGGTCGCTGCGGGCCATACCGTCGGCACGCACAGCATGACCCATCCGCTGACAATGGACCGGATGCCGCTCGACAAGGCCGAGGCCCAGATCAACGGCGGCATCGAGTGGGCGTCGGCTGCGATGACCGATCCGTCCAAGCTTGCGCCGTTCTTCCGCATTCCCGGCCTGATGCGCGCCGACGGCGTGGAAAATCTGCTGATCTCGCGCGGCATCCAGGTGTGGAGCGCCGACTTCCCGGCCGACGACTGGCGGCACATCTCGCCCGATCGCGTCTACCAGCTCGCGATCCAGCGACTGGAGGCCAAGGGCAAGGGCATCCTGCTGCTGCACGACATCCAGCCCCGCACAGTGGCAGCGCTGCCGAAGATCATCCGTGACCTGAAGGCGCGCGGCTATCGCATCGTGCATGTGGTGCCCGCAACCGCCGACCAGCCGGCAACACCGACCACGCCGGTGGAATGGCTGCTGCATCCGCCGACGGAGACGTCACCGATCGCGCGCTGGCCCGCCGTCCCGAATTTCGTTTTCACCCAGACCGCAACGCTGCCCGCGCCCAGTCTCGCCGATCTCAACACGCAGACTGCTCACCAGCCGCTGATGCTGCCAAGCAAGACAATGGCTCAGGCTGATACCGCGTCCACCCTGGCCGCACCCGGCCGCGATCTCTTCGCGATCCCCGAGGGTTCGGTCGAAGTGCTGTTGTCGACGACATTGTCGCGGCGCGCCGCGACGCGGCTCGCGATGGCAGCCGAGGCGCCGCGCGCTGGCAAGGGCAAGGTTGGCAAGACGCAGGCCCAGCGCACGGTACGTGCTGGACACGGCGCGCCGAAGCACGCGGCTCAAGCCAGGACTCGAGCGAAGAGTACGGCGTCCCGCCCGACCCGTGTCGCCACCAGCGTGAAGAAGCCCGCCTGAACTACTGCCGCATGATGGCGGCGACGCAGAGCAGCACGATCAGCGCCAGGAAGAACAGGTCCATGTAGGACTTGATCTCGCCGTCGCGGCGCAGCCGCCCGACGTCGGCGATGATCTGCTTGCGCGCATTGGTTCCGCCAGAGCCGTCATTGATCGGCGCCTGCAGCCGCCGCGTCTCGGCTTCGAGCTTCTCGATCTTCTGGAAGAAGTAGAACGCCCGCAGCGTCGAGGCCGCGCGCATGCCGGTATAAACCAGCACGAGGATCGCCAGGCCCGCCCGGTGCTCGTACTTCTCCATGTAGTTCAGGCTGAAATAGACCATCGCCAGGAACAGGAAATTGGTCAGAAAGCGATAGACGAAGCTTAGAAAGACCATGCTGGCTCCAGCCGAGAGAGGTCGTGCGAGGCCCGTCTACGCCAATTTTGTTTCAACAAGGATACCATCGCCCGCGCGCCGCCGCCTTTTAGCCGCGCACCGCCATAATGCAAGCAAGCGCGGGTTGTCCGCCGCGGCTCGTTGGAGATTCGAGGCAAGCTACGGTAGACTGCCGCCACCGCTTACGCGTGAGGTCTGCCGATGCCGAAGAAGGGAATCACCGGCCACGACGACTGGGTCCTGACCGAGGCGCTTGCGACCGCGCTGGTGGCGCTGGAGCAGCTCGAGGCCAAGCACCAGCCAAGCGCGCATATGGACGACCTCCGCAGGATGCTGTCGCACGGCAAGGAGCCGAACGCGGTGAGCCTGCACCTGGCCCAGGCCAAATGCCGCCTGTTCCCCGAGACGGATCCGCTCGAGATCTACCGGGAATACGGGATCGGCGATGAATATGGCTGAGCGGCGCGCGGGGGCCGCTGACTTTCAGGAGTAAGGTTGAAAGAGGTGGTGCGCTCGGAGGGACTCGAACCCCCACGGTGTTACCCACTGCCACCTCAAGGCAGCGCGTCTACCAGTTCCGCCACGAGCGCAAGAAGATACCGGCCTGAGGTCGTTGGCTGGCCGGATCAGCGGTCGCCGATCTAACAAATCCATCAGGGGGATACAAGCCTGCAAGGGCCATGAATTCCACAAGCTTGGCAGGAAAGTCACGATCCCCGCCCGGTTCGGCCCTATCGGATGAGGCCGGCCTTGGCGGGCCCCGGCCCTTAGCGCATCCCGGGCGTGCGCGGCAGCATCTGCTTGACCTCGACCGCGATCCGGTTGCGGTCGACCAGCACGACGCCGGAGGCGACCGGCAGATTGTTGGCGAGGACCTTGACCTCGTCGGCCTCGGTTGCGTCCAGCTCGATGATGGCGCCGCGGGAAAGACGTAATACTTGATGGATCGGCATGGTGGTCGTCCCGAGGACGACCATGAGATCCACGGTGACTTTATCGAGTGTGGGCACTGTCAGGACCGCCGCAACTGAGGACTACGCCAAGGGACTTCAGATAGTTGGCATTTGCGCCTGTCATCATCACCACGTTATGGTTAGCCAATGGTTAATTCGCCTCAAAACCCCCGCCAAGAGCTCGATTTGACGTCGTTTTCCGCCGCCGGCGGCGAGCCTGTCGACTGGCGAATCTCCGACGCGCCGGTGCCCTATCCGGACGCCGTGGCCGCGATGGAGGCCCGGGTGGCCGCGATTGCCGCGGGCGAGGCTCCCGAGCTGGTCTGGCTGCTCGAACACCCCCCGCTCTACACCTCAGGCACGTCAGGCAAGGCGACCGACCTGCTCGATCCCCGCTTCCCGACCTTTGCCACCGGGCGCGGCGGCCAGCTCACCTATCACGGGCCCGGCCAGCGCGTGGCCTACATCATGCTCGACCTCAAACGCCGCCGGCCGGACGTGAGAGCCTATGTCGCCAGCCTGGAGGAACTGATCCTGAAGACGCTCGCCGCCTTCAATGTCCGTGGCGAGCGGCGCGAAGACCGGGTCGGCGTCTGGGTGAAGCGCCCCGACAAGGGGCCCGAGCACGAAGACAAGATCGCGGCGATCGGTGTGCGGCTGAAGCGCTGGGTCTCGTTCCACGGCATCGCCATCAATGTCGAGCCGGAGCTGGAGCACTTCACAGGCATCGTCCCCTGCGGCGTCGCCGATCCCCGTTTTGGCGTCACCTCGCTGGTCGATCTCGGCCAGCTCGTGATGATGGCCGACGTCGACATCGCGCTTCGGCAGGCCTTTGAAGAGCTGTTCGGGCCGACCCGCGTGCTGCTGCCGGAAGCGGCGGTCTAACTCATTCCTGTTGGGGACACGCTGACCGCGTTCTTGATGAGCGCGAATCGGTTACGCTTGTGTCAGGTGCCGCCCACGCCTCCCCCCTCCGCCGGGAAAGTACAGATCATGCCGGGCGACTAAACCATCGGACCGACTGTTCGAGCACTGGGCATAAGGAGGGATTGCGCATTCTGCTCGCATCAGGAGGTTCTGACGATGAAACTGTCTGCACCGATCTATCATCTGAAGCGCAAAGCCAAACGCCTGTCCCGCGAGGAAGGCATCCCACTCCACGAGGCGCTCGACCGCGTCGCTACGATGGAAGGGTTTTCCGCCTGGAGCATGCTGGCGGCGAGAGCCGCGGCAACAACCCCAGCCAACAAGCTGTTCCCGCAATTCCAGCCGGGTGATCTGGTGCTGGTCGGGGCCCGCCCCGGACAGGGCAAGACGCTGATGAGTCTCGAACTCGCTGCGGAGGCCATGAAATCAGGTCATCGCGCTGCGTTCTTCTCGCTCGAATATACCGAGAAAGAGGTCCTGGATCGCTTGCGCGCGATCGGCGCGGAGCCGGCACAATTCGACAAACTGTTCGAGGTCGATTGCTCCGACGTCATCAGCGCCGATTACATCGTCAAGCAGATGGCCACGGCTGCCCGCGGCACCGTCGTGGTCATCGACTATCTGCAACTGCTCGACCAGAGGCGGGAAAACCCTGACCTCACCGTACAGGTACGCGCGCTGAAATCCTTTGCACGCGACGAAGGGCTGATCGTCGTCTTCATCTCGCAGATTGATCGATCCTACGATCCGTCCACCAAGTCCTGCCCTGACCTCGGCGATGTCAGGCTGCCGAACCCGCTGGACCTGAAGCTGTTCGACAAGACGTGCTTCCTGAACAAGTCCGAAGTCCAGTTCCGCGCTGCAAGCTGACGAACGAGCCGCGGGTGAGATCGCTCACCCGCGGCTTCCGACCTCACGCCGCCTTCAGCGACACTTCGAGCTTGCCGGCGATGTAGCGGCGCTCCTGGCTCAGCCCGCCGAAGCCATAGGCATCGCCCTTGACCTCGTCGACATGCAGGTAGGTCTCGGGATGCAGCGGGCCCAGGATCTCGGCCATGCGGTTGAACATCGCTGCGAGATAAGCCGCCTTCTCGTCCTTGGTGTTGGTGCCTTCGGTGACGTGGATGTCGATCCAGTAGCTGGCGAGCTTTTGCTCGGCGAGCGACTTGCCGCCGGCGAACCAGTCACCGGCATCGACAGACTTCACGATAATGGCGGTCACCTTGGGATCCTTGTGCAGGATTTTTGCGGTGAGTTCGGAGACGGCGCTCGCGATGTCGGCCTTGAGCGACGGCGACTGACGGGATGAGGTGTAGGATACGGTGATCAGGGGCATTGTCGTTCTCCTCAAGATGTCGCGCTGTTTGCGCGGCGTTGGTGAGAAGCTAGACCTTCAACCGTCATTTTGGTATCTTATCTCTAGTTATACCAGTGATAACAATTCAAAATGACAGCCATTCTCGACATCGCCACCATCAAGGCCTTCCTGCTGGTCGCCGACCTCCAGGGCTTTACCCGCGCCGCCGAGGCGCTCGGCACGACGCAAGCCGCGGTCAGTCTCAAGCTGCAGCGGTTGGAAACATTGTTGGGCAAGCGCCTCGTCGAGCGCTCGCCGCGCGCGGTTCGACTCACCGCCGATGGCGCAGCGTTCCTCGATCGCGCCCGCGCGCTGATGACGGCACATGACCGCGCGTTGTCGGGCGAGGCACCAGCCGCGCAATCGCTGTCGCTGGGCATCTCCGATCACGCCGCAGGCCCTGAGCTGGTGCCGCTGCTCGAACGGCTGCATGCGATGTCGTCGAACCTCACGCTTGCCGTCGCCATCGGCTTCTCGCGCGAAATGCAGGATGCTTATGACGCAGGCGAGCTGGATGCCGTGATCGTCCGCCAGGAAGGCAGCCGCCGCGGTGGCGAGAAGCTGACCGAGGACGAGTTCGGCTGGTTCGCGTCGCGACGGTTCACGCTGCCGAAGGGCGAAGCACTACCGCTCGCAACCCTCGCCCCGCCCTGCGGTGTCCGCGCCATCGCCGTGCGTGCGCTCGATAAGGCCGGCATCGCCTGGCACGAGCGCTTTGTCGGCGGCGGCGTCACGGCCGTGGTCGCAGCCGCACTCGCCGGACTCGCGATCGCGCCGCTGGCACGACGGATCGCGCCTCCCGGGCTGGTCGACATCGGACCCGTGCACAAGCTGCCAAAACTCGGCAGTTCGAAGGTGATGCTGCATTCGAAGGTCAGCGATCCCGCAAAGCTCGCGGCGCTCCGCACGGTGGCCGCGACGTTTCGAAGCGCGGCCACCATCTGAAGTCTCATAAGATCGCCTCGAACGCGCTGCGTAGCGTTTCGTGCCGGAACACGAAACCGCGGCTGAGCGCCTTGTTCGGCAGCACGCGCTGACCACCGAGCAGCAGCTCGTCGGCAAAGCCGCCGCCGATCCGACGCAAGAATCCTCCGGGGATGCGGAACACCGCCGGCCGACGCAGCCTGCGACCGAGCTCCTCGGTGAACTTTGCGTTGGTCACGGGTATCGGCGCGGTGGCATTGACGGGCCCGGTCAGATCGGGCGTCGCCATCACATAGGCGATCAACCTGATGAGGTCGTCGCGCTCGATCCAGGACATCCACTGCCGCCCGGTGCCGATGGGACCACCGAGCCCGAACTCGAACGGCGTCAGCAGGCGCGTGATGAAACCGCCTTCCGTGCCGAGCACGAGCCCGATGCGCAGATTAACGACGCGCACGCCAAGCTCTTCCGCCGGCCGCGCCGCCTTCTCCCAGGCCGCGCACAGTTCGTGGCTGAAGCAGGCGTGAGACTTGGCGGACTCCGTCAGCACCTGGTCGGCCCAAAGGCCATACCAGCCGATTGCGGAGCCGCTGACCAGCACCTCCGGCTTGCGCTCGAGGCGCGCGATCAACTTCACCACCTCGCCGGTCATGTCGACGCGAGAGCCGATGATCTGCGCGCGCTTCGCTTCGGTCCAGAGGCCGTTACCGATCGGCTCTCCCGCGAGATTGACGATGGCGTCGATGGGCGTGTCCGCGGCGAGCTGATCGAGGCTGGTGATCAGCGTCACCGGCGGCGGCAGCATCTCGGCCTTTGCGGGATTACGGATCAGCGCGATGACGTTGTGCCCTGCGCCACCAAGGCTTGCCGCAAGGCGACTGCCGATGAAGCCCGTCGCCCCGGTGATCAGCACGGTCTTGCGGCCCGGCAGCTTTTCGACGAGCCCTGCTGCAGGCACATTCTTCATGCGGCCGAGCCGGCGCATCGCCGCAAAGTCCCTGATGCCGCAGAGTGCTGCGCCAACAGCGCAGGCCGTCGCGGCGAAGCTGAGCAGGCCCTGATGCACCACGCTCACGCCGAACGGCTTCACCGCCCAGTCGATCAGCACCGGAAGCAGCAGCACCAGAATGGCACCGTAGTTGATCGCGAGCAGTGTGTGATTGATCCGCTCGCTCGGCGGCAGCTTTCGGCTCAGATCCTCCTCGACGAAATCCATCAGCGTGATGACGATCTCGGCGACCAGCACCGCGACGATCAAGAGCGCCAGCACACCATAGACCTCTAACCAGCCAAGCAGCAGGAACAAGAGCGCATAGAGCATGTTGCGGATGCCGTGCAGCTTCAGCTCGAACCGCTGCGACGGACGCCACGCCAGCCGCTCGGTGAATTCGTGGTGATAGAAAGTGTCGAACACACCCATCACGATCTGGATGGCGATGAGGGTCCACAAGAGCGGGGTCATGACACGGTCTCCCTGAACAATGCAGACTGGTGGATCAGCGCGCCGTAACGCGGATGAATGACATCGAGGGTGAAGCGGAACGCGCCCTCGCCGAGATCTGAGTGCGTCACGGTGAGATCGCCCGGGGTGAGCCATTGCGGCAGCGGGATCCAGAAGCTTCCGAGTTGCAGGCCATAACCGGCGCTGCGGAAGGTCAGCGTCTCGCCTTCGACCGCGATGCGGAGCGCCATGGAGACGCCGAAACCGACATATTCCTCCAGCCCGGTCGGGCCGGCGAAGCGTTTGGCCGAGTGGATCACTTGCGGAAAGCCACGCTTGCGCGCGCAGATGCGGGTCCAGGTCTGGCCACCGGTCGCGCCATCCTCGGTCACGGTCACGATCATGGGCACACCGGTGTCGCGCCCCGTGGGCAGCGGTCCACCGATCAGCCGCGCGGCCTGTGCGAACCACCAGCCGATGTCGCTGAAGGAGACCTCATCGACCACGCCGACATAGACCACGCTGTCTCCATCGGCCACGCGCTTGGAAAAACGCCGCCAGGTCGCGAGCGGCAAGCGCCCCCAATCCTCGTTCGACAGCAGCGCACGGAAACGGCGGTCGTCGAGCAGTTTGATGTGAGCGGTGGTTGGTGCGTTGGAGCCTGATAATCTCGCCGACGTCATCACAACCTCCTCAAAACTATTTGGCTTTGCCCAGCGGCAGCAAATTGGCGATCTTCTCGCCAAGCCGCATCAAGGCGACCAGCCGCGGCCGCGGCACTTTCAACATCTGCATGAACCAGTGGTCGGCGAGCTCGGTGAAGGCGAGCATCTCCTTCAGCCGCTTGCTCGCGACCGGATTGATGGTCGGATCATCGGCAGCGTCGGTGACGCAAGCGCGAAGCGCCGTAATCGCCGGATCAAGCTCCCGCTCCTTACGCCGCGCCGCGATGCGAGCTGCGACCTCCCAGATGTCGGTCTCGGCCTCGTAGTGATCGCGGCGGTCGCCGAGGATCGGCACGCGCCGGATCAGGTTCCAGGCCAGCAGCTCCTTGAGCGAGTTGGAGACGTTGGAGCGCGCCATGCCGAGCGTGTCGGCGATGTCCTCGGCCGTCATCGGCGCCTCCGCGAGATAAAGCAGCCCGTGGATCTGGCTGACCGAGCGGTTGACGCCCCACTGATCCCCCATGTCGCCCCAATGCAGGATGAAGCGCTCGACGGCGGTGGGGAGTTTCTTCTTTCCGGTTATTTCTGTCATGACAGAAATATCTGACGCTTGCGATTGCATGTCAAGTGCCGTTAAGCGCTTTGCCTGTTGCATACCGTCCGCAAGACTTGCCTAAAAATGTCCCAGACAACGGGAACCAAACGCCTTTACGAACGTTTGTCCGGGTCGTGGCGGGGTGTGGAATGGTCAAAAAGTTCAGTCAACAGAGAGACTTGTTCGAAAGCGAACGCAGTTTCCGACTGTTGGTTGAAGGAGTCGCGGATTACGCGCTCTACATGCTCGATCCCACGGGCATCATCACCAGCTGGAATATCGGCGGTGAGCGGATCAAGGGCTACGCCCCCGAAGAGATCCTCGGCCAGCATTTCTCGCGTTTCTATACCGAGACCGACCGCGCCAACGGCAGGCCTGCCCGGGCGCTCGGCATCGCCCGGGACCAGGGTCGCTACGAGGAGGAAGGCTGGCGCGTCCGCAAGGACGGCACCTTCTTCTGGGCGAGCGTCGTGATCGACCCAATCTACGAGGACGGAACGCTGGTCGGCTTCGCCAAGATCACCCGCGACATCACCGAGCGCCGCAATACGCAAGTGAAGCTCGAGGCGATGCAGACGCAGCTTGCGGAGTCGCAGAAGTTCGATGCGCTCGGCCAGCTCACCGGCGGCGTCGCGCACGACTTCAACAATCTGCTGATGATCATCAGCGGTAGCCTGCACATTTTGAAGAAGCGCGATCCTGATGATTCCAAGTTCCAGCGCGCGGTCCTGGCGATCGAGACCGCGGCCAAGCGCGGCGCCGCACTGACGGGACAGCTATTGAGCTTCGCGCGGCGGCAGAGCGTCAATCCGCAGGCGATCCGTTTCGGCGATCGTATCGAGGCGATCCGCGAAGTGCTTGATGCCGGCGTCGGCAGCGCGGTTCGCCTCGCCTTCGACATCGAGCGCGAGGTCTGGCCGATCAAGGCCGACGTCTCCGAGCTCGAGACGGCGCTGCTCAATCTCGTCATCAATGCGCGCGATGCCATGCCCGACGGTGGCACGGTGACGATCGGCGCGCACAACATCGTGCTGGACGATCCGTTTTACAGCGGCGAATACGTCGCGATTGCCGTCGCCGATACCGGGCTCGGCATCCCCTCCGACGTCGTCGACAAGATTTTCGAACCTTTCTTCACGACCAAGCCGATCGGAAAAGGCACCGGCCTGGGCCTATCGCAGGTTCATGGCTTTGCGCATCAGGCCGGCGGCACGGTCAAGGTCGCAAGCGAACTCGGCAAGGGCACCACCTTCACCATCTTGCTGCCGCGCGAGATCGCGGCCATGTCAAACGAGGCGCCAGAGGCGGCGCCGGTACGCGGCAGCGGCACGGTGCTGCTCGTGGAAGATAATCCTGATGTCGCCGTCGTCAGCATCGGGTTGCTGGAGCAGCTCGGTTACCGCGTACGCCGGGTTGCCGATGCTGAATCCGCGCTGCGCGAGCTCGAGCACAACGGCATCGACTTCGTCTTCTCCGATATCGTCATGCCCGGCAAGTTGGACGGACTGGACCTTGCCCACCTGCTGCGCCAGACCCGCCCCGACCTGCCGATCCTGCTCGCCAGCGGCTACAGCGAAGCCGCCGCTGGCGTCCGCGGCGATTTCCCGATCCTGCGCAAGCCGTATGAGATCCACGAGCTGAGCGAGGCGATCTCCAAGCTGCCGCGGTGATTGACTACTACACCGTCGGCAACACCGAGAATGCTTCTCCTGCCCTGCGCAGGTTCAGTTCATCCGCACTCGCCGTCTCGCTCGTCACGCTCTCCACGCGCGACGACGGCGGGCCGTGGCGGCACAGTGCGACCATATCGGCAACATGCTTCGGTGCGCCCGCGAACAGCGCTTCGACGCCGCCGTCGCGGCGGTTGCGGACCCAGCCTTCGAGGCCGCTTGCCGTCGCCTGATATTCGACCCAGGCGCGATAGCCGACGCCCTGCACGCGGCCGCGGATCATGACCTGAAGGATCGCGCGGCTCATTTTGTCAGCCCGAGAAGATCAGCGCTACGCGCCTTGATCTCGGCCTCACGCATGACGCGGTTGGTGAACTCCGCTGATGGCAATCCCTTCAGCGCCTTCGGCGCCGTGCCGTCGCGCAGCGCCTTCTGCACGTCGTAGATCGCCTGCGTCGCCGCCGCGATCGGCGCGTGGCCCTGAAGTGCGATGCGGACGCGCTGGCTCTCGAGATAATCGATCGCGTTCAACTCATCCGGCGCGCCACCAAGCACGATCGGCAGATGCGTCGCCGCCACGATGGCCTCGAGCTCGGCACGCGACTTGATACCGGTGAAGAACAGCGCATCGACGCCGGTGGCCTCATAAGCCCTCGCGCGGCGGACCGCATCCTCGATCGACGCGATCGAGGCCGCACCCGTGCGACCCATAATGATCAGCGAGGGATCGCCGCGCGCATCGAGCGCAGCCTTCATCTTGCCAACGCCCTCCTCCAGCGAGACCAGTTGCGCCTTGGCTTCGCCAAAGGCGGCCGGTAGCAGCGTGTCCTCGATGGTGAGGCCGGCGGCACCCGCCGTCTCCAGCTCCTGCACGGTACGCCGCACGTTGAGCGCATTACCATAGCCGTGATCGGCATCGACCAGCACCGGCAACGCGGCAGCGCGCGACATCCGCCGCATCTGCTCGGCGAGCTCGGTCAGCGTAATCAGGGTGACATCGGGGTCGCCGAGCACCGCGAGCGAAGCGACCGAGCCACCGAACATGCCGAGCGGAAAGCCGAGATCCTCCGCGATGCGGATCGAGATCGCGTCGTAGACCGAGCCCGGATGGACGCAAGCAGCGCCCGAGAGGATAGAGCGCAGTTTCTCGCGGCGGGAACGAAAGGCCATGGTGATGTCTCGGTCGAGTTACAGACGGCCCATCATACTCCGTCATTGCGAGCGAAGCGAAGCAATCCAGAAATGCATCCGCGGAGGCGGACTGATTGCTTCGTCGCTACGCTCCTCGCAATGACGGTGCTCGTGGGCAGACCGCCCGCCCCACTCACACCCTTACGCAAACTCCAAAATCAGCGCGTCCACCGCCAGCGTCGCGCCGGCGCTGGCGTGGACTTTCTTCACGGTGCCGTCCTGCTCGGCGCGCAGCACGTTCTGCATCTTCATGGCTTCGACCACGGCCAGCGTCTCGCCGGCCTTGACCTCCTGCCCCTCGGTCACCGCGATCGAGACGATCAGGCCGGGCATCGGGCACAGTAGCTTCTTGCCGGTGTCGGACGCCGTCGTCACCGGCATCAGCTTTGCCGAAGCGGCTTCGGCTTCGGTCCAGACATAGACCGGTACTTCGACGCCCTGATGCGCCAAACGGATGCCGTTGGCGATCGGGCGCGCCTGTACCGCAACGAAGTGGCCGTCGATGGAGCCTTGCCAGACCGGATCGCCCGGCTTCCAGGGCGACCGCAACAGATGCGCGTTGCCGGCCTTGCCGTTGGCATCGACGAAGCGGATCGCGATCGCATCGCCCTCGCGGCCAATCTCGAGCAGGATTTCCTGGCGGTCGAGCCAGACCGCGCGGCGGCGCTCGCGCTGCACGATGCGCCCGCCCATCTGGCCGGAGATCTGGCGCTTGCGCTCACCGAGCACGTGATCGATGGCGGCACCGACCGCGGCGATGCGACGCGCGACCTCGCCTTCGGGCACGCGCACGGAAAAGCCCTTGGGGAATTCCTCCGCGATGAAGCCGGTCGACAGATTGCCCTCGCGCCAGCGCGGATGATGCATCAGCGCCGACAGGAACGGGATGTTGTGCCTGATGCCGTCGACATAGAACGAATCCAGCGCAGTCGCCTGCGCCTCGATCGCCGCCGCGCGCGACGGCGCGTGCGTGACGAGCTTGGCGATCATCGGATCGTAGTGGATCGAGATCTCGCCGCCTTCCTGCACACCGGTGTCGTTGCGCACGGTGATGCCGTCCTTGCTGACTTCCGCCGGCGGGCGGTATTTCACCAGACGCCCGATCGAGGGCAGGAAGTTGCGGAACGGGTCTTCGGCATAGAGACGCGATTCCACCGCCCAGCCGGTGAGCGTGACATCCTTCTGCGTAAGCGCGAGCTTCTCGCCGGCAGCCACACGGATCATCTGCTCGACGAGATCGACACCGGTGACGAGTTCGGTGACGGGATGCTCGACCTGCAGGCGCGTGTTCATTTCCAGGAAGTAGAAGCTCTTGTCCTGGCCCGCGACGAACTCGACGGTGCCGGCGGAATCGTAATTCACGGCCTTGGCCAGCGCGACCGCCTGCTCGCCCATCTTGCGGCGGGTGGCTTCGTCGAGCAGCGGTGACGGCGCCTCCTCGATGACCTTCTGGTTGCGGCGCTGGATCGAGCATTCGCGCTCGCCGAGATAAATCACGTTGCCGTGCTTGTCGCCCAGCACCTGGATCTCGATGTGGCGGGGATCAACAATGAACTTTTCGACGAAGACGCGATCGTCGCCGAACGAAGCCTTGGCCTCGGCCTTGGCGAGATTGAAACCTTCCGCGACCTCGGAAGTCGAATGAGCGATGCGCATGCCTTTGCCGCCGCCGCCAGCGGAGGCCTTGATCATGACGGGGTAGCCGATCTCGTCGGCGATCTTCACCGCGTGCTTATCGTCCTCGATGACGCCGAGATAGCCCGGTACGGTCGAGACCTTGGCCTTCGCAGCCGCCTTCTTGGATTCGATCTTGTCGCCCATCGCGGCGATCGCGCCCGGGTTCGGGCCGATGAAGACGATGCCGGCCGCTTCCAGCGCGCGCGGGAATGCCTCGCGCTCGGAGAGGAAGCCATAGCCGGGATGCACGGCTTGCGCGCCGGTCTTTTTGCATGCCTCGACGATCTTCTCGATCACCAGATAGCTCTCGGCCGCGGCCGGCGGGCCGATCAACACGGCCTCGTCGGCCATCTCGACATGGAGGGCGTCGCGGTCGGCCTCGGAATAGACGGCAACCGTCTCAATTCCCATCTTGCGGGCGGTCTTGATGACCCGGCAGGCGATTTCGCCGCGGTTGGCGATCAGGATGCGTTTGAACATGTTTTTCTTGAGCTTCGTCCCTTGGGCGGGACCCCTCCCGGGCCTTGGCGGGCGGACCGGACGGGGCCGTATCCTGTCGTGGTACAGCAAAATTGGCCGGAGGCAACGGCCAAATCGGGCCCATCTCTGGCGTGCCAGCGCAAGACTGAAGCGGCCCCGGCTGCTCCTGGGATCGCCTACGCCTTCGGGGCCTTGGTCGTGTCCATGGCCAAGTTCTTGGCCATGTCCTTGGCAACGTCCCGGACCAGGCTGTGAATGAAGCCCAGCTTGGCGACCACGGCCGGTGACAGGATGAAGGGATAGAGGTCGCGCAGGCCCATGGCGCGGTTGACACTGTTCATGGCGAAGGTGAAGGGCAGCCAAGCATCGACGATCGCCTCGACTCCCTTGGCCTCGTAGGGGTTGAACCGGATCCGCGTCGACAACTCCCCGTCCCGATCCACCTTGGGCCGCACCTCCATGCCGAACTCGCCAGCCATCTCGAGCGTATCGACGATGTGGAGGTAATGCGCCCAGGTCTCGGCGAAGTCCTCCCAGGGATGCATGGTCGCATAGGCCGAGACGTAATTCTGCTGCCAGTCCGGCGGCGCGCCTTCGGCATAGTGACGCTGCAGAGCCTGGCCATAATCAACCGTATCGTCGCCAAACACGGCGCGGCATTCGTCGAGCCTGCCACCTTCGCGCACCAGCACGTCCCAGAAATAATGCCCGACCTCGTGGCGGAAATGGCCGAGCGGCGTGCGGTACGGCTCGCCCATCTCGAGCCGGCGCCGCTCGCGCTCGATCGTATCGGTCTCGGTCAGCGCGATCGTGATCAGGCCGTTGTCGTGGCCGGTCATCACCTTCCGCCCGCTGTTGGGATCGTCGGCGAGGAAATTGAAGGTTAGGCCATGCTCGGGGTTCTCCTGCCGGGTCTGAAGCGGCAGCTTCCAGCGGATCAGCGAATAGAACAGACGGTGCTTCGCGACCTCCAACTCGCGCCAGCCGGCGAGCTGTGCGGGTTCGGACAGATCGGGCACAATTCCGTTATGGCGGCAGGCGCGGCAATAGCCGGTGCTATCGCTAGCATCGGTCAGCCAGTTGCAGGCGTCGTACTCGGCGTTGCGGCAGAGCATCCGGCTTTCGCCCTTGTCCGCTAGCGTGCTCCAGCCCTCTCCGTCAGGCTCGATCGCCGTCATCGTCTCCTTCTCCGGCAGGAAGGCGACGCGGTGGCCGCAGCGTTCGCAGGCACGGTTCTCGAAATAGAGAACGTTGCCGCAGGCCTGGCAGACAAAGAGCTTCAAGATTTAGCCTCTTGGGAAAGGGTATCTTACTGATATCAAATGTGGCGCCCCGCAGATACGCGCACCGAGGCTCATCGTTCCTTCTACAGGAACAAATCGCTGGACCTTGCGTTCGTTCTTTCCCGCCACACGCCGTTCGGCGGGGCGGATTCCCTATCTATTCCCTTTTGAGCAATGGCTATCGCGCTTTGTCTGTGTGAATATCGGCCCGGCACGTGCGCTCCCGCATCACAACGGCCGACGCCTTGAACAATCCGACGCCCGAGACCCTTGCCGCCGAACGGCTGCGCCAGCACCTCGAAGACGTCGCGCGCGAGCGCGACAATGCCTATCATGCGCTTCAGGAGCGTGAAGCCGAGCTGGCGCGCATCCAGCGCATCGCCGGCGTCGGCGGCCTCGAGATCGATTTCCGTGACGGTGTCAGGAATCGGCGCACGCCGGAATATCTCCTGATCCACGGCCTGCCGCCGGAGGCCGCCAACGAAACCTACGAGGACTGGGTCGGCCGCATCCATGCCGAGGATCGCGAGCGGACTGTCCAGCATCTCTTCGACACCCTCAAAGGCGACCGAAAGGACTATTCCGACCGTTACCGCATCATCCGCCCCGACAACAGCGAGGTCCGCTGGATCCGAGTCGTCGGCCAGATCGAGCGTAATGCAGACGGCCGCGCTGTGCGGCTGGTTGGTGCCGATCTCGACGTCACCGACCAGATGCTGGCGCAGGCAACGCTGCACGAAAGCGAGGAACGCTTTCGGCTGATCGCCGACAGCGCGCCGGTGCCGATCTGGGTGACGAAGCTCGACCGCACGCGCTCCTTCGCCAACCGGGCCTATGTCGACTTCGTCGGCCTGCCCTACGAACAGGCTATCGCTTTCGACTGGCGCAAAGTATTGCATCCGGACGATCTGCCGCAGGTGCTGCAGCAATCCGTCCAGGGTGAAGCCTCGCTCAAGCCGTTCGTGTTGGAGGCGCGTTACAAAGATGCTTCTGGCGAATGGCGCTGGCTGCGCTCGGAATCGCAGCCGCGCTGGGACCCGACCGGCAAGCATATCGGCTTCATCGGCGTCGCCCACGACGTCACCGTCGCCAAGCAGGCCGAGATCGAGCTGCGAAGGCTCAACGAAACCCTGGAAGAACGCATCGCCGAGCGCACCGCCGAGCTCGAGTCCAACGAATCCCGGCTCCGCGCGATCCTGGCGACCAGCAACCAGTATCAGGGCCTCGTCAACATCGAGGGCGAACTGCTTTACGCCAACAAGACTGCGCTCGACGGCATCAAGGCGCGCTCGGAGGACGTGATCGGCAAGCTGCTGTGGGACACGCCGTGGTTCACGGGCACCGACGGCATGAGCGTGACCGTGCGCGAAGCCTTCGACACCGTGCTCAGGGGTGAAGCGGTGCGAATGGAGATGCGGCTGCGGCTTCCCATCGGCGAACGCGACTTCGAGTTCGGCATGCGCCCGGTGCTCGACCGTCACGGCAACATCACCGGCGCCGTGCCTGAGGCCGTCGACATCACCGAGCGTCGCCGCGGCGAGGAAGCGCTGCGGCAATCGCAGAAGATGGAGGCGATCGGCCAGCTCACCGGCGGCGTCGCACACGATTTCAACAACCTCCTTACCATCATTCGCTCGGCGACGGACTTCCTGCGCCGCCGCGAGTTGCCGGAAGAGCGCCGCCGCCGCTATGTCGATGCGATCTCCGATACGGTCGAGCGCGCCTCCAAGCTGACGGCGCAGCTCCTGGCCTTCGCACGCAGGCAACCGCTGAAGCCACAGATCTTCAATGTCTCCAGCCAGGTCGAGGGCGTGGCGCAGCTGGTGCGGCCGCTGGTCGGCGGACGGATCGAGATCGTGGTCGAGATCGACGATGCCGACTGCTTCACCGTCGCCGACATCGCACAGTTCGAGACCGCGCTGATCAACCTTGCCATCAACGCCCGCGATGCCATGGACGGCGAAGGCCGCCTCACCATTTCAGTACGCAAGGTTCAGGGCATTCCGCACCTACGGGCCCAGTCGGCGCGCGGCGGCGATTATGTTGCGATATCAGTCGCGGACACCGGCAGCGGCATCGCCCCCGAAAACATCGACGCCATTTTCGAGCCGTTCTTCACCACCAAGGAGGTCGGCAAGGGCACAGGCCTCGGCCTCAGCCAGGCCTTTGGTTTTGCCAAGCAGTCCGAGGGCGACATCGCGGTGACGAGCATGGCGGGCCAGGGTGCAACGTTCACGATCTATCTGCCGCAAGCGCCAAGCCCCACCGCCGAGAAGGAAGCAGCCTCGCTGGCCAGCGAAGGCGCGACCACCGGGCGCGGCTATCGCGTGCTCGTGGTCGAGGACAATGACGATGTCGGCCAATTCTCGACCGAGTTGCTGGAAGATCTCGGCTACATCACCCGCCGTGTCGCCAACGCCAATGCCGCGCTCGCCATCCTCGCGGAGAACGAATTCGCGGTCGACCTGGTGTTCTCCGACGTCATCATGCCCGGCATGAACGGCGTTGAGCTCGCCGGTATCATCCGCGAACGCTACCCGGGTCTCCCGGTGGTGCTGACCTCCGGCTACAGCAATGTGCTCGCCGAGAACGCCCATCGCGGATTTGAATTGATCCAGAAGCCATATTCGGTGGAATCGCTCTCGCGCATCCTGCGCAAGGCGATCATGGAGAAGCTGTCGGTGGCTCGCTAGGGAATATCCGCATGAAACCCGCCCTGTTCTCTGCCTGGCAAACCTGGGCGCTGCTCTCAGCCTGCTTTGCGGCGCTCACCGCCATCTTTGCCAAGGTCGGCGTCGAGAACATCAATCCTGACCTCGCCACCTTCATCCGCACCATCGTCGTGCTGCTGGCCTTCTCGGTCCTACTGTTCTTCACCGGCCAGTTCGCCGTGCCCTCGGCAGTCTCGTCGAGGACGTGGCTATTCCTGGTGTTGTCGGGCCTCGCAACCGGCGCATCCTGGCTGTGTTATTTCCGCGCGCTGAAGCTCGGCCCTGCCACGCTGGTGGCGCCGATCGACAAGCTCAGCGTCGTGCTGGTCGCGCTTTTCGCCTTCGCCTTTCTCGGTGAACGCCCGACGGCGCAGGGCTGGATCGGGATCGCGATGATCGGCGCCGGCGCTGTTCTCCTGGCTGTGAAGTTTTAGGCGGGGAACAAAGCGGGCGCGACATCGGTTTCCGCCCGGGGCGACTTTGGGCCTCGATCGAGAGACCGATGCCGAGCGAAAGCCCCGATCAGGCACGGCGGGCCGGCCACGCGCTGGATGCCGCCAATTTCTTCCTCGCCGACGTCCGTGACGGGCTCGGGCCTTATCTGGCCGTCTATCTCCTCACCGAGCAGCACTGGGACGAGGCGCGGATCGGCCTCGTGATGTCTGTTGCGACCATCGCCGGCATCGTCGCGCAGACGCCGGCTGGCGCGCTGGTCGACGCCAGCAGGGCAAAGCGGACGGCGATGGCGGTTGCCGCCGTCATGGTAACTCTGGCATCCCTGTCGCTGCCCCTGCTTCCCACTTTCCTGCCGGTCGCGATCTCGCAAGGCATCGCGCAGGCCGCCGCCGTGATCTTCCCACCGGCGATCGCAGCCGTCTCGCTCGGCATCTTCGGCCCTGCCGCGTTCACCCGGCGGATCGGCCGCAACGAAACTTTCAATCACGCCGGCAACGCGGTTGCGGCCGGGCTCGCGGGCGTGTTCGCTTACTGGTTCGGCCCAACGGTCGTGTTCTATCTGCTTGGCGCCATGGCGGTCGCGAGCCTCGCCAGCATCCTCGCGATCCCCGAACGCGCGATTGACCATGACCTCGCGCGCGGGCTGCACGAAGCCGGTGCGGACCAATCGCAGGACGCTCCCTCCGGCCTCAGCATTCTCCTGACCTGCCGTCCCCTGCTGATCTTCGCGATCTGCACCGCGCTCTTCCATCTCTCCAACGCGGCTATGCTGCCGTTGGTCGGGCAAAAGCTCGCGCTTCAGGACAAGAACATGGGCACCAGCCTGATGTCCGCTTGCATCGTCGCGGCGCAGCTGGTGATGGTGCCGTTTGCGATGCTGGTCGGCGCAAGAGCCGACAGCTGGGGCCACAAGCGCTTCTTCCTCGCCGCACTCCTGATCCTGCCCATTCGCGGAGCGCTCTACACGCTCTCGGACAATCCGGTCTGGCTGGTATGCGTGCAGCTGCTCGACGGCGTCGGTGCAGGCATTTTTGGCGCGATCTTCCCAGTGATCGTCGCCGATCTCATGCGCAACACCGGCCGCTTCAACGTCGCGCAAGGCGCCGTGATCACCGCCCAGAGCATCGGCGCGGCGCTGTCCACGACGCTTGCCGGCTTCGTCGTGGTCGGCGCTGCCTACGGTGCAGCGTTCATCACGCTCGGCGCGGTCGCCGCGATCGGCGCCGTGATCTGCCTCATCGCCCTCCCCGAGACGCGGCAAATCGCCGAAAGGCCCCCGCGCCTGCAGGGGAAGACATCGCCCCCCGCTTCCGCTATCGCTGCCAAATGAACTCACGCCACAAGGATTGAACGTGCCGTCTGACGCCATCTGGGCCTGGAGCATCATCGTCGTCGCAACCGCTGGCGTCATCATCCGCCCTTTTCGCCTGCCCGAGGCGATCTGGGCCGTGATCGGCGCCGGCGCGCTGGTTCTGTTCGGTTTCCTGCCCTGGCAGGATGCGATCACCGGGGTCGAGAAAGGCGTCGACGTCTACCTGTTCCTGATCGGGATGATGCTGATCGCCGAGCTGGCGCGGCTCGAAGGCCTGTTCGACTATCTCGCAGCCCTCGCGGTGGAATATGCCGCCGGCTCGCCGCAGCGGCTGTTCCTGCTGATCTACGTCGTCGGCACGGTCGTGACCGTGCTGCTCTCGAATGATGCCACCGCAATCGTGCTGACGCCGGCCGTCTATGCCGCGACGCGCGCGGCCGGTGCCAAACCGCTGCCTTATCTGTTCGTCTGCGCCTTCATCGCCAACGCTGCGAGCTTCGTGCTGCCGATCTCCAATCCCGCCAATCTCGTCGTGTTCGGCGCGCGCATGCCGCAGCTCACCGAATGGCTGCGCCTGTTCGCCCTGCCCTCGGCGGCCTCGATCGTGCTGACCTATATCGTGCTGCGCCTGACCCAGCACCGCGCATTGAAAGAAGAAACGATCGCGCACAGCGTGCCGCATCCAGAGCTCGGTCGCGGTGGCAAGCTGACCGCTGTGGGCATCGTCGCTATCGGACTAGTGCTGGTCACGGCCTCCGCGCTCGACAAGCAACTCGGCCTGCCGACTTTCATCTGCGGCGTGGTGACGGCCGCGATCGTGCTGCTGATCAGCCGGCAGTCGCCGCTCCCCGTGCTCAAGGGCGTCTCCTGGAGCGTGTTGCCGCTCGTCGGCGGCCTCTTCGTGATGGTGGAGGCTTTGGTGAAAACAGGCGTGATCGGCCAGCTCAGCGCGTTGCTGCATGAAGCCGTCGCGCAATCGGTCCCGAAGGCGGCATGGAGCGTCGGCATCGCCACCGCGATCGCGGACAATATCGCCAACAATCTGCCCGTGGGCCTGGTCGCGGGTTCGGTTGCCGCGAGCGATCATCTGCCCGCGCCCGTCGTCAGCGCCATCCTGATCGGCGTCGATCTCGGACCCAACCTGTCGGTGACGGGTTCGCTTGCCACCATTCTCTGGCTGGTCGCTTTGAGACGGGAGAAGATCGAGGTCGGCGCCTGGCCGTTCCTCAAGCTCGGACTGCTGGTGACGCCGCCGGCCCTGATCGCGGCGTTGGCAGCTGCGATCCATTGATCGCGCGCACTTTGCGGTGCATCAATGCCCGCGGTCACACCGCAGCTAATGTCCAGACGTTGCGTGATTCGAATGTAGCGCGGTAAGGAAGGTCATTATGCAGATCCAATCCAAGGCATTGCCGCAGGGCTTTTCCCTTCGTCGCTCGCTCTACAGCTTCGCCGCACCTGGCAGAGCATCCAACCCGATGCTCGTGTTCACGGTCGCGGTGCTGCTGACCTTGTTCGCTATCATGCAGGTCGATCTACACAGCGCCCAGCTTCAGCTCATCGGCTTGCTGACCCGTACGATGACCGGCATCGATCCCGTCTTTCTGAGCCCGTAGCGAGAAAAGTCCGGTCGCGGCCATGACGGCCGCGACTGGATGACATTTGCGTCAATCGTTTTCGTAGCCGTACACCTCCGGCAGGATGAAGATTGCGGCAAGCAATCCGATCAGCGGGAAGATCGCGACCATCAGCGTAGCATTGGCCTGTCCGATCGCGGCGAACACCGTCGGAAACAGGAAGATCGCCAGGAACGACGGCAGCTTCACGAACATGTAGGCGAAGCCACTTGCGGTACCGCGATATTTTGGCTTCGCAACCATCGTCGGGATCGTCATGCAGTTCGACGCGTCCCAATAATGGCCCCACAGCATCGCGGCGGCCGCGAACGGCAGCAGGATCTTGTTGCCGGTGTAGAGCGCGAAGGCTGCCACCAGCAGCGAGACCAGCACGATCGAGAAGCCGGCGATCGAGATGCCGCGGTGGCCGATCTTCGGCGTCAGCAGCGGACCGACCCAGCCCGACACGGCAGCGAAGGAGAACAGCGCCATGGTCACGAGATTAATGCCGAGTACGCTCGACACGCCGACCATCACGAACAGCACCGGCAGGTAGAACGCGAAGGTCGAGAACTCGCTCGCCTGCACGAAACAGGCGATCCAGCCGTAGACCGTGGCACGCCAGCGGATCGGATCCTGCCTGAGGTCGGCGAGGAAAGCGCGGGTGCTCACCTTCGGCACCGGCACGTCCTGGTCCGGCAGCATGGCGAGGTCGTCGTTGAACATCTCGCGCGCAACCTGCTTGGCTTCGCGATACCGTCCCTTCTGCACCAGCCACACCGCCGTCTCCGGCACGTCGTGGCGCATGAGCAGGATGATCAACGCCGGAAGCGCACCGAGGCCGAGCGTTACGCGCCACAGCGTCTCGTGATGGATATCGAGCAGCAGGAAGATCACGATAACGCCGATGGTCAGCACTTCGCCGACGGCGAACATGAATTGCCAGCGGTTGCCCATGACCTCGCGCTCACCCTTGGCCATGGATTCCATGATGTAAGTGTAGCCGGTCGAGATGTCCGAGCCGAGCGGGACGCCGAGCAGGAAGCGGATCACGATGAGCCAGGTCACGTTGGGTACGAAGGCCTGCGCCAGCGCCAGGATGATGAACATCACCATCGTCACCAGGAACATGACGCGGCGGCCGATCTTGTCCGACAGCCAGCCGCCGAGCAGTGCGCCGATCAGGGCGCCGCCCTGCGTGCCCGCCGCGGCAAGGCCGAGCATGAGCGGATCGGGATTGTACTGCTCCTTGATGAAGCCGCGGCAAGGCCGAGCATGAGCGGATCGGGATTGTACTGCTCCTTGATGAAGATCAGCACGAAGGCGATCGAATAGAGATCCCAGGCTTCCACCAGGATCGAGGCCATCATCAGCCAGCCGACCTTGTTACCCTTGGGACTGTAGTTCGTGATGAGATAGCGGACCGCGGCTTCGCTCGCGGTCGGTTGTGGCACGGCCATCGTTGACATGTTTGGTCCTCCCTTCAGATTTTTCTATGCACCGAGCAGCGGCTCGATGCTGCAATCGAGCAGGCGCGGATCGATCCCCGCCTCCATGCCCGCAAACATCGAATCCATGAAGTCGATCAGCGCATCGCTCGCCTTCACCGCGTCCTCGACGCGGCGCCCTGCAACTGCGGCCAGAATGGCGAGATGATGATCGATCGTGCCCGACAGATCCGTCTGTCCCGGCATGAAGCGGTGATGGATGTAGCCGATGCGGCGATACAGCGTATGCAACGGCCGCAGCGTATGCACCAGGAACGGCTCACCCGCGGCCTCCAGCACCAGCGAATCGATGCGACGGTCGATGTTGTTGAACTCGTCGAGGCTCAACGTGGCGCGTCGCTCGCGCAGCACGCGCTCGATATGCAGCGCCTGATTGCGATGCGACAGGCTGGCGCGATCGGCCGCGAGGCGAATGACGAAGCGCTCCATGTCGCGGCGCAAGCCCAGCAGCATGCGTTCGCGCGCAAGATCGATCGGCGCGATGTGCAGGCCATGGCGGGGCCGGATGATGATGAGCGTGTCGGCGGAGAGACGATTGACGGCGTGATGCACCGGCGTGCGGCCAAAGCCGGTGATCTGCTGCAGCTCCAGCATGGTCATGAACTGGCCGGGCTTGAGCTCGCAGTGAACGAGCAACTCCTCGATCTTCTGATAGGCCAGCTCGAAGAAGTTGAGACGGTTGCGCCGCGAGGGTCTGCCTCCGCCGCCGTCCTCGTTTCTGACAACCTCGAGCGTGCGCTTACGCCGTGTCATGTCCGCCTCCCCTTGGGCTGCTCTGTCGTTGCAGAGCGGCGTCGTATTTGTGATATCCTTAAAACATGTTGTGATATATTACAAGCAGGCGTAAGACTCTTCGACAGCCCGCGACATGCTGCGGTGCGCAATAAACAAGACTGGCGCGAGGCGCCTATGATGGGAGGACATCTGCCGTGAAGATCACTTCGATCGAGACGCTGCGCACCGAGGAATTCTCCAATGTCATCTGGGTACGTGTTCACACCGACGCTGGCGTGATCGGTCTCGGTGAGACCTTCTATGGCGCGGGCGCAGTCGAAGCGCAGATCCACGATACCTTTGCCGGCCGCCTGCTCGGCCGCAATCCCCTGCACATCGAAGCGATCCATCGCGACATGCTGAACCTGCCGATGGCGCAGTCCTCCACCGGCGTCGAATATCGCGCAGCATCAGCGATCGACATCGCGCTGTGGGATCTGTTCGGCAAGGTCTGCAATCAGCCGGTGCACCAGATGCTGGGCGGCCTGTGCCGTGACAAGCAGCGGATCTACAATACTTGCGCCGGCACCCAATATGTCCGCTCCACCAATATCAGCCCGGTCTCGAACTGGAATCTCGGTGCCTCGAAGAGCCCCTACGAAGACCTCGACGGCTTCATGAACCGCGCCGATGCGCTGGCCGAAAACCTGCTGGAGAGCGGCATCTCGGCGATGAAGATCTGGCCATTCGATCCGGCGGCACAGGAGAACAAGGGCCTCCACATCACGGCCGCGCAGATGAAGCAGGCGATCGAGCCGTTCGAGAAGATCCGCAAGGCCGTCGGCGACAAGATGGAGATCATGGTCGAGTTTCACTCACTGTGGAATCTGCCGACCGCAAAACAGATCGCGCGCGCGCTCGAACCGTACAAGCCGACCTGGTACGAAGATCCGATCCGCATGAATTCACCGCAGGCACTGGCCGAATATGCCCGCTCGACGGACGTCTGGGTCTGCGCCAGCGAGACGCTGGGTTCGCGCTTCCCGTACAAGGACATGCTCGACCGCGACGCCATGCACGTGGTGATGGCGGATTTGTGCTGGACCGGCGGTCTCACCGAGGGTCGCAAGATCGCGGCGATGGCCGAGACCTATCACCGGCCCTTTGCTCCTCATGACTGTATTGGCCCGATCGGCTTCATCGCCGCCATCCACATGTCATTCAGCCAGCCCAACACGCTGATCCAGGAATCGGTGCGCGCCTTCTACAAAGGCTGGTACAATGAGCTCGTCACCACGATGCCCGTGATCAAGGATGGCTACGTCTTCCCGATGGAAGGCCCCGGCCTCGGTGTCGACCTCCTGCCCGCCGTCTTCGATCGCTCCGATCTGATCGTGCGCCGCTCCAACGCCTGAGGATTGTTTGAGATGAGCACCGCCCTCTTCGACCTTTCCGGCCGGACCGCGCTCGTGACCGGCTCCTCGCGTGGGCTCGGCCGCGCCATCGCCGAAGGCATGGCCAGGGCCGGCGCCAGGATCATCGTCAACGGTGTCGACCCCAAGCGCGTCGAGCAGGCCGTCGCCGAGTTCCGCGCAGCCGGCCATCAGGCCGAAGGCGCCGCGTTCAACGTCACCGACGAGCCCGCGATCGTCGCGGCCTTCAACGATTTCGACAAAAAGGGCATCGCCGTCGATATCGTCGTCAACAATGCCGGCATTCAGCACCGTAAGCCGCTGGTCGAATTCACCACCGACGAATGGCGCAAGGTGATCGAGACAGACCTCACCAGCGCCTTCGTGATCGGTCGCGAGGCTGCCAAGCGCATGATCCCGCGCAGGCACGGCAAGATCATCAATATCGGCTCGCTCGCCAGCGAGCTTGCGCGACCGACGATTGCGCCCTACACCGCGGCCAAGGGCGGCATCAAGAACCTCACCCGCTCGATGGCGGTGGAATGGGCCCAGCACGGCATCACGGCCAATGCGATCGGCCCCGGCTACATGCTCACCGACATGAACGAAGCGCTGGTCAACAACGCCGACTTCAATACCTGGCTGATGGGCCGCATCCCCTCCAAGCGCTGGGGCAAAGCGGACGAGTTGGTCGGCGCGGCGATCTTCCTGGCGTCGGATGCCTCCACCTATGTCAACGGCCAGATCATCTATGTCGATGGCGGCATGATCGCCGCAATGTAATCGCGAATACAAGGGAGTAAGCCCATGCGCGCTGTCGTCATTCACGCCCCGAAAGACCTCCGGATCGACAACTACCCCGACACGGAGCCCGGCCCGGGCGAGGTCCGCGTCAAGATCGCCAATGGCGGCATCTGCGGCTCCGACCTGCACTATTACCATCACGGCGGCTTCGGAGTCGTGCGCATCCAGCAACCGATGGCGCTGGGTCATGAGATCGCCGGCGTGGTCGCTGCGGTCGGTGATGGTGTCACCGCCGTGAAGGCGGGCACGCGAGTCGCGGTCAATCCGAGCAAGCCGTGCGGCCAGTGTCTGCATTGTCAGGAAGGCATGCGCAACCAGTGCCTCGACATGCGCTTCCTCGGCAGCGCGATGCGTTTTCCCCATGTGCAGGGCGGTTTTCGCGAGTTCATGACGGTCGATGCGACGCAGGCTGTGCCGATCTCCGACAAGCTGTCGCTGGCGGAAGCCGCGGTCGCCGAACCTCTCGCGGTGTGCCTGCATGCCGGCAAGCAGGCCGGTCCCCTGCTCGGCAAGCGCGTGCTGATCACCGGCTGCGGCCCGATCGGCGCTCTCATGATTTTGGTCTCGCGGTTCGGCGGTGCGTCCGAGATCGTCGTGACAGATGTCGCAGACGCCCCGCTCGCCGTCGCCGGGAAGCTCGGCGCCACGCATGCCATCAATGTCGCGACCAACGCCACCGCGCTCGATCCCTGGCGCACGGGCAAGGGCGTATTCGACACGCTGTTCGAAGCCTCGGGCAATCAGGCGGCGCTGCGTACCGCGCTCGACGTGCTCAGGCCCGGCGCGACGCTGGTGCAGCTCGGCCTTGGCGGCGAGATGACGCTGCCGATCAATTCCATCGTCGCCAAGGAATTGCAGCTCCGCGGCACTTTCCGCTTCGATCCCGAATTCGAGCTCGCTGTGCGGCTGATGGGCGAAGGCCTGATCGACGTCAAGCCGCTGATCACGGCGACGATGCCGTTCGAGAACGCGGTCGCAGCGTTTGAATTGGCGACCGACCGCTCGCAGTCGATGAAGGTGCAGTTGACGTTCTAGGGTTGGGCCAAGGCGGCCATGACCTCGCGGGAGACGAACATCTCCGCGCGCTCCCACGATTCGTCGTTGTCGCCACGGAAGGTGTAGAGCTTGTCCATCACGACCTTTTTGGCGCCGACGTCGATCACCGCGACCTTGGCCCATTGCACCAGCGTGCTGGTCTTCTGGATGCCGCCGATGACCTTGAACGCAGCCCCCTCCTGCACCGACGGCGCAAGCCGGTAGCGCTGGTCGGCGGCGATGTCCCGCCGGAGCGCGACCATGAACGCCTGCAGTCGCCGCTCATGGGCGGCGCTCTGGTCAACAGGCTCGGCCGAGGTGTCGGTGTAGCTGAAATCGTCGAGCGCAATCGTGGTCTCGGCAGCGACGGCCCGGCCATTCAGCCCGGCAACGAAAAGAACAAGAAAAGACAGCAACCATAGGGTACGGCGCATCGCGGGCCTCGCATGACGGTAAAGCCGCACGCTAGGCGGACGTTTCACGCGCCGCAGCCGTGGCCGTCCCGGCCAGCACCGGGAAAATTTCACGACATTGCACCGCAGTAAGGGTGCCGCTTTGCGCGGTCAGCGTTCTGCCGGATAATGCGGGGGCGACAATTCCGTTCGCGCCAGGTGCCTGCCGATGTGGAACCGCCCGAGATTCGATCTCAAGGTCCGCCTGACCTTGCGCGTAGCCGCCATATCGGCCGCCTGCTTCGCTGCGATATCCGCCTATTTCCTCATCACGGCCGACCGCGCGGCCCATGCGCGCATCGACGGCATCGCCGCCATCGTGGCGAAGACACTGGAGCTCCAACAAGGCAAGGTGCTGTGGGCAGCGAGCCCGCGCTCGGACTTCCCCAACCTCGACCCCGTTTCGGCTTATGTGATGACGCCCGGCCTGTGCCTGGCCTTTCGCGGCACGACCGGCGAGATGCTGCAGCGCTTCTGCAGCGGCGCGCCTGTCACGGATGACCCGCCGCCGCAGATCTTCACTGCGTTCTACCATGGCCTGTTCGACCCCGGTCGCGAGGCCTCGCGGCCCGTAATCCTGCGCGGGACAAAGCTGGGTGACGCCGTGGTCTCGGTCGACCCGGCCGTGCAGACGGCGGAGGCCTGGCACGAGGCCGGCCGCCTGATGCTGGCGCTCGCGATCGCCCTGCCACTGCTGTGCGTCCTGGTCTACGCCGCGCTGGCGCGGGCACTGCGCCCAACACGCATGATCAGCACGGGCCTGGAGCGGATTGCCGCTGGCGATCTCACAACACGGCTACCACCGTTCGATCTTGCCGAACTGTCCGCGCTGCGCGATGTCTTCAACCATCTCGCCGAAAGCCTCGACACCGCGCTTGCCGAGCGCGCCGAGCTGACCCGCATGCTGATCGCGCTCCAGGACGAGGAGCGCCGTCACCTCGCCCGCGAGCTGCACGACGAGTTCGGCCAATCGCTCGCCGCGATCCGCGCGCTCGCCGCCTCCGCCCGCCAGACGGCCGCGCAGGACTGCCCGTCCCTGCTCGGCGAATGCGACGGCATCGCACGCACCGCGACAGGCATGATGGAGACGTTGCGCGGCACGCTGTTCCGGTTGCGCCCGCCCGATGTCGAGGAGCTCGGCCTCGTGGCCAGTCTCGAAGGCCTGGTCGCGGGCTGGAACGGACGCAGCCGCGGCGAGACCCGTTTTGCCATTCGCTTCGACGGCACGTTCGAGACGCTGCCGGCTACAATCAGTGCGAACCTCTACCGCATCGTGCAGGAGGCCCTGACCAACGCTGCCAAGCATGCCGGCGCCACCAAAGTGAACCTCGAGCTGACGATGCATGACGGCGAGATTGCGCTTGCCATTGACGATGACGGGCGTTCGACCGATCCCGCCGCGAAGTCAGGCATGGGCCTGCTCGGCATGCGCGAGCGTGTCGCGGCCCTGCGCGGCCGGCTGAGCTTTGAGGCCGGGCCCAATGGTGGCTCCGCGCTACGCGTCGCCATTCCGCTCGCAGCCGCCACTCCGCAAGCGCTGGAGCAAGCGGCATGACCGCGACGATCCTGCTGGTCGACGACCATTCCGTCGTGCGCGAAGGCTATCGCTCCGTGCTCGAGAAGCAGCCGGGCCTGCGCGTCATCGCCGAAGCCGGCGACGGCGCCGAGGCCTATCGCCTGTTCAAGTCCGAGACGCCCGATCTCGTCATCATGGATCTCAGCATGCCCGGCATTGGCGGCGTCGAGGCCGTCAGGCGGATCAGGCAATGGGACAAGGCCGCCAAGATCCTCGTCTTCACCATGCATGAGAATGCCGGCTTTGCCGTGCAGGCCATCCGCGCAGGCGCAAGGGGCTACGTCACCAAGACCAGCCCGCCCGAGACGCTGGTGCGCGCGGTGATGGACGTGCTCGCCGGCAAGATCGCCATCAGCCCTGATATCGACCACCAGCTCGCGCTGAGCCGGATCAGCGGTGAAAGCTCGGCCGCCGATGTCCTGACGCCACGCGAGTTCGAGGTGCTACGCCTGTTGCTCGCCGAGAACACGACCGACGAAATCGCCGAGACGCTTCACGTCAGCCCGAAGACGGTTGCGAATTTGCATTCGCTGATCAAGGACAAGCTCGGCGTCGGTTCCGACATCGAGCTGGTGCGGCTGGCGCTGCGACAGGGAATCCTGACGCAGCTCGATCTCGGCGATGCCTGAACGTCAGGCGAGGTAGCGCGTGAGATAGCCTTCCATGGCGTAGAGCGCGCAGAGTGCGAGGCTCGACCACACGGCGGCGCTGAAATAGAGGAACATCCAGGTCAGCTCGCCCTTCCAGTGCGCGATGTCGTGGGTCACCACCCATCGCGTCGAGACGTCATGCAGGCCCTCGAGGAAACCGAGGAACCTGCCACCTTCGACGTGCCCTGCCCGCCAGCGGCTGAGATACATGGGAACGTCGACGGTGACGAGGAAGGCGAGGAAGCAGGCGATGCCGACGATGCCTGACATCAACGCCCAGCGCACCGGTCCCTGGAATTCCGGCATCAGCCGGCACAGCGCGACCCCGGCAAGGAAGAAGGTCACTGCCCACAGCGAGTTCTCGACCGCGTTGAACAGAAAATTGGTCGTCACGACCGCGTACCAGGAGAAGCACTCGGCGATGACAATGATCGGCACGATCACCAGCGCGATGTTCACGGCGGTCTCCGCACCCGTCATCTTGCCGAGCTGATGCAGGATGATCGCCCATTGCGCGACGAAACAGAGCTCGGCCAAGGTCGCAACCGTGCGGCCGATGAAAACACTTGAGAGCCAGGTGTCGAACAGACAGATGCGCTGTACGTCGGCGCGCGGCAACACCGAGCGGAAGGCGCAGCCGAACACATAGCCCGCGCAGAGCAGGAACATCAGGCCGATATCCGAACCGCCGCCGACGCTGCCGGCAACAGTCGGATAGAACTCGCGGTACAGCATGAACCAGACGAGGATGTTCGCCGCACTGACAAGCGTCAGAGACCCCCACCACCACGCGAGGGGATTTGACCGTGCCTGCCACTGCAACATCATGAGCTCCGCTGTAGTCGAGATGACATCCAACGGTATCAATTCTGTCATAAATCTGAAGCACGGCGCGACAGAAATCGATGTCATGATACTGTCATAATAACGCTGCGCACTGTCATAATCGCGAAGGCGACGCGCCTCCCCATCCCTTTCAAGCTCATTCCGGGGGCGCCCCCGCGAAGCCCCCGGAATCACGCGGAGAGATTATCTCTTCATCGCCTGCGCATAGGCCGCGAGCTTGTCCAGCGTCTGGTAACCGTACTCGACGGCGCCGAAGCCGATCATGCCGTCGCGCTGCTCGGTGCTTGCGGCCAGCTGCCGCATCATCAGCACGGTCTTGCCGTTGGCCTGCTCGGCGAAAGTGATGGTGAAGCGGAACATGCCGGGATCATGGTCCTGATCGTCTCCGTGGTCCATCTCCATGAAGGACGGCCGCTCGATGCGGAGGAAGCGCATGCGGTTCGGATAGACCGTGCCGTCGGGTCCGATCATGTTGAAGCGCCAGACGCCACCGACGCGCACGTCGATCTCGAAGGTCTCGATCTTGAATCCCTTCGGCCCGAACCATTGCGGCAGATGCTTGGGATCGGACCACGCCTCGAACACCAGATCGCGTGGGGCATCGATCACGCGCGACATCACGATCTCGCGGTCCATTGACCATTGCGACAGGGCAGCATTGGCAGCGTTCGTCATCACTCAGTACCTTTTCGTTTGCTTGGCTTGTTGGTTGTCTTCTCTGTCGTCTTGTCAGTTATCTTTTCAGTCATCTTGGACGGCCGCTTGGCGGCCGCCCTCTCCTTCTTGAGCCTCATCACGTAAGCCTCGAAGCGGTCGAGCCGCGCCTCCCAGATCGCGCGCTGGTGCTGGAACCAGTCTTCTGCATTGAGCAGCGCGGTCGGACTGAGTCGGCAAGTACGCACGCGCCCCTCCTTCTCCGACTCCAGGAGTCCGCACGTCTCCAGCACGTGGATGTGCTTCATGAAACTCGGCAGCGCCATCTCGAAGGGCTCGGCGAGCTCGCCGACCGAGGCCTCGCCGGCGCACAGCCGCATCACGATCGCCCGCCGCGTCGGATCGGCGAGCGCTGCGAAGACCTGGTCGAGTTGGGATAATTGGTTAGCCATGAAGCTAACTATAGGACGACTTCGATCCGGCGTCAATAATTGTTAGCCCATGAGCTAAGTATTTCTTTGCGGACACCATGGAACCCACAACGCGCAATCGTGAATTGGGAGGCGGCCCTCGCCCCGCTAAAATGACGAATGGGGGCGCACCGCATCATCAGTCAGAGCACGTGCTGCCAGTTGTCATCTCCCAACCAATCACCCGGCGATCCCTCGCCCGCGCAGCGCTTGTTCCAGTTGCGATGGCGTTGGCCCGCCCACGCCGCGCGCTGGCGGACTCCGACATGATCGCGCAGATGCGCGATATCGTCGCCACCGCGCTCGCGCCGACTGCGACGCCGGACCATCCCGGCGGCCTCGCAGCCGCGCTCTATGCCGGCCGCCATGTCGAATTCTTCACCTACGGTTTTGCGGACGACGCCACCAAGCGGCCCGTGACACCGGACACGCTGTTCAATCTCGCCTCGTTGCGAAAGCCGTTCGAAGCAACGCTAGTGGCATCAGGCGCGCTCCGGGGCGAGCTGCGGCTCGACGATCCCCTGCCGAAATATCTGCCCGAGCTCACCGGCGATTATGTCCGCAGCGTCACCATCGGCGAGCTCGCCACGCACACTTCGGGCCTGTTGCTGCCGACCGACCATCCGCCCTGGCCTGATGATTCCTACTCCCAGGCCCAGTTCATAGCCATGCTCAACGCCTTCGCGCCGCCCGCAGGCGTCGCGCCGGGGAAGCAGCGCATCTACAGCCATGCCGGCTACGTGCTGCTTCAGCTCGTGCTTGAGCGCTGCTATCGCACGCCCATCGCAAAACTGATCGAGGGCCGCATTCTCAAGCCGCTTGGCATGCGCGCCACGCTCCTTCCCGAACGCGGAGCGGACAATCGGGCGATCATGGATGAGGCTTCGATGCGCCGCGTCGCGCAGGGCTATTCCGACCAGGGCGCCGCGATTGGACCTGTTGGTGGCCAGCAGAGCTATTTCGACTTCCCCGGCACCGGCCAGATGTTCTCGTCCGCGCGCGATCTCGCCGCTTTCGTCGCTGATAGCGTCGACGGCCGATCAATCGACCCGCATCTGCGCGAAGCACTGCGCATGACCCAGCGCGAAAGTTTCCACGTCGACCAGAAGTTCGAGCAGGCCACGTTCGGCCAAGCCATGGCCTGGGAGACCGTGCACCTGCCCGGCGTCACGATCGTCGACAAACCCGGCGGCCTCAACAATGCCTCCGGCTATATCGGCCTGGTGCCGGCGCACCGGATCGGCATCGTGCTAACAGCCAATCGCGGCGACTATCCACACGAGATCGCCCGCTACAAGATCCTGCCCGCACTGGCGCGGCTGGTGGCGCGAGGCTGAGCGCCTCAAACCGAGCGCGTCAGCCCGCCGTCGACGCGGATGTTCTGGCCGGTGATATAGGCCGCGCCATCGGACGCCAGGAACGACACCGTCGCCGCGATCTCCTCGACCTTGCCATAGCGCTTCAGCGGCACGCTGTCGCGGCGGGCATCCGTCTGCGGCAGACTGTCGATCCAGCCTGGCAGCACGTTGTTCATGCGGATATTGTCGGGCGCATGGGTGTCGGTGAAGATTTTCGTGAAGGCGGCAAGGCCCGCACGGAACACGGCCGAGGTCGGAAACATCGCGCTTGGCTCGAACGCCCAGGCGGTCGAGATGTTGATGATTGCGCCGGTCTTCTGCGCCTGCATCACCGGCGTCACCAGCCGGGTCGGACGGATCACGTTGAGCAAATACGTGTCGAGGCCGAGATGCCATTGCTCGTCGGTAATCTCGGTGATATCAGCGCGCGGGCCGTGGCCGGCGCTGTTGACGAGCACGTCGATACGCCCCCACTTCGCGAGCGCACCGTCGACGAGACGCTTCAGATCGTCATTGGACTTGTTCGACCCTGTTACACCGAAGCCGCCGAGCTCGGCCGCGAGTGCTTCGCCCTTGCCGGAGGACGACAGGATGGCGACGCGAAAGCCGTCGGCTGCAAGCCGCCGAGCGGCCCCCGCCCCCATGCCGCTGCCGCCAGCTGTAACGAGTGCGACCTTCTCTGCTGACATGATTTGATATCCCTGTGATAGCGTTGAGGCGAGCTGCCAAGATTCCGTCACCTATGGCTCAGCCTGTCATCAGGCCTTCTACTGCCAGACTTGTCCACAAGCCAGACTTGCCCACAGGTCCATCGCCACGAGGCAGCGCGACATGAGCGATTTGCAGATCCGCAATTTGCAGCCCGAAGAGATCTCGCTCGCGATCGACTGGGCCGCGGCCGAGGGGTGGAATCCGGGCCTGCTTGACGCCGCCTGCTTCGCGATCCCGGACGCACGAGGCTTCTTCGTCGGTGAGATCGACGGCGAGCCCGTCGCCACCGTGTCCTGCGTCACCTACGACGATCGCTTCGCCTTCCTCGGATTCTACATCGTGCGCGCAGGCTCTCGCGGCAGAGGCCACGGCCTGCGCATCTGGAACGCCGCGATCGCACATGCGGGCGCGCGCGTGATCGGGCTCGACGGCGTCGTCGCGCAGCAGGACAATTACAAGAAATCCGGCTTCCAGCTTGCCTACGCCAATATCCGCTACAGCGGCACTGTGGCCACCGCACCGACGTCGTCGGCCGAGATGGTTCCGCTCGACACAATTCCATTCGCGCGTGTTGAGACTGACGATGCAACCGTTTTCCCGGCCCCGCGTGCGGCTTTCCTGCGCGCCTGGATCACGACACCAGGCCATGTCGGCCGCGCTTTGATGCGCGACGGCAAGCTCGCCGCCTGGGGCGTGATCCGGCCCTGCAGGACGGGCCGCAAGATCGGCCCGCTGGTAGCCGATGACCGCGCCGCGGCCGACGCCATCATGCAGGCTCTGGTGGCCAGTCCCGGAAGCAGCGAGATTGTCCTCGACATCCCCGCAGTGAACCGCGATGCTATTGCGCTGGCGGAATCCTTTGGTCTGACGCCGACGTTCGAAACGGCACGAATGTACACCGGACCTGTAGCCTCACTGCGGCTCGACCGCGTGTACGGCGTCACCAGTTTTGAACTGGGCTAGTACCTGATTTGAACTAGGCCACTTGAAATTTGTAATCTGCTTCACGTTCCCGCTGCGAGGCAGCATGTATTGGTATTCCATCCGTCGATTTTGCCGGACGGCTCGGACATCATTTTTCTGACCATCGATGTTTCAAACGGGAGGATTTCATGACCGAAGCCAGGACCAAGGCTCGCTTGTCTCAATACACCGCCGAAGACACCCAACGAGTCGGGATCGCGGGTGCGTTGGTGCTTGCCGTTGTGACGGCACTCGGGCTTCACACGATCGCCTCCGCGCCCGAGATACGGCAGGCCGCCCAGACCGAGCTTGCACGCGTCATTGCCGATGAGGATCGGGATGTCTGCGGTCAGTTCGGACTGCGCCCGGGAACGAACGCGTTCATGGCTTGCAGCCGCGAGCTCGCCAATGTCAGGCAGAAGCAGTCGGACCGCGACCAGGCGGCAGCGGCAGGACTCCTTTGACTCATGTCGTAGCGAGTTGCGCTGCTCAGTAGCAGCGCATGATGTTGATGGTGTGCTCGCCGCCACCGCGGCCGGGCACAGTCACCTGCTCGGTCGGACAGCTCGGCACATACGGCCGGTCCGACGGCACGACGTTCGGCGGGAAGCGATGCGCCCAGTCCCAGGGAACGTCATAAGTGTAGGTATAGCGGACGTCGTTGGTGACTGACTGCCCGGCATCGGCGAACGGATCGCTGTAACGTGCGCCGTCGTTGAAGAAGGCGCCCCCGCCCGGCCAATAGACCCAGGGATTGTTGAAGCGATTGCCGCGGCCGTGGAAGCGCGCTCCGGGCGCGATTGGCGGACGTGCTGGGGCCGCAGCCACCATTCCGTTCGGGGCAACGCCGCCCGGCCGTGCAAAACTGTCAGTGGCAGAAAGGAGCAGCGCGGCTGCGCTGAGCGAGGCGAGCAACGCCCCATGTGATCTGGACATCATGATACGCACCAACTCGTTTGGCTTCGCAGAAAACGGCTCCCCACCGCACGCTAGGCCGCCCTGTCGCCCGCCCGCAAACCTATAATTAATTATTGGTTAAGGCACGGGATTAACGGGGAACCGGGTGCGGCAGAAACGCCTGGATTTGCCTGGTTTCAGGCGCTTCGCTCCGGGAGCGCCACCAATGCAGGGACCGGCGTACTACAATCCCTTGCGTTGCCCGACAGGCAAAACACGCCATCCGCTGGTCGAGACCCGCCGTCAAAAATATTCCACTTTACCGAAATTCGGAAACGACGTATCTGTCGTGGCAACCCGGCCCAACGAAGAGGGGCGTATCGCGATCGTCACGAACGCGGGTCGGGCGGCGGTGGACGTGGGTCACATCGGCGCGAAGGTTTTCGCAGGGCGGGCAACCAGGGCGGGCAACCGTGAGCAAGGCCATCGCGCGCACGACCGGTGTGATCTCGCGTACGGCAAAATCGTGTGGTCCTGGCGCCCGGAGTCTGTGCGCCAAGTCTTGTGGTGATGTGCGATGTCCAACCGGGCGCACACATCAGCCATCTGCAAGGCGACGGGGGCAATAGTGCATCGCTCCCCGGGGAGATCACGACATAAGCCGTCAACCCACTGCGCAGGGAAGGCCGGATGTTTCGGCTTCACCTGTATGCCGCTGTGCAGCCTCTTGTAGCGCAACCCCAGCACAGTGGACCGCGGGTGCCAGCCGGCACCCGGTCTTCCCTGCACCCTCTTCCATCGAGGGTGAAGTGACGAAGCAAAGCTCGGGCGA